>VFQN01000688.1_pt1 | contig 61421 bp, 92 predicted proteins | sample 3512371 | NCBI WGS metagenome assembly VFQN01 (sample SAMN10412370, study PRJNA504923) | tailings metagenome | isolation source: Replicate 2 from Balatoc abandoned mine | place: Philippines: Itogon, Benguet | collected 2017-08-28 | reverse complement strand
CTCCGCACTGTGAAATACTGGTCTAGAAGCAGCGTCACTACTAACCAAGATCGTTATCCTGGACCGGGGAAGCGGCATTGATACGGCGGGGCAGAGGCATTCGTCAACCATTGCGAAATCACTTCTTCTGTCCCTGGCCATGCTGCCATGGTGCCAGGCATTGCACCTGGCCAAGCAACACTCGTATGATGTAATGATGTCCACATATGCATGCGACATGCCCACGTGCAGTCTCGTCAGTGCTGCCATCCGCATCAACAGCCCGAGGGTGCACACCCGCCCAGCAGTTAGCGTGTTCACCGGCAACGTTCCACCTCGTCGTGTCGTACCATAAGCATGCACAGCCTGGATCTACCAGCAGACCGACAGTGAGGGCAAGATGTGTCGAGCCAGGTCGAGCAAGTGCCATGGTGGCGTGACAGCGCAGGTCCCACGGGGCGGTCATAATAGCAAAGCGAGCGGCATTGTTCTCCACGTTGGCCTATCAATCCAGCTCAAACGGAATGTGGAGCAGCAAGCTCCAACGCCGTCAGCAGCGCGCCAGTTGCTGCCTTGAACGTTGAACAATGACTGCATGCTTGCCACCTGTTGCCACATGCTATGGCCCTGCCGACCAAACTATCTCAGGACACGTGACCTCAAAAAACACGTCCGGTCGAATCCAGCCACAAGTTCAATACAAACATGCGAACGTCAGAACCATCAACATGCAAGGCCGTGCCACCGCCTGACTGCCCACCCGCTACCCCTCGACCATGCCTGTACCCAAGGGTGTTGGTAATGTCACCCTGCGCATTCACCTGCTCAGCAGCAAGTCACGCCATCTCGACGTCATTTCTCCTTGACTACGACTCATGCAGTAACACTGTTGCTCGGTCTCTGCCCCTGTACCACGAGAGCCCCTGTCACCTGCTGCTCACTGTGCGACGCAACCCTGCTGCTACCCCCACCCGCACGTTACCCCCGCATCCAGCTCCGTAAACCGAGCCCCTGACGTCACCCTTTTCGCCGCCTGAGCCCTCAAAGTAACCTCCATGGCCCGCACCTGACACATCCCCACCCGGGCTAATGCGCAGCTCACCAACATGCAGCCACAGCCCACGAACGTCTTGCCTAGGCGCCAACCTACCCAGGACGCATACCGGTAGGATCGGATGCGCCGCTCCTTCCATTCCGTCACGCCGGGCTGTTGCCATTCCTTCAACCCGATCCCCCGCTGATACCCCGGACCTAAGCATCCGCTCGCCCCATCCCCACACCCCCCAGCTGCTCCACCCCAAAGGACCTCCCCTGCCCCAAGGTGGGGCCAAAACGGCCGCCCCAACCGGAGCTCTCGCCTTTTTCCACCCTACCACCCTCGCGTTTATGCAAACTCCTGCTCGCCCCCTACCGCGGCCGCAGCACCAGTGTGGCCAGCACGTCCGGTATCCCAAAAGAGGTCCAAAACGCCCAAGTGGGGCCCCCCAGGGGACCTCCCCTGCTCCCGCCCCCTAGAACGGCCTCAACACCAGTGTGGCCAGCACGTACAGGTTCCACGCGCTGTGCAGCAGGATGGGCGGCAGCAGGTTGTGCGTCCGGATGAACATGCCCGCGAACACCACCCCCAGCACCAGCAGCGGCAGGAAGGTCTGCACCCGGAAGTGGCACATCGCAAACACCACGGACGACACGGCCACCGCCGCCGGGACCGGCAGGTACCGCGCCAGCGAGGTCAGCAGGAAGCCCCGGAAGATGGCCTCCTCCCAGATCGGCGCGCACAGCGACACCACGCTGAAGTACGCCACGTTGGTGACCCAGTCCCCGATCGTGAGCGAGTGCTCCAGGTTGGTAGCCCACGTGGCGTCCACCTCGGACGGGAACCAGCCCATGGACTGGTGCGCCAGCCAGTCCACTACAGGAAAGGTCGCGCAGCCGAGCAGCACCAGCGGCAGCCAGGACGCCCAATCCCGGACGGAGGCGGGGAAGAGGCCCCGCTTGCGCGGGCGGTAGGAGCGCAGGCAGTGCCACAGGATGCCCAGGGTCACCAGCAGCTGGGAGATGTCCAGGCACAGGTGCAGTACGGCGTGGGAGCGGATGGTGAGGTCGTGGCGCTCCAGGCCCAGCAGCGACAGCGCCAGGGGCACGGCCACCTGGCCGATGATGATGTAGGCCAGCACCCACAGCAGCATGACCTGGGGGGTAGGGAGGGGGACGAGTGGAGGGGTATGGGTAGGTGTGGCGTGGAGCGGGTGGGTATAAAGGCGGGTCAGGGAAAGGGGCGGGGATCAGGTGGTGCGTCTGCGCCTCGGCGTTTAGTCCCCCGCCCGAGGCACCTGGCCTTCCTTGAGGTGATCGGCAATGCGCCCCACTGTACTCGGAGCTTGCCGTGTACGACAGGCGAGCTACTAACCTGTACGACCTTGCCAAGTCCCCATGGAACCTCTGGTAGCGCAGCCTGCAAACAGGGAAACGTCGTACCGTGTCAGGCGGGTGTGGGCAGGGTCTGGGAGAGGGGTGCCGTGGAGCTTGCGCGGCCAGCCCATAACGACGCAACGCGCTGTCCTGGGGCGCAGGACGATACTGATACAGGATCAATGTTCCCTGCACGGCCAGCACATACCTTCTTTTGGCCTGTCGCTGGCGGCAGAGCGTCATGCACGGAGTCGCTAGCCTGGTCCGAGCCAGGCAAGTCAGACCCTCCTGGTAGCGCACTTGCTCCATCGGCCGATGCAAGTAGTGTCCCAACGGTTCTCCGGCCTGTAGACTCCTTGCTGCACTGCCCTAGTCTTTCCGATGTTCGTTGCCTAAGCCTTAGTGCCCGCGTTGCGGCACGGCCATGCACGCTACTACGAGATGTTGAACATTCATAGCCTGATCGAAGCCGCTGGCGCAGAGCGCCACACATTCCTTGGCAGGTCGCCATCAGTGCTGTTTCAGGGTTTCACTATTGCGCGAGAACATGTGTAACGATCCATGGTCGGTGTTCACAACATCATTGCAGTCACAGTGGTCATACCGAAAGGCTAAGTAAACGGTTGACCAAGGTCAGCAGTTCTGTTACTGAAGGGCCGGTCCGTACGGCACATGACCGCAGGCAGACGCTGCCATAGACTTCTGGCCGTGGAAGCCTCCCATAGGCACGGGATGGAATGGACAGCATGAAGTGTGAAGAGCATGAGCCACCTGAAGCAACCAGACGTGGGTGGAGCTCAGGCGCGCGAAAAGGCTGGGCTGGTCCCCTAGTGACCTAAGAAGCTCCCTTGGGCGCGCACGTCCTTACGTCCGCAGCAGCAAAGGCCGCTGTCGTCCCGGATGGAGTGTGTTAACGCTCACCTACAGGGCGATGCTTTTGCGACCCGTCGGACTAGATGCCCTTCCACCTTGCCTTCACTGCGACCTGCTGCATACACGTGCTGCTGCTCCTGGAGCACGGCTGAAGGGGCACCAGGGGGCACGTAGCCACGTACTGGCCTGTGCGTGTGCTGTGGCCACCACTTGGCATGGTGTCCCGAGCGGGCAAGACCAGGCAGGACCGTCCCAACATGTCCTTCGTGGGTGGGTCAGTGGGTCTTACACGACCGGTACGGACCATACACAGCAGGACCCGTAGATGGCATGGCTCATGGAGTCAAGGAGCAGTCCCTGTCGGGCCCGTGGTGGTTCCTGATTGCACACAGGTAGACGAGCTACAAGCCTGGCACAACAGCACTGTGAACAAATGTACAGATGCCATCCAGGTAGTGAGCCCTGGACCGCCTGTTGCATTTATAGTCTGGCGGGCACCATGCTTACGATTAGTGTGTGCTAAGGAGGCAAGGACACCATTCAACGTGCAGGTCTCATGCACTTGTCCCTTTACGCCGTTTGCCCCAGGATTCCGGCCGTCACCAAGGCTGCGTACGTAAGGCCCATATGTTATGCCCTCGACGTTGGTCACGTGCGCATCCATGCTACGGGTACGGTATACGGCATGTCCCACCCGAAGCACTGCCGGATCGTCCACGCTCATCCACGCCGCACCAGCAGGAGTTCGGCGCTCCCTTCACCACGCGTCACACAAGCTCCAGGGAGAAAAATGAAGTACCAACCGCCAGGCATCTAGGTGGGTCGCAACGTTTCCCCACGGCTTCCTGGCAACGGCAGCACCAGCTCAGCGCTCATCAGTCCACCTCACTACCTACACCGGTGTCAGCGCCGTCCCCAACATCCTGTACAGCCCATCAGCACCAGCGCAGTGCACCTCAGCTTGTCCCAAGGCCCACGCTGGCATCAGCGCCGGCCTCGACATCCTGTGTGGCCCTCCATCGCCTTCAAAACTGCAGCGGCTTAGGCAAGCGACCTCCTGTGGTTCCAAAGCCCAGGCCCGCGAGTGCAGGCCCTTGCATGTGCAGCCAGGAATCCTGGCGTGCCTCCCAACGCCCCGTGTGCAAAAATGCTGCTGTACTACCAATACGACGTTCTGAGAATAATACGACTCTTAACTGCAACGCGGAAACCGTCCGAAGAAGCCCAAATCTTAGCAGGCCTGCTGCCCTCGTCATTCGTCATGCATGGGGCGTGCCACAAAATTGCCCCGCCTGCGCATCGTGCAAAACGCGCTCCTGCCCTTTCATGTGCCAACGCCAAGTAAAACCGCAAGGAGTTGAACAAGCTGATCGCCAAATATGCTTGCGTGACGAGTATGCTTCCTTGCAACTAAAGGCTCAACAGCCCCCGAATCACCACCTTCATCCACGATGTCCCGACCAACCAAGACCACTCGTCTAGAGAGAACTTCTGACCAAGCAACGCGTCTACCACAACTTCACATTGATGTCAACGTTCAGCGGCGCCGCCGCCCTGACCGCCGCCGCCATCGCCGCCGCCATCGCCGCCTCCGTCGGCCCAGCCGCCGGCGCCGGCGCCGGTGCAGCCGCTGCCGCCGCCGCCGTCACCGCCTCCGCCGCCTCCGCGCCCTCCTCCTTGTCCGCCTTCTTCCTGTCCCTCCGCTCCTTGCGGTCCTTGCCCTCCTTCTTGTCCTGCTTCTGCTTCTGCTTCTGGCTGTCGCGCAGCTCCGCCCACTTGGCGGCAGATGCCAGCAGCTTCTCCCGGTCAACGCCGGCGCGGACGACCTTCCAGGTGAAGGCGGTGTAGGGGCGGTTGGACTGGTCGCGAAGACGGTCTAGCACCGGCAGGGCCTGCAGCAGGGGCGAGGCGTGCCGCGTATTAGCAGGCTCGACAGTAGCCCAAAAACTATCAAAGAGCTGTAGAGGACTGATCACGGTAGCAGCGGATGCATTCGGCGAAGCAAGGTATGCGGTAAACAACCCATTCACCCAGCTCACGCCGAAGGCCCCATGCGTTGGGTCGTCACCGTATTGTGCATCCTCGGCCGGCGCACCTACTCCACTCCACTCCGTGTGTCGGGACGGTACCTATTCACGCACGCCATGTACGGCACCCACCCGCGCGCCATTCCGCGCTCTGCCATGCACCCACCTGCAGGTAGCCCCCGGTGCGCTCCTGCACCTGCTGCTGCGCCATGGCCAGCGCCAGCCCCAGCACGCCCACCGCCTCGGCCCGGGGCAGCAGCCGCACCCAGACGGGCACCTCGCAGCTGTCGGGCTTGCACGCCTCGGCTGTGGGCGTGTGGCGGGTGAGAAGGGGGCAGACGGGCGTAATGAGTGGCTCCGAGGAAGATGATGGGGTCCGAAGCGGTAGCTCACAAGTCGACAATGCCATAACTGGGTTCGCTTGGTGGTGACGCAGGCTAGCAGTATTTGGCGCGAGACGCAACAGTGTGGTGGGCACATGTGGCCGGCAGCGTGTGGACCTCATGTGGCTCAGGGCAGGGCGCCCACAAGGGCACCGAACCAGAGAATTCCTTCCCACCCCAGAGAACCAGGGAATGCCCGCCCCGCACATACTGGCGATACTGCTCTACCCCACACACACGCGCTCTCGGGCCACCCACCAACCAACGCCATCGCCAGGTTGCGCGTGGGCGTCTTGGCCGCCACGGACAGGATGCGCGGCGGCAGCGCGCTCGCAGCAGCGCCCTCCTCCTGCTTCTGCTCCGTCTCCTCCTCCTTCTGCCCCTCCTTCTCCCCCTCCTTCGCCTTCCTCTCCTCCTCCTCCTGCTTCTGCTTCTCCTGCAGCTCCAGCACCTTCTTGGGCAGGATGGGCATCATGGCCACGCCCGCCGGCGCGCCCGCCGCCTCGTCATCGCTCTCCGACGCGACGGCGAGCATCGCCACGCCCTCCTCGTCCGTGTCGAACTGGTAGTCGCCCGCCACCGGCGCCGCCACCAGCGCCGCCGCCGCCGCCGACACGCCCGCCGAGTTGCGCTTGGGCGGCAGAGGTTCCGGAGCCGAGGCGATGGGATCGGTGGGCACCAGCTGCAGCTGCACCTGCAGCGAGCCGGCCTCGTCCAGCTGGGGCTGCATCACCAGCAGCTTGCCTGGGAAATCATACAAATGCAGAAAAGGGAATTGAAGGGGTTGGGAGGGGATTCAGGGCAAGTGAGGATGCGTGCCATTAGATAAGGCAGCTGCCAGGATAGGGCACAAGTAGGGCTACGGTACGTTGTATCGGGGCGGGTTTCCTGGTGTGTGAGGAAGTCATGCCGGACCCAGTGCCATCACCGGCAGGGGCTGCGCAGGTGCAGTGCCGTCCGTGCCGTACCTCTCGGCCGGTCGCCGTACAGCTTGTTGCGCAGGACCACGGCCTTGGCCAGCTGGTTCAGCGCAGCGCCGCCCGACATGGGCAGCACGGTGCCGTCCTGGTTCCTCAGGGCGGGGGTCAGCATGCTGTGGGTGGGGGGCAACATGCCAAAATGGTCAAATGGGATTGTCCACCAGGTATCCACATTCCGCCATAGGGGAAGTGAGCAAGTAACCGACCACAGGGCAGGCAAGGGTCACTCGGCGGGAAGGCAGACACAGTCCGTCGGCCAAAGCTAAGGCCTATCACAACGCTGACGTACACCCAAACCCAGCCCATGGGAGGATAGTGGTGCAAGCACCTTGGCGGATTCCTGGTGGCCTAGCCTTCACAAGGCTGCCCTCGCTGCCTGTTTGGCGCTCGGCCGATCCTTCTCCGCTAAGCAGGAACGCCCGCACTTTCAATACGCATACGCTCTGCTCAATCCATCCACATTTCCCCCAGCCCTGCCCCTGACATTCGAGTCCACTCACGGCGTGACCTCGAGCATGTGGAGCACGGTGGCACGTGGCACCTTGCGCGACGAGTTGCGCGTCTCGTACTGCTGCTCCGGAATGATCGCAATCGACACCGCGCCGCCCTCCGCGCCGCCGCCGACGGCGCCCTCCACCGCCGCCTCTGCCTCCGCCGCCGTGCCCGCGGCGGCATCCACCGCCTCCGCGCGCTCGCGGCGCGCCGTCTGCGCCGCCCACAGCGCCCTGAGGGCACGTGCCATGCACACGCCCTCCTCCGGCAGCACCGAGTAGGTGCCCGCGCTCTCCAGCTGCGTGGCCATGCGAAAGGGGTTGGGGAGATGCAACCAGCTTGTCAAACGTTGAGCAGCACCTCGTCCTGTGAACCCGTGCAGTGCGCATGCTCCGTGACCCGGGAGCCACCAGGCGTGCCAGTGCGCTGTCTCCTTGCATCCCTGGGATCAAACAATTGCAACTGCCTAACAGTGCTAAATGATTACAGACTAGATGCTAATTAACTGCAAACAATGCATGCCGCGCACCTCGCGGTCGATGGCCTTGCCCAGCGCCTCCACCGGCGAGTCGCGGCGCACCAAGCCCATGGGCGGGCCCAGCAGCGACCCAACCGCCGCCGCCGCCGCCGCCGCCGCCTTGGCCGCCGCGCCCTGCGGCTGCCCCTCGCCTTCGCCCTCCTCCCCGCTCAGCTGCTTCACCAGCTGCGCGCCGCGGCGCATCATGCGCTGCTGCTTCTCCTGGTCAGCGATGACGAAGTTGGGCGCGCCGGCGATGCGGCGGAGGGTGAGGGTGGCGGTGAAGGGCTCGGCGCCGGGGAACGGGGTCTTGCGGAACGGCCTGTCGTTGCTGCTGCTGCTGCTGCTGTCCTCGCTGCTGGTGGTGGGCTCATCGCTGGGCGGGTCGAGCTGCAGGTCGGTCAGGAAGGCGGCGACGCTGGCTGCGGGGGCCGGGCGAACATGCAGGGATGTCAGGGTTCAGCAGGGACATCGAAAGTTGGTGGCCTTTTCGACGCGGCCCCCAAAACCTTAGCCGCACTGTGCCTAGCAGCAACCTGACGGTGTCAAAGTGGGTCTGCTGCTGCATGTCCGCTGCGGTCCTGGCGCTAAGCTGCCCTTATGCCCCGCGGCCGCACCACCCCCGCTGCACTTACCCTTGTTCCGGGTCCAGCTCTCGCGCACCACCCCCGCCAGGGTGGTCATCGCGAACAGCGCGTCACGGGAGTTCACCTTGAGCTCCACCTGCAGGGGGTGGTGGGGGAAAGGGGCCGTGCGATGAGCACACCCCTTGTGACGCAGTAAGCCTTTCCGCAATGCGCAGGACGCACACGTGCAAACGCTGCACCTATGCCCACCCAGTCCCAGGGGACAGAGGGGTAAGCGGCAGGAAGGCAGGCACAGCCCGTGGAGGGGGGGCAGGTGTGGCGTGAGCGAAGACGGGGCACAGGTAACGGTTTGGACCATATGTGTGTCACAAACACAAAGTGGAGGGCCACCGAAGCAAGCCGGCCTTCCCATCATGGCCGCGGGCCCGGGCAGTCCTGGACACACCAACCCACGCCCAATCCAGCCCTGCCAGTACATACCACGCCGCGGTGTGCCGCCACCCCGTGCCATGCCTTCCCAGCATCATCATCTAAGCACCCATATCCAACCCTGCCGTGTCAGAGCCATGTTCCTATTCCCAAGAGCAATGTTTTATTCCCGTTTGCGTATCTGTTCCGCTCCCACCCCCCTTCCCGGTCACGTTCCCGTTCCCCTTGCTTCCCACCTCGCTGCGCTCCGCCATGAGCGACACCAGCAGCCGCCGCAGGTCTGGACCCGACCGCTGCAACGCAAAAGAAATTCATTTTAATATTCAAACGGTAGCATTAACACACGAACAACTGACAGAAGTCGTCATCATGGACCTTTGCACCCAGGAGAGGGGTCCTGGAGCGTGAGAGCGTTGCGGTGCGGGTTCTGGGCGCAGCCAACGCCGCGCCAATCGATTCCCCCGTCACATGTGGGCCACGCCCCTAAACCGTACCAAGCCCTCCTGGGTTGGTTCAATTCGGCTCGGGTTGCCTCGCAGTCAGCCTACCCCTGTACCACCCCTTCCCCCTCGCCCCTCGTACAGTCTTCTCACACTGCACGCGCACCACCCTCCCCCAGACCCACCGAGGCAGCGTAGTCCGCCAGGTTGATCTCCGGCGAGGGCAGCGTGCGCTTGTAGAACGAGAACTGCAGCACCGAGGCAACCGCGCCGGTAGCGCTGGCGCTGGAGGCACCGGCGGCGCCGTCAGCTGCTGCTGCTGCTGCTGCGGCGCCCTCCTGGGCGGCGGCGGCGGCAGCGCCGTCCGCGGGGGCAGCGGGGGCGGCTGCATCAGCGGCGGCGGGTGCTGCCGGCGCCGGGGGGGCGTTGGGGCCCGGCCCCATGGCCGGCACCGTGATGTACTCGATGGAGAAGGCCAGGTCCAGCTGGCGGTCCAGGTTGTAGGTGCGGCGGGCGTACACGGCGGCCTGTGCACACGCGTGTACACAGGGATAGTGCTATGAGGCCGGCGTGTACGGGCGTGGACGGCACAGGGCGGGTACAGAGCAGGTGCGGTACAGGAGGTAAGGTGACCGCAGTGAGGTGCGTGCGTCGGTTGGCGGTGCGCCTCCGCGTCACGGTATCCACAAGTGCTCATCCAGGTGCGTACATGCACCCATCCCCGCCCCCGCCGCCTGCCCGCAGGTCCCACTTGCCCCAGCCCCTACCGGCAGGCCCGGCCCTGCCTCCACCCCGACCGGCACCCCCCGGCCCCTGCCCCCGCCCCACTTGCAGCGCCGCCAGTCCAATCACCACGTCCCCGCGACACGTCCGTCCCGCCCCCACCTGAAGCCGCTACTCTGGCCCCACCTCCGGCACCGCCAGCGCGGCACCCTGGCCCTGCCCCACCCGCGACACCCAGTTGCATCCCCATCTACCCGCTATCAGTACATGCGTTCTTCTGCCCCTGGCCTCGCACCACCTGCAGTCCCCAGTTGTTTCCCCTCCCTCTGCCATCAGTACATGTCTGCTGCCGCTGGCCCCGCCCCACCTGCAGCGCTACCAGCGCGGCCCCCCGGTCCCTCTCCGGCCCCCAAGCAGCCCGATCCCCACAACCGTTACCCCTCAGCACGTCCACATGACACACTCGTCCCAACCCGACGCACGCCTGCTGCCCCAACACGTCCATGGCCGCACCCGCAGCGCCATCAGCTTGGCCCCCGGCCCCCACACAGCCCGATCCCCACAACAAACAAGGGCCCCTCAGCACGTCCCGACCCACACCTCCCGCCGCACCTGCATCTCCACCAGCGCGGCCCCCTGCCCTGCCCCCACCCGCAACCCCCAGTTGCACCCTCCCTCACTCCGCTACTAGTACATGCGTTTTGCCCCTGCCCCAGCCCCCGCCCCACCTGCAGCGCTACCAGCGCGGCCCCCGGCCCCAGACATCCCGACCCCCACAACAAACCAGGGTTCCGCAACACGTCCCTACCCACACCCTCTGCCCCAACACATCCACGGTCCCACCTGCAGCGCTACCAGCGCGGCCCGCGGCCCCAGACATCCCGACCCCCACAACAAACCAGGGCTCCGCAACACGTCCCTACCCACACCCTCTGCCCCAACACATCCACGGTCGCACCTGCAGCGCCACCAGCGCGGCCCCCGGCCCCGCGGCGTGTATGGCCACGCTGCCGGAGCGGTCCAGCGCGCCGCACAGCGTGCGGGAGATCTTCTCGGCGGAGGAGCTGCGGGGGCGACACACGGGCACGTGGTGACACAGCGAACGAATGGCATGGAGTGTGGGCGGACGACGCTTGCGGAACGAGGAAGGTGGTTGGGGGAACCAGGAGCTGCAAGGTGTGGGTCGTGCGTGCTTGTGGCAGGAAAGGTGCCAGGGCAGACATGCACGCGGGAGCGTGCCAGCTCACAAGGCCACCCGCCTGCAGCGGCGCAGGTTGGCTTCCAGCTAGCATTGCAGCACCAGGCAGCGGTGATTGCCCCGACCGTAAGGCGCTACGCACAGCTGTGCAGCCAGCGTGTTACCTTGCGCCAACGCGGATGGTGACCTCTGGCTGAGGCGCCTCGAACTTGGTCACAGCCACAAGCGCCAGCTCCAGGTTCCTGGGCTGCTTAGGCTGCTGCTGCTGCTGCTGCTTGTCCTTTTGCTCAGACGCGTCCACAGCGGTGGCAGCTGGGGCCTGCTCCTTGGGAGCATCAGCTGCAGCCTCCTCGGGCTGAGGCTGGGGCCGGGAGGAGGTCGGGAAGAAGAGCAGGGTACGGTCCCTGCGCGCCAGCTCGCTTGACAGCGGCCTCAGGCCACGGAAGCCCGTTGCGACGTCCGCGACAGTCGGCTGCATGACAATGCCAACAGCCTCGCCCTTGATCAGGGCATCGCGGCGCTGGGCGATGAACTGACGGTCATCTTTGGACAGGCGGGATGACTTGACAGCAGCACCGCTCTCCGGGCGGGGCTTCCTGCTGTCGCTGCGAGCCGCGCCATTGTTACGGGGCGGCTTGCGCTGCTCAGGCCTTTTGAGCTCTGCGTCGGAGCTGGGAGGCGCAGTCGCGGCAATGGGCTCTGGCGACGAGGTTGGCACTGGGTCTGCAAGCGCCGAGGATGCAGCTGTCGATGCATCCGTAGAACGAACAATTAGGCCAGCGGAAGAAGTCCCCTGTCGCCTAGGTACACCCGCTCCCAGGCGGAGGGTAGGAGGCCCGCCAGAGACATGCGCCCGAGCAAGTGGGCGCTGACCAACGAGCTGCATTTTCAAACGTTTCTCCCAATGCGCTACTCCCAAATGTGTTCCAGCTCGCAGGTAGGTGTGCCGATGTAGTGTTGTATGCAAACTTGTCGAAACGCCTGCAACACCACAGGTTTTGTTAAGCAGCCGAGCCAAAGGCAAAGCCCAAGTACAATAACGATATGTAATAGACACAATTCTGCACACCTACTTTCAGCTGCAATGCATTTGGCCACATGCAGGACTTTGTGATCAGTGCCATACAATCGTCTGGCATATGACGGCCCTGCGCTACAACGCATATGTTGTGCTCTTGCTCGACACTTATCAACGGGACGATACTATCATACCTATCGCTAGATGACTGCTTTCCGCTCCGCCCCCCTGAGCCGTGGCGGGGCACTGCGTTCACCTTAAGGAGGCAGCCTACGCCACAGCCCACAGGCACCCATTTCCCCTGCACCGCCCCGCATCCCCATCAGTCCTGTCCCCTGTCCAACACTGCATCAGTGGAAGCGAGCACAAACACCTCTGCAAGCAGCGTGTGGCAAACGGTTCCCCACAGGAGGCTTGGCCACGGCTGCGCGTTGGGCCAATACAGTAAGGGACCCCTTCCCCCGACTGCCCGATGCCCTGCTGCAACCCCAGCGCCCCAGTGCCCCGCTGCCAACCTCCTGCTGCCCCATCCAGCAACTGCAACCGTCAACCGTACGCCAACCAACTGCTGACTAGCTACCGGCATAGGCGCTGCTGCCGGTTGCCACGCCGCAGCCTGCGCAAGTGCAGCTGCGTTGGTCGCCGCTGCGTTGGCTAGACGGCGGCCGTGCCAAATTCAGAGCTGTACCAGCCTGCACCTGGCACCTGGGCACCTCCATGCACCGTCCATGCATCCAGCTGCATCTCAGGTCCCGCCCGGCCGGCGATGCGACCCCGAGGGGCAACATGGGACCCATACCGGCCCATCGTGTTGATGCCTTGATGCCTTTGCTTGGAGTCATGGTCTCATGGATGGGCCTGGGGCGGGGGGCTGCACCGCACGGCCCGTCACAGCCCTGGGGTGCCACCGGTGGGTGGTTGCGGCGGTTCAGCTGGTGTGTCGGTGCCGTACTGCGGGTGTCAGCAGTGGGCGTGCAGCAGTAGCAGCGCGTCTTACGTACGGCGGCGTTTGGCCCTCCATTTGGCAGACAGCGAGCCAGCTGTGATGCTTGCCCCGTCGTCCTGTTGGCTCGCACACACTGCAATGCCGTATGTACTGTACCGCTAATTTGCGAGCCGGTACGCACGTACGGTATGCCGTGCATCACAGGGTACGGCTGGGTACCGGTACAGCAGGCAGGCTCACGGGAGCTTCCCTGGGCAGGCTGTAGCGAGGCCTCGTACGCTGGGCGCATGCGTGCCAAGCAAGGTTTCGACTTCGGGGTACTGTACATTACCGGTATGTACTCTTCCAGCTACACTGCTCGCTGGTGCAACAGCGTTTTTGCATGCGCGCGGATGCATAGCATCTCGAGGTCTCGCCCACCCCCCCCGGTTAGGCTGCTGGTATCTTGCGCCTGCCTTTGTCCGCCTTTGCACGCCGCCTCAGTCTGCCAATTGTAAGCCCCATGAGCACCATGCATGCAAGAGATAGGAACTGCCTGCAATCAAGGTAGCAGCTACCCAGCTGCATTTTGCACATACAGTTCGGCACGGCAACATCCTGCTGGCCCGTCAGCACGCTGGCTTAGACACGTGTCACGTACGACAGCGCACGCACGCGCGCATACCGTACACGGCGTCGCTGCTTGCTTCGTATCCCCGCCGATGCCACCAGCAGGCTGCACGAGTAGGAAAAACTTGAACGACACCCTAACAAACTCATGAGCATGCATTCACATCGATCCTGCCAAGCTAGCCAGTGCACACTGCTGCGGGTAGATTCCTACCTTGCCCACATGCATACACCCTGCATGCATTGCAAGACATACACGTGTCCACGCAAGCAACCGCCTACGCGCGCGCCTAGCGCACTGCCGCACTCAGTCTGGTCAGGCGATGGAGCGAGTGCGCATTGACAGTACCGGTAGTGCCTTCTGCAGGTATGACCGGCTTAGCCCCGGAACTTGTAGCAGCGCTTGCCAGTGCACTTCTTGGGGAAGCCAGTGCCCTTGTCCTCTGCAGTGCGGGTTTGCGCAGAGTAAGGTACGTAAGGGGAGTGAGATGGGGCCACACGCACGGCAATTGAACAGCCACTAGGAGTGCTGAACCAAGCAACACAGGTCACGACCCCTGTCCTGCTGGAGAGTTGTAAGTGAGGCAAAGACGTACATGTACACGAGCTAACACCGCGCATACTGTAGCAGGTATGCATGTACTACATGGCTCCGCATTATGTTGAGACATAACATACGTACGTGGTCGATGTAGTTGTCGATCTACGGCTACTGCTGACGTACAGTATTCCCACACCCACCCAGCTGGCCTCGGCTGGCTGACTCACCCACGACGACACGAGTGCCGTACACCACCACGTCGGCCAGCGCCATTGTGGACTTCTTGTCTTTCGTGTTCCTGTATGCATGCAATAAGCAAGCAAGATGCACGTATGCAGTTGCGTTGGTGCAGTCGAGGTGGTTCTCCAACCGGTACGGCACGCGCGCGCAACCATGTATGCCCCACGCAGCCCAGCCCAGCCCCACCCACACGTGCACACGTGCGGAACATGCCAAGTGATGAGATGCACCACCTTCTTCCCAACTTACCGGTATTAGTGTTAGACCCCAGACAGCTTCAAGATGCATGCAGTTCCACCCCAGAAAGGCAGGCAGGTAGACCTACTGTCCGGCACCTCCATGGACCCCATCCAACCACCCACGCATGCTCACCCTACCTACCCTGCTGGCTACATGCCTATGCGTACGGTACGCATGCATACCCCCATCCATCCCCAGCCCCCACACGACTGTACCCACGCACGCACATGTTCTGCACCGAGACGTAGCATGCCTTGATGGGCTTGGGCAGCTCGATCTCGATGGACTCGCCCAGAGCGTACTTGTAACCGAAGGGCTGCTTGTACACCTTGGTGTTGTGGGGCAGCTTCCAGCTATCATCGATGGTCCTGTGTAGAAAGTGCGTGGTGGCAGCGGGGGCGGCGGGTAGGCACGGCATGGGGTAGGAGGCTGCACACAGAATTTAAAGGCGCACAGGTGTGGCAAGCAGGGCAGGGATCTGACATGCTTTTGTGATGCCCTCGTGCGTGTTGCGCATGCAGTGTACGGGCATGTGCAGCGCGAAGCCCATGCCGTACATGCAGCTTCGTTCTGTCCCGCTAATACATACGCTAGGGTGAAAGATCACCCTACATATCTCCCATGCGGATGACGCGCGCGGTAGATGCCGTACATGCTTCCTATTGCTGTTCACCCAGCATATCCCCCTTGCCGTACATCCTTCTGCCCCATGCCGTACATGCCGTACATTTTGCTGCCCCACGCCGTACATGCATGCTGCTGCTAGCTGTCCCCCTACCGCTGTCACCCAATAAATGCAACATATCTCCCTCGCTCCTTGTGTGCTGATGAGTAAGTAAATACCACACAGTAACAGCATACGGTAATGGGCACGGAATGCAAGCAACGCAGAGGCACATGCAACAAAGCTTGTACTGCGTGCCCTGCCCGCGCACGCAAGTGCCCCGCTCATCACTCATCATCATCGATCAGCTGGGCGGCCCTAGCTCCCGCCCATGCATGCACCCAATGCAAGCCAGCCACTCACAGGATTTTCTCCGTGCCCACGCGGACCTCCAGGTCCACCAGCTTCTTGGCGCAGCAGAACTCGCTGACCTTGACCACCACCTTGGTCACCATGTAGTCGTCATCCAGCTTGACGCCCAGCCACTGCTTGGGGTCATTCTTAGCAGTGCGGAAGTCGGTGCTGGTGTCCAGGTCCAGGGCGTTCTGGGGGTCCGTGTTGCCATTGCTGCAGCGGGGCCGGGAGTCGATCTCGTAGCAGCCGGTGGCAAAGATGGAGGAGGAGAAGGCGGTGGCAGTGCTTGAGATGACGCCGGGGGGCGTGTTGGAGGGGGACGATGGGCGAGGGGAAGGGGACTGGCGTGGGGAGGGGGAGGGGGACTGGCGTGGGGAGGGGGATGGGGACTGGCGGGGGGAGGGGGATGGGGACTGGCGGGGGGATGGGGATGGGGATGGGGAGGGGGATGGGGAGGGGGAGGGGGAAGGGGACTGCCGGGGCGAAGGGGACGGGGATGAGGATGGGGAAGGGTGGTCCTCGTAGTAGGCGTCATAGTACTCGTAGTACTCCTCATCAGTGCAATCGCCATAGTCTTCTCCGAAACATTTTTTGGGGAGCGTCTCGTGGCGAGCTGCACGCAGGAGGTCAGCGAACGGGCAAGGCAGGGGACATCCATGTTGAATTTTCCTCGCTCGCGCTCCATCGAGAATAATGGCAAGCAGTCAGACACTGCCTTGCGTAGGCGCGGCAAAGGCAGCAATAGCACAATAATCTTTCAACTATCCAAGGCTTTGATGAGTTGCTGCGTGCAGGAAAACTCTATCCCTTTGACGAGCCACCATCGTCGACTTCATTCGGGGCAGCAGTGTCCACTTAGTTCGACATGGACCAATGATGAAAAATGGGTTTACTAAGGGACTATAACATGAGCAGTCCTAAAATAACTGAAAGAGATGATGGACAATCTCTCAGCAGGTGGGGTCGGCAAGGAAGGGACACGAAGTCTACTTGTCCCCCGCATAGGACACGGCGTTCCAACGAATACAGCAGATTTGTGACAGTTGAATAAGACTTGGCTGAAACGGGCTCACCGTCTGCGCCACGAGGTGCAGATAGGGCTAGCAGCAGCGCCAATGCCGCCCAGGAAACCGCAAGCGCGGTCAGGGCAGCAAGGTTGCGCCTCATTGTTGAATGGATGTGGTTATTAGTGTGTAGGTACGCCGACGTGCTCTTGCACTGCGCTAGTGAGCTTGCGCGGCGTGTTGCTTGGAGACGCACTAGCTACCTGATAAGCAAGGTGCACACGCACGCAGCCACCATAAGAAGGCCACTTCGTTGAAGTGCCCACTTAACAGGTTTTACTAGTGGACAGCCGGCTTTAATCAAGCGCACCTCTGCAACTTTGTACGAGCAGGGGGTGCCCACCGCCAGCCAGCCACCGCACGCCAGCAGCAGCAGGGTGGGTGGGCGCGCCGTGTCATCCACTTGTCCAGGACAACAATCGTCATTTATGTATCATAATCTCTGAGTAATTACCTGAGTGTTGGCTCAATCTGCTCGGGGTCGCCACGACAAAGCCCAACGAGGCCGCGAACGAAGCACGGATTCCCGCAACTCTTCGACAATCAAGCAGGCTGAAGGAAGGGAAAGCTTTTGAAGGATTCATAGTAGTGCACTTGACGTTGTAGCGCCTGACGCTGGCGGATGCTGCCCTACCACTACAGTTACTTTTTAACTTTCACATTTTACTTTGCTGAGCAAGGGCCGGAGACCTCCGTCCTGAAATAAAGAAGCCTTGACCCTTTTCCCTTCATGACTTCATACATGTTACTAGCTAGCTTCACTTGCTTTTCCTGTCTAAAACCCTCCGTCGACTGCTGAAAGCGGAAAGTAACCGAGGGGGCTGAAAGCCAATTAACTTTCCTGTTACCAGCGTCTAGCTACTTGTAGTTCCCTACCTTGCTGGACCTGCTGCAAACGTGCGGCTGCGACCGTGGGCTCAGGACCTGCTGGAATGTGCGTGTTGGATCTGCCCAATCTGAACGAACGTACGTCAGCAGGTTGCCAGCAGGTTGCCACGAGGTGGGGACGACGTAACAAATTGCGCCCTTAGGATTGATCATGGTATAACTGTGATAACATGCCCGAAGCGAGTCAGCAGTCTCTACTTGATTGTGCACAGACTCGTTGGGCCGCACGTGTTTTGGGCTTCTTTCGCTCGGCTACATGCCTTGCATACCATGGCCTGCCTCAAACCCGCTGGCCAAGCCAGCCACCTCTTCTGCATCCTCAATTAGACACTAATTGACCCTGCTAAACACAAAGCCGGTGAATCAATTAGACACAAATAACTTGTGGGTGCCTTACCTGATGCACGTACAGGGGCCCCGGCCAAGCAGCATGTGGGCAGGGCGGACGACCCTGTACCTACCGTCCGTACGCAATCTCTTTCCCCTTCCCCTTCCCGTCCCTACCTGCCTGATGCTGCTCCCTGTGGCAACAGCAATGCCCTGCTGGTCGAAGGAACCCTTACTCTTGGGACGTGGGAACGAGGGGAGCCCTGTGGCCCACCGCCTTGCCTTGCGTGCGTGAGCCCAGCCCTGCACACCAGCCGGGGGTGCATGTGGCTGGTGACGCTGGTAGCAAATGCGTGGACGGAGTGTTGGGGTGTGTACGGCCGCATCGGAGCGAGCTGTCGGGAAATCCACCTGATGCCACCGCGTCTCTGGCCCTTGCGGCGGTTGGGCGCTGGTGGGCGCCACCTCAGCACGTCCAGGGTGCAACATGCGTGTATACTGTGTACCTACCCCACTCCCTGAACCCACGTGGAGCGAGGTACTTCGCCTCCCACATTGACACTATTATAAACCGCATTATTGCAATTGCTTGTGGACACGTGAGAGAAATTCAGGTGCCCTGTGTGCAGCCCTCCCTCTTTTATGCACATGGACAGCCGTGGACCGCCCAGCCTGGCGTGCAGTAGTAAGACCAAGCTGGGCGAAGCACGCTAGCACGGCGGCCAAGGCCTTCGGGTGTTGTCGGTTCCTGTGCCGGTATGTAAATGCCGCGAATCTCAAATTTGGTATGCTTGCTTCCGGTACTGCATTGCAACCGACCCCTCCCTCTCCCTCTCTGCTGCTCCTCTTCTCACCGGGAGGTCGCGATGAGACTGACGGACGTCACTCGGCCACCGGGCCCCCGCGTGCTGCCGTCTACCGACCCACGGGTCACAATAAAGAAGATGCATTCCAAGGTGCTTCCGTGCTGCAAAGACTGCATTCGCTATACGTTTAACTTCCACTATGCACCATGCAATCAAAAGATTAAGGTCCAAGGGTCGGTACCATCACCCTCCTCGTTCTCTTGACATGGGGTTGACAACCCGACGCTCAGCCTAGCTTCCTTCTCTCTAAAAAGGTCCCATGTTGTCATCCGCAGCATATCCTAGGTTGCTACATGCTACATCTGCAAGAGATTAGCAGGAGTCTATAAGCTGAAGTCGCAAACGATAAGCAAGTCTGCCTGACGGCGCCGCGCAGCGACCCTGTTGCGGCCCCGCGGCACTTGCCGTAAAAGCAGCAGCTGGCAGCAAACAACCTTGCTCAGCGCATAGCTTGTTGTCCGCGATACGCTCTGCCTATTCTTGGTGAAGGTCCCTCCCGCGCTAAATGGCGTCATCGTGATCGATCAGCACAATCTACTCTCGTCGCTGACCGAAGCAGGCATTGCCAACAAAGCACAGCTTGCAGGCGCCCAGTGAGCAGACAACTTCCCTAGTTTCGCGCCTTGCAGCCAACGGCCTCCCGGGCGCGGCCGCCAATTCGCATACAACCTTGCCGGCCAACCTTGTGCCGCATCAAATCAACCAGCAAACTTACTTACGATTCAAGCATCCTTCACAAAATGCGCCAGCAATCGGCGTTTAAGGCTGCGGCAGAAGGCGGCTTCGCGCCGGGCGGCGCCTCCTCCGCAGGCCCAACCGCCTTCAGCGCTGCTGACCTGCAGAGCGCCATCGCCGTCCTCCAGCAGCAACAACAGCAGCAGCAGCAAGCCGCAGCCGCCGCCCTCGCCGCAGCCGCAGCCGCCGACGATTCCGGTGCCTTCCTGTCCCACCTGCCCGGCCTCTCCAGCCCCATGGGCCTGCAGCCAGCCGGCGGCAGCGTCGGCGGCTACCTAGCCGCCGCCACCGCCGGCCTCGGCGGCGCCGCCGGCGGCCACTCGCATCTGTACGGCAGCGGCGGCTCCGGTCCTGTCGTACACACGCCGACGCACTCCACGCAGTCGCACGCCACCGGTGGCGGGTACTACAGCCGCGGCAGCACTGGCAGTGGCAGCGCCGCCAACAGCGGCTTCTACGCCGCCGCTGGTGGCGGCGGCGGCGCCAACACCGCCAGCAGCTGGCTGTCGTCGGCGTCGACGCCGCCCGCCAGCCCCGGGCCCAGCAACATGGCGGGCGGCGGCGGCGGGGGTTACTTCACTCCGCCGCATGCGCGCGGCGGGATGCCGCCGCTGCCTTCGTACGGCACTCCTTCGCGAGGTGAGGGGCGAGGGGGAGTGGGGCAAAGTGAACTGGTGGTATTAGCGGTTAGGAAGCTGCGGTCAACGTTGGGGGCCATTTGGGTCACGCGTACGGCAGGGCGGATGCAGCCTAGTGGACACGTGTGAAGGGAGTACGCAGTGTTGGATCATGGGCCCGCCGCTTGGGGTGCAGGAACGGCAGCTGCGTGCGGCCCCGGACGGTCTCATTCCCGCCCTGTCAAGGACCCTATTGCTGCACACACACGCAACTGCATCATTGCACGGGCCCGTACCGGTGCTCTCCTAGCCACATATCCACCCACACCTGCATGCGTTAACGGAATCCTATGCGTTCCCGCTTTCGGGCGCGCCCGCCCTCCCTCCAGGCGGCGGCGGCTACGGCGCCTTCTCGGGTCGCGGCGGACCCACGGGTCCAGGGGCCTCTGCGGTGTACGACATGAAGAGGTACGGCACGTGGCAGGCCCCGGTGCCGGACCACACAGTGTGAGATTCTGCCCTGTATATCATGTCTTACCACGGTAGTCTGCACGCAATCCGCCACTACATGCACTTAGGCCAGAACCGCACGCCCCTTGCAGTGTAACTGGGTATCGGCACATTAGGCAGGAGCCTGCTGCATGGCCACAACTAACCCTGCCGCCCTCCGGGCCCCCACGCAGCCTCACCGCCGCTGTCAACGCCGCCTCCGGAGGCACAGGGGACATCCGCCGCATCTTCACGTCTGCCACCTTCAGGCCCCGCCTGCCGGGTAAGGATTGCAAGGCAGGGTAGCAGCTCATGTGGCCTTGCTCGCTCCCTTCGCCGTCTACGCCTCACAGCTTGCACACCGCTGGCATGCGCCCGGCACAAGCGCCCCTTCCTGTATATCGTGTTCCCGTGCTCCACTGTCTACGCCCAGCGCGTCAGCCGTTCCACTCACCCTCGGGCCTCACCCGACGCGCAGCCCACACCCCCATTGCAGCACGGCAAGTCCTTTCCAGCTACATGCCACGCTGACGACCCACGCAATCTGACCAACTCGTTCCTCCCTGCCTCCCACACCGTTAACCCACGTGCCGTAGGCCTGACCAAGCTGGTGTCGCAGCTCACCCGCGAGGGCCAGTGGTCCAAGGGGCTAGAGGTGTTCGACGCCCTGGACGCGGTGGGGCTGCTGCCGGACACCACCATCACCAACGCAGCCATCTCCGCCTGCGACAAGGGCGGCCAGTGGGAGAAGGCGCTGCAGGTGGGCCCTGCGTGCGCTGTGCCGCCTGTTGTGCTTGTGGGTTGGCGGGTTGGTTTGGTTTCTTGTGTCTGAGTGCTTGGGCCATCTCGTGCGGAATGGAGGGAGCTGTGAGGTATTAGGCACCTTCGCGTACCGGTACCTGGGTGGCTTTGGAGCGGACCGGGGTTTCTGGCTCAATGCTATGATAGCTGTAAATTGTGATGTTGACCGCGGGGGAGGCTAGAGTAGTTGCTTGTATGTCGTGTGCTTGGACTTACGTCGTCTCGGAAAGTTAACCTAGCGGCAGCTTTGGGCGCCGTCGTCGCATGTCTGTCAGCTCTTTCCTTTGAAACAGTGCAGTAACCATCTAGAACGTGCGCAATTGGAAGCTGTCCCATGCGCTGTCAAACAAGCCGGCTGAGATTCCAAAGTTGAACGAGCGCTGCGATGATGGTTGCACGGCGCCTTGGTCCAGGTACAACTATATTACCAGAGCCTCGTATCCTCACCAATGTACTCCGTGGTCGAGTGCGCCTCACAAGGACGCAGTGGCGGAGCACCGAGCCACCCGATCCCGGCCGAGCACCTTCAACACGCAGCTACCCCCTCCCCCGTACCATCTTCGTGCCATCCAGCCGGCCACACTCACGCCGACCCTATCTGCGCCTTCGTCCCACATTGCCTGCACCGCAGATCTTCTACGCCATGGAGTCCTGGGGCCTGTCCCGCGACGCCATCACCTACTCGGCCGTCATCTCAGCGCTGTCCAAGGGCCGCCAATGGAGCCTGGCCATCGACGTGTTCAACCACATGTGCGACCACAACATCGAGTGCGACGCCGTCACCTGCTGCTCGCTCATCACCGCCCTGGACAAGGGGGGCCAGTGGCAGCTGGGGGAGCAGGTGGGGGAAGGGCCGGCGGGGGCTTTGCTTGATAGGCAGGGCAGGCGCAGGCATACCGGTGGCTGTGCTGGCTCGCCGTCTCTCCGCTCGAACCCTGGTCTGATGTCAGCCTGCCGTGCTTCCTTGGTTGCGTACCGGTAATTCCACATCACCTCGTGCACCAACGTTATGTCACCGCTCGTGCCGCTTTCTCTCTTCGTCCTGCAGGTCTTCTTCCAGATGTACGCCGACCACCCGCAGTTCAAGGTGCTGCTGCAGTGCATGGACGACGACGTGGCCGCCGTAGCGCCCTCCGTCTGCTCAACCGCCGCCGCCAGCAGCGGCAACGGCGCCTCTGCCGCCGCCGCCGCCACCCCGCTCGCCCGTACTGCCTCCGCCGCCGCCGAGTCCCTCCTGACGGCCCTGACCCGCCCCCTGGCGGCGTCCGTACGGGAGCAGCAGAACGACGTACTGGCGGGCCTGGAGGGCGGGCTGCCCGGTACGACAGCCGGCGGCGGGCTGTACCGTACGGCAAGCTCGGCGCTACACCCCGGCAGCATGGACCGCATTGACGAGGAGGGCAGTGCAGCAGGGGGTGGCCAGAACCTGAGGGCCAGCGTGGGCACCAAGTGGGTGGGCCTGGGTGGGAGCAACGAGGGTGGTGCTGGTGGCGGTGGCGCTGGTGCTGGTGCTGCTGGTGGTGGTAGCTACCTGGACCTGTGGGACAGGCGGGCTGGCAACCGCATGCCGCAGTACCCCCACGTGGTCATCCGAAGCCCCGCCAGCATGTCACCTGCGGCGGCGTCGCTGCAGCACCAGCAGCAGCACCAGCAGCACCACCACGCGGCCGGGAAGGAGCAGCAGCTGCAGCAGCAGGGCGGCAACGGCTTTGGGCAGCAGGTGCGCCGGTTGTTGTTGTTGTGGCGGTCGCTGCGCAATGCCACCTGATAGGCCATGATCCAGAATGCCAGAATGCCAGAATGCCAGAATGCCAGAATGCTGCATCGCCTGCATGTGCCTTTGAGGACTGGCAACCCCTGTGCCCTGGTAGGATTCAGGTGGACAGCGCTGACCTTGCTCCTTGGGCATTTTCACAACGCAGGGTGGCGGTGCGCTGGGAGGCTCCAGCGGCAGCGGCGCGTGGGCTGGCCAGGCGGCGCACCACCTGGGGTTGGAGGCAGGGGGCCCCTTCGGCGACGCGCAGGTGAGGAGCATGGGTGTGAGGGTAACGTAACAGTCATCTACAATGCAGTCACCAAGCTTACCGTTGTCGCTTTGTTTGCTACACCCCGCCGCACCTCCTACTGGCGGCGAACCGTTTCACCCCGTACTGCCATACTCGCCCTGACTCTTGCCGTTGGTTTCCGCCGTCCGCCCCGTTTGCTGCCCCTTGCCCATCGCAGCACGGCGGCGGCGGCCTGTACGGCGGCCCTCCCTCGCCGCACCCCGGCCAGCGCGGCCTGCTGCGCACCTCCTCCCTCAACACCAAGAAGTCCGCCCCCAACCGCGTGTGCTGCAACGCGCTGCTGGCCGCGTACGCCCGCGCCTCGCCCACACAGGTGCGTGCACGAAGGGGGCGCCTAAGGGTATTGATGGATGGCATACAGACGCATTAATGACGCGTGGCAGGTGCGCCCAAAACATACGTTTGAAGAGCTCTGGGAAATCTTGCATGCAACTGATGAGTGCTGGCATGTCCATTTACGCCTGCAGGCTCCAGCCGTTGTACATTGGCCGCCTGTTCCATCACCCTGTGACCCGTGGGTCTGTGTACCCAACGCCGTGTCGCACCTTGCTGAACACTTCCCCGTGCTGCAATCCTATGCTGCCCTGCAGTGGCAGCGCGCCATCCGGCTGCTGGAGCTGATGTGGCAGATCGGCGGCGAGCTGTGTCCCGACATCGTGTCGTACAACACAGTCATCAAGGCGTGCGGCAACGCGGGGCAGGTGGGCGGTGGGCGGCAGCGGGATGATCCCACAGTTATGATATGGAGCAACAGGTGCAGCTTGCACACCGCCGGTACTGCGTTGCTTGCCGTCCACCAACCCTTGTGCCCCACACCATTCCACTACATTCCGCGGCGCAGCAGCGAGTGCCCCACAAGAATGCACAACGCATAATCTACCGCCACGCAGTTTTTCATGACCCTGTTACTAACCTTCGGTTGTCCATCCTTGTGCAGGTTGAGCTGGGCTTCAAGGTGTACGCCCTGATGCGCCGCCGCGGCATCGATCCCACCGTGGCCACGTACGGCACGCTGGTGTGCATCGCGGCGGAGGCGGGCGCCCATCACCGCGTGGTGGAGGTGTGGGGCTGGCTGCGGGCCAGCGGCCTGGAGGTGCACGTCACGTGCGCAAACGCCTACCTGGCAGCCCTCATCAAGCTGGTGGGTGTGGTTGGTGGCACGCGTGTTATAATGCCACGTGTCTCGGCAAGGCGGTTGCTGGCAGTGGTCGGGCTCATACGCGTGCATCTAAGAGACTCAACCTGTTGCCCCGTCATGCATGCGCAGGGCGAGTGGGACCAGGCGGTCACGTTCTTCCGCTCCCTGTTGCGCCCCGGCGGGCCCTGCCGCCCCAACGCCATCACCTTCAACAACCTCATGGCGGGATACCTGGAGCGCAGGCAGCCGGAGCAGGTGGGTGTGAAACGGGAAGTGGGCCGGGCATCGAGGTTGCTGTGCGGATATGCTGATCTGGCTGGGGCCGGGCAGCTTGGTGAAACCCTTACCTTGGTACGGCATACTCCGGCGATGCCACGGGCCTCTCTGTAGCTGCTGCAGTGTAACCTGTGGTACCTGTGCCTGGCCTTGGCGTGCGGGCTATCTGCACGCTGCGTGAACAAATCATGTACCACAGCAATCGTAGCTGTGTCCTGGGGCGAAACGGCCCACCGACCCAGGCCCCCGTATCGCCTTGCACGTACGCCTGCAGGTGCCGGTGCTGTTCCAGGAGATGCAGAACGGCTGCGGCCTGGCGCCCTCCGTGTCGTCGTACGGCCACCTGGTGGCGGCGTACGGGCAGATGGGGCGCTGGGAGGAGGCGGTGGCGCTGGTGGCGGCCGTGTGCAGGTGGGCGGGGGATGGGACATGCCACTCGGCGGCTTAAATGGAAGTACAGCCGCTGTGAAAGGGTCTGACCTGCTGCTGCTTGCTGTACCCCGAGAAAGATGAGTTTAAGTTTCATTGACACAGTTTTTCCCCGCACGCTATGCGCCCCGCAGGCCCGAGAGCAGCGTCAGGCCCGCGGTGTCCATGTTCACATCGCTGTTCACCAGCCTCCGTGAGGCAGCGGAGGCGGCGGCGGCGCAGGCGGCGGCGGCGGCGGCGGGCGGGGGCATGGACTCGGCCGCCGCCACCGCCAACGCGGCCAGCACGCTGCTGTCGCTGTCGCGCCACATGCACGACCTACGCGGGCTGCTCAAGGTGCGCAGGGATACGGAAGGCCTTACGCGACGCATTATAACAAGTTGTTAGCTACATGCAGCAAGTGCTTTTCCCGTCAATGCCATCGTACCCTGGCACCGGCAGTACCGTATTAGCTGTGAAGTTTCGATGCATGAGAACATTGCTGCGAGAGCCCGAGGCCCGCTGTAACGAGTCCCTCCTTGCGCAATACCCGTGCCCGTCTTCCCCCGCAGGCCTACCCCCACCTGCACCCCGACCCCAGCTGCCACCGCGCCATGATCGGCGCATTCTCCGCCGTGGGCGAAGTGGACGTCTGCGTTGAGCTCTTCAACGTGCTGCTGCTGCTGGGCCAGGCCCCGGCGCACGCACACGCACACGGACATGTGCCGCCCCCGTCGCCACGTGCCGGCGGATACATGCCGCCGCCGTCGCCGTCGATGTACGGCAGCACCCAGCCGCCGTCCACGCCGTCACGTGGGGGCGGCGGCGGCATGGGGGGCATGGACGAGCACGAGGTGCATGGGCCGCATGGGGAGGCGGCGCGGGGGCAGCAGGCGGGTGTGGATGCGGAGGTTGGCGGCTGGGTGCTGCACGCCGTGTGCATGCACCGGGCGTGGGATAAGGCGGTGCAGCTGCTCAAGGTGCTGCAGGTGAGCAGAGGGGAGGGGACGGGCGGTGTACGGTGTGGGTACCGGTATGCGGATGGGGGCGTGGGGTGTATCCCAACCTTGTACCTACCGGTACTTTTGATGGTGTTTGCGTTGGGCTCAGATTGCGAGATGACGCCAGTCCGCGAGACGGGTGCGGAAACAATGGTATTGTGTATTCTTGACGCCTCGGCACGACCACGTCTTTGAGTGTACCACCCCGCCCTTCACGCCTGGTATCAATGGTGTAATGGCCCGCTGCTGGCCGCCTGTGCGCAGGACCACGGCCCGCAGCTGCCCGCCCACCTGCTCCCCGGTCCCGGCCCCAATAGGCAGTTGCTCCCTTGCCAAACCCACTTTCTACGCCCTTGTGTCTTGTGCGCAGGACCACGGCCCGCAGCTGCCCGCGTCCACGCTGCGGCTGCTGCTGGAGGCCATGGCGGCGGACAGGGCGTGGACGCACGCGTACAGCGTGCTGCAGGTGCGAAAGGGTGAAATACAGGCTTGTACGGTCGCCGAGGTGCACACATGCATGCAGGGCGGTAGCTTGCGAGTTGTACGCACATGGGCCATACACGCCACGTGTGCGCAGGGTAGCTGTGCTCGTGTTTGTGGTGGTGTCTTGGTGACTCTAGCTTCCTGCCTTTTTGCAAAGTTGCATTCTGTACTCAGTACTACTCCTTGGCTTGCTCCTGTTGCCTGCGTAACGCCTGCCCTTGGCATGCTGCAGATCATTTGCAGCAGTGCCGCCTCCGTCCCCGAGGAGCAGCCCCAAGAGCAGCAGCAGACCCAGCAGTCGGCCGCCACATCGCCCTCGCCAACCGACCAACTGCCAACGGCCGCCGCCGCCGCCGCCAGCGGTACGACAGCGCCCACCACCACGGTGCTGGACCAGCTGGTGTACGACTTCAAGGAGGGCGGCCACACGGAGCTGCTGTTCCTGGCGCTGCTAGCGGCCAAGGACGAAGTGGGCGCGTGGGGAGAGGCCCTGTCCATGTTCCACTGGCTGCAGGAGGTGAGCACTCACTTGATGCAGTCCAAGGGAAACACGCGTGTGGAGCCTAGGTGTAAAATACTGTGCCACGGTGCAGCCTTGCCGGTCGGCGCCTTTGGGTTACCCTTAGCATCACTGCGCGAAGTTGCAACGGGCTCGCTCGCGACGCTGCAGTGCGTCAGGGGGTTAAGGAATTCTTTTCGTGCATGTGTTGGCACCAGCGGGCAACGTGCAGCGTTCGTCGCTGTTCCAACGCAGCATGCATCTTATTGACCGAGCCTGTGTACGACTTGTACAACATGCAGGTCCCGCGGCCCGAGCTGTCCCGCTCCAAGGAGCTGTACCGCATCATGTACGAGGTGCTGGTCGTACGGGGCGGCGTGGAGGGGCTGCGGCACGCCGTACAGATGTGCCGCGACGCGCATGAGAACGGTGAGGGGCTGGGGAAAAGTCGAAGGCCAGGACCTCTTTACGCGTGAGCTTGTGCCAGCATGCGTGCACGTGGTCGGAAGTTCGCTCAAACACTTCGAGACTTCTGGAAACAAACCCCTTATCCTTCGTTGTTTGGTCCAGTTCCCAGCTGTCTAGCCCTTTTTACCAGCAGTGATTACACAACGGCCTAGCTTTCTTGTACCAACGGTTACTACACGACGGCCCCTGCCCGTGTCCCCCAGGCATCCTGTCATGGTACACTCCGCTACGCCCCCCGCCCTCCTCCGGCTCCTCAAGCCCCGGCTCCTCCTCCGGACACAACACGCCCACCGCCGCCGCCGGCAGCCGCCCTCCCGGCCACGCGCCCGGCCACGTGCCCCGTCCCGCCTCCTCCAACCTGGTCAACGTGGTCGTGCTGGAGGGCGCCAGCCGCATCGAGACGGCCGTCACGCTGCTGTCGTGGCTTCTGGACGTCAAGCAGGCAGCAGTGAGGTAAGCAACAGCACGAGGAATTGTATGCTACAGAGCAGACTCTTTGGTACAGTTCTGAGCTGCCGGAGGCGCTGATGTGTGGCCTGGAGCTACTCCAGCTGGGCGAGACGAGAAGTGAGCAGCCCGGCCTTGCCCTGCTCGAGTAGTTCCGTACCACTCATCAGCGCCTCCGGCAGCTTAGAACTAATCGCCCGCAAGTGTGCTGTTCCCCTTGGTACAGTTTAGCGGTTTACAGTTTAGCGGTACACAGCAAGAGGTTAGTCCTTGGTAATCGTACTTTCTATCCTCGTGGCAGGTACCTTCGTCCGTAGTCTGCCAGCCGCATCACTGACTGTACCGCCCATCCACCCGCAGCAATGGCACGCTGCTCCCCGGCCCCTGGGTGGACATCATCACGCCCGACGGCTCCCAAGCCCAACACCAACACCAACACCAGCACGCCGCCGCACCCCTGGGCACCAACGGCAGCGCCGGCGGCCCCCCCAGCGGCTCCCTGCACTCCCTCTCCTCCGGCCACGCCTCCCCCTCCCCCGGCGCCTCCCGGGGCCCCTCCTCCCCCGCGCCCACCTCCCCGTCGTACGCCGCCCGTACGGCGCCATCGCCGTACGGTACGGCAGGGGGGCCTTCCCTTGACGGGGAGCAGGTGCGGCCGGCGGTGATGCTGGTGCTGGAGGGGCGCATCGGGGAGCTACTGGGCGTGGGCGAGCAGTCCGACCCTGCGCACAGGTAGGTTAGCAGTGCAAGCTGGTGTGCATGGTGCGCTGGACGCGAAGGTACACCTGCCTGCTGCATGGTGTCTGCAAAGCATTTTCCACTTCTTGCGGTGGATGCATTGCCCTCAAGTGACGGGTTTGCTGGCCGCCGGCAGTCTGATCCCTAGCTCCTATTGCTCCTTCCTCCGCCAATGCCGATATGACCACGCGCCTGTGCTGGAACCCTCCGCCCCGCAGGGCCCTGTTCGCTGTTCAGCGTCCCGTGCGGCAGTTTCCCTCGCCCGTGGGTCGGCCCGGCGTGGTGCGCGTGGAGACGGATTCCGTGTACGAGGCCATGGGCCTCAGCAAGCAGCAGCTGGCGCAGCAGCAGCAGCAGCAGCGCCAGCAGTGAGCCGCAAGCTGTGAAGGCGGACAATGCTGAGGGTGAGAAGAGGATAACTTTACCCGACACCGCTGCACAGGTCACACGGGCTGGACCGTAGTATGCGGTAAAAAGTACGCCAGCAGAAATTGATGGCAGCCTACCTACTAACTACTTTCTGTTCCGGTTGCAAGTTAGAAACGCTTGGCTTGTACCGGTTGGTCTTACTTTGTCTGCGAGTGTTGCTGGTTCGTGTTCTCTCTTAAAACATGCGTGGAAAGGGACATAGGCTAGCCGTCGCACAGTGCTGGCAGGTGTGACGTGCCCTTACCGTACGGCGTGTCACGTGCCCGTCGTAACGCACGCACGCACGCATACGCAGCGGTTGCAAGCACGGTGCGCCGTTTGAGCGAGGCTTTTAGCTGCTTGGAAGAGCTTTGCTAAGGTCTTCGTAGAGGAGGCGCAGCGAGCATAGAGGCAAAGGCTCCTGAGGGAAGGGCTGTTATATGGAGGCACGTGACTAGTCCGGACCTGTCGCCAAGGTCGCTGAGATGCACATACAATTTCGTGACGAAAGGTGGAGTTGTAAGCGCGGCTGCCTGCAGTACGCATGGCCGGCACAGCTGTTGCCATAGGCTTTGTTTGTGCGGAGGCCTAGTCCATCGTGTGTTGTTTGGCGAGGGCTTTGCGGTCAAGGGGGCTGTTACTCGTTGGCAGCAGGTTGGCACGTGGCGATGGCTATTGAGGTGAGCCCGTAAAGTGGACGGTGGTGAAACGGACTGCGGCGGTCCGTCTCGGAGAAGAGGAAACAAGGTGAGACAACGCGGAGGCTTGTGTTTCGCACCGTGATAAAGCATCTGGCGAGGCGCACGGGAGCGCCTCGGGGTGCGTTAGCAGCGGGGTGTGGGGCCGGGTGTTGTGGTGCGGCACCTGCTGTGTGCGGTGGCGGGTGATCAAGAAAAGCATGGCAGCCGCCCTGCATTTAGAGGACGCCGCGTCGCGCCCGGCACACAGGCTTTTGCTCTTTTTGCCATTGCATACGTACGAAGTGACTACCGCTGTGTCCCCCTGACAAGCGACATTGGACACCCACGCACGCCTGTGGCCCAGCCCACGAGGACGGAGGACAGGCGCTGCGCATTTTGGTCATGGCTGCGCCTGCTTTACGGCACAGCTATGCCCCAGCGCAGTTGCAAGTGTATTATAGCCAGGAGACGGGGTGGTCGTGACACGTGCGGTTTGCACATTATCCTGTTGTTGGCTGCGATCGGTGTTGGTAGGCGCACTAGGCGCGTTCCGTCGCAGTTTTGTGCGTTTTATCTGCAGTAATGTACCGTATGTGGTATTGATCCTAGGCCGCGCTGTACAGCGCCTCTCTGGCGGCTGCGCACCGCGTTCCTGTTGGCTGTAGCAGGCTGCAGCGTTGTGGTGGTAGTCGTCGTTGCTCACACAGTTGCTTGCGAGCTGTACAACTGCAAGATTCAGATGATTACATGTAATGCATGGACAAGACGAACTGTGATGCCTACTGTCAGCCGTCGGCATTCTGAGAGTACACATAAGGGGAAAGTGCGTCCTGGTGCGTCCGGCTCCTGCAGTTAGGGTTGTCCTCCTTTACCAACCTGGGAGTCGAGGGACCACAAGACGGCAACAACCTCGCACCGGTACTGCGAAAACCTGGGCGCGGCAGGGTCGACCTGTTCCACCTGCCGACGGTCACTTAGCACACTGCGTGCAGCACCACCAGCTCGCCACTCCGTGCACGCACGACAGCCCAAAGCCGCAAACCCGAGGGAGCTGAGCCCTGAACTCTGATCCAAAGCCGTCACAGGAAAGTAGGCTGTCCAAGCGAGTGGGCCCGCAACATGACTTTGCGCTCCAAGCTATCCATTTCACCAGTCATCCATTTGCGCCGCATCCAACATTATAGGCCCCACACGCACCCGGCACTACCACACTGCTGCGGTGCCCTTACTGCTGCGGCGGCGGCGCCGCCGCCATCGTGGTGGTGGACACGTGGCCCCCGTCACCCTCCCCCGCCACCCCAACCCCCGACACCACACCCTCGCCGCCTCCGCCCCCGCCTGCACCTCCGCTGCCCCCCGCTGCCCCCGGGTTCATAGCCCCCGGCACCGGCAGCCGCAGCCTGCCCCGCCGCCCGCCGCCGCCGCCGCCGCCGTCGCCCTCCGCCTCCCCCGCCAGCCCCAGGTCCGCCTGGCGCAGTCGCTCCGCCAGCCTCCCCAGCAGCGTGAGGGGCCACAGCAGCAGCGGCGGCTCGGGGGGCACCACGCTGTCCAGCACGTGCAGGAACACGCCGCCGCGGCGGTCCAGGCTGCACATGTGCGTGGCGCATGGTACGGCACAGCACGTACAGCAGGTTGTACGTCATGAAAGTATCTACCGTAAGGATGGACGAAAGGTGGATGATGATGCGATCAGGTACGCACGCCGGCAAACCGTAATGGTCGGCAGCGGTCGCCGGTCACGGCGGTGCAGAGCAACGCACATGCCGTGTCGTGGCAGCACCAGCTTGCACCATCCCAAACAAGGGGCAGTTGAACTCGAACCCTCGGTGCTACCTTTGTTGCGCCATGTGACGTGGATATCAAGGTCCAAAGCTCTGCACACCTTACCCCACCCCAGGCGCACAACCTGGCACAACTAACGCAATGTGCCCCCACCCTGCAGCGCATGCATCGTACGGCCGTCCACACCCATTGGTTTCCCCCACCCCAGGCGCACAACTAACGCAATGTGCCCCCCTGCCCTAGCCCACCTGTAGGTGGCCACCACCTCAAGCCACTCCTCCTGCGCCCATGGCAGCCACGCGGTGCACGTGGCACGCCACCGCACGCGCAGCAGCTGGCCCTCGGACCCCGTGCCGCCGCCCAGCCCGCCGCCGCCGCCAAAGCCCCCCGCGCCCCCGCCGCCGCCGCCCCCGGCCCCTGCACCCCTCCCCGGGGAGGGTGGGGTCCACATGCGGATGACCTCGACCTTGGTGGAGCGGTACAGCAGCCGGGCGGCGACGCGGATGAGGCTGTGGGTAAGGTAACACATAGGGAGAGGGCAGGGATGTGAGGGACGCAGCTGCCGAGGCGGTGGGTGGCCGGACAGGATGACGCATGACGGCGCTTCCGTCCAGACCCTTGCGGGCGGGCGACCAGTACACACGTATGACTGTCGCGGTGGGTGCAGAACGCCCGCCCTGCTACGGTACATGTTCCTACCTGTGCAGGCGTTTGTAGTTGTCCAGGCCCTTGAGCGGCTGTGCGCTCCAGGGGGTCTGCAGCACTAGGTCGGGCCGGTAGATGTCCCACTGCAGCGGCCGGCGGAGCACCTGGCAGAGAGGGGCCGAGGTCAACCGTGGCCGTGTCAAAGTCGCCGAAAGCAAAGGGGGTCATGGCTGCGAATTCCATTAGTGGCGCTGTAAACGTTTGGGTGGCCTTTGAAATGAGGGCTGTCGGCCTTGTACCGGTAGTGCGCGCAGCACTCCCATGTCGCATGGCGCCCACCGCGCTGCGTTGGCCTGGAGCTGTGGATTATCGCGCACGTGACGCAGGCCATGCAGTACCTGCCTTGACCGTTCTGAGCTGCCTACAGCTCCAGCTGTGGCTAGCCGTAGGGCTGCACTCGCTCCCGGCATGTCCATCGCGTTCCCTAACCCAACCTGGCCTTACACACCCGCCTGCACATCTGCCCATGCGCCCACGTCTTGCACCCACACCTTGCACCCACCTCGGGCAGATCCGCCCGCAGCACCCTCACCACCGTCCCGTACTGTGCGTAGGCATCCGCCGCACCGCGGTCGGCCTCGGGCCCTTCGCCGTCGCTGCCGCCCCCGCCTCCGCCTCCGCTGCCGCCTCCAGCGCCGCTGCTGCTAACCCCAGCCTCGTGACCGCCACTGCCGCGGCCGCGGCCATCCACCCCCTTGCGTCCTTTCGAGTCGTCAACGGTTGGCGTCCTGCGCTGCTCACTGCTTGCCCGGTCCATGACCACCCCCGTCCCTGCGCCGAACGCCACCAAGGGCGTGCCATCGACGCCTGTGTCCCTGGTGGCTGACCATCCAAGCTGTGATGGTGCAGTTTGCTCACAGGGCAGTAGGAGACCTTCAGGGCCTGGAGCTGCTGGAAAGCCACTCGCACTCAGCAGCACGTCCTCCGCAGCCGGACCGGCGTCATGGCGCGAGGGAAGGCTGCGGGCGGAAATGCGGCGACGGGCGCAGCGCGTGCAGTCGCATCTTTCCTGTGTTTGGAGCTGCAGGAATGTGTGCGATCGGCAGCTGCTAGCGCAGGCTGGCGAATGCGTGCGAAAGGATGTGCAGAGGCTGCAGCGGTAAGGAGATGCAGGAGGCAGCGGCCTGGCGCCCACGCCGCAAGGTTGCTGTGCATGCACGCTCGTGCTTGTAGGACTGTACAATGGTGCTGAGCGAGGGACGCTATCAGCCTTGCTTCTCAAGGTCGGAGATCCGCCCTGGCGGAACATCGCAGCAACTGTTGTTAACTTGATTCTACGTAGTAATAGATAATAATTGCGCTGCATTACCGGCGCCCTTATCCTATACCATTTGCCAATGAGCGGCGTCGACTAGGAATAGGAAATGACGAATGGCCCATGGGTCGTTCGTCAACTCAGGGCACCAGTTGCGAAAATGAACGAACTCGTTGTCTGCAGGAAAAAAAAGATGTACTTGTACTTAGGAGAATACTAGGTACAGGTGCATTCCCTCTCTGGCTGTGCTTGGGGCTTTCTCCCGGCAATAGCTACGGAGTCAAGAGTGCCATTATTGCCAGCCCATCTCCGCACACCTTACAGGCAGTACATAACGCGAATGTACTACTACAAGCTGTCAGGACTTGCAACCTGCATACATTTATGGATGCATCACAGGAACTATGACTGCAACCACCACGCCAGCCACTTACAAGTGCACAGCCATGTGGGAGACGCGCTCCCTGTGATTTCCCTAGCCTTGCGTACACCCGGCCACGCAAACGCCAAAAGCCCCTGCGCCGCAGAAGTAGGCATCTGATTGCAATGTACACTACTTCACCATCAGATCACGATGTGTGCAAAGCCCCTCTGGGCTTTGCAGCTCTACACATGTCCAGGACCACGCCAGGGCACAAAGCTGGGGCAACGCTGTGGAGAGTAGCCACTACCAGTCACGATGCCGACGCAACAGACACCATCCTCGCTTAGCGATATATGCTAGGCCTGTTGTCGCCCATGAGGCAAACAGCACATGCCCACCTCCTGTACCTGCGGGCCATGATGCTGCACGCAGGCTCTGTGCGAGGTCCTTACCGATGCGGTGTTCAGCTGAACACCGCCTACACACATACACTGTGGCGAATACACTTGATGCATGACACACTCCGCACCACACGCCCTGCCCCGCTAGGTCAATCAGCGTCAGTAAGCGCCGGGCAAGTCAGTAAGACAAGGCACTGCCGAGGCCCTCATTCCTGCAGCACGCTGCCATAATGGAAAAAATAGTTTATGCGGCTAGCGTACCGCGTCAGTGCAAGTTCCATTCTGTCTTTGTCCCCAGCACCAAGAGCATCGTTCCACGCTTCTATACAATCCCCATACCGGTAGAGCGTCCCGCCGAGGCACGCTGTGTTCCCTGTCACAAAGCGACGCACGCGCCCTTGAAACGTACTCAGGCGAACATGCTGTTGCCTTGCCCGCAACCACGCACGTGCTCCGACCACGCCACGCCGCTCCAGAAGCCAGTACGCTAAACCATCACCACCTCTGCCTTCCAGATCCCGCTGCCTACGCCACGGCCGCTGCCACCGCTGCCGCCGGCCCCGCAGCTGTCGCCGCCACCGCCGCGCTCCTGGCCTCCGCCTCCAGCGTCACAGTGTTGACGTAGAACAGCAGGTACCCCTCCCTCGCCGCATCCAGCTGCACCCGCTTGGGGTCCCGCGCGCTGACCACCGAGTCGTTGTGCTCGTACCACTCGCGCCGCCGCGACGGTTGGCCCCCGGCGGTTGCGCCGTTGGCGGTTGGTGGCAGCGTCACCAGCGCGTCCGCCACGTAGTGCCCGCTGAACGGCGTCTGGCCCTTGTGCCGTACAACGCCGTGCAGCCGGTAGCGGGCGAGGTCTGCCAACGGCGGGCGCGGACACGCGCCGGCTGCGGCAGCCGCCCCGATTGCAGAGGCACCGCAGTGCTGCTGCTGCTGGGGCCGCTTGGCGGCAGACACGGAAACGCCTGCGTCGCCATTGGCCGCGGCGGCGGCTGCGGCGCCGTCGGCGGCCTGGGGAGCCCCGCCCACGGGTTGGTCGGCGCCGCAAGCGTCCGCGTCGTCCCCCGACTCCCAGCCGTCCCGGTCGGCGCTGTCGCACTCGCTGTCGGCGACCAGGTGCACCTGAAGGCAGTGAGACAAGGCCAGGGAGCCACCGCATATCACACGCACGCCAGCAACGCACTGAAGCGCCTTGTAGATAACTAATTTGGCCTAGTGCGAATCACTGCATATACAAGTGGTGGACACCCGCCTTGCGTCGCCCGCGTGTCGGTGTCATTGACAAGTTCGATGGAGCCATGTGAAGTGCAGCAACCCAGCCGTGTGAAATTATGGGGCGCCGGTGTGCCCAAAAGGCCCCATACCGGTAATTGACACCTCGCCTGGTCCTCTTTCCTATCTCATCCGCACCTGCGGCTGCGGCGGGCCGCCGCTCGGCTCCACCTCCACCCCCACGCCCGCCTCCGCTGGCAGCGCGCCGGGCCCCACGCTCGCTGCGATAGCCTCCGCCTCGCCCTCCCACACGTCCTGCCCCGCAACAGGGTTGGGACGCATCTGCAACAAGCAACAGGGTGATGTGCTTGTGAGCGCGCCGCATTCCTCGTACCAAGTGTTAACTTGGGGCCGATGGTGATTACATCATGGCAGCAACACCCCAGGTCCTCGAGTCAGCGTCCCTGCCCACCGACACTCGGCCCCCGACAAGATGCGCATCCCGCAAGGCACAGCGGTAGGCCCTCAGAGCCCTTGCGGCGCATCAACGATACCCGGTACCCAGTACCGGTTTCCTCCTGCGCAACGTACCTCCTGCAGGCTGAGTAGGATGGCCTGCTCCAGCTGCTTGTCCTCGTCGTCCTCCTGCCCCGTCAGGTCCACAGCCACCGGCCTCACGCTGGCCGCAGGCGTCGCCTGCCCGGGCCCCGTACCCCCCGACGGGGCAGCCGCCTGCCCCCACGCCCCCACCAGCTGGCCATCCCCATCCAGGTCCCCATGCGCCGTGGCCGCAGCCACCCCGCGGGTAACTTTACCGGACGGGTAAACACATATTCGACTGGGCTTCATAGGCTTGCAAACCATTTGGTCATTTGTTACGACCGATGACGATAATCCGTAGCGGTCTGAGACGCCAGCGTTGGATGGCCGCAAGTCGTCAGCCGGGCGCGGGTCTGTATCCGGCGCGGGCGCGTCCAGCTTGTCCTGCGCACCGAGCCCCTCCAGCACCGACTGCGGCATCAGGCCACGTAAGCGGCCGGGCACCACCATTTCACCCGTGCGGATGTCATACTTGACCAGCTTCGACCCCCTGTGCGACTTTGGCCGGACCGGCGACGGCGGCGGCACGAGCGCGTCGCGAGTAGGCTCATGGTCCGGCGTACGGCAACCGCCGCCGGCGGCGTCGGCAGCAGCGGGGGCGCCCCTGACCGCGCCATCCGGGGCCACGTCAACGTCAGGGAGGTCCTGGATGGCGCGCCACTTGTCGTCCAGGCTGCCGCCGCCGCCGCCGCTGCTTGGGCCGCTAGGGCCGAGCGCATGGCCGCCGCTGCGGCGGCGCTCCTCCGCCTCGTACGTCATCATGCTAGCCCTGAGCACCTCTGCCAGCTCCGGATCCATCTCGTCCCCGTCCCCGTCCCCGCCCACGCCCCCCATGTTGACCTCCTCCCCATCGCCGACCCCGCCTCCGGCCGCCACGACCGCCACCTGGCCCTCGCCGTCGCCGCTGCCCGCGCTGAGCAGCTCAGGGGAGTCCTCGCCCTTCTCCTCGCCTTCGTCAACACCGCCGTACTGCAGGGGGGCTACTCTAGGAGCCCTGCCGGCGCTCTGGAACAGGCTCTTCAGGCAATCGTGCCGCGTCACCCCGGGTATGTCGGCGAACTGCCCGCCGCCCGCCCCGGCACCCTGCCCTGCCTGCCCAGCCAAAGGGCTGCCCCGCATCCGCGAAAGGTAACCCCCGGTCCCAGGCTCCGAACGCGTGCCGTCTACCCCGGGCCCCGCCCCCTTTTTGCCGCTTGCTTTGGCCTTCTGCTTGTCCATACGCCGCTGCTGCAGCACCCGCGTCATGTCCTTCTTGACCAGCCCCACAGCCTGAATCTTGGCGCCCCCAGCGCCGCGCCCGCTGGCCGTCTGAGCCCCTTCGGCGTGTGCGTGACCGTGGCCGTGACCGTGGTCCTTCTCCGCCTCGCTGCCCGTGCCCGCGTCATTGCTGCTGCCGCTGCCGTCGCCCTCCGCCTCCACGTCAGCGTGGCCGCCCACCGCGTCAACAAAGTCGTCATCGTCGTTGGAAAGGTCGGCGTCTTTGCCGTGGCCGTTAGCCGGCCCGCCCAGCAGCGGTGGCCGCCGCTTGGACCTGAAGCACAAACAGCGAATGGCGTCCGCAAACAGCGTGACATGAGTGTAAGGGCTTTCGGGCAGCTTGACTGCACACAGTGCTAATGAAAGGCAGTCTCATTTCAGCAACCCTCTGGAAGCCATCAGTGTCGCGATCAACGCCCAAAGCCCGTCGTGCCGCGTCTTACCGCCCCGCTCCCCTCCACAGACACCACGCGTGGTCTCCACTAGGGTCTACCCTCCCCTGCCCTGCTCACCTCTCAGTCCCTGCCTTGCGCGCTTTCCTGCGCGCCGACCCGCCCGCTGACGCAGGCCCCCGCGCCCCCGGGCTCTCGTACTCCAACTCCAGCTCCATTCCGGCGCCACCCTGGCCCCCCGCCGCGCCCACCCCGTCATCCCCCTCATCGCTCTCCAGCAGGTCCGCGCCGCCCACGTCCTCCTCCAGCGGGTGCGCTGCAAGGCCGCTCCGTAACCCAGCTCCGGGTTTGGCCCCACCCCCTGTCCCGCGGCCGGTCCCTTGCCCAGGCGACAGGAATGGCGGCGCCCCGTCCTGCTCCTCTAGGCTCCGCTGCAACGCCATTGCAAGCTGCTCATCCTCCGACAGGTCGGGGAGGTTGACGTCGTACAGCTGCTGTGCCGCGGCGCGTGGCTGCTGCTGCTGCACGTGGCTGCTCTGACCTGAGTGCCGAACGGTCCCACCGCCCATCAGCCCGCCCCCAGCCGGCAGATCAGAGCCGCCGGACTTCCCCCGCCCCGCTGCGCCCTCCAAGCAGATGCGCTTTAGGGGCACGATGGGGCCCTGCCCTTCCAGCTGGTACTGCGACTGGCGCTGCCCAGGCGCAGCGAACTGCAGCTGGGTCTGCCCGGACTGCGCCGCCGCGCCGAAGAAGCTGCTGACAGCTACTGGCCTGGGTACTTTCCGCCCCGAGGACAGCGGGTCAACCGCATCTCCTCCCCCGGCGGCCGGCTCCCCATAGCCCCCCGACCCCCCACGCAGGCCACCTCCCCATGGACCTGAGGACCCATGGCCAACGCGCTGGGCCTTGTTGGGTCGCCCGCCGCTGCACGGTGCACTGTCCTGCCCGGCAGCCTCCCCTGTCCTTGCCCCTGCTGCCGCCGCACCAGCACCCCCACCGACATCCTTCGAACCCCCACAGCCCGCCGCGGGCGTGTCCCACTTCGGCGCCAGGTTCTCCCTGCCTGCGCACGCTGGTGACGCCCCGAAAGGAGCCACACCGCCGCATGGCGTCGGGGCCTCCCTTAGGCCCCCATGCGCCCCCGTGCTGACCGCGCTGTCCATGGGTGTGGGGCAGTTGCCCGGCTGAGTACGCCGCCCGTCGGTGAAGGGTGTGCCGCCGCCGGCCCGCTGCCGCTTTTCCTGCAGGACGGTGCTGGGTGCGAGCGAGATGGAGGGCGAGGGGCACGTGGAGCCGCCCGCCGTGTCGCAGGTGTAGCCGCCGGGGCCGGGAGTGGCGCAGGGCGGCAGGACGCCGCTCGGCCGGTGGAAGGGGTTGCCGGTGGGCCCTGCCCCCGGGTCGTCCGGCCGAGCGGAGCCGCGGAGGAGCTGGGCGACTGCAAGGGGAGCAGCAAGGGACACGGTTCGGACGTGCAGATAGTGGCGCCCATCGCAAACGAGGGGTGCCCTTGCTGCGTCTCAAATGCTCCACCGCACAGGCAACCAGCCCCACCAACGGACCGGCGTCTGCCGGCCCAGGCTGAGTAGGTGTCGAGAACTTGCACGTTCATCACCCGACACCACAATACCCATTGAGCTTTTGCCTTCTCACGACATAGGTCCTTGCCCGCGTACGGTATACTCACGTGCCTCTGCCGAGAGCCCCTCCACCAGGTGTGGGCTCGCCAGCGCCTGCGCGTCGCAGTGCGGGCGCAGGTCCAAGGAGGTCGGGACCTCCACGTCCGTGTGCAGTTTGCGGTACGTGTAGGCGAGCCCCAACGCAGGAGCTGAGGAAGCAGGGGCAGGGGTACCAGCAGAGCCAGCAGCACCAGCAGCGTTTGGGCCGCCAGCAGCGCCGGCGCTGCTCCCCGGCTCGGCCCCGCCCGGTGCTGCTTCGCCAGCGGCGTTCAAGGGTGGCTGGTCCGCCGGTTTGGAGGTGGAAGGGGCTGCTGCGGCGGGCTCCTGGGCCGGCGCGGCGATGAATTCCGGGGTCGTGGGGAGCGGTGTCCCGGGGCGGCTGGTGCCAGCTGGCTGCTGCGTAAAGGGGAGGGACAAGGACAGGGAAAGTGGAGTCAGTCACAAATCACTCAAGCAGCTCCAACAAAATCGTGCAAAACAAGCCACGAGACAATTCTAGCGTCATTGCTGCATGCACACGCGCCCACCTGGCCGCTGTCAACGTCCATCGCGTCCGGCCCCTGCGCCGCCGCACCGGCTGCCGCCGCTGCAGGTGCGGGCGATGGCGCGCGCGAGGTCGGCGCGGAGGTCTGCGCCGGCTGCTGTGCCACCGGCAACAGCTCGGGCATGAAGCGCTTGATGTGCACCACCAGCACGCGCGGCAGGCGGTGCAGCAGGTGGCGCTGGTTGTGCGGCACCGCCGCGTTGGGGGAGCAGCCGTCGCAGTTCTTGTCCACCACCTCGTCCTGTGACGAAGGGGAGGCGCGCGAAGACTTGACCTGGCTATTCGACCGTCGACACTCACTCACTTTGGAAGCTGTTGTGCTGGAGCCGCATTGCAGTGCAGCAGTGCAGTGGTCGCCATTTGGTGCAGTCGTGCGAAATGAGCGAAACCCGCTTACCCGCAAGTAGTCCTCTATGAGCGACTGCGTGGGGGCAGGAGGGAGGGCCAGGAGGGCGGCTGCGGGTCAGCACAGTATTACGCTCTGCGCTGCCAGACAATCTTGCCTATGCAGGGGTGTCGCAGACACGTGGTGTGCCCTACGCCTCACAGGCACCCCACCCGAGTCGTTGAGAACCCCAAATTCTGCGCCGGAACCCCCGTCCTGAGGCTCACCTGCAGCGTCACTGAAGCTGCGCCCGTGGGCAGCTGCAGGCTGAGCCCCGAAAACAGCTCCTTGCCGCTGGAAGTGCGGCCGCAGGCGCAGCAGGTCCACGTGTGCAGCAGGCAGCCCAGCACGTTGCGGGCCGCGGGGCAGCGCGTGCGAGACAGCGGCATGCGCTTGCGGCCCGTGGAAGCACCCTGGGCGTTCAGGATGGGTAAGCGGCACGAGGTGTTGTGGCTGAAGCTGGTAAGGCATGCCGATACATACGCATGACCACACCGCAGAGAATGACCCGCTGAAGCCACAACCACCATACGCCCTCGTAGGTGGAACGGCCACGCCAATAACCCACTGCGCAGGCTGCCGCACTCGTTTGTCACGCCGGCACCCCATCACCCCGCCCCCATGCGCCCATCCTTCAAGCCCCGGCCCCGGCCCCCACCTCCGCCGCCAGCACCTCCCCCTGCAGCGCCTCCAGCAGCTCCACAAGGAACTCGTGCGCGTCCTGCTGCCCGAACCCGCGCCACCGCTCGCCCTTGACCCCGCCCCCCAGCCGTCCCATGGCGCCGCGCAGCTCGCTGGGCTCCACGGCGGGGCGGTGGTCGCCGCCGAGGCGGGAGCAGGTCCTGTGAGGGCAACGAGAAGGGTGAAGCGTGGCACGGGTGAGGAGGGGTTCACGGTTGGGGTGGACACAATGGCATGTGGAGCTTCCAGCGAGTTCGCAGTGGCCGGGGCTAGACAAGCAGGCTGGGGCTGTGCTAGGCGCTTACTCGTGAAGGAAACAGCAACAGCAACAAAGGTGCCGTCCGTATGATAATGAGTAGCAAGGGAACTGGGTTGAGCGCGGAGCAGCAAGCAGTCTGATTGGCGAACCTCCGCGCTACAGGTTTAACCTTGCAAGCCATCGCATGGTATTAATCCAACCCCACACCCCTCCCCTGCCCTCCGTGAGCGGGGCTTTAGGCCAATCCTCGGCAACCCTCCGTCGCCCTGCTCCTGCTCCCCCTCATGCTGCCCTTGCAGCTGCTGCTTTGATGTGTCGCGCATGGCACTTACCCCTGCTGCTGGGACGCTCTCTGCAGCTTGTCCTGTGTGGTGCGCAGCCCCGCCCACACGCCCTCGCGCGGCAGCAGCGGCCGCAGGCGCTCCAGCCGCGGGCTGCGCAAGTCGGCCGCGAAGCCCGGCATGTGCAGCACCACCTGCGCAGGCCGTTCAGGCACATCACGCGTGGTGAGGGTTGCATAATCGGGTGCCGTTGCCATGCAACAGCGCCGCCCTCAGCTTTGTCGGGCAGGCAGGGCGTATAGAAGGCTAGATCTCTGTAAAGCATGGCACATGTAGTATTATGTATAAAGCGTACGCCCCATGCGCCCACCTGCAGGACGCTGTTGAGGTAGCAGGTGTTCCCGAGGTTCAACATGCCGGCAGGAGCCTGCCGCGCCAGCTGGTTACGCTGCAGTCGGGAAAGCCACCATGGAACGGTGTACCGCAGGTCGTCAGTGCGCGGGCCACACTTGTCGAGCAACCCTCTTGTGGCAACGACCCACATCGTGCAGGCCACCTCAGGGTCTATCATGTCGTCCCCTAGGCGTTGCCCTCCCGTCCATTGAGGTATGACACAGTGCAATGCTCCGCAGGTGCTATCGAAGTCTCTGACCACCCCCACCCCCACCCGCCCCTCCCCTGCATGCATGAGCCGCCCCTCAAGACAGGTGACCGTGTCCCCGGATACGGTCACAGTCCCACCTGGTCCAATTGGCTGAACATGGAGGTCACCGTGGTTTGCACGGCGGGCCGCTTCGGCTCGCTACCGCCCAGCTGGGTGAGGGGCCCCGGGGGCCGCTTGCCCAGCCCCGTCACTGCCCCCGACCCTGACCCCAGCCCATGTCCGCCGACATCAGGTACTAGCTGATCATCGTCGCCTTCAGCGTCGGAGGTGTATTGCTTCCAGCGTCCCTCGCTGCCCGGGCCTGCGAGAAGGTGCCAGCAGCGTGGAGGAGGGGGTTGACAACCCGTGGTTGGGACCGCCGCGACACACAGGCGCCGTGTCACAGTGCTCTTGCTCTGATACGTACCAGCACTGGTTGGTCGGCTAGGCATCGGAGAAGGCTTAATTATCGGGAAGGGGAGCTGCGATGTGAAGGAAGGGCCAGGCCGATATGCCCCAGAACCTGCTGACAGAGTCAGCAATAGGGACACAGCTTTTTAGATAGTGCATGTAGATGATAACGATAATCACAGAGCAGAGGGTGAGCTGTGACCTTCTAGACAGAAAATGAGCAGGAGTAGGCTTACCGGCAAGAGCAGCTCGCGAGGGGAGCCCTCCGTCCTTGCTCTTATGAGCATTCAAGAGCCTGCTTCCTTGGCCTGCAGTTTGGCATTTTGGTTGCAGCAGCAAGTCCTTCTCGCAGCAGCAACAGCAAACCAGCAAAGGACGCGATAGTTTTCGAGTACAACTGCCTTCTATGCATAACAGTGAACAGGCGTGTGCGAAACTTTGAGTTTTGAGGTTGGACATGCTGTGCGGACACATGCTGCGCAGACTGCAGACGCGTCTCGCATGCCAGAGCTCTTTGCTGTGTGTCATCAACAGGAGAAACCTACTTTTTCTGTTCCCCGGTGCAACACGCTCCATCCTATTCTCGCTTGCGACGCACGGGGACAGCCCGCTCCCAAGTTCACCCAGACTACGTGCGCGGCCAGTAGCGTGATGTAAGGGAAATAACGAGTCGCTGCATTGTGTCGTAGTCGCTCTGTATGCTAGGGCCGCTGTGGCAGTCTCGGCGCCTCAGCACGGCGAAAGGAAAGCGCGCGAGTCCTACATGAGACGCATGCCGCATAAGACTGCTGCTCGTATTGGATTTAAGGGATGAACACGGTATGTCAGGGTGCGGCCTCCTCTTCCGCTCATCGCTGGATAATTTCGCTGGTGTTTGATCGTTAGTGGTTGACGGGACGAGCGCGGGAGTTCCAGGTGCAAGGACCAAGGAGCCCAGAACACCGCAGCACGGCGAAACCGAGACGAATATCAGTCGTCCTCCTCTTCAACGCTGTACATAAGGGCGCTGCTTACGACGTCTTGAAGAAGTGCATCACAGGTGCATGTCGCGTAGGGACGCTACCGATCATGGCTGAACGCGACAGGGCTTCATTTTGGGTCTCTCGCCTTCGGGAGCATGCCATCGCTGTTCGGGAAGAATGGATCTCAGGCCTGCTCTCAGAGCTCCAGGCGTCTGACAGTGGCACGGGAGTTGCAGCAGCCATGTCGGATGCCAAGGTCTTCAACGCCCTCTTCACAGCGTTCCTTTTCTGCGACCTTAATGCAGCCGGTGCAGCAACGTTGCCACCAAATTTCAAGGTGGGACTCTCGAGCTATCTAGCCGCTTTCCGTGGCTAGCCCTGGGCTACGTGTTACAGCCAAGGCCATCACACCTGTCCGGAAGTGAGCGCGAGAAATCGCTTGGCCAGGGCAAGTACTGGTTGATACATTCTCACGTGACGGGAGCCATCGGCAACGCAGCGCGACCCAAATCTAGAGGCCGCTTGAAAGCGCTTGAAGCCACCTTCTGACAGCTGCAGGCTCCGACTGCACGGGCAACCTTGCAGCTCCCCGTAGTGAAGCCCTCCTGCTTGCTTGTTTACTTGAGTCGCATGGCATCGGCGCCATCTTCTGCCTGTCCTCCCACTCCCTGCAGTCGCTCCACCGGCAGGTGCTGCGGGGCCGCCACGTGGTGCAGGTGGACGAGCTGGTGGATGCCGCTGCACCCGCCAAGGAACGGTGAGCGGTCACTGGTCAGCTGTGGGTTAACTATGGCACTCCGGTCGCGGTACCATCTCTGACCTGCCGGAGGGTTGCATAGCGAGACCGAGGTATACCAGGCTACCTCGTGAATCCGTCTGGGTCCGGGCGTTGCCAGGGGGTGCTGTGCCGATCTGGGTCAAGTCGGAGGTTGAACGCAGAGGGACTGCGGGCGTGCATGCCCTACTCCCTCATCTGCCGCCCTGGTGCATCGTATTGCCTGCAGGTATGGCGGCGGCGCCACAGGGACGCGCGTTCTGAAGCTGGCGCTCACAGACGGTAGGGCAAGGCCGGGGCCGTACGCAGCATGGCACGCCAGAGTCGCTTGCTGCTGGTTGCAAGCTGATGGGTGGTGGGCTAGTGCGTGCGTCACGCGCTATGACCGGCAGACATGCGTTTCGTGTGCCTAGTGGCCACCGTGGCCAAAAGTCACGAGACAGGAGTCTGGTCTTGCCTGGTCCTGCACCTGTATGACGGCCTGTGCAACGGGGTAGAGTAAAACGCGAAACGTGCAAGGTAAAGGGTTTCTCTTGCGTGTGTGTCTTAATGCCCACAGTGGCGATGCTTTTTATGCCCCACACAGGCTGCCAGCAGGTGGTGGGCGTGGAGTATTCGCAAATGGGGTCGTTGGCATGGGACTGCCCGGCCGGCAGCAAGGTGAGCAAGATACGAGATGAGTAGAACCGCAAGTAGGTTGCATTGGCGCAGCAGATTGCATTATCTTCTCGGGGGACAGGCGTGCCTGGATCTTCCTGCAGGCGTACGTCTTGGTCTGGCCTAGTAAAGGGCAGAAGCCGCACGTGCCCCTCGCCTTGTGCCCCTGCAGCTTCTGCTGCACGACGTGCCTGTGCGTCGCGGGCTGCTGCTGCTGGGCCCCGGCAACGCTGTGCTGCTGGGTGGCCAGGTGGAGCGAACGGAGGCGGCGAGGCAGCGGGCGGTGGCGGCGTGGAACGCGCGCGCAGGTGCGCCGCCGGCACCAGGCCTGCACATTCCCTGGCGTATTGCATTGCGTCTTTAGGACAGTTCGTTGCAGGGCACATAAACAAAAGAAGCCGACCCACATCAACTACGCACAAGCTGTTGCGGGCTCTGCTCCTGTCTAACACACCCCGTTGCGGCATGCACGCAGAGGGCCGCCGGCGTGGTGCGCGCACACTGGACATCTTCACCGAGGCGCGGCGAGCCGCTTGGAACCCTGCTACTGCTGCTGAGGCACAAAAGGAACAACCCCAGGGCCCCCTGCCACCTCAACCACACCAACAGGCCCTCTCAGCGCAGGGGCAGCAACAAGTTGCAATTCATGGGACCACCAGCCAGGCTGTGGCTCATGGGTCAAGGGCGGTTGCTCCGGTGGCGGCGGCACCGGCGCCTCCGCCTCTGCCGCTGGCTGGCGCCTCGTCCTCCCTAGGCGGCGCCAGTACCTCTGCAGGACACGCATCGTCAGAGACACAGCCAGCGCACGCCCAGCAGCACACCCAGTCGCAGCTGGCCCAGCTCACTCCGCAAGCAGAGGCAGGGGCCGTTGCAGGGGCAGCGGTGGCGACGGCGGCGGCGGCGGCGACGGCGGCGGCCACAAGGCCCCTGTGGCCCATGCCCTCAGTGCCACTGCGACCGCCCAGTAGCAGCGGCGACCTCTCCTCCGTTGCTGCACGTCCTGCTCCACCTTCATGCGAGTCATCACAACTCGCCTCGCAGCCAGGGAGCCAGCCGCAATCTGGCTGCCCACGGCCGCTACCGCAGCGGCAGCCGCTCAGCACCTCCCTGCTGCACCAGCCCGCTGATCCGCCTGTACCACGGCACGATGCGTGCCTTGGCGGCTCCAATGCTGCACAGCGAGGGCCTTGTGCGGCAGCGCGCCAGCCCGCGGACACTCCCTTGCCGCCCGTGCCCCCGTTCCCTGCACCCGTACCTTCCCCTTCCCAGCCGCCCAGCAGCCAACAGAGGGGTTCCCAGCAGCCGCCGGCGACCGTACACCACGACCCACATCGCCCCTGGAGTACCCAGCCCATGCTAAACTCACAGCATGGGGGCGCCAACAACGGGTACGGTGGGCATTTCGGCATGGAGGTGCAGCCCACTGGAAGTCAGCTCCTGCACCCGGGCAGCAGCAGGGCCAAGTGCCCCAACGGCAACGCCCTGGAGGCTGCGGGACCGGAAGGGGCCCCGGACGCAACGGAGCGGGGCCGGGCTTCGCAGCACGTTATGCCTCCCGGCCGAGAGGCGCTAAGGCAGCAGCTGCTTGCCACGATGCGTGTTCCGCAGCACGCAGGTCATGCCCAGCAGCCCCCGAACCAAGGCCGCTCGGCGCAGCAGCCAGCGGTGTCACCGCTGCCGACCTGCCTGCAGCCCTCCCCCATACCCCAGGCCCTTGCGTCAGGCCACCAGCCGTACCGCTGGCAGCAGGACCCAGGCGACACGCAGCAGCACCAGGAGGCGGGCGGGGACCTGCACCCGCAGCAAACCAGCAGCTGGGAACCGGGGCCCTGGGCGTACGGAAGCGGCTGCGGCGGCGCACGCTACCCGGCCGAGGCATGGGCCGCACCCGGCGGCGCTGCAGAGCGCGGGACCGGTGCGGCACAGCAGCAGCGGGGCGCAAGCAGCCAGCCGCCTGGCCCCGCCGCCTCCCTGCACGTGTTGTCGTCCACCCAGGAACGGCCCCCTTCGGCGTCACAGCGCATGTCGCAACCACATGCCGTTACCGGTATGCAGGGGGCTGGCCGGAGCTCGCAGTTCCTGGCGGGCCTGGCGGCCTACGCGTCGGCCGGTTCCGGGTCGCAGCAGCCTAACACGTCGCAGCCGGGTGAGCTATCCTTGGCCTGGTCGCAGCGGCCTTCACAGCAGCAGCAGCAGCAGCAGCCCACAGGAGCGGCGTATGCTCGCGCTGCCGTACGCCTTGACGGAGTGCCGGGAGGGGTACCAGGCATCGGCAAGGCGTGGGAGACCGCCTCAACCACTGGGGCCGCGCAGGGGGAGCCGCAGGGTGCTGGGGAGGGTGCTGCGTGCCATGGGCTCGAGCCGGTCGGGATGGAGGAGGAGGGGCAGGAGGCTGAAGTGGCGGGCAGCATGGGCGCTGTACACGTGACGGAAGAGCCACACGCAACGGACCTGGCGCCCTTCACGGGCTTGGAGGATGCACAGTACGGCATAGATGACACGGCAGCGGCTGGGGAGTCGTGCTGGGGAGCCTGTGGGGATGTGGGCCATGGCGGAAGTGCTGGGAAGCTGGGTGGGGTGTCGTCCAACTCGCTGTTTTCGCTGTCTCTTGCACTGTTCGACTGAGCTGGGTGAAATGTAGGGGGGCTTCCTGAGAGGCGTGCATCCATGGGGGCTCTACGGTCAGGTGGCGGCAAGCTGCCATGTATCGCCTTGCTTCTTGAACCTTCCTGGCCATGCTGCACCATGTTCGGGATCGAGTGATAGGGCGTTAGCCAATGCTGGGACAGAACCGCAACCCAGGCGTAACAGGCACATGCTGACAATGGGGGGCCTTCATTATGTACGGCTGTACGGCAAAACCGAAGTACATGAAACAGTCCTGCCAGGTCCTGCAAGCGCCTGCGCGCTGAAGTATGCTTTTACGCTGCAGCCCGCTCTAGCCGAGAAGCCGAGAAGCTAACGGCAGCGAAAGGAGAGACGACAGCAAATACGAAGAGCAGTACATTTGGGGGCACCCGACAGCTGAAATGCTACTCACTTCCGTGTCAGAAAGTCGTCATGACCAGTCCAAAATGTGCCAAACAGAACATGTGTATAAAAGGTGAATTGAACCTGTCAATTAGGGCAGACCGATGTGGCTCTACCCGCAGTAACGTCGCATCCGCCGCCTAATCCCCTCCAGCGCAGTGGACCTCAGGGCCTCCCCTGTACCTGGCCCCCAGCGAGGTGCCTAACCAGCAAGCCAGCCTTAGCCAGGCCCTCCACATGCCCCACACGTCACCCCAACTTCCCATGGTGTCTGTGCCCCTGCCTTACAGCGCAAGCATGTGCGGTGTACTCCATACCAAGCACCGTTCCCCACACCACATTGCTACCCCGGCGTTGCTGCTGACGGGGGGTCAGACCCCTGCCCGCCAAGCCCAGCCCCCGCCCCCGCCCCCGCCCCCTTCCCCCCGCCCCACCTCCTCATCGCCCCCACCCGCACCCCATCCAGCGGACAGCAGTACCGCACGTCTGCCGCCGTACTGCTGCGCAGGCAGTAGTAACAGAACACGTGCCTGCACGGCAGCGCCTGCACCGCCGTGAGTATGTCCTCATCTCCGCACACCGGACACCGCACAGGCCCCTGCACCGCCTCCTCGCCTCCCTCTCCGCCGTCCCCATCCCCGCTGCTCCTCCCTGCCCCTTTGGCTCCTGCCGCTGCTATTGCGCCCCCTCGCGCTCCCGGTCCTCCCGCCGCTGTCTGTGGCCGCGGCAGCAGCCGCATGGCGGCCCCCCGCAGGCGTGCCATGTCCACCAGCGGCAGCAGCAGCAGCAGCGCCTCCGCCAGCTCCTGCCACAGCAGTTGGCGGTTGAGGTACTCGAAGCTGATGACACGTGTCATGGCCGCCTGCCGCCACACCAGCCGCGCGCCCACCAGCCGCTCCAGCAGCGTCCTGCACCACAGGTGCGGTACATTTAGTCACGTGGTAGCCATGTCGCCTCGTCAACAGCCCGATGCTGGTGCAGCGCAGTCGTGTACGGTAGCCCTCACGTTCCCATGCCACTGCACCTCCACCTTGCACCTCCGTCCTTTCACATCCTATCACCCGCGTTTCGTGTTAGTATACATGCAGTGTGGGTCTGCTCGCCTCCCCACCTGTAGTCCCCCCGCACCAGGAAGGCCCACGAGTTGACCAGCGAAGCGCCCTGCAGCAGCCCCTCAGCCCACGCCATGGCCCGCCACGCCCCCCGCCGCCACGACCCCGCGTCCGCCTCCGGCCACTCCGCCGCGTGCGCCGTACGGCACAGGCGGGACCAGGCGTACGGCAGTACGACAGAGCCGAGGCCCAGGGCCAGCCGCTGGGCGCGGGTCAGGCCGGGGCCGCCCACCCCGGACGCGCCGATGACCTGCGGCGGCAGGAACACAGCTGCTCGTGAGACCCGAGTGCGGGCGGACTGCAATTCAGGTGCAGGGGCGATGCTCACACAACCGTTGTGACAAGCGGTCAGTAGGACAGCCTACCTTGGCAACCTCCGCCGCCCCTCCTTTCGCTGCCGCGGCGGCAACCGCCCGCTCGTTGCGGTAGCGCAGGTTGAGCAGCTCGGAGCCGGGAGTGGCGCGGCCGGGCCACACTGAAAGCGTAAACACCTGCGGGAAGGATGCACCTGGGTGCTGAATACCGGCTCACTCTGCTCTAAGAAGCAGTTACCAGCGCAAAGGAGGTAGAGTACTGCCAAGGGTAGGCAGGTGGTTGTTCTGGCACGTACCAGTAGGGACAGCAGCGCGTTGACCTCTGGCTCCACACTTGCCGCCTGGGCCTGGAGGAGACAGGGCGGAAGGGGGTAGGGGTGGTGGGAAGCGGTCGTGCGGAAAAGGCGTCGGGAAGAACTGGGTACCAGAGAGTGGCACCAGGTCGCTGGATGGCTTGGCCGGGCTAGGCAGCATATGATGAATGGCCCTAGGGCTCACATGGGAAGTTACGCCTGCTACCACGTGTAACGACTGAACTGATTTAAACGGAATGGCTGTAGCACAAGCGGCAAAGCGTGGGTTCATGGCGGCAGCCCGCGCGCCACGCCCCGTTGTTTATGTGTAGGGCTGCAGCGGCCCTCCGGGTAACCCACCGGTGTGAAGTGCTCAAACAGCTTCACCAGTTGCTCCTGCATGGCAGCAGCAGAGCCAGTGGGCGCTACGTTAACAACGCATCAGCGCCAGCATCATGACAGCACATACAACTTCGCGGCATTATGTAGTCTCCTAACTCAGTCCCTGACGCCTTTGAACGCCTCCTTCATCCCTGTCCCACCCATGGAACTCAACCCTGCCTCCGGCACGACAAATGCCCTTGGCTCACACTCCTAAGCCACTCTGACATCCACACTAACCAGTCCTGCCCCCGCGCAACCAAAGACCACCCGCCGACACCTGACCCACATAGCAGTTCCCGGTGTGTCAGCTGCTGTGCTGTCCCACGGTTGCACCCCACCCTAAGCATGATCTTGAGTGCGCCGTGCACGCCATGCACAGCCCAAGGACAACCAGCTTACAACCCATCCGCTGTTCAGGTTGCTCCCACCCTCAGCACGTTGTCCCTCCTACCCTCAGCATGGAGTTGAGCTCCCCGTCCAGGCGCAGTGCGTCCGCCTGGGAGGAGCGCAGCACGCGCAGCTCGGCGGGGGGCGCGCGGGAGGCCGCGCTGCGGTGCGCATGCGGGTGGGGGCAACGTTCTAAGAGGAATTGTGGCACAGGGCTCAGAAGTAAAACAGGGCGTTTGGGCCCAATGAGGCGAGGGAGAAGGGTCGTGAAGTTGGGGGGCAGGGGCAGGGGTTGGGGGCAAGGGTGTTGGGTTAGGAAAATGTGAACCGTTGGCGCGGCACCAAGGTGTATCGTGGACGTTCGAGGTCAGCGCACCAAGGCTTGTGTGTTGACCTACTGACACGTGTCCGGCATGTGGGTGAACGTAATTTTAATGGTGGTATGCAACTATGACACGGTCTTCCGAGTGCACGGAGAGGGCCACCGACCGGGCCTAAACGGCCTAAACGACATGCTGGGACATGGGCTGGGTGCTTCCGGGAGCCGTTTAGGCCTCCTCCGCAGGGCATAGAAGTGACCAGCCAAAACGTGTATTGGGCACCATATACACACCTCGCCAGCTCATCAACCTGAGGTGCCGCTGTAGCTGCCGCAAGTTGCCACGCATCCGCCGCGGGGGCTTTGCACGCCTGGGCCATGGTGGCCGGTCTGCGTGCTAAGCCCTACCCGCTCTTGTACCACAAAAGGCCAGAGAGCCAAGAAGTTGCTGTTTTATATGGGTAGACGTGACTGCAGGTTGCCAGCGGTAACAGGACCTCCCCGGAACCCGATAGTGTTGTGCCAGGCCCCAGCCCTGCAGCTAACCCTTTTCCATCGACTGCATTCTATGCGTGTTTGTTGTTCTCAAGAGAACTGCCTTCAAACCACCTAAACCCTGCCCTTAACCCAAGCCCATTCGCCCATGGTTCATCATTACCCTGATGCGTGCCACACATGAGTCCGGTGAGGACTTGGTCCGACCAAAACAGTGCTCGTTACACAGAGAGCAAGTCGTAAAGGATCATCCTCAGTACCGTAGCCGCGTGTAGGCCAGCGAATAGAAAGGTGCTTTGTCAGGGGAGTCAACGACTTCGCGCGCGGACAGCCACCATGCACTTGAATAACATCAAAGGGATACAGGCAAGCTCGTTGCCAAAGGCAGGTTTCGATTACAGACGCTTGGGCAGAACATCCCTGCCGAGACCGGTCATGCGATCAGCGCGCTGTGCTTTCCCCGAGCCATTCACATGACTGAAGTGGCTTTAATGGCGTCACATGTAGTTCCAGCTTGGCGCATCCATGTCGGGCCTGTGACCCCCAGTTCAAGCACTTGACGAGCGTCGCTGCGCTCTCGCAGGGCCCTTTAAGACAAGGGAATGGCAAACAGCCGTGCAGTCCTGTAGTTGTAGCGCCTAAGGGCGCGCCTGCAGCTGGACTTCAGCGGTCCTCGACGACACGGGGTGCAACATGCGCACAAATATCTTCTCGGGGCGCAACCTGGAGCACCGCGCTGGACTCTTGGCCCCAGATCGGTTGCACCCTGCACCGGCCACAGCCAGCGGCTGCTTCTTGGGTGACATCCGCTGTGGCGACAGCGGAGCGCGGTATCATCGACACGACGCTGAGCCGTTACCGCTGCCACAGCCGCGACGGCGCAGTGGTAGGCAGGCCATATGGGATGACTACGTAGGCTGCGCGCCACCTAGTTGGTGCAACGGCGAGCGCCTTCAGACTGCTGCAACAGTCACGTATGTCGGCAGCGGCGGACCTGTTAGCGGGCGGGTTCGCACAGCCTGCCATGTTACACAGTACCTTCATGACGGCAAAAGCGATTGAGGTAGCAGGACAAGCCAGCGGCCCTATTGGTCCCAGCTGTCACCGCAAGCTCCAGCTTCTCTGCAACCCGGCCTCAACACAGTACCACGGCGCCCCTTGCCAGCCACAGCCAACCCCGTGCCACCTGATCCCTTGGCACTCCTTCCCTCTCCAGCAGTGACCTGCACACGCCTGCCAACACCATGCCGTGAAACAGTCGTGCGCCATGCCGCTTGCATCCGCTCTTTCCACCTCCAGGTGGATGCCATCGCGGAGACGCACGACGGCAAGGTGACGGTCCGCGTCACCGCCTCCTACGCCAACGCGCCGCACATGGCCCCGCAGGACCTGCAGCTGCACTGGTGGGTGCCCCGACTTGGTGCTCTTGACGCACACATTCCTGGGTCCCTTTCCGGAAGTTCAGCCCTGTGAACGGAGGACCACAGGCCTGCTCCAGACCATTGGGGTCACAGGGTTTGGCACCCATCCCAATCTGCAGACAGGAACGGGCGCCCTCACGGGGCGGCGTGTGGCGGATCGCAACCAACCTTACGGTGTACTTTGGCGCTGCACTTCGACACCACCACTGCGTGTCCTCACTTTCCCACCCACGAGCCCCGGACCACCCCTCTCCTTTGCCGCACCACACAGGGGCATGTATCGCGCCAGTGGCGCCAAGTGGCACCACCCCAAGGAGGCCGTGCCCCCCAACAGCACCCTGGACGCGGCGGAGGGCGCCATGCGCACAGCCATGAGCTGGGTGGCGCCGGGCAGCGGGGCAGCCGGGGCGACAGGGGCCGGCAGCGGGCTGCGCGGGGGGTACTGGACGGTGCGGTTCGAGGTGCCGCTCAAGCTAGCGCCGCTGCACCTGGCCTTCGCGCTGTACCACCCCGGTGCGTGGGCGGGCAGGGCGCCCAGGAGGCGGTGTGGGAGAGGAGACTGGGATGCGCTCTAGGCTGCAGTATGTCGGGTCGCATGGCTGGAGTGCGCTGAGCACATGCCGCTTAGCATGGCAGCGAGGCAGAGCGTGCATCGCACTGCCAAAGCCGCTGCCCGCTGGGTCGCCACAACGGCCAACGTTCGACACCGGTCCACTCCCCTTTCCCTACATAAAACCCTTCCCAGCCACGGGCAAGTACGACATCCCCTTCCGCGCGGCGCACTTCACCGTGCCCGTGGGCATGTCCGGCGGCGTGGCCGAGCCGCTGGGCGCCTCCGTGGTGGCCTCGCGCGCGCCGCCCGACGGCGCTGCCGCCAACGGCTCCGGCGCGACCGACCCACGGGACGTCCAGTGCGCCGTCAACTTCAGCGTCTTCTCGCGCCACGCCTCCAGCGTGCAGCTGTGCCTGGTGCGGGTCAAGGCGGCGCAGGGAGGGCGGAAGGCGCTACAGGCGGTCAGCGTGCTGGAGGTGAGCGTGTGCGATTGTGGCACAGAGGGGTCAAAAGGGAGGGGGACAGGTATCGCTTGGCAGCGGCCTGTGGGTTGGAGGAGTGGGAACGGGCGGTCAGCGGCTTACCAACGCCGAGGAGGGGAGCGATTTCGGGTACGCAATGGCCTGTGGCCAGGTGAAGGTGGGTTAACACCGGACAGGCACGTGGCGAAGGGGCCCCAGCATGCTGGAGGTGTGTACGCGGAGGGTACGGGGGACGCGGGCGGGTTAGGAGGCGGCTGCGGGTCACCAAGTTCATCGTTACGGCATACGGCTCCCTGTATCTCCTGCAGTCTGCAATCCACACTGCACGATTGCACTTGCAGCTGGAGCTAGGGGGACGGACTACAGCACCTGTACGGGCTGTATTGGCCAGTCCAAACGAAAGCCGTGCCATTGTTGGACGGAGCTGTCTGCATGGGCCAACTGTACAGCGCGTCAACATGCGGTGTCCGCTTGTGCGCCGTACAGGTGAAGCTGGACCCGCTCAACAACCGCACGGGGGACGTGTGGCACATCTGCGTGCACGGACTCAAGGTGGGTTTTGTCTTGCCAGCATCCCTTGGGACGCCCCACCCATGCGCTCTGGGTTACCTGGCGTGCTTATAGGGCCGTCGGCTGCCTATGCATCACACCCGTGCCAACCCTGAACTGCTGCACATCTGTCACCCCTTGTCATCTTGTCACCCCTGGACTGCTGTGTGTTAGGACCTGGAGACACTGTGCTGGGCTTGGCGGGCGGACGGCGAGATCCTGTGGCAGAGTGAGTCTCCAAGCGAAGGGTACGCGTAAAACGCACGGAAGCCGTGTCAGGCGTCAGGGAATTACGAAAACGCTGGTGCCTGCACGCGAAGATGGAGTGGGTCGACAAAAGAAGCGAGGGGCTGGGCGGGCAGGGCAGGACGACCGTTGGCTGAGGCGCGGGAACCCGCCCGGCGGGCTGAGGGAAGCCGGCGTGCTATTTTTGTGGTGCTGCGTGCACCGTTCCCGTGCAAGGCCGGACCGTCCTACGGGTCCCAAGTCACGTCGGAACCCAAAACGTGCACACGTAGCCCACCGCATGTCGCTGCCTCTCGAACCCCGCTCACCTTTTTGTTCTCGGTCCCCTCCGTCTCATGCTTTGGGGCGAAGCGCATCGGGAACCGCGCCAGCTCGCCCCCACCCCCTCCTACTCTGCCTTGAACCCCTCACATCCTGCCGTTCCCATTCCCGCCCCCGCCCCCCAGACGGCAACCGCTTCCACCCCGGCTTCATGCTGCTGGACCCGCACGCCACGCGCGCCGTGCCCGTGCTGCTGCCCGAGGGCGCCCACAAGGCCGCCCCCCGCATGGCGCCCAGCCAGCCGGCGGACGTGCCCGTGCTGCTGGGCAGCCTGGCAGCGTTCGTGCAGCCGCCCTTCGACTGGCAGGTGGGTGCGTGTGTGCTATGTGGGCTTATGGCTCATCAGGTGGGCGGGTCCGGGGATGCATGGAAGCTGTGTCGTTGCTCCTGTTGCGGCTGCACCAAAGCACTGGCCCTTGCGAGCTCCACATATTCGCTGCTGCCATGGCAACATCGGCTAGTCACACAGCTCCACCGGTGCACTGCGATGACGCACTTGCCCTTTCCATGCCGCCGTACCTCCCCTTGGCACTAAACCCGCCGACTGCGTACTGCTGCGAGTGACTCAGCGTTCTCCGCTCCTGGGGCTGCTCCCAACACCCGACTGGTCACACCTCCTCCTCGTCCCCTGCTGCAGGGCTTCCACTCCGCTGTGCGCGGGGGGCAGTCCCGCGTTCGGCCGCTGGAGGAGGGCGTGGTGGTGGCGGTGGACGTAGAGCGGTTCACGCAGGGTGCGGGGGACACAGGGTTCACGCAGGGTGGGGAGGGCGGGACAAGGGGGAAGGGGGCAGGTTTACGGCAATGCTGCGGTGGCAAAGCAGCAAGGGACAGGTGTGGCCAGTTGCCGGAACACTGGGAGGTCGGCGTGGGGATGGGGTCGGGGCTTGGCATGGGGGGAGGGGCGGTGGCCTCGTGTGGCAGCGCGTCTCGCGTTCCGCATTGAAAGAGGAGCTGCGCTTCACCTTGAGAGGAGCTTTCGCCTCACAGGACCTTCCACGACCGTCTTGTTGTCCCCTCTTGCCCGCAGGCTCCGAGGCTGAGAAGCTGGTGCCCCCCGAGCACCGCGGGAAGTACCTGGGCATCCTAGGTGGGTGCGGCACGCAACTTGCCGGAAAGGGCGACAAGGACGGCTGCGCAGGGTCAGGATCGAACACGTGTAGGCTCCCCCCGAGCACACGCTGTGCAGCAAGTAGCTTGCACGTGTAACATCCATCTGAGTTGCTCCCACAGCGCACGATTTTTGTTCATCGCGCGGTTTCTGCCGCGCGCAGAGTACAGCACAAGCTGGTGGGCACCACGGCGGTGCTGCAGGGCCCACTAGGTGCATAGTACACCACACTCATTCGGCATGCCTCGCCCTGCCTCCCCAGCACGTTATCCTCCACCACCTCCCCTCCCTCTAAGCGTGTCGCCGCGGCAGCAGGGTGAGGCTGACCGCCGCCGCAGCACGTCCCCGCTCCGGTGTGACTCGCCCTGCCTCCCCAGCACGTTACCCTCCACCATCTGAAAAATCAAAATACGGTATCATGGTCCCCCAGACCGGCTGGACCAGCTCAAGCTGGTGGGCGCCACCGCCGTGCTGCTGAGCCCCGTGGCGCTGGCGGACCGCGCGCTGGCGGAGGGCGACCGCCCCGCCGGCGCCCCCGGCTCCCGCTCTCCGCTGTCGCTGCTGGCGCCCGACCCCGCCTTCGCGGTGGGGGGCCCGCTGGCGGCCGCGTCGGAGCTCAAGGAGGTGGTGCGGGGGCTGCACCGCGCGGGGATAGAGGTGCTGCTGCAGGTGCGTGTGGAGGGGACGGGACAGCCAGCAGGGCACGTGCCGTTGAATGCAGCTGCCGCGTATGCAACGGGTTGTAGGGCGAAACGTGTTGGGATGGCGGTGCTGCGGAGGCGGGGTGACGGTATGGGGACAGGGGTGTGAATGGATGGCGCTTTCGCAGGGTCCCGTTAGCGGTGGTGTCTCTCTGCGGCATAGCGTGCTGTGCTCCAGTAGGTCGTGCGTAGCCCTGCAGGCACAAACCGCGTCACACCTGAGCCCTCTGAGATCGTGGTGATGCGGCGCGGTGCGACGGCGTGCAGATCACACTCCTGCGTAGCCGTTGGCTCGCGCTGTCTTGCTCCACGCACGGCATATGATAAAAAAACACCCCTCATCCAACTCATCCCGCTGGCTTGGTGTGCAGGTTGAGTTCTGCGTGACGGCTGAGGGCGGCGATGCGAGCACGGGGCGACTGCAGGGCCTGAGGGGGCTGGACCACGCGGTGTACTACAGGTGAGAATAGTTGTCAGGAAGACCTCCCTAGTGATGCAAGCAGATGAAATTGGAGTTCCTACGGAGACAGCTGGAGGCCCCGATGTTGGGACCAAGGTGTTGCAGGGCTGCGGGACTGTCGACAGTACTGCCCTATGTCATCTTTCCCCCTCGTTTTACGCGTTTCCCCTCGTGCAGGGACGGCCTGGATGTCCCTGTAGAATTCCACAATGGGACTGCAGCTCAGCGATCGTATAACCACTGCCTTCACCACTCTGCCTTTACCGCCCCATGTCTGCTCGCGCAGGGACGGCCTGGAGGCCCCTGTGCTCAACTGTGGGCACCCTGTGACGCGCTCGCTGGTGGTGGCGGCGCTGCGCCACTGGGCGGCCGAGTACCGCGTGGAGGGGTTCGTGTTCAACAACGCGGAGAACCTCACGCAGGTGTGTGTAGGGGGACGCTGTGTATGTGGAGTGGGGTGGGTGGGGCTGCATGCGGCCGTTGGGACCGGGGGAGGGAGCCGGAGTAGCGACCTTTGGAGAACCTCGCTTAGGTGGGGCGATTGCGATGAGAATGCCTTCAGATTTAGCTTGGCGGAGTATCGCAAGAGCGAACTTGTGCGAATGCCGCCTGGCGGGGAAGGTCGTGGGGCTGTGGGCGTGCCCCGCGGGGCCTGTCGGGGAAATCATTGGAGTGGACTTGGTTGCGCCCGGGTCTGTTGGTTTTCTTACTTGTTGTCGGCGCGTGGAGATGACGAGGTCCAGCTGTGTTAGGGGCTTGGCAGGTTTAAAGGAAGCCGGCTTGTGGGTTAGGGCACGAAGGGCCACGCATAGTCATTGTGGTGGGAAGCCACGGGAGGGAAACGCGACCCTTGTCGTGTAGCTCATCAGCGTGCGCCAGCGAGTGCCTGGTTGACAACCCGCGTTTGCTCGTTTGGGCGCCCGCAGGACAAGTTCGGCAGTGTGCTGGACGCGCCGCCGCTGGCGGAGGAGATTGCGCAGGACCCTGTGCTCCGGAACCTTAAGCTGGCGGCGGCGGTGGCCAACCCGGCGCTGCTGCCGCGCAGCGGAGAGCGGGGCTTCCCGCACTGGGGCATATGGATGGAGGTGGGGGGCGGGCCGTGGACGGGCTGAGTGTGTGAGGGTGCCGAGGGGACTGGGCCACCTAGGTGCACGTTGGGTGACGGTGGGCATGACACGGGGATGGAAAGGGCGTGGTGGCTGGTGGTGGCGAACAATATGCTGCAAGGGGCTCGGGGCGGTCGTGGCAGCTGGCTGACGACGCCCGCGTCACAAGCGTACCGCCCGTGTGCGCTATGCAGCATGCAGCATGCACCTTCCTCACGCCGTCCTTGGTCTCGTTCTCGCTCGCGCTTCCTTCCTTACCCTCGACCCCGGCCCTACCCGCGGTACAGGTCAACGACCGTTTCCGCAACGACCTGCTGTCGTACCTGGCTGGCGGGCAGCGCGGGCTGCTGTCCGCTGTGGCCACGCGGCTGACGGGCAGCGCAGACCTATTCGAGCCGCGATGGGACGCGGGGCTGCCGGGGGGCCTGGCGGTCGGCCGCCGCCCCGCCTTCGGCCTTAACACGGTGGGTCTGGGGCCCTCAACCTGTGCTGAAAGTGCTGAAAGTCCACCACCTGCAGCAGAAGCATGAGCGCGCGTTGTTGTCTAGTAGCCAAGTGCGCCTAACCGTGCGCCTCCTGTACGGTACCGGCTGACACGTGTTGCATGCCTGTACGGTTGCTGTAACGTACCGTACGGTGCCGGTACGTGCAGGTCGGGCCGCTGGGCGACGTGCCGCTGTGGGAGCAGCTGGACCCCGCGGGGTCCGACCCCGTGCGGGCGGAGGCGCTGGCGCGGAGCCTGCTGCTGGCGCAGTTCGTGTCAGCCGGGCAGGTGGGGAGACGGGGCGGATGGGGACAGCCAGGACTGGGCGCAGAGGGCGGGGACAAGGGGTCGACACCCAGATGGTTGGAGGCTCCTCCACCACACAGTGTAGCCTGCTTTCGCTTTGACCGATATCGTATGCAACGACGTTAAAGGCACAGAGCGTCGACACCCAGACCCGACAACTGCTCGTTTTCCTGTGGTTGCTCTCCGTAACCCCGTGTTACTCTCCTCCTCTCCGCAGCCCCTGGCCGCCGCCTCCACGCTGCTGGACCGCCCCGGGGTGGCCACGCTGGCGGCGGCGCTGGCGGCGGTGCGGCGCGGCTACGGCCCGCTGCTGTGCCCCGGCAGCCTGGCGGCGGCGGAGCGGGAGATCACGTGGCTCACGGCGGCGGGCGGCGGCGAGCCGGACTGGCAGGTGGGAGGGAGGGAGGGCCTGGCAGCCAGCCTGCCTGCAGAACTTTGCGTGGGATGCGTCACGGAATGGGTGCTCCGGTCGAATGGTGTGAAGTGGTCTTGAGTCCACCACAAGAGCCAAGAACCTCGAACCTAGAGCTGGGGCGCAGTCGGGGTCCTTGAGGTGGAGCAGTCCTAGTGCCGCTTCCTGACAAGGCCCTCAGTTTCTCGCAGCACGCGTCATGCTTAGCGACACCCAATCCAACCCAGCGACTTGTCTGGCACACCGCCATTCCCCCCCGTTCACCAACCAATTAACCCACCTCACTTACCCCAGGGCGTCAACCCCGACCCAGCCGCCAACGCCATGGTGGCGTGCATCACCTCCACCTCCCCCGACCGCGTGGGGCACACGCTGCTAGTGGCCCTCAACCCCCAGCCCGAGCCCATCACCCTCACCCTGCCGCCACCCGCCCCCGGCGCCTGCTGGCGCCTGCTCATCGACACCGGCCGGCCGCTGCCCGCCGGCGGCGGCGGCTCCGGCGGCGCCACCCGCCTGGGCACCATCCTCTCGGGCGAGCAGCAGCGGACGTACAGCCTCGCGCCGTACGGCGGGCTGCTGCTGGATGCCGTACCGAAGCAGGCGGCGGCGGCGGCGAGTGGCGGCATGAGCAGGTCGCAGACGCCGTCGGGGCCGGGGGCGGCTGGCGGCGCGAGCGCGAAGACGCCGCCGCCGGGGTACGGCATGTCGCCGTCGGCGGCGGCGGCGGGCGGGGGCACGGGAGGGCAGGGGTCGGGGCTGCGGCAGATGCGGGTGTCTCCTCCGTCGCCGCGGCAGTGGTCTGGGGACTCGGCGGGGTCGTCGGGCGAGTGGTGAGGGCGAGAGCAGGGTGGCGGAATGAGTGGTTGGGGAGACTGGTGTGTGGCACACGAGAGAGAAGACGTGGAGAAGAATGAAGTAGATTTTGCGTTGGGGGCAGGTTTAGCCTGTTGAGAGTAAATAGTTGTGCTGGGCAGGAAGGTGACAGCGCGACCGCCTTGCGGCAAGTACACTGAAGAGAGACGCTTGAATAAGGTTTCCTCCGCCTGTTGTGATACATATGTGCATGTGCAGCTGCTGGTCCGCTTCAGTGTGAGGGCCGTTACACACCGTAGTAGGCCCGGTACCGTGAGGGGCGAGGTTGGGGGTGGCAACTGTTGTCGTGCGCCAATGTGCGAGAAGTTGGGGGGGTGGGGCAGTCCTACAGATCCTTGCCAGTTCGGAGGTTGCAGGACAATGCGCTGAGGACCTGAGGTGCAAAGAAATGCAGCTCTAGTCGGTGTCAGAGGGTGAGCCAGGGTGAGGAGCTGTCGAGTTGGTTACAGCTCATTGTGCCTGCGCTCTTAACCAAGCAGGGGCTTTCATCTGACTTGCTCTTGGGACAAAGGTTCAATGGGGATTTGCTGGTGTAACGGTATGCAAGAATGCAACCACCGCTGCGACTTGTGCGCGTTGCCTAACGCTTAGTCCCGATTCTCCCGGGAATCCGACCCGGGTTCGATTCCTACCTCGGGCGAGATTCCAGTCCTCGTCCGCCTGTGTGGTCTGCCCGGACCCACAGGGAAGGCGTGCCGGTGGCAGGTGCCTGCCAGTGGATGATGAACCGTCGGGCATCAGCTGGTGGATGACTCCCATTCCCCTGTTCAGG
>VFQN01000687.1_pt1 | contig 61445 bp, 86 predicted proteins | sample 3512371 | NCBI WGS metagenome assembly VFQN01 (sample SAMN10412370, study PRJNA504923) | tailings metagenome | isolation source: Replicate 2 from Balatoc abandoned mine | place: Philippines: Itogon, Benguet | collected 2017-08-28 | reverse complement strand
TAAACGCGCCCGCCCACGCAGGCCCACGTGTCAGCCCGTCAGCCGAATTTTCCGGCGAATTTTTACATTTTCACTGAGGCCGTACGAATTTCCCAAAATTCAAACTTTCACTGGCCATCGGAATTATTTTAGTGAAAAGTTAAAAGTTAGTACGGTATCCTATCTGCGCAGGTACATGGACAACCAAGACGATGGCTTCTAAGCCCGCTGCCGCAGTCGAATGCAGCCGGTATGCGCTGTGGAGACGGCGACCAGTCGCTGGATGCATCAGCTCTCGGAGAAAGGGTGCATTGTGCGTGACGGGCCCTGCTGGGCTACGCACCTAGTTTATAACAGGCAAGGGAGGAGAAGAGGATGTGTCGCCTGCTGTGTTTGTGCATAATCTGGTGGCATAGCACGCCGTGGTGCGTTTCCTTATGACGTGTATGTGGCTGAGGTGTGATCACTAGGTGTAGAGCTGGTGACGACCTTGTGTGGTCATCAAGCACGGGGCACGGCAATCCTGTAGTGTACAGAACCCCAGGTGATTTGGGTCACCGCGTTTGATGACACCCAGCGGATTTGCGCTGTGGGACACACTGTGAACTGCTGCGGGGCGTGGCGTTAAAACTGTTAGCAGGCATGGCACGCCTAGACATATGATGTCAAGACCGCACCGAGATTGCGGGTGGATTAGTGGGCTGAGTACGGAGGGTGGTTAGCCTATTAGTGCCTGATGTGTGTGGGTGCGAGCCACTTATTGTAATGGCTTGTGCAGGAGTCGGCGAACAGGCCTTGGGCAACACATTCCGTAGTGAAGGTGTGAAGCACGTGCTGATCGGGCACTCCCAGGAGAGCGCGCCTGGGCACCCCGGTCCAGGAGACGTGCGAACCGTCACCGCAAGTCGGTGTAAACATGCATCTCAGCAGCTGTGGTTCTCACTGATGCAGGGTGCTTGCTGTCTCCCTCGGTGCCCATCGCTCCCTGCCGCTCCCTTCACACCAGTAGCCAACACAATTGCCACAGCTGCAAGGCTGCACACCGCACCGAAAAAAGGACGTATGCCCTGTCGGATATGGGCCTCGTGTTGGTTAGGGCCCCCCCTAGTGCCGTATGCGGCCATGTTGCCAAGTGAATCGGGCGCGACGTCCGGCCAATCGTGCAGTGCGCAGGATTTAGGAGCATTGCTGGCAGCGTTGCTGAGCGCTGCTCACCCTCACAGGTGGCAAAGGAAACGGGGATAATTATCAATGCATTCATGGCTGGACCCTGCTGAATAGCTACAGAAGTGCATCGAACTCGCCGATAAATTACACCAGGCCTCTGCACAGTGCACCGTCAGACACCCATCCAACTGATTCAGCTGCTCACTGGGACTTGTGCCACCTGTCATACATGGCCCCGCAACCTGAGCTCAGCTGAAGCCCTGAAGTACTGCGCGCACCTCAGCATGCAAGAATCCAACACTTTAAAGTTGTTTCGCCGCGACCACTGCTGCAACCACTTCACCTCACGTACAGCATACCGCTGGCCTGCAAAACAGCACCTAGCATGTTGTACATAGAACAACCAATGAGCTGGAAGCACGTCACACGTCGTCGTCGCCCCCGCCGCATGCAGAATAAACACCGACTTTACTCCACCAACTCCAACCCGCATCGCAACCTTGCGCACACGCGCAGGCCACGCCACGCGCACCGCACCTCATGCATGGGCAGCTCACAACCGTGCAGCCCCAAGGCTTGAACCCACCACACACCAGCCCGCCCCACCACCCCCACCCTCCTCCATGCACCCTAGTCATACCCCGAGTCCGCCAGCCCCGACGGCTTGTCACGCGGGTTGCGCCTCCGCCGCTCAGCCATCACCTTCGGGTCAAGCGGCGTCAGCGGCGGCGGCCCCGCCGCCGCCGCCCCGCCCGCCTCGTCCCCGCCGCCAATCCCCGCCGCCCGCGCCTTCGCCTTCCGTACCCGCAGCATCCTCGACAGCGTCGTCTCGCCGCCATCCGGCCCCTCCGCGCCTCCCTGCGCCGCCGCCGCCGCCGCAGGTGGCGCCATATACCCGTCGCCGTCACCCTCGCCATCCGACGAGTCCCCGCCCGCCGCCGCCGCCGCCGTACGGCGCCGCGTGCGGGTCGGCTTGAGCACCTTTTCGCCATCGCTGACGGCAGGGGCAGCGGCGGCGCTGGGCTCCGAGGCGTCGTCCTCCGCCGGCTCGGGGACGGGGAGGCGTGTGCGGCGTGCGGGGGCTGCTGCGGATGCGGAGGAGCTGGACGTAACGGACGAGCCAGCAGCGCCCGCCTCCCATGGGTTAAGGGCGCGCCGGCGCGGCGTCAGCGTCGAGGCGCCGCCTGTGGTGGCAAGGGGGTCGGGAAGCAGCAAGGCGGTGATGGCGTAAGCTGGTTACTACAGGCAGGGCGGCCCCGTGGGCCGTACTCGTGCCGCGCCCTGGTGCCTGGCACCTACCGAAGCATAATCGACTGGCATACCTTACCGCTGACGCCCTGCCCCTACCTCCACTCCCCCGCACAACCCTTCGCCATCCCGCCTCTGCCCCAGCAACACATCTCCCGTCCACTCACCCGCGCGCGCGTCCGCCTCCCTCGCCTCGCGCGCCCTCGCCTCCGCCACGCCCGCCATGTGGGCGTCCCGTGGGTCGTGCTCGTAGGCGATGCAGATGACCTCCGGCCGCTTGCCGTTGAAGGCCAGCGCCCGCCGCTTGACGGCGTCGATGGCGGCGCGCTCCACCTCCACTAGGCTGGCCCGGCCCGACAGCCGGGTCACCGCCTCGTCAACGGCCTGCATGGCATAGTGCAATGCATAGCACGGAGCGGTTCACTGTCGTTGCGCTTTGTATGCACCATATCCAATAGGTACGGGGGCGTACGGTACGCGAAATGTGTACGGGTCACGGCGTCCCCGACCGCCTGCAGTACGCAGGCGTCGCCGCCACTCCTGCGGCGCCCCTGCTTTCCACACCACAGCCGCCGGGCACGCACCTTTGTGAGCTCGGCCAGCAGCGCGCCCTCCCCTGTCCACATGCCACGTGTCGTGACACGCACGCGTGGGGCCAGGCCGTACTCGCCCGTGCCCGTGCGCACCACATCCACCGCCACCACCACCACGCCCTCCATGGCCATGGTGGTGCGCATGTCGATCTCCATCTCCTGAGGAGGGTGGGTTGGGTTTGTGTGGGTTAACACACGCAAAGCAGGTTGGGGAGCAACAGGGGTACAGTGCCTCGTGGTGGCGCGCATGTCCGGCTACTTCTCCTGAGGGCGTTGGGTTGGGTTCATGTGGGTTAGCACACATGCGGGCACAGGTCAACGACAACATCGATTTGGCGGCCGCCATGTACCCACCTCGCGCGTGCCCGTGCCCCTGCTGCCGTCGCTGAAATAGTAGGTGGGCTCCTCGCCGTCGTACTTGACCATGGTGGGCTCACGCGCCGCCGCCGCAGCCGCCGCCGCCATGCTGCCCGTGGACAGCGTGTTGCGGTTGCGCCGCTCGCGCACGGCCAGCATCTCGCCGTTGCGAATGACCTGCGGCCCCACAGGAGGAGCAACACAAGAGCCGGTCGTTGCTATGCGTGGGCGCCCGGAACCGCGTGCAAGCCCCCGCAGGCCAAGCTGTGTTGCCTTCCAGTGCCAGGACAAGCCGTGTACGCCGCACATACTCACGACCACTCACTCACGTCCACTCCTACCCTGGTCCTTAGCCCGGAACGGCAGCCACTACATGCCGTGTATGACCTGCATGGCTTGGATTTAGGCTGACAAAAATGCCGTGTACGACCCCGCCCTCAACCCCTCCGGTACCTACGTCCACTCGCGCCCAGCTACCCGCCCCAACGCTCCTTCCCTCGGCTCTGGACCAGGCTAGCATACACTACGCACGCCGTACAATGCACACGCTCACTACTTCAACTTGTTGTGCATCCGGGTTACTATCACCCGAATCCCGAATCCCGCATATTGCACAGCTGATCCTGCAGCTGACACATACTCACGTCCACGAAGTTGACCCCCGCCCGCTCCCGTGCCAGCAGCGCGTGCTCCGTCAGGAAGGCGTACTCGCCGTGCACAGGCAGGAAGTGCTGCGGCCGCACAGACTGCAGCACCTCCACCAGCTCCTCCTGGTAGGCGTGGCCTGTGCGGGGGCGTGTGTATTAGGTTGCGTGGGTTAGCGTGCAGAGCATGTGGATTAGCACGCAGGGCACGAGCCGCAGAAGCCCCACCGATTCGCTCCTAGTAGGTAGGGCCAGGGAACGGGGACATCTCCAACAGGATGTGCAGCTTGGAGGCATCCCAGGGTAGACCCACAGCATGCCTCCGTGCACCCCACGCCCGCACCGCCTGCCTCACGCAGCTTCCTCCTCACCCGAGGTGTGCAGGTTGTCCGCCCTGCCCTGCCGTACCTTGGTGCCCTGGCTGGCCAGCACCTCAACGTGCAAAATAGCACTTACAGCCCACAACACGCCGCTCATACGCGCACGCACATCACTCCGTCGCCCAATGTGTGCAGGTTGTGCGCCCTACCCTGCAGCACCTTAGCGCTCTGGCTGGCCAGGGTGGAGTACGGCATGCCTCATGTTACACACGCCCACAAAACAGCACAATTGCACACTTGCGCACCTGACGTGTGCAGGTTGTCCGCCCTGCCCTGCCGCACCCTGGCGCCCTGGCTGGCCAGCGCGTTCAGCATCTTGGTCACCTTGCCCTCGTTGCCGGGAATCACCTTGGCGCTGTACAGCAGCAGGTCCTGCGGAGCGGGCGCCGTACAGTACAGTACGGCAGGGCGCTCAGTGGAAGCGGTGTATCGCATGCGAGGGCGAGCTGCCTGGTGCCCGTCCACGTCCTGACACGGCGGCGCTGGTTAGGCGCTCGCCTGCACCCTGCGCATGGATTCGTCCTGCGCACATCTTCCGTCTGGGGGCCCCCAGTGTTCGATGTTAGGCCCCCCGTCACGTCATCACCGACCCTACAGTGGGCTGTCCCTCAGCTCCCACATCCTGACCCCCAGCCTCTTTTGCACTCACGTCCGGCAGGATCTTGAGGATCCTGGACGAGTCGCGCGCCGCCATGGACAGCTGCGCCAGCGGCTCGCCCTGGCTGCCCGTGGTTACGATGAGGACCTGTACGGTACAGTGTACGGCAAGGAGGCGAGGGCGCAGAAAGTTGGTGTTGTGAGACAGGCGCTGCGCTGGGAGCGCCTTGCTGCGCTGGCAGCCAATGCATATGCATGCCCGTGGCCCCTGTCGCCTCTGTGCGCACAGCTGTATCGCAGGTGTGTTTGACAGCAAATTAATACACAGTCGCTAAGCCGCGCACCTCGTTGGGGTTGGCGTGCCGCAGGTCCTCCTGCTTCATGAGCTCCTTGGGGTCGAATGGCGCGCGGCCGTCCTGCCAGGCGGCCTCAAGGTAGTGGTACAGCGAGGCACCTGCATGGGCAGGAGGGAGGGTCATGCGGGATGTTGCCGTAAGTGTGGCACGGTTACGGCGTTGTCGTACAGTCATCTGGTGCGGCATGCGGCCTCAAGGTAATGGTACAGGGAGGCACCTGCGTGTGCAGACGGGGTCAGGAGGAGGGCGCCGTACGCCGTACGGCACGGCTGTGCACAGGTAGTGGTAGTGGCAAGCGCCCGTGCAGGGTGGCAGGCAGGGTAGGGCAGGGCCCCGGAAAACCCGCAGCGCCAGGGGATGCGGGAGTGCCGTGTCAGAAGGGTTAGTCATCACCCCGCTGTACAGGTGCAGCAAGATCATAACCAGGCGCCTTGGGGCGATGCAGGGGCCACACGACAGCTCAGTTTTAGACACACTGCCGGCCAGAGTTAAAATGATGCTTGCTGATGTAGCGAACCCACCTACGAAGCAGATCTTGCGCCCCGCGGCGTCTGCAGCGCGCTTCACACCGTACAACCTGGGGTTGAGGGCCGGAAGTTTGGGCAGAGCGGTAATGGTACGGTACACTGCGCTGTTGGCGGCGCGCTATGAGGCGAGAAGCAACTCCCGGCGGCAGCAGCAAACGGTGCTTCATGCTGACAATGGACCACGCTGCCATTTCCGCTTTGTCAGAAGCGCAACAGTGCGCTGCTGCCTCCCTTGAACTGTTCTTCACCCTAGCGCCCACTGTTCGCTTCCCTTCCCAACAGCCCAACATGGCCCGCCTTGCCCCTTGCCCTTGCCCGGGCTTGTCCACGTTGCACATGCAACACACGCGGTGCAGCCCTGTCCCCTGCAGCCCCACACACACCTGTGCAGGTTGGATGCGAACTGCGTGCAGATGACGCGGCCCTTGCCGTTGTGCTGCAGCACCTTGTCCACGATGGAGTCGTGCACCACCTGGGGGCGTGTGTATAAGCGGGCGTATGTATTAGCAGGCGCGCGGGGTAAGGGTGGGGTGTGAGTGCTGCAGCACCTTGTCCACGATGGAATCGTGCACCACCTCTGGGCATGTGTATCTGCCGGCGCGTGTGTATTAGCGGCCATGTGTGCGAGCACGAAAATGCCGGTGTGTGGATGTGCTGCAGCACTTCGTCCACAATGCTGCTATGCACCTTAACGTGTGTGCTAGCAGGCTGGCGTGTATTAGCGGGGATGTGCGCTGCTCCGGGGCGGGCCCACTTGCAGCTGTGTTGCACTACCTCAACCCAGTTGGAACCGTGCACGCCCACATACCCTCTGTGACACGGAAATGAATCCATACATGCTGAATAGTGATTTGGCCAGACTGGCCCGTACGCTGACTATGATGCGCTGTGCCGGTCTCAGCCTGATGAAGGCCACCATCTAAACCGCCACAAACCCACCTGCTCACTGACTGTCCTGCCCGGCGACAGCACGTTGGTGGAGTCGCTCATCATGAGCGCCACCGGCTCCCGGGCCAGCGCCTGGAACAGCTCCCTGTCAAACTGCTCGCCGTCCAGAGGCTGCTCATCGATCTTCCAGTCGCCTGACCGGGCCAGGTAAGACAAGCGTGTGTGTCAGGAAGGGGATAAGATACGGCATAAGGCCTGCAAAACCAACGCGGTATGACAGGAATGCGCACACCCTGGCGTCGAACCGCCCGTGTGCAGGGTGATGCCGTGCTCGAAGTGCAAAACGAGGCGAGCGCCAACCACCAGCACACACATACGTAGCAGTGGTTGCTCATACACATGCCCTTGCTGATGTCAACCCACCTGTGTGCACGATGGTGCCGTGCTCCGAGCGCATGATGAGACAAGCTTTAACAACCCCAACACGTGCACGTAGCAACATCTGCTAATACACATGCCCTCACCTGTGTGCACGATGGTGCCGTGCTCCGAGCGCATGATGAGGCCGCAGCAGTCGGGGATGGAGTGCGTCACGCGCACCGGCTCGATCCTGTTATATTCCAATGGCACAACAGCAGGAGGACCTTAGACGCTGTACACTTGCTAGTGTCCACTAGGTCATAATGCAGTGATAGGCCGCCGCAGTAAGCGCCAGCAAGCAAGCGTTTATGTTCCGCACTAAAGCAGCGGCGGCGCCCCAAGCTGCTCATCGCTGGTGCTGTTGCAGCTGTTGCGGCGTCCGCTCACTCGAAGGGCCCGGCCTGGAAGCGCTGCCGCATGTTGAACGTCTTAAAGCGCTTCTCGTCCCACAGGTTGTACTCCACCAGCCGCTTCTTCACCAGCTGCATAACGAAGGGCGCCGCGTAGATGGGCGTGGAGGGATCGAGGGCGGGGACCACCTGCACGTGCGCGGGACAGGGGGAGCAGGGGAAAGGTGGGACAAGGGAGGTCAGGCAGCATCAGCCGTGCGTTACGGCTGTGTGCTCGCCCTGGCCGTACCAGGGGGCCACGTGTAAGGGTGTTTTGCCATGCTGTGCATGGCGACCATGGGCGCCCTCCTCTTGCCCGCGGCCGTGCCCCGGCTGCCACAGCACTCGAAATGCCAACCGCAATTCAACGCTCGTCACTCAACACTAGCCAACATAGCCAAGTAAGCATAGACAGCTGCGCTCACCCACGGCAGCGCGCCAATGTGGTCCTCGTGTCCGTGCGTGATGATGAGCGCCTCGATCCTGTCGCGCCACTGCGCCAGGAAGTCGGTGTCGGGCAGGATCTTCTGCATGCCCAGATCAGAGAAGCTGCGGGGAGGTGGGCCAGGAAGGTGGCAGAAGGTGAGCGCGGGGCCGGGCGAATGGCGCAAGGCACGAGCGGAAGGACATGCAGACTGCAGAGCGGCTGGTTGCCGCACGGATGGTCCAGCCTGGGGCTCTGATTCCATTTGCCGGCGAGCCGTGCCGCTTTCGATCCCATGTCCGTCGGCACGAGCCACAGGCCCACTAGACACACGATGGGTACGGCAGCTAAGTAGCTCACTCTGGGAACATGAGCCCGGCGTCGATGACGACGTATCTGTCCCTCACGCCCGCCATCATGCAGTTCATGCCGATCTCGCCCAGGCCGCCGATGGGCAGGATGCGCAGCGGGGGCCCGGAGTCGGGCGGGGGGCCTGCGGGCAGGGGGGCGTCGGCATGAGGTTCAGGTAAGAGGGTGAGTACCGGCACAGGGGCGCGCAGGTGGCAGGATGCGCAGCGGGGGCCCGGAGTCGGGCAGGCCTGTTGGCGGGGGCCACCAGACAGGCTTTGGCGAATGGCACGGACTCGGGTAAGGGCTTGCCCGACGTATTGTCGTGTTACCAATACATGGAACCACCTGCACGCCGAGCCAACCCACGCACCCTACGGGACATGCGCCCTACCGTTATCCCGCACCGCCACCCACCCGGGAAGGGCTTGTGCCTCCGCTGCGCCAGCGCACTTCCCAAGTGCTCCTTTCCATCCGAGGCTGTGTACTGCTTCAGCTTCATGCCGCTCTCGGACACGTATGTCTTGGGGCGGCGGCCGGGAGGGCCTGGGGGCGGGGCGGGACGGAGACGGCGGTGTGCGTGAGAAGTTTGCCATTGTGGGGAGGCGGGTGCCGGTGCGGGTGCGATACGGCGTTGTGGGTTGAGAGGGATGGGCGGGTGTGTGTCGGGACATGCGGGCATGCGGCATAGCAGCTGCGGAGCGCGAAAGCGCTGCACAGGTGGTCGCGAGACCATGGCTTCATGATGTGGTGGTGGTGGTGGTGGTGGTGGTGGTGGCGCTGTGTGAGGAACAGCAAACGTCAGCAGCCAGCCCTACTTCAGGTTCTGTGTGAGGGGGCGTGATAGGCCGTTCCGGCATGCGTGCCTATGAAGCGGCAGCTTCCCGGAAGGCCCTTATGGCTGCATCGTGCACGGGCGCCGACGTGCTGTAACCTGTTTGAATGTTGTATGATGTGTTGCTGAGCGTGTGTGTCTATGTGCTGTATTGCTGAGCGTGTGTGTCTATGTGTTGGAGCCTGTGGCGACAGAGACGCCGGCCAGGGCGGTCAACAGGCGGGGGCGGTACACACGTGTGCTCGGGGTGTGCCCCCTGCTACTTGCTTCGGAGTGCTGTTGACCTTCCTAAACTGAAGAGGAAGGAGTGCATGCGGGTAACAGGCTGAGTTGATACGGCTGGCTGAATGGGCTCTGTGCCCATAGTGACTGCCCCTTTCGAAACCCTCGCGGAGCCCATGTCACTCACCAGCTCCGCCCCTGCCGCCACCACCTTGCCGCCGCTCTCCCCCGGGGCCGCTCCTATACTGTTGGTTACCAGCCTGACATACAATAGATTGTCTTCGATCACCATGGCGGAGCGGAAGCCTCGGAGCTAGCAGGGTCGCAGCCGGCAAACGAGACGTGGTCCCGAGAGGGTCCGCGACAAGCTGCGCCAGGCCATTACTGCCGGCCTGGTGCAAATACGTAATCATGGCAAGAGCAGCTTTATATTTCACTGGTGGTCCATGAGGGTGGCAAGAGTTTCACAAGAAGGGTCCAAATACAAGTTGTGGCGCCTAGCCAGCTGCAGTTGGTTACAAAGCATACACAAACGTATTATCTTAAAATTGACGGAGGCGGGGGGATACGCCTGCCTGTGAAAAGTGAAGGCAACAAGGGAGGAAATTTCAGTTGGCCGCAACGGTCGCCCCACAACGGACACATGAGACGTCGACAGTCGAGGATTCCGTTGTATACTGTACCTCAGTTACACCTGATTAAACACATTCGCTACACAAGTCGCGCTCCTTCAGTGCTGTTGACCCGCTCGCGGCTCGGTGCCCGTTGTTACATGCACAAATCACAAGTCTCGCGCTCATATACGTGAACGTATACCCTGACAGCACCAGAAGCCCCTGGACAGTACATTGAGGTGGCAACTTAGCCCGACGTACCGCTTGAGTCGTCCTTTCGCTGGCCTTACGTACGGACGCAATAGTCGAAGCAACGGTCTCTAGTTTTTCAGCCGTGAGGTAGGCCGGGCTCGGTCGCCGCGAAGCCCTGCGGGCCCTGCGAGCCCGCGCATGCACATGGGGTGCAGTAGACACCATATCAAGGCAACAGTGCAGCGCTGCATCCCACACGTCCGCAAATTTGTTGGTTTGTGCGTGGGCGCAGTGTTGCAAGCCTGCCGTTGGAGCGAAGCCCACGAACGGTGCCCTGCCGGGGCCCTTTCCAGCTGCCGTCCACCAACACATGCACTGACGCACTAATTACACTCCAGTCCCTTACGCTTCGCACGGCGCGGGCAACCTCACGCTACAGCGCTGCTAACGCTTTTTTGCACCGTATGCATAAGTCAACTTGCATCATGCTTTCGGCAGCCGTAGATCACCCCTGCTGACCAGCTACGAAACCCGGTACCTCGTTACCCCACGCCATTGTACGCCAGGCCCCCTTGTTACTGCAATGTTGCACGCCCTCCGTCAGATATAAACACACCAGTCACTCCACTTCCACTTCCCAACTGTTTGCGCCACAGTGCGACTGACCTGACAAAAGGGACAGAGACCGTCACCCACTGCCACAGCCAGCGAATCGCCCGCCGGCTCGAACACATGCCCCACGCCCTCCGGCGGACGGCAAGCAAGCAGCAACCCAGCGACCCAGCATGACCTAACGCACATATAAAGCAAAGCAGCACACCTGACACCAAGGTCGCCCGTCATGTCTCCGTCCCCCGGCACCTCGGGGCAGCCCGCGCCTTCACCAGCCCTCAAGCTCCCCGCCTCTGGCGGAGGCGGCGCATGCGTTCTTGCGCAAGGGAACAGCCCCAGGGCCAACGGCGTAATTGGCGCCGCCGCCACCGCCGGGGCCGCCGCCGCCGCTTCCGCCGCGCGCGCTAGCGTCGCCAGCGGCAGCCTCCCCGACCTCCTCCGCGGCAGCGGTGGTGCCGCCCACCGCCAATCCTACGCCAGCGGCCTCCGTCCCAACGGTGCAGCCCTGTCCGACGACGTCAGTAGCACGGCCGCCAACCCCATGCAACGGTCCAGCGGCAACGGGGCGCGCCCGACGACCGCGAACCCCAGCGTTGGCGGCGGCGGCGGCAGCGGCCGCGTCGCCGCCGTTGTGCGCTCCCTCCTGACCGGCGGGAGCTCCCCGCCGGCCACGGCCGACGGCGGCGGCTCTGCCGCCGAGGGCGCCACAGGCGCCCCCGCTGCCGCCGCCCCCGCTGCCGCCGTCGGCAGCGGCGGCCACGCATACGTATGGGAGCAGGTGGCGGAGACGCTGGTGGCGGCGTCGCGTGAGAACGATGTCGGGGAGCCGCTGCACGACGATCCGCTGGACGCACAGCTGCGGCCGCCGCCGCTGGAGGAAGCGGCGGCGACGGGTGGGCAGCTGCTTGATTACGCGGCGGCGGTGGAGGAGCTGCTCATGACGTCAGCAGTTGTGGACGGGTGCACTGTCGCGAGGGCGCTGCTCATGGTGCGGGAGCTGGGGTCCTGGCTAGCTGCCGCGACGGCCCGGTGCCACGCAGGAAGGCCCTGTTACTGCTGCCCCAATCCCTGTAGCAATGCATTAGTGCTGTCCCTGTTCGTGTCCTCCTCCCGTGTCCAACGACCCTGCCCTGCCACCCGTCCCGACTGCAACTCTCCAAACCAACGCTGTCACATGTTGTGATTAACGAAATGAAGATTGCACCCCCCTCAGATCCGCAACATTATCCGCGTGGACCCGCGGCACGTGTCGCAGCGTGCGGCGTGGCTGAGCTTGATGCGGGAGGGCCTGACCAGCAGCTCGGGGTGAGCGGGGGCATGTGGGAGATGCAACCGGCCGTTCATGCCACCATGTGTGATAGGTAATCCCAACGCACGTCGCAGCCTCCGCGTGCAGCGGCTAGCTTAACCAGGCACTGCATCGCGTGTAGCAGTGTCGCACAGCAGCGAGATGCATGACCCGATGCCCTAGCACACCTTGGGTTGGTCCATACAACCATTACCGAAGACGGACATGCCAACAACGCCGGCAAGACCGAGTTTCGTTCAAGGCGCCTCGGCTTGTGTTTTTCGTCTGGTGTAAACCATTACCGTAGCCCCCTTACGCACCTGGAGTGAGCTTTAGGCTCAATGCGCTGTTGCCCCACATCCCAACGCCCCAACTCACGACCACCAACGCCCCGATGCACCCTGGTCCAGGCTCATCCGGGCCGCCGCCGCCAGCGCCGTCGCGGCCTACGCCATCAGCTCTGCGGGGCGGGACGCGCTGCAGCGGGACGGAGCCCTGGTGCGCCGCCTGGTGGACATGACCAGGTGGGCGTTATGATGACGATGTCACTGTTCCAAGTCAGCTTGCTTCGTCAACCATCAGGGCCTATTCGGCTGTAAAAACAAATGGGTTTTGTCAGGAGGCCCTCTGTCCCCAGCACCCTGGCTCGTCCCCTCCGCCCGTGCCTCGCACGCTGCCCCTGCCCCAGGAACGGCTCCTGTGTCGTGTCGTGTGCGTTGCTGAAAGTCATGTGCACGGTGATGCATCAGGCTGTGCGGAGGCTTTGTCAGGAGGCCATACGCCCACTTGAGGCCCCCTTGCGTTCCTCAACGCTCCATCTATGCCTTGCGCCCGGCCCCCAGAACGGCGTAGCCGCCGGCTGCGACAACTACGGCCACTACGACAACTACGACTCAGCCATACAAGGATACTATTTAATGGTCTTTAAGTAAAGGAGCCTCCGTCTACCTATGCCTTGCGCCTACCCCCAGGAACGGCGTGGGCGCCGGCTGCGACAGCTACGACGCACAATACGGCTCCCAGGCCCTGGCCTGCGTGGCCCTCAACCCGCTGGCCAAGCACCCGCTCGTGGCACAGGTGCGGGAAAGGCTGACTTGTTTTCCGCGGGAATGGCCTGCCTGGTGCGCGCGCTGTGTCACCATCCCTTACCAACCGGGTTCCCAGCACCTCAGCCCTGATACCGCATCCCGCCTGCCACATAAGCCCTTAGTCGCGTGCCGCATTCAACCTACTGCTCAACCCCTACTCCCCATCCTGCAACTTGGTCCGAAGGGCGCCATACGCTGCGGCACGGATGCCCTGGCATAGCCCCCAACACCCTTACCCGACCGCTCAACCCCCTTCCACCTTACTGTCCCCCTTTCAGGGTGCCATACGCTGCGGCATGGACGCCCTAGCCACCTGCAGCCGCCTGCTGGCGCTCAGGCTGGGGGCAGGGGCAGACACCAACACCAACACGGCCAACGCCACCAGCGGTGGCACCCGCACAGCCGCAGGGGTGCCGGGACCGAGTGCAGGGGCAGAGGCAGGGCCCGGGGCAGCGGTGGAAGGCCTTCTAGGGGCGCCGGCTGTGGCGTGGGGGGAGCCGTCGACCAGTGGAGCTCGGGCGGGGCCGGGAGGCGGCGGGGCGGCCGCGGCGGCGCGGCGCGCGGCGGCGGTGATCAGGACGGCTGTGCACTCGGCCGCGATGCTGAACTGCCTTGCGGTGGACAACCTGGGGAGGGACCAGATGGGCATGGTGGGTGCGGGTTGGGATGGGCGCGTTCTGGTTATGAGATGGATTATATGTGGGGGGACCGCCTCTGGGGGCCTCAGAGGGCGGGCGACTGCACAAGTGCGGGGGCGGCGGTATGCTGTCATTCTCTGTGCTGAAGGATCCCATGCGGACCACACCCCGCAATGCTACACATCAGGCAGCTCTACAGAGACCTGCAGGGGCTACAGATGCATTGCAGGGGCGTGACCCTTTGCTCCCGAGCCAGGGCTAAAGGTCCAGCGCCGCTGCGACTGCGTCCCCCTTAAAGCTTGGCGCACGCCGCCTAGCATGCGTGCTGCGCGAAAGGCCTCCGGCGTCCAACCCGCTCACCTCCTTTCAAGCCGTCAGCTCGTGTCATCTCAGTGACCATCCTACCCTCCCCACAGCTCGGTTACCGTTTCCGTTACCGTTTCCGTTCCTTTGCCGCTCCGTGTTAATCCCCACAGCTCGGCGTGCCCCGCCTGGCGGGCGAGCTGTGCGACAGGCCCCAGGCCTGCAGTCCGCTCGACCCCTTGTGTACAAACAGTCTATGTCTTCTCAACCCCCGCGCTTTGCGCGTATCTCTTGCCACAGCTCGGCGTGCCCCGCCTGGCGGGCGAGCTGTACGACAGGTCGCTGGCGGCGCTGGGCCCGGCGGCGCCGCTGAGCCGGCGGCTGCTGCTGCTGACGGAGGTGATGGGCACTGGAGAGCTGCTGGAGGACATCGAGGCGCTGTGGGAGATGGAGGTGCGTGCAACAACCGTAGGAACCAGGCCGAAATTGTTACGCGTGCCGTAAGTTGCGCTTTCGAGTTACGGTAATGTGGGACATGGACAGATGGGCAAAGGAGCGAGTTCGCATGCAAGAGATTTAGCGCACGACCAGTCCGTGCATGCAGGCACGTATGTGCCCATGAAGAGCATGGGCTCTCTCTCGGCTTGCGCCTACCACACGAGGGGCGTACACCTCAGGGTCAGCACACGAACTACCGCAGCCGAACGTGACCACCATGCGATGAGCCGATGACATGTGTCTCCACTGCCCCTGTGCGCACACCACGCAACGCAGATGGAGGCCCGCCGATCAACACGTGCCTCCACGCACGCGAGCGGCGCAGGCGGCATACGCGGCATGTTCGCAACAACCGGCCCCAGCAGCAGGAACCTGGCGGCCAGAAACACAAGTTCACAGCCAGCAGCAGCAGCAAGGGCCGCCCATACTTCCGCACCTGTCACCTTGGGCTCGTTGCCTAGCACCCCCAGGGGCTGCGGCGAGACGGCGGTGCATGAGGCTTCCTCGGCGGCGGGCGTGCAGGCGCGGGCGAACAGCGTGTCTAGGAGCCTGTCCCGCAGCCTGAGCAGGAAGCACTCAGGTACGGTGCGGGGCATTGCGGTTAAGCTGAGGCATGCCCCAATGAGCTTTGGCACTGTGGCAAGCGCGGACGGGGCCGTGGCACGCACAGCGGTCACGTGCCTGCACGCCCCGACATGATGCACCACGCGTGCAAAGACCTTGTGGTTATCACCTATGGAACGTAGTTGGCGTGAGCACGTGTGCCGCAACCGTACCAACTAACCGTCTGACCACACGCGTACCGCTCCCGCTTCTGCTACTGCTGCTGCTACCCTACCTTGACCCCAACGCACACCTTCCCCGTTTGCCCGCAGCCCTGGCCTCCCCGCCTGGGCTCTCTTCCAGCCCCAGCAACGGCTGTCACGGCTCCGCCCACGGGCTAAGCATCACCCAGATGCTCAGCTCCAACGGTGCCGCCGCCGCCGCCGCCGCCGCACTCTCCAGCTCCACCCAGCACACCACCACGCTTCCCAGCACCAGCGGCCGCGTCCACTCTGGGCCCCTGTCGGGCACCAACGCCAACAGTGCCAGCTGCATTCTATCTTCAGCGGACATTATTGCGCTCCCTCAGCACTGCTCAGGGGAGGCTGGACTGACCCATGGGACGGTGCCGCTGCCGGGCAGCGGCAGCACGCCGCTGGCCAGCCCTCGTTACGCCGCGGCGCCGCCTCCGCCCGGGGTGACCTTCGTTACCCAGTCGGCAGCAGGTGCGTCCCGCCGTCCCTTGCACTACGCGGTATGGATTTAGACTGACCAATACGCGGTATGCAAGGGCAACTTTCTTGCGTTCTCCTTTGCTGTGGCATGGCATGGGGCTGCTGCTGCGAAGCTGCGCAGCTGCGGCGCACGGGGCATCTAGGGAGCCTAGTCGGCAGCCACGCGCATCCGTCACTGATCGCTGCCGTGCGTACCTGAGCATTCAGCCTGCATGTGCCGTACCATAGCGGTCCACCTTCGGCCGCCCGTCCTTAGGCCCCCCTGGGCCTTCGGGCGCTTTGCCCCCGGGTCTGCAACGCTTACTGCAACGCTGTGACACCAACCGCTGACGCGTGGGGCCAACCCGCGCTCCCCTTCACCCACGTGCAGTCGGGGGGCGTGACGACGAGGAGGTGCTCCCCGTGCGCCGCATCTCGCTATCTAGCGCCGCCAACGCCGGCCTCACGCCTACGGGGTCCAAGGGCTACCGGGCAGCGGTGGGTGGTACATTCACATGGGTTGCTCAACTCCGGCACCTATCATGCTCGTCCACTCTGGCGTTTTTACCTGCATCCACGCACGTGCCGCGTATAACGTGGCTTGGATTGTAGCAGGTGCCGCGCGGCGGCACAGCAGTTTAGCACGTTGGGAGTCCCGGTTGACTCCTAGACTGCCGGCCGCTGCAGTGGTGCTCACCCACCCCCCCCCCCCAAACCTCTACTGCCCGACACACCCTTTCCCCCCACACCCACAGGGCTACGGCGGCAGCATATCCAGCACACCAACGCCCTTCCTGCAGCACCCCTCCTCCCCCGGCGCCTCCCCGTCCTCCTCGCTAACCCACGCCGGGCATAGCCATGGCCACTCAGCGGTCACCTTCCAATCCGACTACCCGCCCCCCGCGCCCCTCACTGGCGGCATGGCGGCCGCCGCTCGGCTGGTGTCCAGCCGTCGGTCATCCATGGCCATGTCTGGGACGCTTGGGTCGCCGGTGCTGGGGTCGGGGTACGGGTCGGCGTCTTGGACAGGGGAGGGCCCCCGGGCCAGCAACTCAGGGCACGTGCACATGGTGCAGATGGGGCGAGACGTGGTGGCGGAGCTGCAGAAGAAGGCGAGTTGGAGTGCGGGCTGTACAGACGGGTGTGTACGTGAACGTGCGGGCAAGGGATTGTGCTGCAATGGGTTGTGTGAGCGATGTGGGGGCTTCCTGCAGCCCACAGAGGGCCACTTTTCATCTGCTGGTGTGTAGAAGGAACAGCCTGTCCATAGCAGGGCCGCACCTGCAGCAGTCACCACTCGTGCAGTTTGACGCGCCCGGCAAAACTGCACTCACGCTTTGCGCACCATCAGCGGAATCCGGCCGTGACAGTATAACGGCATGTGCTGACGTGTACCGCCCGCGATTTATTGTGTCCGCTGCAGGTGAGCCACAACAAGACGTCCATCTTCACCGAGTCGCCCGCAGTGGCGGCCACCTACACGGCCCGCTGCAGCAGCGCGGCCCGCCCCCAGTCCACCAGCACGGGGGTGGCCAAGCTGGAGCTGCCCTTCCACCTGGTGCGCCCGCCGTCAGGGGAGCCCACGGCGGCAAACGGTGGGTGCAGCAGGATGCTGTGCAGTAATAACCAAGCTTGTATCAAAGTGGATGAGTGCCCGTGCAGTGAGTGCGGGGTACGCAAACAGAGGCTAAGGGCGAGCCCCTGAGCCGCCGCCATGCGCTGCTGCGCAACCTGGCAGGTGATGGCGTCCTGGTGGTGGTTACCGGTGTGCACGACCGCAGAACCCCTGCGGCGCATTGCGGTGGCACACGGACCCACTGTAACGCGCTTTCCATACAAACAGCTGACGACACCGTGTGGGTGGTTGTACGCTGTTGCAGGCCGCCTGACGCGCACCGTTGCGCAGTACGGCCAGCTGTCGCCCGCCCGGCGGCGCGACCACACCGGCAGGGGCGCGTACGGCATCACCCGCAAGTACACCAGCGACCTGTGAGGACCCGCAGGAGGAGTCATTACGGAAGGGTGTGTACGGGTAGCCGTACCAGAGGGCCCGCTGCATGCGACGCTTCACCTTGCACGGTGGGGAGTCACGTGTACGCATGCCCACTGTTGGCCGTTTACGGCATGCAACGTTGCGTTGGGCCATCCCCTGGTTGAGCATTGTGGATGTGATGTTTGCTGTCATTGATGCACAGTCTTAGATGGCGCTACATGCAGAGGGGGTTGCTAGGGGTTGCTTCTCACGATCAGGGACTGACGGAAACACGATATACTTGGGAATTGCGAAGAAGCACATGTTCGTGAGCATCGCTTGGCAGCTGCGCATTTGCGTTACACCTCTAACGGTTCCAAGAAATCATACACAATTGCGGCAGTGGACTGGTTGGACGCCGACAAGCTCGGATGTGGCTGGAAGCTTGAGCACTTACGGTATATGATCACACTGAGGGAGGAGTTGCTTAAGAGGGCAGGTCACGCGTTGTACGGATGTACCTGGACTTGCACATATCACAAGCCGCGTGACATACTGCAATTCTAGGAGCTTGGGGCTTCTGGGATGCAGTGAATGGTAGTGCACAACTGCTATTTAACCACCAGCACTCTGCTGGCTTGCACAGTAAGCACGCACGTGAAGTTGGTTATACTGGGCTCGCATGTGTGTCGCCTGCCAACAACCCTAATAATGGCTTGGCAAACTGCCACGTTAGGCGACTACTGGTGCCGCGGGGAGCAGGGTGATGGTGTACTGTGCAGTTGCTGGAGTACCGTATCATGAGCATGCAGCAAGCAGGCCCTGGTTGGAGCGGTACGAGAGGCATGGGGCGGTGGCGCAGGGTGGCGTAATGCGCACCCCAGCGACCCACAAGGCACGGCCCTCCCTGTGAAGGATCTGCGTACCGGTATGCGCTGAAGCTTGCATCTCATGGCCATTTATTCATTGCTAACAGAATGTCCTGAACTGGCGCTTGCTTGCTTGCTCTCGGAGGGCGGCAGGGCCTTATCCGTTTGTTGATGCTGCAAGCAGCAGTGCGAAGCGCCCTGGGGGTAGCCTTATTACGTGCCATCGGAGGTGGTGCAGTTGGACACACGTCGGTCCTTCATGCGGGCCCCTGGGCCGAGCCTTAACCCGTCTCCACGTCTTGTGCACGTGTCTTAGCCTGTTGCACAGGTGCTACCAGTCTTGGCCAGGGTGCCTGCGTTGCAGAGGCGGGGTGAGGCGCTGCTATTCCTCTGCATCCCACACCAAGCGCTGCTGGGGTGGCGCCATGCCGTAAACAACGCATGGACATGTTCGGGTGTGTGGATCGTAGCCCTACGGCGTACGGTCATTGGACAGTAAGGACGCGCAACGGAAAGACCTAGAGGGAACAGCGCGGTGTTGGAAACCCCAGCTGTGCGTCATCCTGCCCAGAGTACATCCTTCGTTGCCCCATACCAAGCGACGGTGTGGCGGCGTAAGCAGTGTAAGGTGCTGCGCTGCACTGCTATCCACATGTGCTTGCTGCATTTGCCGACCAGGTGCGCTGGTCATGCGAGACATTGCTGCATTGCTGCCAATCAGGGGCTGCCAGTGCTGGTACCATGTCCCTTGGCTAGTACACCGGCATGCCACCACAGTCGGACCACTCACGTGAACGTCCTCATTTCGTGTTACACAAAACGGTCCGTTCAGCCCAATGCTGCGCTACAGCTTGCACATTTGCCCTTGCCACTCAACGCATGACAAGGTGAATGCCGGCCGCATGTCTCCACGGGCCATGTCCCTATCTAAGGGGAGTCAGGTGCCCCACCACAACATCCATGCTTCACACGTGTCCTTTGCGCAGCAGTCCCATGCGCAACATTCCGAGGGACTGCAGTTCCCTCCTACCTAAACCTACGAAGAATAAGCCGTATGTCAAGTCAGCTCCGGGCGTGCCATTGCTGTTTGGCGGTTGGCAGGCACGCGGAGGTAGGTGGCACCTCGGTGTGCACACCAGCACAACTCCGTTGCCCACGTGAGAGGGCGCAAGCCCCGCCATCTCCATGCGTAGGAGCCGCACAGAAGCCGTCTAGTAGCTCTGCGCGGTCTGCATGTGGGTTGTGAAGAAGCCCTTCCGCACGTACAGCACCGCGAAGACGAGAGCCCCAATGTAGAGCGTCCGCGGAGGGAAGTAGTAGGACTCGTTCAGCCAGTACGCAAAGCCCATCGTAAGCACGTTGAGGTAGTAGTTCCCTCCGAGCGAGCTGGCGCGCTCCTTGTTGAAGTCCTCCCTCATTGCTGCCCAGTTGTCAACGGTGTTCCCTGGCACCTCCGGCTTAATGTCAGAAGCAAAGCGCACACCTCCAAGCCCATTGTTGCTGCTCTTCAGAAGCGCAGAGCCCGCAAGACCGCTGATGGCAGAAGGCTTAAGGGCCGGGGTTGGGAGGGAGCTGGAGTTGCTTGCTGCGCTGAAGGTAGACGTCGTAAATGAGCACGATAGGGCCCTCTGGACCGTCGTTTCAAGCTGAGCAGTCCCCCCAATGCAGTTCCGCAGCACTGAGAGAGTTGCACGTTGCATGATGGCCCTTGCAAACCCCCTAAGTACTGAAGTTAAATGTACCTAAACAGGGCAACAGCGTCTGCGCGCAGGCTCGAACGTGTTGCGGGAACGTTCAGCAGTCCGTATCCAACCGTAACAACTCCCTCATGTGTTTTGTGCCTTTGCACTCGCGAACACAGCAAGGTGTTCATCGCATACATACACCCCATAGCCACTCTTACATTCAGTCTACATTCAGTCTCACCGCTTGTATATCGTCAATGGCTATGGCGCAGGACGTGAACCCCTTTGCCCAGGAGCTCAAGTCGCACGCGCCACAGCTTCGACATGTAGAGGATACCGACGATCGTAGCAAGCCGCGGATAGAGCCGGGTGCGAGGGACACCGAAAGCTGTGAACCGCTCGGGACTTGTATCGGAGGCAGAAGCCTTTCAACTACGCACTGGCAACCGCACCCCTGCAGGAGTCGCCCCAAAGGCTTCTCACAAGCAGGCCCTTCTTGCGGAAATTGAATCGAGTGAGCTTCGAGACAGGAAACTCGGAACCTAGGAACTGTATCTCAAGTTCGCTCCTGCTCGGGCCAGCTCGACAGCCGTTGATTCTCAAACGCAGACATGTCACAATGTGCATGAAAAGCCCATCGACGGATGTTTGATGTCTCGTCGTGCCGAAGCTGTGTGTTCAGCGTCGTCGGGTTGACGTCAGGTCGTGCAGCAGGGGAGACCCTGGAGTTGGACACGGTTGGAACTGGCGAGCCCCACGAAGTTGTGTTCCACTGCCAGGCGATGTCTGCATACCTCCACCCTCTTGGTAATGCGTGTTGTGCCCGGCTCCCCTGCAGGTCACAGCCTCAAGCACGTTGAGGATACCCAGGACCGCAGTGAGCCACGGATTGAGGGTAAGGAGGAATTGGCACAGGGCGGGTCCCAACCACTTGACCTACGCATGGGGGTAAGCGTAAACGCATGGGGATGGAAGGCCCCTGCTGTATGGCTCTAAGTGAACCTCCGAGTTCACCGAGCCCCATGTACCTATATGCGGGGTCTGGGTAAACGAGAAGCCGAGATCTTGCTGCACCCAAGTGTGCAAGGCTCCTGTGCCTGCCTGCCGGGTACGCCTGGCAGCAGCTACCCTCCTGTGCCTGCCTGCCCCTGCCCCTGCACCTTTTCCACTACGCCTGCCATCAGGGGAGCTCCCCTGCCTGCCATGTCGGCCCCCTGCAACCCCCCGCCGCCCTTATCCTCCCTGCACCCACCGCTTGTGCAGACGGCGTCAAGATCAACACTGTGGACCGAGGGGAGCACCTGACCGCCATCCAGGTGGGTCGCACGGCTGCAAGCATGTCTTGGTGCAGCTCAATGAATGACTAGTGGAGCGTAGCAAGCAACAGGCTAAGGGAGCATTAGGTTTCAGCGATTAAAATGAGGGAGCGGCGCAGTGCAGTATGTACGTAACCCACACAAGCTGGAGTTGCCCAAGTGCCCAGCCCGACCTATCCTCGCAGTCGCGCTTGGCACCTCACGACCTGACCGATCCGCCTACTCCGGGTGTAACCACACGGCCTAAGCAGCTCGCTCTCCAGCTACATTGTTGCTCCTCATCTCACTGCGCTCATCACACGTACGTATTCCGACGGCACGCCACGGCTTGCGCAACCGCCGCACCCGACCGCTCATATGCTCAAGTTCATCTCAATCCACACGCATGATCAACAACAGTTGTGCCTTACGCGCGCAGGCCGCCGGCGCGCACCACGCGCTTGTGTCGGAGCTCAAGGCCAGCGGCGGCTCGGGGCTGAACCACGTGGAGCAGGGGCAGGTCAACGACCGTAGCGCGCCCAAGACCGACGGCGCGCACGTGGGCAAGGTAGGGTGATGTGTGGGGGTGGTGAACGACGGCAACGGCAGGGCGTGTCCCTCATTCACGAGGTGCAAGCTTCCTGGAGTGCCGCTTGCAACGTTCGAGGGGTTCTACGCTGGGTCGCTGGTCACGACAGGTAGACGCCGGCACGCTCCCGTGCCCTTGCAACAGCACAGACAGGTGCAACGCAACCACCTGGTGTGCGCAGTTGGTGTCGTGATTGCGGATACTGACGCAAACTGTATGCAATTTGTTGTCATGCAGTGGGACAAGGGCGCGCTCCTGAGCGAGATCGCGTCCCCTCGCGAGCTGCGGCACGTGGCCCCCGAGCAGGTGCACGACCGCAGCACGCCGCACGTGGAGCCGGACACCAAGGTGGGGCCTGGGGCAAAACGAATGACAAACATTCTCAACAACATAAACTGCGCACAAAAAAAGCACCTTTGACCACACGGGGACCACGGTGGGGCCTGATGCCTGGGAAGCTGAAACTCTGGCGCCATAGCCGTACGACAGGCCCCATGACATACAAGTGGCATTGGGGCCTGAGAGGGATATTCGTGGCCAGGGCAGTGGCAATGGACCTTGTGCGCAACACCCTCAGTGACCTTCCGTCTGTGCCCATGCCATGTGTGCTGACCCGCTGCAGGTCCAGCCCAACCACCACGGGGGTTTGCCATGAGACCTACGAAGTTGTGCACCTTATCCTCAAGCACCATGCGTGCCATGATATCGCAGGTGTTGCCCAACCACCACGGGGAGCTGCTGCAGGAGATCCGCTCCGTGGGCTCGCAGGGGCTGCGGCACGTGGAGGTGCGTGAAGGTGCATGAGGGTTGCACTTCGCTTCGGGGTGTGAAGGTGTGTGGAGGGGGTGCGGGCTGCGTCGGCGTGCACGGTAGTACCGGGTGCGGTGAGTTCGCAGGGGCTGCGGCACGTGGAGGTGCGCAAAGGGGGTGGGTTGGGGTGCGGGGGCCTGCATGGAGGTGCTTGTGGGGTGTAACGCTGCGTAAAGGTGTAGGGGATGAAGCCCTGCGTTGGGCGGCGGCTGGCGGGTCAGGACACACGGTGGTTTCGGCAGCGGGGCAGAAAGTGGGTGCGCAGGGGTTGCGGCGGCACGTGGAGGGGCGTGTGGAGTTGCGTCGAGGCGCATGGCCCTGCATGGCGCGGCGGTCAGCGGATTAGGGGCCACGCTGGAATGATGTGCAGGGCGTGCGGATGACTTGCGGAGGGGCGGGGGATGCAGCATGCGGTGGGTGCACGAGGCCGGCGCCAGGGTGGCGCGTCGATGCCCCGCGGTGCGTGCTGCCATGTGCTGGCAGGACTGTAGCGCGTGATGGGTCCAGCGGTACATGCTGCTGCTGCTGCTGCTGCTGCTGCTGCTGCTGCTGCTGCTGGGACCGACCACCTGCCGGCGGGCTCTACTGCGGCTGGGCCCAGCCATGCACAGGTGCTGGGGCTGCACATACCGGTAGCTACTAACTCGCATGCAGAGACTGGACATGCCTTGCATACCGTACCTGTTACGGTATACGGCAGGCGCCCTCCTAAGTCTGTTGCTCACTGCTGCTGCATGATTAAACTGTGGTTGCAGGAGACGGCGGACCGGAGCAGCCCGACAGTGACGGTGACGGCGGCCATGCGCGTGCACGAGGGCCCGTAGGTTTCCACACGTGTGCCGGCACGTGTGCCTTGCGCACAACTGTGTGGAGTACAGCGGCAGGCTGGGATTCTTGTGCTACCAACGCCAACGACAGTACTGGGTTTGCGCTTTGCAGGCTTTGCATTAGGCATAGTAGAAGTCCGGTGGACAGCTGCCACGTTCTGTCGGGAGCACGATGCAAGGAAAACGGGATTTAGGTGCATTCTCGTGTGTTGAAAGACCTGCCTCACGGTTCACGTGCACTCTTGGCGTCGCCGTGCTTGTAGATGGGGCACACCCACGCACAGAAACCATCTGAGCTGTTGGGTTTGTGGCCTTGCCATGCCGTGCATGTTTGGTTCTAGCTGCAGCTGATTGCAGCCAATGCGAGAATTGACCCCTGAGCTTTTTGAGCAGAGGCGCGTGTATCGCAAAGGCGCAGTAGGCACTGGGGCCAGAAGGCCTTCTGACTGGGGCAGGATCTGTAATAAACGAATGAGATTGCTGCTTAACTATATGGGCTTGGACCATCATGGACCACAACAGCTTACAACAGCGACGACACTCTTGTGTCACAAGATGTACATGGCAACCAGGTGAGGACACCAGTATGTACCCGCAGTGGAGCATACCATAGGACCAGGTAAACCCCCCTGTTTCCCCTGATCGGAGCCTCTCACATCACAGGCCGGCGCCTTTCGGATACCGGTATGGGCCCCATTATTATCTTTCGGTGAAGAATGCGCCTGCTTCAACCGATGAACACTGTAAAGCACATGCCGTTGTCACATGCTTACTTAACCAAGACATCCCCCGTCGTGCTGTCAGTTCATTCAGGTACATTAAACAAACCAAACGAAAGCAGCCAGGCATGGCCCAGGGACAGCACAGTGCTGGCTGGGGGGTCCAAGGAGATCGATCACTCGTGGAGCATCGGGGCATGTGCAGCAGTGACAAGGGGAGGTTGATGCGGCTGCTGGATGGGCACATGGTGTTCATCATGGTGGGCAGGAGCAGGAGCATGCTGGGAGTCCACACACCAGGTGGGGTAGGGCTGGGGCATGGGCTCCAGTGCTGGAGGTGCAACGGGTGGTAGGTGGTGGGGAGACAGATGCAGGTTTTTTTTTCTGTGGAAAGGTTGAAATAAAGCGGCATGCATGCATACCGGTATGATGGCAAGGCTTGCAGCTGATTGCACTGTAAAGACACGGCTTGGCATGGCACCTGGCCGGCTTGGTATGGGCCACACTAGTGCCCCATTGGTGCATGGTCGGGACGACCCGAAGCCGGTACGTAGCTGCCTTGGTCTTGCCATCAACGGACAAGCAAGGGAGTAGTTGCTGGGTTTGCACAGGCATTTCCCTGAGCTTCAAGTCCTGGCGTACAAGAAAAGAATTCAAGTACGGTACCAGGTCATCAACCGGCATCTTGGAGCGGATGAAGGTCCTTTGTTTGTTGACACAAAGCATGACTTGGCTAATAAAAGCGTGCATCTCTCATGGCTTCTGCAAGCCTCTGCCCGCCAGGGGAGCTCCCCTGCTACCCGGCCAGGCGCCATTTTGTGAGGTGTGCAATCCTAGACACTACTACTTGAGATATGCGAAGGTTAAAAATGTGCTCATAGACAGAGTTACAATTGTGTTCATTCCTCACATAGCTATTCATTCCTCGCATAGTAGTTATTCTCTATTAGGACGCCCAGGCGCTTACAGAGTAGGGGGTTGCTGCCAGGTGCAACAAACCTCCAAAAATACCAACTGACAAGGATGCCACGCACATTACCGCATTGGTCTTGACGGAGACTAGCGGCCAATATGTGTCATAACCTTGTCGGTTAGTCCTTTTCCGGCCGTATCATGGCTGCTGTAATAATAACGTGCAGTAATGTGGGAGGCGAAGCACCTCTGCGTGGGTTAAGGAGGTGGGGTGTGTCCCCATCGATCCCAGGTATGGAGTCAGGTGCTTCACCTGATATGGCAGCCCGCCCCAGGGAAGGAAGGAGGATCTCTCCAACAATGGGGAGGCTCACCAGGGCGTTCCTGGTGATTTGGGGCGTATTGCTTTCAACTTCCGGCGCGGCCTGCTGGGTACCTGAATTAACCCACAGCATGAGACATGCACGTGCAAACCGACCCTGTGGAGTGCCTACCTACCGTGCATTTGAGAATCCCAAGCCGCAAGCGCCTTCTTTATGGCCAAGTATCATCAGTAGTCGCCAGGGGAGTCGCCTTGGTGCAAGGGGGATCAGTGTACGGTAATCACTGTACAGCTATAAGCGGCGAAAACCATGCATGTCAGGGGTGCAGTGGTAATGCACGCTTACAACAGCACAGCACAGCACAATGCTATATGCATGCGACACCCCAACCGGAAGGGGTCCCCTGTAAACAACCAAACCAAACCAAAAACATGTACACTGGTGGCTAGGTGTGGACGGCACACATAAATCGTGTGGCCACACCACCTGGAATGTAACACAAAAGGCCAAAAAGTGAACATTGTGTACCCGTTGCTGGTACCGCTTGGGCAAGGGTGTTTGAGGTGGTTGCCAAAAGCTAAAAGCAGGCCTGCAGGTTGCCCGGTACTGGCTTACGGCTAGAGCTTGGACAAGGGTGTTTGAGGTGGTTCCAAGCTTGAATTAGGTCAAGTTAGGACAGGTGAATTGTACTCCTTGAAGACCAAAGACTCTGCGACAATGAAGAAGTTCGCAAGGAAGGACTCGGTATCATCACGAGTTCACAGTTCACAAAAGGTCTCCTAGAAGTGAACGCTGCCAGTATCCGCCAACGTGACCAGAAGGTCAAGCTCGGTCACAATCGATAACCTTCATACTTTAACTGTTCAGGTGGCTGCCGCGTATGGGCGGTGCATTGACATGGACACCGGCGGAGGACAGCAACAAAGCGTTGCGCGCCCGCCAGCCGAGCCTGTGAAGGCTGCCGAGAACAGTCAAGGCGCTGCGCAGCCGGAGCTCGCGGTCGACGCTCAGGGCGCAGCAAGCGTGCCGCCTCTTCAACCCCATGGGGCGCACAAGAGTGCCAGCGGCATAGGTACGGTCGCCGCCCACACAGTGCTTCCAGTTGATGCGTCTGTTCACAGGGAAACGGAGCGTGCGTGCCGGTTGTAGGAACGGGACGAATGGAGACCTGCAGCAAGCCTCCCTGGGGATCGTTGGAACCAAGCTGCTGCAGATAAATGTTTGCTTATACTTGTGTGCTATTGGTCATACTGTATGCTTCCACGCTGCTGAACTCGTCTGGTAATCGACTTGCCGCTCCTGGCGACTTGCCGACCCGCCTTTGCGCAAAACTACTCTGCCCGAGTACTGGATTACTGAAATGGCAACGTTAGCACCCTAGGCACCTTAGTATCTAAGCATGCAGCAGGTAATCCGATTTCAACGTCCGAAGCTCCGAACGCCAGGGTCCCAAGCACGAGCTCAACCCAAGCTATGTCTCCGAACTGCGTCAAATAACAAGGATAGCAAGCATAGTATCTTGACAGGTGTTCACAGAGTCTGCGAAGTTGAGTCCGCATAACCACCACCTGTGCTGCGAGGTGAACTACGCTGCGAGGTGAAATCGCACTGTTTGTTACCAGGACAAATCGCAATCTGCGTTTGTTTGCTTGTTCTAGCGTGAGCAAAGGGAAGAGCGTCAAAGCTACACGATTTTAGGCTCAGCATGCTCCGCGCAAGGTACGACGCACAAACGCCCAACAAACAGCCGGGCTGCTCTGTTGCAGGGGGCCTTCCAGGCCTGGCGAGCTAGTAGTGGGTGGTCTGCTATGCCCAGCTGGGTACCCGCAGTCCAGGGCTCCGGCGAATTTCTGACTGCCTGCGGCCGTACCCGCAGTACCCGCAGCGTCTGCCGGCCCCTGTTTGTATCCACTGCATACACTGTCTACTATCTACGCTTATACCTCGGAATAAGTGCTTGTCTCCCAGCCACGCGACTGCAGAGCGTCACCCATCGGGACATAAGACTGTAAAGACCACTTAGGAGCGTGCCGCTGTGACTATCACATCGAATGGGGCAAACGAAACAATGTAGCTCGTTCATTACAGGGCCGTGCAGTCAGTAGGCAGCACGCTGCCCCCCTGCTCCGTCTAGGGGACACGGATGTGTACACCGCAACTCAGTCAGATCATCACTACAGTACCATATCATAGAATTATGAGCAAACAGGGGTGCACACCGGTAGGGTTGCGCATCGCACCAGCGTAGGAAGCGTACGTCCGTAGAAACAGCCCATGGCTAAGTGCGCAGTACGCAAAAGAACCGTAGCTGCTTGGTTAACATGCCATCTTTTGGAACCCTCACAAAGCACGCATCGTACGGTGCGCTCCCACTGACCCTGCCTTGCAGCACCGTCTTGGCCCAATGCTACCGGAGACAGCACGGGCGAGCAGCAGGACAAGGAAAATCGCCTAGGTGCGCTCCCTGGGGGCACACACCCCGGACTTGGTGGCCCTGCACCCCGTCAACGTCCAGCCGAGCCGCATGCGGGAACCAACAATGGACTCCCTGATGCTGCCGCTGCCGCACCTGCCACTGCCGGTAGTGGTAGTGCCATGCGCCCGCCCGGGGTTCTCCGTCCAGGAGAGGCGGCGCAATCGCAAAAGCCCGGCAGCAACGATGAGCGTGCTGCCAAGCGGCCGCGGACGGAGCTGGCAGCAGCCGGGAAGGGGCCAGCCGTGCAGGGTTCCGAGCAACAGCCAGCGGGGCCGGCAGGTGCCGGGGCGGGCCCTAGTGCCCCAGGTGGCGGCGGTACCAGTGTGTGGTGTGTCCCAGCGAGCAGCGTTATCAGCGATGAGAGTGAAATACCGGAATTCTTACGTGGCCGCACTGCATGCGGCGCCGGTGGCCAAAGCAGCGACGTAACCCGTGAGGGTATGGAGAGCCTGATGGGCGAGCGATGGCGCGGGCTGGGTGGGGCCGGGAGGGAGGGCGAAGGCGGTGGTGCTGGAATGCGCATAGGGGGCACGCAAGGGGGGGACGAGGCGTGCAGCGGCGGCCTGGCTGGTACAACGCACAATGGACCTGGAGCGGAAGGCAGCGACAGCGGCCGTGGTGACGGGGACGGTGATGGCCCTGGCAGTGGTAGCAGCGGCGGCGGTGATGGCGGCGGCGGCGGGGGTGACAACCAGATTAGCGGTCGACGTAGCTGCGGAGTGGAGGCGCCTACCGCTGAGCAGGGGCGGCCACCCGCCTCTGCTGCTCCTCCTCCGGCGCCTGTTCCTGCTGCGCCTCCTGCAACTGCTCCTGGTCCCACTGCTGCCATTCGCCAGGGTCAACTGGGCCAGGCTGCGGCTGCGGGTCCACCGCCACCGCAAGGCCGTGGGGGGCTGCCAAACGGTGGTGCGGGCGGCAGCGGTGAACTCGTGGAGGTGAAGGTGGGCGGCTGCCGGGTCCCAAAGTTCCTGAAGAAGAGATGGACTGTCAGTAATCTGGCGGAAGGGGCTACAGAGGAGAAGACGGTGTACGGCAGGATGTCGGACGGCTCCATGATGCCGTACAATGTACTGCTGTGCAGCGGCGGGCGGTTGTCGGGGCTAACTGAACTACTCAGGGCCTTTGGGGCCGGCGCCAACCACATGCTGTGGATGACGTGGGAGGTGGTGCAGGAGGCCGCTGACGGTGCAGCTGGGGGCCAGTTTGGCGTGGTGGTTGAGGATGCAGGCCCAGCAGCGGCTGCGGCAACAGGAGAGGGGCCAGCAGGAGAGGGGCCAGCAGGAGCAGCAGCGGGGACAGCGGCAGCAGGAGCAGGAGGGGTAGGAGCAGCGGTGGCAGCAGCAACGAGTCCCAAGGCGGGCGGCGGGGCACACTGGCAGCGGCAGGCCCGCGGCGGTGGTGAGCCACAGCCGGACTTGGCGGCTGGTGCCGGAGATGCAGAGCCGCGCCGTGCGGTGGAGCAGGACGCGGGGCAGCTGCAGCGGGAGCAGCAGAGCGCGGCAGAACCGCGGTGGGTAGTGTGGTTCAGTTGCTGGTACACGTGTACCGGTAGCATAGGACAAACTAGGTCAGGCGGTGACATTGCTGCAGTGCGTGTTGGATCCTGCTCTATCGCTCTAGAGGCTCGCCCACCGATCTCGCCGCCAACACAACCTTGTCCTGCCGACATTGTTTCATTCTAATACGCGTCATGCACGTGCGTGTGCTACCTCTGCCTTGCTTGCAGGGAGCACATTGTGCAAGAAGGTTCGGCGTCTGGAGCTCCATCTTCAGCGGCGGCGGAGCCCCAGCAGGCGCCTGTTCCACCTGCCGTAACCCCAACAACACCGTTCAGTCCGTAAGCAGTTGCTGGGTTTGCGTGGCATGCTGGCTACCTCGTGTGCTTCTCGTTACTGGCGCTTAGTTTATGCATGTTGTCACAGGGCGCACAGCCCTTCTGGAAAATCCTGTGTCTGTTGTTGTGGTCGAAACATTAAGCCACAATGCTGAAGCGTGGCAACGCGTGTCCGATTGTTGCTGTGTCGAGCCGGCGGGGCAAAACCTGATAACGGCATCATGCACGCTTTGCTTGCCAGACCTATCTATCGCAACGTGCGTCCCTCCCACCTGTTGCCACATGATCCCTCCGCCATGCTCCCTCCGCATGGTACACAAGGCCGGACGCCACAACTGGAGGTACAGAAACGGTGCGCAGCCACCAAAATGAGGAGGAGCAGCAGCAGCAGCAGCAGCAGCAGTACGGGCAGCACGGCAGCCACCCACGGCGGCACGTTGAGCCGCCGCAGGAGCGGCGGCAGCAGGCGAGTGGGCAGCAGGAGGGTGGGCAGCAACGAGACGGGCAGCAGGGGGACGAAGAGCAGGAGCAGGGGGACGGCCAGCAGGGAGGTGGGCAACAGGAGCCGCGACAGCACGAGCGGCGACAGCAGGAGCCGCAGCAGGAGCAGGGAGAAGGACCGGCAGCTGGGCCTCAGGCAAGAGCCCCACAGGATACTGCTGCACCAGGTGAGCAGGGGCCTCGGCGAGCTGTGCCCTGAGGTGCTGTGACGCGTACGCAGGCACTACGGCGCACCACCCCTGACACCCACCATTAATGTCCAGTATGGTCTGGTGCTTGTTCACTGCGCCTGCTGCCATGTTGCTGCGGCAACACACGCAGTTGACTGCCAGTGCTGTTGCGCTGCAACTGTGAGCAAGGCGCACAGCATGCTCGTGCAGTCCGTCCAGCTGGTGTTGTGTGCGTTGCCATTTCCTGTCCTCGGCGGCTGTTTCCGTGGGCTTTCCATGCGCTGCGTCGACCGACGTTGGCAGCCCTAACTCGCCTGTTCTACCCTACCCCACATGCAGGGGCTGCAGAGGCCGAGGCTCCGGCGGACGCAGGGGTGGGAGACGCTGAAGGGGTGCCCGCTCAGGAGGCCGGGGAGGAGGAGGAGGATGTCGAGCAGGGAGAGGGGGAGGGAGGGGAGGAGGCTGGCGAGCAGGGCGAGGGGGAGGGAGGGGAGGAGGATGGGGAGGAGGAGGTGGAGGAAGACCTGGGGGAGGAGCAGGAGCATGAAGTTGAAGAGGACGGGTCGGAAGAGGAAGGGGAGAGGGTGGGAGACAATGACGAGGATGTAGCTCGGAATGAGGGCGACGGCGGCTCAGACCAGGGTCAGGACGACGGGCGGCCCTCTGTTCGGCCAGGGCCTGGCAGCGGTCGTGGCAGGGGGCGCTCGGGTCAGGGCAGGGGTGCCGGGGCAGGGCGGAAGCAGTCACAGCAGCGGCGGGCGGGAGCTGAGGCTCTGCGCCGGATCAAGACGTATGCTGGTGCAGGGACCGAGAGCATGGACGTGGACGATGACAGCAGCTACGGGCAGGAGGGTGGTGAGGAGGGTGAGGAGGAGGCAGGTGATAAGGAAGACGAGTACAGCAGCGTCAGCAACGGCAGGGCGGGGGCGGGGGGCAGAGGCCGTGGAAGGGCGGCACGTGGCCCCGGCGGAGTGACTCCGCTCCAGAGGCGAGGGGGAGTAGGTGGGGCTGGCGATGGCAGCAAGGATGAAAGCGACGGCGGGGAGGTGGAGGCGGAGGGGGACGAGGAGGCGGAAGCGGGGACCGGCGGGGGCGGTGTGGTACCTGGCGGCTGGCGGCAGGGCAGTGGCGTGGGCTTGGGCCCGGAGGGTCCAGGAAATGGGCGCGTGAAGGGCACCCTCATATACCTCGCCTTTGCTGTCGTGCAAGAGCTCTGGCCAAAGCTCTGGCCGGCTCTGTGCGGTGAAGAGCGGCAGAGTGAGGTTGCAGTGGAGGTGTGGGCGGCGCCGGGGGAGCTGGAGGCAGCAGGTGGGGGGCAGCAGGATCGGCCCGGGGTGGAGGGGCCGGACGCGGGCCCGGGTCCGTCGGCGGCGGGCCAACCGCAGCAGGCGCTCAAGTGCTACTCCATGCGCCTCAAGCGGTCCGGTAACAACATGTACCTGTACGACTGCCCCGCCCTCACCAAGGACCTGGGCATGACTGACGACAACAGCGCCATGCTGACGCCGCTGCCGGATGGGCGGGTGCTAGTGGAGTGGCGGGCGCCGCGGCGGGGGCGGGGCCACAGGACGCCGCACAGGCCTAGGAAGCAGCGCCCGGCGGCGCCAACCCGGCGGGCCGCCACGGGTGGTGACAGCGACACTGATGGCGGCGGCAGTGACGGCGGCGGAGGCAGGGGTTCCCATAAAGCCTCAGCGGGCGAGGAGGCAGAGGAGCACGGGGCAGGCGAGGAGCGTGAGGGGATGGGGGGGGACGTGACGGAGCACAGGGAGGGGCAGCAGGCAGCAGGGCAGGGGGCTCAGGGGCGGAAGAGAGCTGGGGCAAAGAGGCGGCGGGAGGAGGGGGCAAAGGAGGATGGTGCAGGGGAGGGGGCACAGGACCGGTGGCGGCAGGGCGGGGAGGAGCGGCGGTCAGGGAAACGCATGCACCGGCAGACCGTGCGGCCTGGTAAGCATTGGGCTGAAATGCACGCGGCCGCTGCCTCTCCTTGCTTGGCATTACCGGTATCAACAGTCTCGTAGTGAACCTGTTCGTCCGTTTCCCTGTTTGCGAGGGCCACCTGTGGCTGACCGCGTGTCCCTCCGTAGCTTTGCTGGCTGGCTTGCTGTTACGGGAGACACGCAGAGCCCGTTGCCCAGCTCTACCGATGGCCGGAATACATAGTACACCTCTGTTGCGCCCTTAAGCACATGAGCGTGTGTGTCCTGCCATTTCCCAACGTGCTCCCCGGACAGATGGCATCCCCTTGGCGGAGCCTCCCATCGACACGGCGGCCGCTGGGCGCGGCACCGCGCCCGCTGTGCCGCCCTGCGACTGCAAGCTCGGGAGCGGCAAGATCCACATCAAGCAGTTTGTGGTAGCCTGGTTCCTGCAGCCTAAGGACATCATCCCCAGCAAGCACTCCGAGGTGCCCCTGCACAAGCAGCCGCAGCGGCAGGGCCAAGCCGGAGGGCACGGGGACGGCCCGCAGTCGCCCGGCACGCCCATGCCTGGCCCTGGCACCAGGGCCGCGCACAAGGTCAAGCTGTACGTGTGGAAGGGTGATGAGCGGACCGGGTACGAGGTCAGACTGACCCAGAAGCCTGGCGTGCTGACGGGCCTTAGCGCCGTGCAGGCGGCGCTGGGTCCTGGCGTGGGTTACGGCACACCGGTGCAGCTGGTGCGGTGCGTGGGGCCGGGTGGCGTGGTGCAGGTGGAGCTGAGGAAGCGGCCGGAGCAGCAGCAGCAGCAGCAGCAGCAGGCGCAGCAGGGTGGCGCGGGGCCCTCGGCAGCTGGGGACGACAGGGCCGGGGCGGTGCCGAACCCCCCAGGGGCCGCAGGGGGTGAGGGCCCGGACCACGACGGGCTTGGGGCTGAGGCAGCGGAGGAGCAGGGACAGGAGCAGGCTGGACAGGGGGCGCATGCTGCGGTTCCAGCGCAGGGCCAGCAGCAGGGCCTGGCAAGACCTGCGGCACAAGGGCAAGGGCAGGGGCACAGGCAGCGCACAGCCCAGCTGGGGTCCGCGGCAAGGAGGGATCAACGCATGCGCCCGTTGCAGGGGTTGGCGGGGGGTCCAGAGTCGGCGGCTGGGCAGCTGCAGGGGCAGCGGCCGGGCTCGGGGGGGCCGGCAGGTGTGCCAGGTGAGGCAACGCCCCAGGCGGTGCGGCGAGACCCGCTTGTGGGTCGGCCCCTGGCGGGCCAGGCGCCGCCGGGGAGTGCGCAAGGTGGGCAGCGGCAGGGAGGAGCAGGTGGAGGTGGTATGGACGGGGTGCGGTCGGAGGGTGCAGGGCCGTCAGGCGCAGGGCCGTCAGGCGCGGTGGCTGGCATAGCTGCGGGCTGTGGGCATGAGACGCAGCTGGCACAGCAGCAGGGGCAGGAGAGGGCCGCGCAGGCGTTGGAGGGTGAGGGTTTCTCGCCTGGCGGAGGCGGTGAAGATGCGCCCGATGTCGCCGAGCTGCACGCAGCTCCTACTTCCCAGGGCCCCTCTGGATCGGCAGGTTGTCCAGGCCCACAGGCACCCCGCATGACCGGTGGTGCTGGTGCAGGTGGTGTCGACAGCCAGCACAGCAACGGCCACGCAGGCCGGCCCCAGCAGGCGCCTGGGAACGCCCTGAGCCACCTGCCGGTCGGCAGCCTGACCCCCGCCAACCTGCGTGGGTACATCGCCTCCGAGGAGCAGCTGCCCCCCGTGCGGGAAGGCGAGCTGCGGTGGTGCGGCCTGACCTTCCACCCCAGACTGGCGCCCGAGGTGTGTGCCGCCATGGACACGTGGCTGCCGGCGCTGGGGCCGGGGGGCCTGGCGGAGGCTGACCCGTCTGTGCAACAGGTGTATGTGGGTGGCCTGGGCGAGGAGGTACCTGGCGCGCACCGCACCTGGGCGCAGCGGCACAAGCACGTGGAGGCGGCGCTGAAGGACGCACAGGCTGTGTTGCAGAGGCCCGGGCTGAACGCGACGGACATTGCCTGCCACCTGGCGTCGCTTCTGGGGTGGTTCGCGGATTGGGGCAGGGCCTGGCCCCAGGGCCAGGTGGAGTGGGAGGGAGTGGAGGCGTTCTGGGACCAGGACAGGGCGTGCATGGCGCTGCGTGCTACGGAGCCGGGAATCACAAGAAGCAGCGTCATCGGCATCTGTTCGGGTTACGTCATGCCAGCGGACGTGGCCGACACGTTCGTGTCGCGTGGGTTCCAGGCCTGCAGCCCGGAGGTGAAGGCGGAGGTGGAAAAGAGGGCGGGGCGCAGGGACGACCTCACCCCTGCCTGGCGGGTGCTGGCGGGATCCTACATGGCCGACTACAGTGTAGGTGAGACGCAAAAAAATGCGTACAAACCAAGATTTATACGTAGGTTCAGTTTTCTTAGCTTTAGTATCAGCTGTTTTCCTTTTTGCAGGATGGCTTCACTTACAACCAAACTTCCAACCTTCTCTTTCTTGGTTTAAAGATGCTGAATCTCGTTTAAATCACCACCTTTCAGGTTTATTTGGTGTAAGCTCTTTAGCATGGACAGGTCACTTAGTACACGTAGCTATTCCTGAATCACGTGGTCAACACGTTGGATGGGATAATTTCTTATCAGTTTTACCACACCCACAAGGTTTAACTCCTTTCTTTACAGGTAATTGAGGCGGCCAGTGTTCGCTCGTGTTTGACTGTCACGGCTGCGTGCAATTTGGTCAGTTTAAATCCAAGCCATGCAGCATGCGGCAGGCTGCGTGCATTGTACGTACGTCCGCACATTCCCGGCAGGTTACCCTGTAACTTCTTGTGATCGTGGCTGCTTCCGGGACACACCCCTTCGCTGTCAAAATGAAGTTTCAAAAGCTTCGCTGCGTGCCGCAAGATAGTACCGTCCCTATCGTGCGTGCAGGCCACAAGCTGTCCATGCTGGGGTACGGCAACATGGCGGCGCTGGTCAACGACCCGTGGGTCAGCCTTGGCGACGAGGGCGGGCCCGGTGGACCCGTTAGCGCAGGTGGAGGGCACCAGCAGCAGCAGCAGCAGCATCATTACCAGCAGCAGGAGTCCCCAGGATCTGGAGCAAACTGCACGGTGAGTTCCCCGTTTAGATGCAAGCTAGTACAGCCAGGTGCGCTTGCAAGGCGCCGTTGCGCGCTTTCAACACCGGTAGTTTCTGTTTTGTCGTAAGTGATTGCCGGGTAAGTGGCTGCATACCGTGTGGAAACCGTGCCATAGAACGCTGCGTATCGGTATGCAGGGGATGGGTATGCATGGGTGGCGTGCTTGTTGACCAGCAACTGCCGGGTAACTGACCGTCTGTTTCCGCCACCCACAGATTGTCCCGGTGGTGGCTCGCGGGCTGGTGCTGCCTGTGCTGGTGGCGCTGCAGGACATCGCCCCTGGAGAGCGGCTAATCAGGGAGCGCGGGGCAGAGCTGGAGAAGGGCGTTTTGGACAAGTGGGGCTACCTGAGGCGCGTTCGGTGCTGGGACGACAAGCAGCTGGGGATGCTGCTAGGGCACGAGAAAGAAGGTGACACGTAAAGCATTAAGTTGTGTTTACCGGCAACGGCTGGGGCTGAGAGTCAAGCATTACAGCAGGCCGTGGGCGGTATCCTCCACAGACTTCCTTGTTGTGAAGGGGTCGTACCGGTAGGGTTTGCTGCAGACTCGCGTGGTATGGCGCTGGTCTGGCCAATGGGTTGTGGTGGGGTTGGGACTTCACGTTTCACAGTTGGGCACGTACAAGGGAGGAGCGCTCGGTTGGGACGAAGCAGTAGTGGTGTCCCATGGCGCCATGGGCCATTGTGTTGTTACGACTTCCGCTACGTAGGTTTCTCTGCGGTTGCTTTTCGGCGGTTGACAGTTGGGATGCGACAGCTCAATGCAGTGCGTTTGGCGCTTTGTGTTACCAATCGTCCTGGCACAGCAGGTGATTATTGGTGGCCGTCTTGCCCTCTATGGCTACTGTAGTGTTGGGGCCTCAGCTGGTGCCAGTTGTGACGTCATGCCACACGGTAGGTAGGTGGTCGTAGGTGAAACGAGTAGCTGCACAGGCCGTTTCCGTGGGCGCTGATGATGGTGCTCATCAAGGATATGACACCCAAGGACATACCGGTACCGGTACGGCGATGGCAGTTGTGCTGCTGAGGGCAGCTGACATGACCTGCTGCTCTGCCTCTTACCGCTGATTCGTACAAGCAGCGCCACGCATACGGCTGCTCGGTTGGCTGAGCCCTTGGGAGCTTCAGGCTGCACGTGTGCCCCATGCGTGCTGCTCTGTGGGTGTTGCCCTGGTAGCGGGCCCCTATTGCTTTTGGATGTGGGACTGGCCGCGGGAGCTGCACTGCTGAAGTTCTTTGTTTGCTGCCCTGGAATTAGGTCGCATCGTTTGGCGTTGGACTCGGTTGGCTGAGCCCTTGGGAGCTTCAGGCTGCACGTGTGCCCCATGCGTGCTGCTCTGTGGGTGTTGCCCTGGTAGCGGGCCCCTGTTGCTTTCGGATGTGGGACTGGCCGCGGGAGCTGCACTGCTGAAGTTCTTTGTTCGCTGCCCTGGAATTAGGTCGCATCGATTTTGCGTTGGACTCGGTTGGCTGAGCCCTTGGGAGCCTCAGGCTGCATGTGTGGCCCCTGCGTGCTGCTCTGTGTGTGTTGCCCTGGTAGCGGGCCCCTGGACGTGTAGTTGCATGTTTGGGACTGGCTCGGGAGAAGCAAGATTGAAGCTCTACGGTATCTATGTTTGCTGCCCTGGAAGTGGCCTCCGGATTTGCCCTAAAAGGCTGAGGGAAGTGGGTTGCGCGCGAAAGACACAAATGCGGCAGATAGCATTTGGGTGCTGAAGGCGTTGCTTTGTATGAATGTACAGTCACCATTTGTACGTTCTGGCTTTATGTATTGAGCCCCCGGCTCGTACACGGGTCGTTGCACTTGCGGAGGGGAAAACCCTCGCCGTGTAACACTGACTGACGGCTGGTGTGCCAACATGTGGAATGAACACTGGTACCGGTAGAGAGCCCATCGCGGCCATCGGTGCTCTGTGCTGTTCTGTGAGCTGCAGACCCTTGTTCATTGCCTGACGGTTTGTTTTCCGCATGTAGCGTAGCGGAGTAGCGGAAACCCAGGGTACGGGGGTGGGAAGCCCGCAGCAGCAGCTCCGCCTTCAACAGCCCCAGGAGCGTTCGGCTGAGAAACAGTTGCAGTACCTTACAGCATAGTATAGGTAGGACAGACAGCCACCGTAAACCTGGGAACACAACGTGCATGCAGCGTGCGAGTAGGGGCACTGACCCATGAGCCAACGGCCACGAGGACACAACTGCAATACGCTGTTCCCGCAAGAGGATAGCGAAGGACGATACAGCCAGGGTACGGTACCCACCGCATGCACCACTACGGTACGCCTGCATACAATACACCAACGTGGCAACACCATTCCGGAAGCTATTGCTTCCACATCCAGCAAATGCTACCATACATCTGAAGACCTGTGAGGAAACACGCCCGTAACAGCCAAACAGCACCAAACAGTTCCATTACTCAGCCGTCCCAGCAGCGGGCGGCGCCGTCGTCGTCAGGTGCAGCATGCCCGGCGCATGCAGTGATGACGGAGGGCCGGTCTGCGGGGACCTGCTGCTTGGAATTGGGGCAGTGGAACCCTGGACCTGTGGATCACAACTTGAGATCGAGGCTCATGGTTGCAGCGTGTAGCTGTTGGCAGATCCGTCTGGTGGGTATGCGTGCTGCGTCAGTCCAGTTGCACGTCGCACCGTACAGTGCACCTACGGTGTACCGGTACCACGCACCTGCTCGTGGTTGCGGCAAGCCATATGGCCCCCGCTATGCCGATCAGTGGTACACGATGAGGGGCCATCCACAATCCACATCTTAACCCGTCCACAATTCACATGAGCAACGACTCGTATGCGAGCGCTGGGCTCAAGGTTCCCCAGACCTGTGTTGGACTTGAGACCGGCAGCCCCATTCCACCTTGCATCATCTAAGCCCCATACCGTAGTGCCTGCCGTTTGCGAGATTCTCCTACCTACAGGTCCTCCCCATGTAGCGGTGCAGCCAGGACAGCGCCTGCACGTAAGGGACAGGGGGGCAACGCACGCCGGGGGATACGTCATTTGCAGCACCCAGGATCATGGCCTGCTGATTGCACATGCGGGAGGCACATAAACACTGCTGATCATAGCAATGCTACAAGCCGCGCAGAGAGGTGAAGGGTGTTTAACATCATGCTGCTGCACGCACGTGCCTTAAACTGAATGGCATGCAGCGAATGTCCGGCCCGTATCTGTCCGGGCGGGTTGGTCCTCAGTGCCCGCCGGTCATAAGAAGCCGTCTCGACCCCGCCCAAATCGACAAACCAAGGCTAGGCAGGCTTACATGCCCGACCCAGCACAAGGCCCGTCAGGTGTCCGGCAGGTGTCGGCGATGTGGATGGGCCTCATGAGCAGCGCAGCTGGGGCCCTCACGCTGCGTTGTTCTTTCACCCACCGGGCCAGCGTTGATGCGCGCACGTATGCCGTGTTTGCGTGCGTGCAGGAGGTCAGCTACTCAGCCGTCCATACCCCGTGCTTACCGGGAACGTGCTTTCAGGTGGGGTAGTCCGCCAGGCCCACCGGGCCCTGCTTGCTTTGGTCCTGAGCAGCCGCAAGCGGCCTGGCACCGGAGCATCTCAAAACAGCTCTTGGGTCTCCTGCTCTTGGAAACAGGCAAGCACACCAGCAGCGGTGCAGCCTTTTTTGTTGAAAGGAAGTACCATGAGCAACACCGACTGTCGCCCCATCATATTTTCTAAACATTGCGTATATGTTATGCAACTGTCAGGTTTTACATATATTGCTGGCATGCCGGTAAACTGTTCCCGGTATGCAGCAGCGCATGGTTGAGGTCTCGGGGCGACCTGGATCTAGGCGATGGGAGCACGAAAATGCAGAACAGCAACAGGCCTGAACACGTTTGGGGACGTAGTCTGTGTGTATCTGGGTTGTTGCTTGGTAAGGGCGAGAAAGACAGCTCAGTCAGCTTATGATATTAACGACACTCGCACGCCATCACTACGAGCCCAAGTCCTACTCCAGTCACCAGTTTCTTGTGACTCTGTGAAGTCTATAGAATCTGGCAGCGTGCTTGTCGGCGCCAGCTGTGCGCATACTTCCGCATGGCCTCCGCAATATGGAAGGAGCTGGAGAAACGGAACTTGAGTGGAGTCAAGAAGGTCATACAACTTTATCCGAACAGTGTAAACTTCAAGGGCCAGGTAAGCAGCAAGAGAACAAGGGTTGGTCGCATGGTTGCACCTCTGCGTTGACCAGCCACAACATACATTACGCCGTGAGGAGGTTGTGAGGGTCAAGCATGAAGCCAACTCTGAAATCGTTGCAGCACTTGCAATTTTCCTCACACGAAGCAGTACAGCTCCGCAAAAGCGGCCCCCGTGCCGCCGTGCCCCCCATATTTGCCGTTATGGGCCGTTGTGAGCTCCTTGGCTTCACGCCTAGCACTGCCCCCAACGACCCTGGCAATTCGCAGCCCACCGCTCCAGAGCATATCAAGTACGCACGTCTCTTCCCAATCTGCAGGATAACCGGACACCGCTGCACGCAGCCGTTGCTTGTGGTGCTGACTTCGTCAAGGACCTCTTGGCCCACGGCGCACCCTACGACGCTGCAGACAGCCATGGCAACCTCGCTTTACACCTGGCAGTTGAACAGGTGGCTGCCGATATTAACTCTCTCTGCTGAGAAAGAGGCCGCATGGTGTGAACCGCTGCGGAGGGAGCATGCACTCGTTTCACAGGCGGGATCTGCCGGGTTCTGTTCGCAGGGGGACATGGCCTGCGTCAACGAGCTCTTGGCTGGGCCGGCGCGCAAGCTGACGGTCAAAGTGAAAAACAAGGACGGACAGACCCCGCTGCACTGTAAGTCCCTGCAGAGCTTGTGCCAGGGCAGGGCGTGGTGTGTTGCTCGTGGCACACTACATGTGACACTGACTAGGGGGAGAAGACTGCATGAGTGCACATGGGAGTCCACCCAGCACCCTTATCCTCATGCAAAAGGCGCTGCACCGCTTGCTGTCCATGCATGCAGTACGAAGCCAAGGCCTTACTTGAAGACTTGCCTCGACATGCCCCCCGTTTCCGCCTTGCAACACGTGCAGTCGCTGTGCGGAACGGACACCTCGCGGTCGTCAGGAAGCTGTGCGAGTGCGGGGCGCGCACGGACGCAAAGGACAAGGTACGCACTGCAGTGTTCCGTCTGGTCCGCTTACTAGTCTCTCGATAGCAGGGCTCCCTACTAACCCCTCCGCTTGGCCTTCTCCTACTCCTATAGGCCAACCAGACTCCATTTGACCTCAGCGTCCAAGGCAGCGACATCAACTCAACGCTCATGCAGTATCACCCCGTCGGCAGCAGCAGCATGAGCATGGGCACGCCGACCGGGAGAGCGCCCGTGGATGGCACGCCCTCCCGCGACACAGCAACCTCCACAGCTGCAGCAACAACCACGACCGCGGCCAACGCGTCACCAGCCCTCAACCTCGCAGCTGTTCACGCCACACAGACCCCCACCGCTCGCGGCACCCCGCGTGCGAGCGTTGCAGCCTCGCCGTCCGCAGCCCCAGGCTCAGCCCGCGCGCGCGGCGCCATACCAGCTCCCGGGGGAGGGACTCCTGCCGCGGGGTCACGTTTGCCGCAGCGTACCAAGGCTGCGGACCCTGGGACCCCGGCGGGCGGCGGCGGTGTGCCCGGCGGCACGGGCATGCCTGTGGTGGGACTGACGCCTGCGGTGCAGCTGCAGAAGCATGACGCTGCGCTGGAGGCCCTGCGAGGGGAGATGGCGGAGGTCAAGGTAGGTTGGCAATGTTGGGCGCACTGCGATGTTGCGAGCTTGCCGCAAGGCATGTGGGGTCGTTGTGCTGCATCCACTTTCTGGCGTCCACGACGGATGAGAGATGGCGGCATGGCATGGCCGACGTCATGCAGCCACAGCAGCTGTCACTGTCGTCGGTCAGTCCCACCCATTGGCGTTGTTGGCACCCATGGCGGCTCTTCCCCTCACAGGACAAGCTCGGGCTTGTCGACTTCCACACAAGGGCCCTGGCGGAGAATGCAGCCATGATTACCCACTGCAAGGAGACAGACATTGCGCATGCACGGCAGCTGAACGAACTCGAGTCGCGGCTGGGCTTCCAGGAGGAGCGTGGGAAGGATGCGCGGGGCAGGCTGGAGAGGCTGGAGGAGGGCGAGCGCGCGCTGCAGGTGAGCGGCCGTGGCTCAGTGCTCAAGGCTAAGGCCGGTGTGGCTGAAGCGCCGAAGCCGTTTCGGAATGCGTATGGACGGCCGTGACGTCTTACCGCGGTGGTACGGGAAGAAGACTTTTGGCCCCCTGCCTCGTTCGTACATCCATAGGCTGGCCCTCTTTGCACTGGTCCCTCGCCGCCATTGAAGCTTGCTGGAGTGAGTGTGCCTACCGCGTGTTGCTCCTGACAGGACACGACGAGCCGCCTGGCGACGGACCAACGCAGCCTGGCGGCGCAGCTGCGTGAGCTGGCGGACTCGCTGTCGCGGAAGAGCGAAGGCGGCGTTAGCAGGTGCGCAGCCGCCTATAGTTGGCGGCCAACGGGGTATTTCCTCAACATGCATAGCCCAATGGAAGCATCTTGCTGCTCTGCGGCAGCTCAGGCGTTGCTTGACACGCAGTGTTGATGCCCTCAGCGCCCCATGCATGACTGACACAGTGAACTAGTTGCTTGTTTCCTTGCTTGCAGCTCCTCGCTGCACGTGGACCTGGCAGCCCTACGCGCCCAGGTGGAGCAGCTGACGCCCGCGCTGGCCGTCGCCACGGCCGCCAGCGCCGAGGCCCGCGCGCTGGGCTCCCGCGTGGACGGCCTGCAGGCGCAGGTGCTGCAGCATGGGGCGCCAGGGGGCGGCGGCAGCAGCAGCGCGGCGCTGGAGCAGCAGGTGGCGCAGCTGCAGGCGCAGGTGCAGCTGCTGCAGCTGCCGGTGGCGGGGCTGACGCAGCAGTGCGCGGACCTGTCGTCCCGGGTCACGGGCCTGTCGGAGTGGCAGCAGCAGGCGAGGGTGGACTTGGGCCGGCTGGCGGAGGCGGCGAAGCACCAGGGGCCAGGCGGAGGGGCGGGCAGCGTGCCAGGTGCGCCGCGGACTGGGTGGCTTGCTAGTGGTGTGCTCCTGACGCTGCAGAGCACGCGGTGGTCGCATTGCTGCCACCAACGACCTGCGTCCAGGACCTTATGCGCCCCTTGGTTGTCGTCCGCGCAGCTGAAGCGCTTATGGTGCCGTTGCAAACCACAACTGAGCTTGTGGGCAAGCTCAAGGACCAGCAGGACGAGACCGCCAGGCAGGTGGCGCTGCTGATGCAGCACCACCTGCAGCACCTGGCAAACGGCGGCGCGGGAGCAGCGGCGCCTGCGGAGCCGGGCACGCCGGCTGTACCGGGCACGCCCAACGGTAGGCTTGGACGTTACCGTGCCAATGCACCCGTCGCAGTTGTATTACTTGATCCCGGTATGCTCGGCAGCGTGAGAACGGCCACTCGCGCGCTGTAACGGCCACTCCGCCAGCGGTCTCGTAGCCACAACTGCGAATGCTTTATTCATGCAGTTTACCACCAAGAAAAGCTGCCATGTTAACAGCGCGGGTACGTGGCCATGTGGACTTACAAACACGGCACGGCATCATCGCAGGCATGCTCCGGCGGGCTAGCGCTGCGGGCCAGGACGGTCAGACGCCCATGACGCCGTCGCGCCACACCTCCGTAGGGGGCGGTGCGGCGGCACAGGTGCAGGCGCAGGCGGACCTGCGTGCCGAGCTGGAGGCACTCAAGGTGGGCATTGCATAGTGGGGGAGCAGTAACAAGAAGCGCTGAGGTGTCATCGATCGAAGCATCGCATGATGCATGGAGGACGGCTGGGTATGCTGCCGGGTCCAGTCAAAGTTATGGGCCCAGTGTACAGCAGAGGACCCGCGCCTGATAGGAACACAAACCAGCTGCGGTTGCTGGGCGTATGGTGCCCGGTGCATTTGGGTCGAAGGCGGCTTACGTGCTGAAGTACTGTTATTCCCCCGGCTGGTAGACACTAGTAAGGGCGGTTGGGCGTACAATTGGGGGCATAATGCCATGCCTGAGCTGACGCACTTGTCCGCACCACGTGCTTGTTTGTCACCGCCAACAGGAGCAACTGGTGGAGATGCGCAAAGAGGTGGCGAGCGAGGGCGGCAGCCTGCGGCGCGAGTGGCAGCGCGCGTTCAGCGACATGCAGCAGCGCTACGGAGAGCAGGCGAACGAGCTGCGGGCCAGGGAGGCCAACATCGCCAAGTTGCGGTAGGTGCCATGCGCTCCAGCCTTTTAAGCCGCCCTAGAGTGAGGGCGTACCGTACTACCGTATACGGGCGGTTGTGCCGCTGCGCGTATGCTTTACACGTGGCTGACCCCTGGTGGAGGGCGCTGCGGGTGGTGAAGGGGGCTGCTGTCGTGTGCTTGCTTGCCGCCGCCCTGCAGCGAGGCGGCCATGACGGAGGAGGCCGAGCGCGTGGCCCGCAGCGCGCTGGAGGACAAGGTGGTGGCGCGCATGGCCAAGCTGGAGACCAGCGTGGAGTACCTGACGGTGAGAGCCAGGGGCGCGCACTGCAGTACTGCCCTCCATTGACGGAGCACAATTGCCGTATGCACAGTTGGAGATGTGAACATTACTCCAACTGTGGCCCTCTTACCGTATCTACGTTTTTCACAAACCAGTGTACGTATTCTTACTGATCTACCCTTATTTTGCCCTCCCTTGATGTGCAGCACCGACTGGAGGTGCTGGAGGAGCAGGTGTCCGGGCTGACGGCCCTGGCGCAGGGCGCAAGCAGCCCCCTCCCGGCCCTCTCGCCTCCCGGCCGCACTGCAGCGGGTGGCCCCGCCCAGCGGCCAGGGGCCACACCCAAGTCCACGCCGGGGCCCGTGGCCGAGAACGTGTGCTACGACACCCCAAGCTTCCGGCTGGCGGCTAGCCTCGTATCGTCGCTGGGACCGGCGCAGCTGCCTGGCAGTGGGCAGGGGCAGCGACCGTCGGCCAGCAGCGTGAGCGCTGCGGCGGAGGGCCGGACCGGTCGGCCCATGGCGGCGCGCAAGGGGCAGCTGTTTGGCACGAGCCCCACCGGGCCCGTGCTCGCCACCACGCCTAAAGTACCCTCGGGTGTGGAGGCGCTCGGCTCCAGCTTGTCCATGCAAGCGGGGGGCGCACCTGGCATGCCAGCCATGGCCCTGGACGAGGCGGCCCTGGCGTACGGCGGCAAGGGGGAACCGGCCGGGGGCTCGGGCCTCGCTGGGCTGGGAGCTCAGCTTGGCCAGCAGCACAGCCAGCAGTACCTGTGCCGAGCCGCCCCATCCGCCACGGCCCCGACCGTACCGCTTTTGTGCCCAGGGACCCATGCCATGCTGACCCCCAGCGTTGACTTCCAGCTGCTTGCTTCCGCTGCGGGTCCCTCGACCATGAACACGGCTGCGCCGCCGCCGCAGCAGCAGTTGCCGGTGCTGCCGTACAACTACGTGCAGCCTCCCACGCACCCGGCCCACGGGTCAAGCAGCACATCCCAGCCAGGGGAGCAGCTGCCTGCTGCCGGGCTGAGTGCGCCTTTGGGGTTACAGCAGGGCCAAGGCGTGGCGGTTGCGGCAGCTGGGGCAGGGCAGAGTTGCGATGAGGGGCGGAAGAGTGCGGGCGGGGTACGCAAGGGCCCCAAGGGGTTGCACGGTCAGGCGGACCGGGGTGGGGCGCCGGGTCAGGCACTGGAGAAGAAGCCTTCCGTCTGTGGTTCTCTGGGGCGGCAATTGCTGAAGGTGCTTGGGGGTTAAGCTTACCGGTAGTGCAGGAAAGGCGTGGGGTCGTACGGATCATGAAGATTTCGACTCGCGGGCTTTGGTGTACGTTGAATCAGCTTGCACAAGGTAAGAGGTGTCAAGGGAGGGGGCCGCGCATTGCTTCATCTTTTTGTCGGGATGTGTGCCCCTCGTATGGTTCAAACGTTGCGTGCAGGTGCGTTGCGCAGCGTGGCTGACACGCTTGGGCTATGTTGTGATTGGGCTGCAGCCCGCGTGCCAGTGCCCGTGCCCGACACGGGGTCACGACTTGCCATGCTGCCACCCACATCTTGCATTCAGCGCCCAGGCCGGTGCTGCTACCGACACCACGCCGGCACATCAGCAAAGCGGCATGGAGGGCCTATGAAGCTACCTTCTAGGCGTCAAGCTGCCTGTCATAAATAGCAGGTTGGATCTCCCTGTTCTGCAGTTAGGTGGCCAGCCTGAGGAGTTGCGGCCCTTGGCCGTGCGTTCATGCTCTTGTGCCTGGGCAAAGTGAGTGGACTGAGGGTACATGGGAGGTGTAAGGCGTGCGCATAGTAACGCTGTGCCACAGGGCAGCCCAGCGGGGCAGCCTGGGGTTTGCTTGGGTCCTGTGTGATTGTTGTCCTGAGTGGAGAGCATACATCGCTTTTCTGGCGTAATCTTTCGGCCGTGAGCAACTGGGCGTTGGGCACGTCGGTCTCCTCCCTCCTGGTTTTCAATGTCGATTCCGGGGCGAATGCTTGCCCAGACCCACTGACATAAGCAATCGGACCCTGTTTGTGCAGATCAATTGCACACTCTAGGGGCAAGCACCAAGCAGGCTGGTAAGTTGCAGGTACAAACCTAAACCCTAGTCCTGTGCAACACAAATAAGAAACTCTGCAAAATTGCATGACGAGTGGCATCTTGGGTTTAAGCTATCTGTATGCTTCGGCACTATGCAGGTATACTCAGGAAAACTGCTGGTCCTGGTGCTGTTTTGACAGGAGCGCGGAGGTGAGGATACGTGAAAAATGCTGTTTTTTGATGTCTATACTGCTTTGAGGTAAGTGTCATTCCGGTGGAGGTCACGCGGTAGTATAGCGGAGTACGGACATGCTGCACACAGCGCTTGGCCGCCGCCGGAGCTCTTCTTATTTGCAACTGATCTTGTTGCTTACGTTCTGGAGCTGCTAATAAAGCGATCACAGCGGAACAGACGTGTCAGCCTCGTAAGAACTTACCTCGCCGTCCAAACACTATCAAACTGAGGCCAGCTCCTCTACATCCAGTAGATTTCAATCTAGGCAGGATTAAAGCGGTAAAGCACTCGCTTCCCTGAGGGGCAGTACAGTCACGGGGGCCATATGATACGCGGTGGACCAGCAGCCCAGCACGTACCCCAATGCAACAACCGGTAATGGGTTTGTGTTAGGCTGAGGGTGGCTGTCTGGATGGAGTGAGCGTCAAACCAGGATGAAGGCAGCGCTACTCCAAGCGCTGTGCGGGTGCCTGCGCCCGCGCCAATCAGCCGACGGCAACAATGAACGACAAGAATATCTGTTCCTGGGGAAGAAATCAGCGACGGCTATTGCCGCTGCTGGCCGTCACACCCCGATGGTCGAGTGCATCGACCCGGCAGCCCCAATTCACCAATTCTTCAGCCTCATGCTGCAAGGCATCGCAGACCCCGTTGGACTATTCTCTCCTGTCACGGGTACTCTTCTCGCATACAATCCAGCACAGGAGCAGCTGTTCATTAGGACAGGCCACCAAGCAGGGAACTGGTCCGTGCATGTGCTCTTTGCGGCCGATGGTGACGCCTTGGAGGAAGCCCTGGCAGCTGTCGAGCAGGGCTCGCCCTGGAAAGGTATGAGAAGGGTGCGGGACAGGAACAGGTTGTACTGTGCCCAACAAAGGCGGTGCACGAGAACCCACGGGGAGTTGGGAAGCACGTGCCGAACAGTTCTGGATCCCGGGAAAACTGCACTAGGAGAAAACTGGCCTTGGTACCCTTATGCGAGTCATTTAGATTGTTACTCTGGCCAAGTGTAATCACGGAGGTTGTCACCTGATCGACACGTATATCCTGCTCCGTCTGCGGTCCGCTGGCTAACCAATCGCACATGACCCATCCCACAACCCATCCCACAACCTCCCCGCTCCCCTTCACTCCATCCCTCCCTGCAGGTCTCATCCGCATCCCAGCCCTACCCGAGCATTCCTCTCCACCAAGCCCCATCGCCCATGAGCACGACACCCCCTGCAACGCCGTCAGCACGGCCCCGCACCCCCCGGCAGACCCCTGCCCGCAGCAGCCCTCCGATCCCTCCCACCATCTCGACACCCACCGCACACCACACAACCCCGAGACTATGGGCACCATCTGCGCAGCCGCCTTCCCCGACGCACGGCGCGGCGTGCTCCTCCTAGACGCCCTCCTCCACAACCAACACGGCAACGACCACCCACACCCTCACCAACAAAAACAGCACGACCCGGACGTGAGCTACCGCGGCGGCAGCCGCCGCTCCCAACAAGCACCACCTCCCGCGCACGCGCAGCAGCTTACGCAGCAGCTCGCGCAGTACCGCAGGCGCGACAACGACATCCCCGTAGCCCAGCAGGCCCTGGGCAGCGCCGCCAGCCGCCCCACCTCCATAGACCTCCCGCAGCAGCTGCTACACGGCCGGGGCCTCCCCACTGCAGCAGCGAACGGCCACGGCGGCAGCAATGCCGCTGCCTGTGACTGGCATCCCTCTGCCCCATGGGCGGACAGCTCCTCGCGGCCCCATGATGGCGGCGACAGTGCTGCCGTACGGCACGCCTCGCTCGACGCCAGCTGCCGTCGCTCGTCCTACGCCCGCCAAGACCCGGGCGCCCGCCGCCGCAGCAGCCTGTCTATCACCACAGGAGCAGCAGGAGCAGCAGCAAGCGCGGGAGGTGGCGCCTGCACGCGTCCCAGCAGCGAGACCAGGGCGACCCGCGGGTCGCTTGACATCCAGTCGTTTCTGCGCAAGGCAGAGCAGAGCTACGACGCGAGTAGGAAGGGGCGCTCGGGTGTGGAGGCGGAGGCGACTTGGGCGGTGCGTCGGGAGGCGTCGGTGGACCGGGCGTGGCGTGGGCAGGAGCAGGAGCAGGGGCAGCGGTTGGAGCAGGGGGAGCGGCAGGGGCAGGGGCACGGGGAGGAGGGGAGGCAGCATGAGGGCCAGTCGGAGTGTGGCTTGCAGGGGGAGCGGCGGGCACAGACACAGCCTGCCCTGCCTGGGGGCGCAAGGGAGCTTCTCCCTGCCCTTCCTCCTCACGACGCGCAGTCCGCGTGCGTGGTGGTGCCGCCGCCTTGTGGTATGAAGCAGGGGGAACCGGAGCAACAGCACCAGCAGCAGCAACGCGAGCAGCAGCGGGAGCAGCAGGCTGACGGAGCGCTATGGCCCGCCGCGGTCTCGCTTGGCCCTAACGCAGCGGCAGCAGGTTCGCCAGTGGAGAGGCACGTGCTGCCGTCTCCAGGCGGCACCGGCGCTGACCCTGCACCGCTGGCAGGCGCGGGGAGGCTGGACAGCCTGCCGGGGCGGACGCGTGCCACCCGCTCGCTATCACGCCTGGCGCTGAGCGGGTCCATTGCTGCTGCACTCCCGAGCCCGCCTGCGCCGTCGCCTTCAGTGTCTCCTGCTGCTGGCGTTGGGAGCACTGCTCTGGGACCGGCCCCTGATGGCAGTCTGGCTGCTGCTGCTGCTGCTGCTGCTGCTACTGTTGCTACTGCCGGTGGTAGTGGTGGTGATGGTGGTGGTTCTGGCCCTGCCACCCGCGGTGTGCAGTCTACATCAGTTAGCGACCACCGCTGCCGGCCGCAGTCGCAGACGCATGGCTCGGCCTCCCGTGCTGGTGCCAGCCGGCACGACATCAGTGACGCCCCCGCGCTCCCGCTGCCACCAGCACCGTGCCTTCCCGCTCCACGACAGCAGCCGCAGCAGCAGCAGACCGGCCCAGAGCCTCAAGTTGTGAAGGTAGCAGGGCCACAGCTAGGTGGCATCCGCAGCTCGGGCAATCGCGAGGACGTGCCTGGGTGGGCAATCGGGATGGAGACAGGGCTCGGGGGCCTCCGCCATTCGAGCAAGGGAGGAGTGGAGATCATGCCTTCCCTGCCGAGCGGAGAGGTCGCCCTCAGCTGCTTAGTCACCGGGCAGCCGCACCTGATGCAGGACCACAGTCAGCAAGGGAAAGCCGGCGCAGCTACGGAGGTGGCTGGTGGGAGAATGTCTGAGGGCAAGTCGCTGGGCAAGGGGCCTGCTCCTTTGGTGCCATGGGTTAGCTGTGAAAAGCGCAGCGCAGGTGCAGGTGGAGGTGAGGTGGAGCTCCTGGGGCACACGGCTGCGACAGACAGCAACCCAGCTGAACGGACGACTTCGGGCCGGACCTCACTCCTTTCCGCCGCCCTAGCAGCCAGCGGGGTCTCGTCTGCGAACAGTAAAGGAAGGACGCTTACGGCTGTGGAGGTCATCAGCGTGGCGCAGCAGCAGCAGCAGCAACAGCAGCAGCAGCCGGCTGGACCACCAGCAATCGTCGTCCATGCCGCGCCTTGTCATCCCCAGTGCGCTGCATCAGCATCTGGCCGGCACGTCAGTTCCCAGGGGCCGCAGCAGCAGCCGAACGAGGACACGGCAGTGGCACAGGTCAGCACCTGCTCTTCTGCGGCTGTGTCGGTGCCGGGCAAGGTGGAAGCGGCAAGGACAGGGCAGGGGATGAGCTCCAGCTGCACACCCGGGAGCGTCAACCACCTGCCCAGCACTGCCAGCACGACGGCCGCTGCGCTGGAGCGGACCTCAATCTGCAGTATCGCAGCAGCAGCAGCTGGTGCTGCTGCTGCCGGGGCTCCTGCACCCGCGGGTGGTGTGCTGGCGAACTGTGTATTGCAGCGTGCGGCCGGGCAGGAGCAGCTGCCTGGGGCACGTCCCGAGTCGGCGCCGACGCCCCACGACATACCCGGAGACCACAACACGATAGGTGAGGGGGTCGTACGCGCATGGACTAGCATGGACTGGCTACTTGCACGGCTTCGCACGGATGTGTGGAGTCCCGCATCATGCTGCCCAGTTCGCATAGCTGTGTAAGGGAGCAGTAGCCGTATGTAACGTTGGTGTGGCGGGCCTGATATCTGCAGCGATCCGACCCCACCGACCCGCCGCTAACGCTACACGCCACGTGCCCCATGCCACGTGCCCCATGCCACGTGTCCCCGCCGCAGCCGGTGCCGACGAGGTCGTCCGCAACTCCTCTCCTCCGACGCCCACCGGCCTCAGCCAGCTGCGCGACGCCCTGCGCACCGCCGCGTCCATGCCCGCCCAGTTCTACGAGACGCACCTGCTAGCCGCGGCCAACGGCAACCCCTGCACCGCTCCCACGCCGACTTCTGCCCCCTCCCACAAGGCAGCCGCAGCAGCTGCTGCTGCGGTGGCCGCGGCCGGCTCGTCCAACAGGTCAACCGGCCGGTCGACCTCGGGCTGTGGGTCCTCTAGCAACATGTGGTCCACCAGCGCCACGGCCCTGTCGCACGCCAACAGCACCAACTCCCTTGCGACCATGCAGCAGCAGCAGCAGCAGGGCACACGCCTTCTAGGCGGCTTTGCCCCACCTGCTCCGTCCGCGGCGGTGGCGGCTGCAGCGGCAGCAGTTGCACCAGAGGCCGCACCTGCACCAGTAGCATTACCTGGCATGGAACACGACTTTCATGCGCAGTACCAGCAGCAGCAACAGCAACTGCAACAGCAGCAACACCAGGTGCAGCAGGAGGTGCAGCTGTGGCAGGGTCTGGCAACGAGCACGTGGGGCAGGCTGGCTAGCACACGGGGGGGACGCTCCCCTTACACGTCAGGCTCGCAAGGGATTACAGGCGGCAGCGTTCACGGCGGGGGCCGCAACTTCCGGCTGACCATCAACACGGACCGCATCCTGGCAGGCGGCAGCGCGCACCCAGGCAGCACCAGCCTCCTCCACGGCAGCAGCGGCATCCCCATTGCTGGCTCGTTGGACCGCAGCTTCCACCCACCTTCCAGGGCAGGCCTCCGCAGCCTCGCGGGGACTCCCCTGCATCGGGACTTTGCGCTAATCGGCTCTGCTGACAGCGTGCCCGGCGCCGGCTCCACACACACCGGCGCGCTGGCAGCAGCGCGCGTGCAGATGCAGAAGGGCTTGCTGCTGAAGCCACAGCAGGAGGGCGTGCCGCACGAAACACCCGACAACCTCAGCCACCAGCTGTTTGCACTGGCTGAAGGTGACAGGGCGTCACTCGCAGGCCGTGATAGCAATGGTGGTGGTGGTGGTGGTGGTGGTGATGGTGGAGGGAGCAATGGCAGTGTCGGCAGGCGGGGGCTGGTGGGGAAGGTGAGCAGCTGGCTGGCTAGGCATGGGCGCAAAGCGGACGGCGGCCGGCCCAAGGCACCCACCGTGCACCTGCCCATTTCGCGGCCCGGGACGGAGTATGCCTACGCCTGTAGCCCGCCGAAGGGGAAAGAGGTCACAGGTAGGGTGGCCCGGGCCCATCCGTCGCCCGTTGGCCGTTTGGCATGTGAGCCTAGCGGGGATACGCCAGGCGTGCTGGCGGCTTCGCCACAGGCGGGATGGCTGGCAGATCCGGATGTGTCGTACCGGGGAGGAAGACCTCGGGCATTAGGCGTAGCCAACACGTCTGCATCCGACTCGGTGCCTGCAAGCCCATTCGTCGGGCAGCAGCAGCAGCAGCAGCAGATCATGGGCCAGTCCGATGCCTCGACCGCCTACCTGTCCGGCGCGCTGCAGCCATTGTCACGCTACCAGCACAGTGAGCCGTACGGCGGCGCACACGTGTTCCTGCCACGTGGCGAAAGCACGCCCGAAAGCGGCAGCGGTTACTGCGCCGACAGCGGCGGCGGCGGTGGCGGCGGCGGCCTGCTGGCCGTCGCGGCAGCCGGTGCAGTGACAATGCCGTCCACTGTGGGCCTGGGAAGCCCCGCGTCACCCGCGGTACATCTTGGCAGTCCGACGTTGTCTGGCATGAGCGTCAGCAACGGAGGCGCTGGCGGGGGCCCCGCGGCGGCGGCGTGTACGGCAGCCGGGGCCGGCGGCGCCGTACCGCGCATCGTACAGCTGACGATCCGCTCGATGGCGAAGGCGTCGGTGTCTCCGGGCTCCCGCCGGGCGACGGGTGGCGACGCCAGCTACCGTGGGGGTGTGCCGCGGGTTGCAGCAGGAGCTGCCATCGCGGCCGATGCGTTCGGCAACGCCGTTGGCAGCCCGCCGCGCGACGGCGGCGGCATGAGGCACCTGAACGCCAACGCGATGAGCACGACCACGTCGCCGAGACACACCGCCGCCGCTGGCGCCGCCGCCGCCGGCGGCCTCCAGCAGGGGAGCAGCTACGGCAGCACCCCGAACATGCTCCAAGCCGACGGAACGGACGGCGCCCTGTGCCTCGCAGCAGGGAGCCGCCGTGCGCCTGGTTACGCTAGCATGCAGCTGATAGGGTGCGGTAGCAGCGGCGGCGGCGACGGCGGTGGTCTGGTGCTCGCCGGTAGCCTTGCCGCGGGCGGCGGCGGCATCTTCGGCTCCGTGCCCGCCGGCGGCGGCGGTAGCGGCGGCGGCGGCGATCCCAGCATCTCAGCGACGATTGCTACCGCCGGCGATTTTGTGCACCTGCATGGCGACCCTCTTGCGGACATGGCAGCAAATGGGGCCGCCGCCGCCGCCACCGGCAATGCTTTCGCAGACCGTCGCATTACGTCGCTGTCGTTTAGGCCGCCGAGGGCGGTTAACGGCGGCGGCGGCGGCGGTGACGGCGGCGGCGACGGCGTGCCATTCCCCGCCGGCCCATTCGCCGCCAGCCCAGGGATGACAGCAGCCAACTCGACGGGGACAACTCCTGGCACTCCGACTGGCACGCTATGCGCCGGCAGCATGAACGCAGCAGCTGTAGCAGCGGCGGCGGTGGGCTCGGGCTTCGCTGGGAGCATTGCGGCGGCGTCGGACCGGCTGCCAAGCAGCAACCTGGCGGCGGCGAGGGCGGCCGCGGCGCCGTCGCCGCCAGTGGAGGCGTCGCCGGCGCTGCCGGCGGCGGGATGCCCCGACGGCGAGGGCGGGCTGTGGTACGAGGTGGCGGTGAGCGGCGTGCCGCACCCGGTAACTGGCGAGACCTTGCTGCTCGTCGTTCAGGTGCGTACTGCCTTCGTTGCGCCTTGCCTGTGGGCAAGGTTCTATACGTGTTGGGACAGCACAGGGCAGGGACATAGGACAGGGACAGGGACATAGGGACAGGGACATAGGGACAGGGACATAGGGACAGGGACATAGGGACGGGGACAGGGTATGCTTCGTTGCTGCGGTATGCAGTGGTAGCATGCCGCCTTCCTTCGATGTACCGCATGACTATTCTGTGCGCGTACTGACCACAGCGCGACGTGTCGGCCCTGTGGGTGGGCTGAGGAGCACCTGATCCCGCACACCGTCCGCACTACGCCAGCACACCCCTATTGTCCCTATCTCTTTCTCCGAACCTCAACCTAACTTTGCCGCTTTGCGGTTGCCCCAACCCAATACCCACCTCCACTGGCCCCACAGCACGACGTGTCGGCGCGCATCTGGGCGGAACGGCAGCTGGCACGTGTGGTTGAGGCGGAGCACCTGCTGCTGGAAAGCATCTTCCCACAGCACGGTGAGGAGTACGGTTATAAAAGCCGCTGCAGCAAAGCAGCAGCAGCAGCAGCAGCAGCACCACCACCAGGGTGCTACGGCACCGTAAGGGCCTGCCTTGCAGCTGGTCGAGCAACGGTCCTGTCGCGTCTGTCACGACGGCCCTTGACTCATCACCTGGCACACGGTATGCCGTACGGTTTACCCCCCTACGTTTCCTCAAACCGTTGCCGCTGCCCCACAGTGCTGGAGCACATTGCCGCCACGGCCGCCGTGGGGCCCACCAACGATGCTGGTGGGCCCGGCGCCTCGTCCAACGCCGCCCCGCAGCCCATCACAGGGGACACCTTCCTGCACCTGGCCACCTCGCACCGCTCCATATCCGTCATGTGGGTTAACGGCAAACGGCTCAGAGGGAGCACTAGCACCGGGACCAGGCGCAACGAAGAAGCTTTGTCGATGTGACCTGTCCACTGCTCACCCGCTCGAGCATTGTCTACGCGGGACCGGCACGGCGCGCTTTTCGGCGTCAGAGAGCGAACGGTATCGACGCATGCGCCCTGCCTGCCTGCATGGCTGAGCACTTGGCGCTTCCTGGTGCTGCTCTGACCGCCGCGCGCTAACCCACCGCGTGCCTCTTGAATCCTTCAGGTTCTGCGACATCGAGGGCTTCACTGGGATGGCCAACACGGTACGTAGCATGTCGCATGCAACAGCGGCACTGCGTTGGTATTAGACTGGTCTGGAGTAGCATGTCGCACATGGCACGTGGCATGCGGCACGCGCTGCGCTTCCCGCGCCGGCGTGGGATGCTGGGGAAACACACCCGGCCCACCTGCAACCACCCCAAACTACCCGCTGAGGGAGGCGCAAGAGGTCACCCGTTACCCGCTGCCCTTCTTCCTTGTCAGCTGTCCCCGAGAGTGTATTTGGTGCTACTCAAAGTGATCTAAAACGTGTTATTGCTTAGAGTACTTGCAGCCCTCTTCCTTGTAAGCTGTTCCCGAGCTGTGCCTGGCCACAGCTCCAGCAAGCAGCACAGGTTCGTTACTCATGCGCCTTCCGCATACGTGCCCATGCGTCCCGATCCGTAGGTCCGCGCGGGCGTTGTGATGGCGTTCCTCAACGAGCTGTACACCAAGCTGGACGCCCTCCTGGACGTGTACGGCGTCTACAAGGTACGGCATGGTGCAACACGGCACGTACGGGAAGTGCATGACCTCCGAGTACTGCCTGACTTTGTCTACCTGTTCCACTGCTGGTGCATGCTGCACAATAGTCGGCGTCTACAAGGTACGGCATGGTGCGGTATGGTGCAACACGGCACGGTGCCAGTGCCAGGGGCCTGCCGGCTCACCCCTTAGCGTGCCATGCGCATAATGTTAGGTGGTGTAAACTGTCAGCACGCCGTCCCTGACCTGCGTAGCGCTAACATCACCAGATCATCGGTACCTGTGCCGAATTCGGACCAGCAGTAACGGTGCCGTACATTTGCCGTACGTTTGCCGCATCAGGTGGAGACCATTGGCGACTGCTACATGGTGGCTGGCGGGCTGATGACAATAAATCAAACAATAAAATAAATATTTTGGGGGCTAATAAAAACAAATATTTTGCAATGCCAGGTGGAGACCATTGGCGACTGCTACATGGTGGCTGGCGGGCTGATGAAGGTGGACGAGGAGACGGGGGCAGTCACGGTGCGGTCCGAGGACGTGGACCCGCTGCACGCAGTGCGCACCGTGCAGTTCGCCAAGGTGGGTGCTCGCGCGCTGTTGGCTGCTTACAACGCATTCTTGGCTGTTATCTTACAATATGTTTATGTGGGGGCGCGGTCCGAAGGCGTGGACTCCCTGCACGCAGCACGCACCTTGCAGCCCGCCAAGGTGGGCTACCAAACGGTCAGTAGGACTCTTTGTCGCGTGCAGCTTCCTTGGCTCAAGTACGCCCATCGTGTACCATACGGTAATTGAGGCAAATGGCAGCCCGTTGCGGCCATGCACGATGTAGAAGCATTTGTGCAGCATTGTCACACGCCATGGTACCAAGGAAGGGCATTGCGACCCAAACCTCCCACTCCGCGTGTGCCCTGCCTGCACAGGTGCTCCTTCCGCGTGCTGCTACTTCTGCAGAGTTGCTAACCCACGCCACACCACACCCTGCGCACATGCCCCTCCCCCAGGCGTTGCTCAAGGCCGCCCACACCGTCCGCCTGCCCACCAACTCCTGCCCCTGCTGCTGCAGAGCTGCTAACCCACAACGCACCATACCATACCTTGTGTCCTGCCCCTCCCCCAGGCGCTGCTCAAGGCCGCCAACACCGTGCGCCTGCCCACCACCGGCCAGCCCGTGCGGCTGCGCGTGGGCATCCACTCGGGGCCCGCAGTCAGCGGCGTGGTGGGCAGCCGCATGCCGCGCTTCGTAAGTACCCAGCTCAAAGCCCCATCGCCTGATTCATTAGCTGCCTTGCATATTCGGGTTGACGGCTGCTGGTCCAGCTGTATTGGTTACGCACTGCGGGCTTGCTTTCTTCCCGCTTGCCATGCGCACTGGTGGTGCAACCACCGCTCCGAGCGAGCTGCTGGGAAGCTGCACATATGCAACTGTGACGGCCGCGTGTGCCACCGCTGGTGTCGCAGTGCCTGTTCGGTGACACCATCAACACCGCGTCCCGCATGGAGAGCACGGGGGCGCCGGGGGCCATACACGTCAGCCAGGCCACCAGGGACCTGGCGCCGGAGGAGAAGTGGGTGGCCACCGGGGGGGTCGAGGTGAGCGGATGCGTTAGCAGTGTCCACAGCTGCTTAGGAGCAATTATGGGATGCAAGTCCGGGTGGAGGAGTAGGTGGCCACCGGGGGCGTGGATGTGAGGCCGGGTTCTGGGCGCAGGGGCAGGGGCAGGGGTAGGGGCAATTGCAGGGAAGCAAGGCACCTCTGTTGATGGTGCCACCGGTATGTGGTACGGAGCTGTGCGTGTGCAGGTGGGGTGGAGGTGGGGCGTATGGGCGTTGCAGGTGGGAGGGCGATGCAAAAGCAATACAGAAAGAGGAGCCAGTGGTTGAATCACGTTAGCTCTCCGTGAACGTGACAGTGGTTGACTATCTGAGGTATCTGACTCGTCCTGCTGCCACGCCGCTGCTCTCTACTGCTTGCAGGCCAAGGGCAAAGGGCGGCTGGACACGTACATCCTGAAGGACATTGTATGAAGCGCAGGGAGAGTGTCCCTAGCTAAACGCAGCGAGGACGGTAGAGCGCCAGCTAGGCATCATGAACAGGTGTGGAGGGTGCGCGGGCTTCAAGAACTGTGAAGGGATGGTGGGTCGCAAAATGCGCGTATGCCGTGCGCACAAGTAAGGACAGCAAGGTGCTGTTAAGGCACCGCAGGGAATTCCAGGTGCTAGTGACGTAGCCTGCACCGCAGCTGCGTGGTTTCTGTACATGACGTATGCATGACCTGTGGCATTTGCTGTTCCTTAAGGCGTTGGGCCGCCTCGGCCGGGTGGGACCGTTGCCCCCTTGCGTTCCGTTGCGTTAATGCTGCGCTGTTTGGCGCCCGTTGGGGTTGTTTCGCGTTGACGGCCGGCCGTATTAGTTGCTTTGTGCCCGTTGACCGATTGTGTCAATTGGTACTTGCAGCCGGCAGCTGGCTGGAGTTTGGACGTTGCGTCGTGGCTTCCGGGTTGCAGACAAATGACACTGTCAGCGGCGTTGGTACTACAAGTACACATGCCCCAAGGAGGGTGCTTGTACTAGTGACTACTTGCCGTACGGTCAATTCGTGCAGTACACTGCGCGCGCAGCAGCAGGTGCACGCACAGCGCGTTGTTGCGGCCTGTGTGTTAAGGCGGCCCTAAGATGGGGCTCATAGCTTCATGGCTTTGCGTGAAATCGCATCGTTCGTAACTGTCGAGTTGCTTGTCTCAGGGATCCTCGGTATGCAGTAGCAGGTCGGTGCGGGTACGGGCTAATGAGCGCGCGTTGGTCGTATTCGCGTTATTTGGTCGGATGGGATTGATCGTATTAGCTCTTGCCATGCGTAGCATGGCTGAAGATTTGGGGTGCGGGTGAAACTGGGAGAGTACGGGGCATGCCGGGCAATGGGAGGCAGTGTGGAGGTGGGACACGTGTGCGCATGGAGGGCATTCTGCGACTCACACGCGACATGAAGGGGCATAACGGGCCGTGTGTACAGGGGCATGTGATGCATATTAGGGCATGCGTTATGGACCATGTGAGGCAACGGCAGGGCGTGCGTACAGGGCTTGTGATGCATGTTCAGGCGTGTACTACACCAGTCAACAATGGAGGGCAGGTCGTGAGCTGTGCTGGTACGCGCTCGGTGCAATGCAGGGCATACATGCCGTAATGCATGCTGCTGTGACCATAAAGGGTTGGGCTGGCTGGAATGTGCACGTAGCGGGTGTGGTACGGCGGAGCAAGGCTTGCTCAGAGTGAGGGACCGCATGCTGTCGAGCCGCAACTCTGTCGGTGTGGGGCGTGACCTCCTGACCTACCCCACGGACGCGTGACATGGCGAAGGCCGCGTTAGCACCTCCACCGAATGTCCTTCCTGGGTGTAGGTAGGGCCCCAGACACAGAGTCTGTGTGGAAAGGTTGGGTTGCTATTGGACGACATAAGTGGGCGAGGTGGCTGGTAAACGTGCTGCGCTAGCTACCTGGTGCGATTCATCGGAATTCGGAAACCTGGGTGGGGTCGCACTTGCTCACCGTGCGCTTGTGCGTCAGAATAGCACTTGCGAGGGCGGGATCTGGCTATTTTATGGCGGCGGCGGCTGCGGGTAGCGAGCAGGCGGCAAGCGTCTAAGCGAGCAGCAGGTTCCCGGCCGCACAGCGAGTGGGCCGCCTCGCCCTTCCATGCAGGTGTGCTGAGTTGGTGGCGACTGTGTGTTAGCATCATTCGGCGGCTTCGCTGTCACTGCCGGTGCTGTGCCGGGATTAGGGAGCTGGGTTGTACACCTGGTGCAGTCAAGTGGCTTTCTACTGATGCGTTGGTTTTGGGGGCTGTGAAAATTGCGGGGCCCACCAGACAGTGCCTGTTGCCATGCCGCTTGCTTGTTTGCTTGTGGCCGTTCCGATCCGTACATCTGGCTGAGAGTACGTGGCAGCAAGCTGGCGGGATCGTACTCCCCAAATCCGTTGGCGCCAGGCGGGGCTTTCCCCCATTATTTAGGTCAATTTAGCGAGCGGGGGAGCCGGCTGCTGGCACGAACACGCGCGCACGTGCAAGGGTGGACGCAGCGGGATTAGCACTCCATGCGGGCTTGCAGCTTCCACTCGGATGTGTGATGATGAATCGGGTCATTGCATGATAGACGTACGGCCGTGTGCGGCGCAGGAGGAACGTCTTGGATGTGTATTAGGGTGCTGCACAAGGTTGCACCCCACGGAACGACACGTTTGCACAAGATCGCGTGTGGTAATGAAGGCTGAGTTATATGGCAAGTGTGCCGGCAAGAAGGACCGCTTGGTGTTGCGCTGGGGTCGTGCAATGGTTGCAACAGCGTGGCGTAAGTCCGGATGGAGGGAGCCGTGAGCTACTGCGACAACATCGGCATGCCACAACGTTTGAAGACATGGGCATTTGCAATGGCTTGAATGATAAGCTGTTAAATATACTGTAACAATGATAAGTAACAGTAATATGAGACGCCATTGCCTGTGTTAAGTTCAGCGGTTGGCTGTTTCGCACGTCAAGTCAAGGTGACCCATGGGTCTGTCTTGGACTGCGGCTAGCGACTAAATTCGCAATGCAGGCCCTAACAACATGCTTTAGGCCTGTTTACAGCTCTAGGCACTCCTGATGCTGACATGGCAGCTCCGCTGGGAAGTACTTATGTTGGCATCCCGACCGCCTCCGTCACCTCATCGGCCATCCCATCAGCGAATCCTCAGACGCATGCAGATCTGGCAGCCCCTATGCTACTTAAAGCTACTCCAGGACCCATACCGCAAACGAACAGAAGCATTCACTTACTCCACACTCAAAACAAGCACCGCATACTCTCAAAGCCTTCCAATCGATAAACATGGCGCCCGTCCTTGCTGCTTGCTCCTCCTCCTCGGCGATTTCGTCGCGCCGCGCCCTGTCCGTCGCCCAGCCCGCGCGCCGCTGCTGCCTGCCCAGCACTAGGCGCAACATCGTCGTCCGCTCCGTCAAGGACGAGGTAAGAGGCATCAGCGTCGCTGCGTATCCGTGTTACCGTGGAAGGCCTCCTGGCCTCGCTACCGTGTATGTCCAGTCAGCCCCGCCTGGCTTGCAAGTAGCAAGCAAGTGCACCGGTCTAGCAACAACCGCCAGTCCGCCACAAAGCTCATTTGCATCGCACCCATCGCCTGCTTAACGCACTTTCCGCTGCCCGGCCCCGGACCTCACCTGCTGTTCTAAACCACTCCAGGCCCTTACCCACGCACACAGGCATGACAACACATACTTCCTTCCCATCTGCTGCATCACATACACCTACAACACGTGTTACCTTCCACCGCATACTGGTCTTATGTTAACCCACACCGCTCACACACCTAACATGCGCCTACCGTATCACCTGCTATCCCGCAGGGCGAGCGGGTCGTCGACAAGGCCACCCGCGCCGCCTCCGACGCCGCCGACGCCGTCGCCGACGCCGCCAGCGACACCGCCAACGCCGCCAAGCGCGCCGGCAAGAACGTCGTGGACACCGTCTCCGACACCGCCAACGCCGCCGCCGACGCCGCCCGCCGTACGGCCGACAAGGCGTACGACACTGTGACTGGCGCCGCGCACGACAGCAAGGTGAGGTCGTGTTGCATGCACCTTTGAAAGCGGTGATGACAAGGGGCAGGGTCTGCGTTTGCGCTTGCAGCAACATACATGGTAACGGAGCGCTTGTTGCTTGGGGTGCGCCATGCATGAGCTGAGCGGCTGACATGTCAATACACAGGACTGTCAGCTTGCTTTGTACTACTTGCTGTGCGCGGCCGTGTCGTAACCACCTACCAACCAAGAGACGCGCATACTGGTCGGCTTCGCCGAGCCTGTCGCTTAGACTGTGCGAAGTGTCAGCACGTCATTCTGGAGCCTCCAACGATTGGCCTCGTAAACCCTTCATCCCGCCATGCCCCATGCCCCATGCCCCATGCCCCATGCCCCATGCCCCATGCCCCATGCCCCATG
>VFQN01000686.1_pt1 | contig 61475 bp, 42 predicted proteins | sample 3512371 | NCBI WGS metagenome assembly VFQN01 (sample SAMN10412370, study PRJNA504923) | tailings metagenome | isolation source: Replicate 2 from Balatoc abandoned mine | place: Philippines: Itogon, Benguet | collected 2017-08-28 | reverse complement strand
CCCCTGCAGTCTCATTTTGACCTCCCGGCAGTCTCCTTTTGATCCCACCCCGATAGGAGGAAATGGCGAATGGTCAGGCCCAGTATCGGTAATCGATGGCTGGGAAGACCGGAGCGGAGGCTTCGAGGTGGGCGATGCGGGCTTCGTCGAGGCGGGTGGTGGTGAGCTGTTCGTGGAGCTCGATGAAGCGGAGGAGGTGGTCGGTGACGCGTTGGCGGGCGTAGGCGGGGTTGGTGCCGGTGCGGAGGATGAAGGGCCAGTCACTGGACTGGGCGAGGAGGAGTTCGCGGGCGGCCTGGTTGAGGGCGCGACGGGTGAGGGGGTCGGGGCTGGGGAATCGGTGGGTGAGGCGGTGCATCCGTTCCATGGCCACGTCGAGGTGGGGGAGGATCCACTCGTTGGTTTCGTTCAGCCAGACGCGGTAATAGCCCTCTTCGCCCCAGGTGGATTCGGCGGGGGTGGCGACCTGTTGGGTGGGGTTTTCGCGGAGGTAATCGAACGGGGTGATGAGGCGGACGACGTTCTGGTCGCAGGCGGTTTTGCGGACGAGGAGGTCGAGGAACTCGGGGCCTTCGTACCACCAGTGGCCGAACAATTCGGCGTCGTAGGGGCAGACGAGGAGGGGGGGGCGGCCGAGGATGTCGGCGAGGTGTCGGGTTTGGTCGACGCGAGCGGCGAGGAAGTGGGCGGCGTGTTGGTCGGCGGCCTGCCAGGCTTCGTCGCGGCGGTAGATCTGTTTGCTGCCGTCGGGGTGGGTGGCGATGCGGTGGTATTTGATGCCGGTGAAGCCGCGGAGGTCTGGGGAGGGGAGGGCGGGGCGGACGTAGTCCAGTTCGAGGTCGAAGCCGATGTCGCGGTAGAAATCGCGGTAGCGGTCGTCGCCGGGGTAACCGGCGTGTCGGCTCCAGACCTGTTTGGCGGATTCGAGATCGCGGCCGAAGGCGGCGAGGCCGTTGGGGGTGAAGACGGGGGCGAAGACGCCGTGGCGCGGGCGTGGGGAGGCGTGGAGGAGGCCGTGGGTATCGACCATGAACCAGCGGAGGCCGGCTTCCTGGAGGGTTTGTTCGAGGCCGTGGACGTAGGCGCACTCGGGGAGCCAGATGCCGCGGGGTTCGCGGCCGAAGCAGCGGTGGTAGTCGTCGCGTGCGGTGAGGATCTGGCCGCGGATGGAGGACGGGTGGCTGGCGAGGAGGGGGAGGAGGCCGTGGGTGGCGGCGGTGGTGATGATTTCGAGGAAGCCCTGGTCCTGGAAATCGCGGAGGACGGCGACGAGGTTGCCGTGGGCATCGAGCCAGGTGGTGCGGAGGTCCTGGAAGCGCTGGAGGTAGAAGACCGCCAGTTCGTGGAACGGTTTTTCCCAGTGGGTGCGGTGGGTTTCGCGTTCGGCCAGTTCGATGAGGGTGTCGAGGTTGCGCAGGTACCGTCCCTGGAGGAGGGGGTCCTGGAGCATGGCGCAGAGGGTGGGGCTGACCGTGAGGGTGAGGCGGCCGGGGATGCCGTCGCGGCGCCAGCCCTGGAGGATGCGGATCAGGGGGAGGTAGCACTCGGAGATGGCCTCATAGAGCCACGACTCCTCCAGGAACCGTTCGTGTTCCGGGTGTCGCACATAGGGCAGATGGGCGTGGAGGATGAGGGCGACGTAACCGCGCATCGGTGGGGAGGTTGGGATTTCCGGCGGCGGCACGCGAGCCGGTTTGCGTGGAAAATCCGGGGTCCGGAAGGGGTTTCCGGACCCGGGAGCGGGTGAGGGGGGACGGGAGGTCAGGCGACGTTCTCGGGGCCTGGCGAGCGGAGGGCGGGGTCCTGGGGATGGGGTGGGACGTGGCCGCGGTATTCGCTGGCGCGTCGGAAGGCGAGGTCGGCCTGGCGTTGTTCGAGGCCGTCGGGGGAGGTGGCGGCGATGGGCAGGCGGTAATCGCCGTCGGGGAGGGCGAAGCGGTAGGAGAAGGAGCCGTCGGGTCGGAGTTTGATGGTGCGATCGCCGATGGTGACGGTGGCGTTGGGATCGGTGGCGCCGTAGATGATCAGTTCGGCGTTCACGTTGAACCAGAATTCGCGGGGGCCGGGTGCTGCGGCGCCGCCGAAGGGGCTGGAGAGGCTGGAGACGCCGGCGACGCCGGGTCCGGGTCCGCCGATGGGCAGGGCGCCGGAGGACAGGCCTCGTTCCAGTTGGCGTCGGAGCAATTCGGTGATTTCGAGGGAACCGATCCAGACCCGGCGGACTTCGTCCATGCTGAGGATTCGGGCGAGGGCCTGTTCCTGGGCTGGGGTCCAGGGGAGGCTGGCGAGGCGGGACGCGGCGGGGGTGCCCGGGGCGAGGAAATCGAGGCCGGGAGCGCCTTCGCGGCGGAGTTGTTGGATGGCCTCGAGCAGGGGTGTGTTTTCGGAGATCGCCTGTTTCACCAGGGCGACGAGGTGCTGGATGGGGACGTCGAAGGGGAGGGTTTCGAAGCGGACCCAGGTTTCGTCGGACAATTCGTCCCTGGGGGTGAGGGTGGCGGCGGACAGGGAGATCTGGGACCAGGCGTTGGATTTGTCGTAGTAGCCCAGTTCCGCGAGGTAGCGGGCGCCGGCCTGGGGGACGTGGACGAACCAGTTGCGGGACTCGGGGTGGACGTCCTGTTCGACGACGACGGAGGCGGTGGGTGAGCCGGCTCGGATGCGGAGGGTGAGGTGGCCGGAGGCGGCCTTGCGGTTGGCCTCGCGCAACTGGGTTTCGGTGAGGTCCCAGTGGGCGTAGACCCAGTGCGGGTCACGGGCGACGAGGAGGAGGCGTCCGGTGCCGTAGGCCTGGGGGAGGGAGCGTGAGTCGGTGGTGGAGGGGTTGGGGGCTGACGGGTTGGGGACCGGGGAGAGGACGTAGCGGCCGCCGGGTCCACTGACTGCGGGAGCGGGGGAAGTGTCGCCTTCGAGGAGGATGGGGGGTGGGGTGGGGGGGAGGCTGAGGACGGTGGGGGTGGGGGGGAGGGCCCGGGTGGCTTCGGCGCGGGCGGGAGGTGGGGGCGGAGGTGGCGTTTTGGATGGCTTGGCCGGGGTCGGGGTGGTCGGGGGTGGGGTTTTTGTGGGGGCGGCGGCCTTGGGTTTTGGGGGAGTGGCGGGGGTGGGGGGGGTGGGGGCCGTGGCTTTGGCGGTGGCGGGTTTGGCCGGGGCGGGAGAGGGGGAGGGCGTGGGCGTGGGGGCGGGGGCGGGGGCGGGTTGTTTGCGAGCGGCGGGGGTGGTGGGGATGGGTTTGGAGGGGGTGGCTGGCGGGGTGGACTTTGGGGAGGGGGATGGTGCCAGAGCGGGTTGGGCCTGGGCGGTGGGTTTGGCCGGCGGGGCGGGTTTGGAGGAGGGGGTTGCGGGGCGTTTGGAGGCGGAGGATTTCTTTTTGGAGGCGGCCATGGGGATCGTTTGGGTTGGGACGGGGGTGGTGGGGGAGTGGGTGGTTGGGGGAGTGGATTTGGTGGGGGACGGGGAAGGGGTGGTGGGGATGGGCTTGGCGGGGCGTTTTGCGGGGGCCTTGGTGGTGGATTTCGGGGCGGCCTTCTTCGCTGCTTTTTTGGCCGCCTTTTTGGTCGCCTTTTTGGGCGGGGGTGACGGGTGGGGTGGTGAGGGCTGGGTGGTGGTGGTTGGGGTGGCGGTTTTACGGGCACGGACCTTGGGGGAGTCGGTGCCCGGCGGTTTTGGGGTAGGTTTTTTCTCGGGTTTCATGGGAGCCGAGGAAAGGGACCGAGGGAACCCGTGGGGTTTTGGGGTTCCCGAACTCCACCGAACACCGCGGGTTAAGCCACGGCGGGGAGGTCCGTGCAAGCGGAAAAACCGGAAGTGGTGGTGGGCGGGGGTGGCGGGGTCGGGCGGAGCGGTCAGGCGGAGGGGGTGATTCCGAGGCGTTTTTCCCAGGAACGGAGTTCGCGTTGGACCTGGGAGGTGCCTGGGGCGCCGGTGAGGTTGCGGCGGTTCATGGCGGCGCGGAGGTCGAAGATGGAGGCGACATCCGGATCGAAGCGGTCGGAGGTGGAGCGGAGTTCCTCGAGGGAGAGGGTGTTGAGGGGTTTGGCGGAGGATTCGGCGAGGGCGACGGCGGCGCCGACGGCGTGGTGGGCCTGGCGGAAGGGGAGGCCTTTGCGGACGAGGTAATCGGCGAGGTCGGTGGCGAGGAGGAGGGGGTCCTGGGCGGCGGCGAGGCAGGTTTGGGACTGGACGGAGGTGTGGTCGAGCATGGCGGCGGTGAGGCGGAGGCAGGCGCGGAGGGTGTCGGAGGAATCGAAGAGGCGTTCCTTATCCTCCTGGAGGTCGCGGTTGTAGGTCATGGGGAGGCCCTTGAGGAGGGTGAGGAGGGCCATGAGGTTGCCGACGACGCGGGCGGATTTGCCGCGGGTCAGTTCGGCGACGTCCGGGTTCTTTTTCTGGGGCATGAGGGAGGAGCCGGTGGTGTAGGCGTCGGCGATGCGGATGAAGCCGAACTCGGAGGTGGCCCAGAGGACGAGGTCTTCGGCGAGACGGCTGAGGTGGACGGCGGCGAGGGCTGCGGCGGCGGCGAACTCGACGACGAAATCGCGGTCGCTGACGGCGTCCATGGAATTGCGGGTGACGCGGGGTCGGCCGCGGGAGTCGACGAAGCCGAGCTGGAGGGCGACGAAGTCGCGGTCGAGGGGGAGGGTGGAGCCGGCGAGGGCGCCGGAGCCGAGGGGGCAGACGTTGGCGCGGGTGCGGGCGTCGGTGAATCGGCCGCGGTCGCGGTCGAACATTTCGGCGTAGGCGAGGCAGTGGTGGGCGAAGAAGACGGGTTGGCCGCGTTGGAGGTGGGTATAGCCTGGGAGGAGGGTGTCGCCGGCGCGGCGGGCGAGGCGGACGAGGGCGGACTGGAGGGTGGCCAGTTCGGGGAGGAGGGCGTCGATTTCGTCGCGGACCCAGAGGCGGACGTCGAGGGCGACCTGGTCGTTGCGGGAGCGGGCGGTGTGGAGTTTGGCGCCCGCGGGGACGCGGCGGGTCAGTTCGGCCTCGATGTTCATGTGGACGTCCTCGAGGGCGGGGTTCCAGGGGAAGGCGTCCTGTTCGATTTCGTGGGCGATCTGCTGGAGGCCGGCGTGGATGGCGTCGCGTTCCTGCGGGGTGAGGATGCCGATGCGGGCGAGCATGGCGGCGTGGGCGATGGAGCCGCGGATGTCCTGGCGCCAGAGGCGCCAGTCGAAGCTGATGGATTCGGAGAAGGCGGCGACGTCGGCGGCGGGGCCTGATTCGAAGCGGCCGGAGCGGGAGACCACGCCGGGTTTGGGGGATTTGGGGGGCGTGGTGGTGCGGGGTTGGGGTTGGGGTTGGGGTGGGCGTTTGCTTGGGCGTGACATGGTGGAAGCGCTTGCCGGAGCGGGGGGGATGGTGGGGTGGTTGGGGCCTGAAGGCGAGTCCCGCGGTGGGGGCGGGCGGGGGATGAATTCGTCCCTCGCGGGTTGCGGGGCGGGCGGGGAACGGGTTGGGTTGCGTGGATGAAACCCCAAGGCCGACCGGCCGGTTCGACGAACCGGCGTGATTTCCTGAAGACGACTGGGACGCTGGCCGCGGTGTCGGCCTTATCGGGTGTGGTGTTGCCGCACGTGCATGCGGTGGACAGCCAGACCGTGCAGGTGGGATTGATCGGGTGTGGCGGGCGCGGGTCGGGGGCGGCGGCGAACGCCTTGTCGACCGAGCAGGGGCCCGTGCGGTTGGTGGCGATGGCCGACATTTTCGAGCGGCGTTTGCGGGGGAGTCACGAGGGGTTGAGCAAGGAGTACGGGGAGCGGGTGACGGTGCCCGACGACCGGAAGTTCGTGGGGTTCGAGGCGTACAAGCAGGTGATCGACTGTCTGCGGCCGGGGGATGTGGCGATTCTGACGACCCCGCCGGCGTTCCGCTGGGCGCATTTCGCCTATGCGATTTCGAAGGGGGTGAACGTGTTCATGGAGAAACCGGTGACCGTGGACGGGCCGTCGACGCGGCGGATGCTGGAGCTCTCGGACGAGGCGGATCGGAAGGGGTTGAAGGTGGGGGTGGGGCTGATGGTGCGGCATTGCCGGGGCCGGCAGGAGCTGCATCAGCGCATTCAGGACGGGGAGATCGGGGAGCTCACCTATCTGCGGGGTTACCGGATGGGCGGTCCGGCGGGGAACACCGGGCCGAAGCCGGAGGGCATGGCGGAGACGGTGTTTCAGGTGCAGCGGTTCCACAGTTTCCTGTGGGCCAGCGGCGGGCTGTTCAGCGACTACAACATCCATCAGATCGACGAGCTCTGCTGGATGAAGAACGACTGGCCGGTGAAGGCGCACGCGACCGGCGGGCGGCAGTACCGGGGGCGGGCGGTGGACCAGAACTTCGACAACTACTCGGTGGAGTACACGTTCCCGGACGGCGGGAAGTTCTTCTTCGTGGGGCGCAGCATGGCGGGGTGCAAGGACGAGTTCGCCAGTTACGCGCATGGCACGAAGGGATCGGCGATCGTGTCGACTGCGGCGCATTCGCCGGGGCGGGTGCGGACCTTCAAAGGGCACAACATGACGCGGGAGAACCTGCTCTGGGCGTATCCGCAGCCGGAGAAGAGTCCGTACCAGCTCGAGTGGGAGGACCTGATGCGGGCGATCCGGGACGACAAGCCGTACAACGAGGCGCGTCGGGGGGCGATTGCCAGTCTGGTGACCTCGATGGGCCGGATGGCGGCGCACACCGGGCAGGAGATCACCTACGAGCAGATCCTGAACAGCCCGCACGAATTCGCGCCGGGCGTGGACAAGCTGACCGCGGACGGTCCGGCGCCGCTGACGCCGGATGCTGAGGGGCGGTATCCGCAGCCCGAGCCCGGAGTGAAGCGCGACCGGGAATACTGAGCCGCGTTCGCGCAGCGAGGTGGGTTGCGGTGGCTTGGGTTTCCCGGGCGAGCGCTGCGTCGTTCGCCCGGGTTGGGGGCCGGTCAGGGCGGGGTCGGTGTGGGCGGGGTCGGTGCCGCCGCCTTTTCCTCCTCGCGCAGCCATCGGAGGGCGGTGCTTTCGCCGTAGGTACGGACGGCGTTGAAGTAGTTCAGGATGTCCTGCTCGGAGGCGTTGCGTATCCAGGAGTCGGGGTCGGGACCGCTGAGTGTGCGGAGGTCCTCGCGGCGTGCCTGGAGGTTGGCCTGGAAGTCCGCGGGGGTGCCCTCGAGGAAGGGGTAGCTCGTGGAGGGTGGGAGGTTGCGGGTGAGGGCGCTTCCGATGGCGATGCCGACCAGTTCGCCGATGAGGGTCATGGAACCGGAGCCATCCTTCAGATGGTTTGCCAGGCGGACCCCGGAGCGGGCCAGGCTTTCGGCGCCGGCGAGATCGCCGGCGGCGATGAATTCCTGCTGCAGGGCGGCGAGGTCGGTGGAGAGGCGTTTCAGGTGGGAGAGGTGGGGCAGTTGTGTCGACCACGTGCTGTTGGCGAGGGCGGCGGCCTCGGAATCGCCGTCCATGCGTCTTAGTTCCTCGGTGCTGCGGGCGATTTCGAGGGTGTAATCGTTGTACAAGGTGTGCTGGTCAGCCCTGACGAGATGGTTGAGCGCCTGTTCGCGGTCGCCGGTGCGGAGGGCATTCCAGGCGGAGAGATAGTGGGCGAGGGGGTTTTTGGGATCGGCGGCCCGGAGTCGTTCGAGGCGTTCGCGAACGAGGTCGGCAGGGCGTTCGCCGATGATGGAGGCGAGGAGGGCGCGCGGGTCGTTGGGGAAGTTGTGGAGGGCGGCATCGAGGAACTCGGAGCCGGCTCCGGCGCGGTGGAGGGCGAGGAGGTCGGTGGCGTTGGTGCGGCCGGAGGCGAGCCAGCGCTGGACGGTTTCGGGGCGGACCGGTTTGGGGCCGTCGCTGCCGATGAGGTCGTTCACCCAGGCCAGGCGGGCGGGGGCCAGGGGGTCTCGGTGGTGGGCGCGCGGGTGTCGGTCGGGCCTGCGGTGGTGCTTTTCCGCCAGCGGTCGCGGGTGGATGGGTGTGGTGTGGCGGGATCGTGGGGGGCGTCGTCGCGCGGGTTGGGGCTTGCGAGAGAGGGGGATGCGGGGTTGGGGGCGGGGGAGATCCGGGAGGCTCGGAGGAAGACGATGGCGGCGAGCAGGGTGGTGGCCAGGGCGGCGGTGACGAGGCTGGGCGTGAGGCGCATGGGGGTGTGGGGGTGGCGGTGGTGGGGACGGGGATTGGACCGGGCGGGGTGGCGGAGCTCACGGCGGTGAAAAGGCGCGCGGCGCGAAGGGAGGCCTTCGCGCCGCGGCGGGGTGGGGATGGAACGGGTTCCGGGGGGGAGGGGCGTGGGGTTACTTCACGCCCATGAGATGTTCGAGGACCATCTGGTCGAGGTCCTGGTAATTGCGGTCGGCGATAAGGGCCTGGGCCTGGGCTTCGTTGAAGGAGCGGGCCTTATCGACGAGGGCTTCGAAGGTGCGTTTGCTGTTGGTGAGGTGGCGCATCCAATGTTCGACCTTGGTGGTGCGGAACGGGTGGACATCGAAGGCCACGTATTCGCCTTTGCGGCCGTAGCCATTGCGTTCGAGGGCGCGGACCTGGTTGAAGGCGACGCGGAGGTTGGCGCTGCCGAAGGGTTTGTCCTGGTCGAACTTGAGGCCGTTCTGGTCGTTGAGGTGGATGGACCACAATTTGTTGAAGGCGCAGGCGAAGTCGATTTCGTCGGCGGGATCGAGGCCGGCGAGGATGGCGTGGGCGCTTTCGATGAGGCAGCCGACGCGTTTGGGGTCATCGGTCAGTTGGGCGATGGCGAGGGCGTGGCCGATGGTGGGGATGTAGGCGTGGTCCATCGGTTCGTTGGGTTTGGGTTCGATGGCGATGCGCACCTTTTTGTCGTGGGCGAGCATGGCATCGAGGGCGGCGACGAGGTGGTCGACGCACTGGCGGGCGTTCTTGGACTCGCGGATGTAGGAGCCTTCGCGGGCGAGCCAGAGGACGAGGAGGTTGCAGCCGACGGCCTTGCCGATGTCGATGCAGCGTTTGGAGCGGTCGATGGCGTACTGCCGGCACTTTTTGTCGTTGCTGGTGTAGGCGCCGTCGATGGTCATGGGGCTGAACCAGAGTCGAGGGGCGACGATTTCCGCGGCGATGCCGGCGTCCTTGAGGCGTTTGCCCATTTCGCGGGCTTCCTTGAGGATCTGGATGTCGGACTTCGAGTCGATGTCGGGGACGACGTCGTCGTCGTGGAACATCATGGCATCGAAGCCGGCGTCCTTCAGTTGCTGGAGTTTCCAGCCGAAGGTTTGCGGGGGGCGGACGGGTGGGCCGTAGGGGTCCTGTCCTTCGCTGAGGTTCCAGGGGCCGAAGCAATAGCGGTAGGTCTGAGGCGCTGGCATAGCGTGGAGGGTGAGGCTAGCGCGGGTTGGGGGAACGGGGGAGAAAATTCTTGGTTGCGTGGGAGCGGAGCGGCGGGTGGGGGGAGGGGGGGACACGGGTTTTTTTGCGGGGCGGGTGCCTGAGGGCTTTGCGGTTGGGGGGTGGGTCGCTTAGAACGGGCTCGAGGCGTATATGGGTCGATTTTTCATGGGTCAGCGATGGGTGAGCGAGGCGGAGCCGGAGCTCGGACTTGGGACGGTGCTGCGGGTGGAGGATGGGCGGGTGCTGGTGGCGTTTCCCGGGGTGGGGGAGGAGCGGATGTATTCGCAGGAGGGGGCGCCGTTGAAGCGGGCGCGATTCGGGCCTGGGACGCGGGTGACGGGGCGGGACGGGGTGAGTCGGACGGTGGCGGCGGTGGAGGTCGACGGTGGGTTGCTGGTGTACGTGGATGCGGCGGGGGGGCGGATGCGGGAGACGGAAATGGCGGACTCGGCGGGGTATGGGTCGGCGTGGGAGCGGCTGATGCAGGGGCGGACGGATCCGGGGCGGGTGCATGGGTTGCGGCGGCGGGCGGCGGAGCTGCAGCATCGGCGGCGGGCGTCGCCGGTGCGTGGGTTTGTGGGGGGGCGGATTGATCTGATCCCGCATCAACTGTCGATTGCGGGGGAGGTGTCGGGGCGGCAGGCGCCGAGGGTGTTGTTGGCGGACGAGGTTGGGTTGGGGAAGACGATCGAGGCCTGTCTGGTGGTTCACCGGATGCTGGCGACGGGGCGGGCGTCGAGGGTGTTGGTGGTGGTGCCGGAGCCGTTGGTGCACCAGTGGTTTGTGGAGTTGCTGCGGCGGTTCAACCTCTGGTTCCACATTTTCGACGAGGAGCGGTGTGATGCGATCGAGACGGCGCATGCGGAGGCGAATCCATTCCTGGACGACCAGCTGGTGTTGTGCGGGCTGCCGTTGTTGCTGAACGAGCGGCGGGGGTTGCAGGCGGTGGAGGCGGGGTGGGATCTGGTGGTGGTGGACGAGGCGCATCATCTGCAATGGACGGCGGAGGCGCCGAGTGCGGCGTACCGGGTGGTGGAGGGGCTGGGACGGCGGGCGGCGGGGTTGTTGCTGCTGACGGCGACGCCGGAGCAGTTGGGATTGGAGAGTCATTTTGCGCGGCTGCGGCTGTTGGATCCGCACCGGTATTACGATCTCGAGGCGTACCGGGCGGAAGCGGCGGGGTATCGGGCGGTGGCGGCGGTGGCGAACCGGTTGGCGGCGAAGGATCCGCTGGATGCGGTGGAGGTGGAGGCCTTGCGGCGGGTGTTGGGGACGGAGCCGGGTCCGGTGCAGGCGCGGTTGGAGGCGCTGGCCGGGGGGGATCACGAGGCGCGGGAGGAAGTGATCACGGCGTTGCTGGACCGGCACGGGACCGGGCGGGTGATGTTTCGCAACCGGCGTTCGGCGATGAAGGGGTTTCCGGGGCGTCGGCCGTGGCCGGTGGCGTTGAAAGCGGCGTCGTTGGAGGATCCGTTGCTGGACCGGCTGGCGGAGGAGTTTGCGCGGGACGTTGGGACGGAGGGTGGCGGGGCGGGGTGCGGGTATGATTTCGCCCGGGATCCGCGGCTTCTGTGGCTGGTGGATTTTCTACGGCGGCTGAACGGGGACGGGGGAGCTGGGGGTGGGGCGGGGAAGGCGCTGCTGATATGTCGGAGCCGGGAGAAGGTGCTGGCGCTGGAGGCGGCGCTGAGGGCGCATCTCAATGTTTCGGTGGCGTTGTTTCATGAGGGCCTGGAGCTGGTGCAACGGGATCGGCAGGCGGCGTGGTTTGCCGATCCCGAGGGTGCGCCGATCCTGCTGGCCTCGGAGATCGGGAGCGAGGGGCGGAACTTCCAGTTTGCGCATCACCTGGTGCTGTTTGATCTGCCGTTGGATCCGGAGCTGTTGGAGCAGCGGATCGGGCGGCTGGACCGCATTGGTCAGACCTCGCGGGTGGAGATCCATGTGCCGTACGTGTTGAACAGTCCGCAGGAGGTGGTGTTCCTGTGGTTTCACGAGGGGCTGGATGCGTTTCGGAGGCATCTGCACGGGGGGCGGGTGCTGCTGGAGGAGTTCCGGGACGATGTCCTGGACATGGCGCAGGATTTCCATGAGACCCACGACGCGCGGCGGACGGAGCTGGGGTATCTCCTGGCGCGGACGCGGAAGGCGCGTGAGGCGCTGGCGGTTCAGTTGGAGATGGGGCGGGACCGGTTGTTGGAGATGAATTCGTTCAAACCGGGGCCGGCGCAGGCGATTGCCGAGGGCATCGCGGCCTGCGACAGCGATGCGGGGCTGGAGGCGTTTCTCCTGCAGGCCTGGGATCACCTCGGGGTGCCGGTGGAGGACGCGGGGCCGAGGACGTACAAGGTGGGCGCGGACGGGGTGTTTGCGGAGCGGATTCCCGGGCTGCCGGCGGACGGGATGATCGCGACCCTGGACCGGCGGCTGGCGTTGAGCCGTGAGGACATTGGATTCCTGACCTGGGATCATCCGATGGTCACGGGGATCCTGGACATGCTGCTGGGGAGTCCGGACGGGTCGAGTGCGTGTGTGGCCTGGGAGGATGCGGAGGAGGGAGGCCTGTGGCTGGAGGTGGTGCATCTGTTGGAGTGCGGGGCTCCGGCGGCGCTGCATGCGGACCGGTTTCTGGCGTCGCGACCCGTGCGGGTGGTGGTGGATGCGCGGGGCGGGGTGGTGGAAGGGGAGCGGCTGGCCGCGCTGGATGCGGCGGAGGTCCGGGATGCGGGGGTGCATGAGCTCCTGGAGCACGAGAGCGTGCGGGCTGTGCTGGAGCGCATGTCGCGCGCGGCGGAGTCGGCGGCGGAAAGGGTGGCGCGACCGGAACTCGCGGCGGCGGTGGCGCGGATGGAGCGGGAGGTTGGCGGTGAGATCGACCGGTTGCGCGCGCTGGCGGCGGTGAATCCGAACGTGCGCGAGGACGAGGTCCGTGCCGCGGAGGTTCAGCGCGAGGCGTTGAAGGAGCACCTGGGGCGGGCCCGGCTCCGGGTGGATTCGGTGCGGGTGATCCTGCTGGGGGACGGGCTGGGGCTTTGAACGCTCAGTCGAGGTCGATGCGGCCCCAGTCCTCGGGGCGGCCCTGGACGCCGGATCTCGGAGCCCAGGCGATGCGGGTCTTGTTGATGTTCTCGCCGGGCGCGGCGTCGGGTTTGTCGCCGTCGTAGACCAGGACGTTGAAGCCGAGGCGCTGCGGGGGCGGGACGCTGTTCACGATGAGCGTCCAGGGGATGGCGGCCTGGATGCGGTAGCCGTCGTCGGTGCGACGGGAGACGATGCGGAACCCCGGGGCGGTGGATTCGACCGGACCCTGGAGGGCGTCGGCGTCGCGGGCGGCGCGGACCTTTCCGGTGGTGTCGAAGGGGAAGATGCCGACCTTGAAGCAGCCGGTGGTGTCCTCGGCGCCGGCGGCGGGGTCGATGCAGATTTCAACCGAGTCGCTGCGCCAATGTCCCTTGATGTCGTCGGGTTGAATGTTGGAGATGACGGCGTCGTCGAGGACGCGGACATCGACGAAGAGGGCGTCGGCGGTATGGACGAGGCGGACGACGGCTGAGCAATCGGCGGGGCTCTCGGCGCGGCCCTGCCAGGTCTGGTTGGTGCCGATGGGGAAGGACGCGGCGTGGTCCCATCCGGTGTCGGTGCCGTCGAGGGCCGGGGGTTGGAGGCTGGCGGGGACGCGGAGGCGGGGGACTGGGTGGAGGCGGGCGAGGGTGGAGAATTTATCCTGGGCGCGGAAGGCGGTGACCAGGAGGTCGGCATCGGCCGCGGCGTCGGGGGGTGGGTTGACGAAGACGGGGAAGCGGAGGCGGCCGGGGGTGTCGGAGGCCCTGGGTCGGGCGCCGATGCGGGCGGTCCAGCCGGGGGGCGACTGGATTTCCCAGCGGTCGGGAGCGGCGCGGAGGAAGGACGCGGGGACTTCCAGTTCGAGGGTGTTTTCCTCGCCGGCGACGACGGGGAGGTCGACGGGGAAGACGGCGGCGAGGTGGCTGACCTGGTGGCGGGCGGCCCAGAGGCGGAACTGGGAGATGGCGGGTCTGGGGATGAAGGCGAAGTCGACGGGAGGGGGTTCCTGGGCGAAGGGGATTGGGGAGGGGTTGGGGGTGGGGTCGGGTGAGGTGGGGGTGAGGCCGGCGAAGAGGTCGGACTCGGAGGGGTTTGGGGTGACGGTGGACTGGACGAGGGTGAAGGACTGGGGGCGTCGGAGCCAGGGGGAGCGGAGGAAGCCGCCGAAGGCCTGGGAGCGGTGGTGGCTGAGGGCTTCGCCGGCGATGTCGGCGGGGATGCGTCCGTCGGGGAGGGGTTGGGTGGTGGTGATGGTGGTGATGTGGGAGCCTGCGGTGCCGGCGTAGAACAATTTGCGGGCCTGCCAGGTGTGGAGGCCTTCGGCGGCGATTTGGGCGGGGAAGCGGGACGGGTCTGCGGCGGCGAGGAAGGCCTCGGTGGCGAGGACGCCGGCGGCCTGGTGGTGGCCGTGCTGTCCCGGGTTGGGGGCCGGGTTCATGGTGAGGATGAGGTCGGGGCGGAGGGCGCGGATGATGCGCACCAGTTTTTCCAGGGCGACCTCCTTGTTCCATTTGCGGAAGGTTCCGCTGAGGCTCTCGGTGTAGAAGAAGTCCTGCTGATCGAGGAAGTGGACATGGCGGATGCCGAGGATGCGGAGGGCATCGCGGAGTTCGGTTTCGCGGAGGATGCCGAGGGCGGGACCGGCCTGGGTGCCGACCATGTTGCCGCCGCCTTCGCCGCGGGTGGCGTAGGCGTGGGCGATGACCTTGCCCTGGGCGAGGGCGTAGTGGGCGAGGGACGCGGCCATGCCGGTTTCGTCGTCGGGGTGGGCGAAGACGGCGAGGATATCGGATTTGAGCAGGGCGGTGCCTTGGGGAGGAGGTGGGTCCTGGGGGAGGGCGGGGATGGGTTGGGCGAGGAGGATGGCGAGCAGTGGGAGGAGGGCTCGAAAGGGGGTGGGGTGCCGGTGCATGGTGTGGAGGGAGGGCGTGCGGGTATGTAACGGTCTGCGGGAAGGTCCTGCAAGGTGGCTGAAGTTTTCCGTGGCACGCGGGAGGACCTTGGCCATTCTGGGGTGCATGCCGAACGTGATACTCAGGCCGGACTGGCATTTGCCGGAGAGCGCGGTGACCTCGGAGGCGGCGTTCATGGATCGCCGGGGCTTCATGCGGAGGCTGGGCGTGGGGATGGGGATGGGGATGGGATTGGCCGGGGCGGTTTGGGGCGGGGGTCGCGGATGGGCGGCGGAGGCGGGGGCGGGGGTGGAGGCGGTGTACGCGAAGGGGTATCCGCACCCGCGGAACAAGGCGTTTGATCCGGGATGGGCGTTGACCGACGAGAAGGTGGCTTCGACGTACAACAACTTCTACGAGTTCACCCTTCGGAAGGACGTGCATCGGCATGTGGGGAGATTTCGGACGGCGCCGTGGCCGGTGGAGATCGGGGGGTTGGTGGAGAAGCCGATGACCGTGGATGCGGGGGAATTGGTGTCGACGATGCCGATGGAGGAGCGGGTGTACCGGTTCCGGTGCGTGGAGGCCTGGGCGATGGTGGTGCCGTGGACGGGATTTGTGTTTTCGAAGCTGGTGGAGCGGGTGAAGCCGAAGCCGGAGGCGAAGTTTGTGAGGTTTGTGACCGCTTCGAAGCCGGAGCAGATGCCGGGGATCGCGGACAACCCGGAGTATCCGTGGCCGTACTTCGAGGGGTTGCGGATGGACGAGGCGCTGAACCCGCTGACGTTCATGGCGACGGGGGTGTATGGGAAGCCGCTGGCGAAGCAGTTCGGGGCGCCGATGCGGTTGGTGGTGCCGTGGAAGTACGGGTACAAGAGTCCGAAGAGCGTGGTGAGGATCGAGTTCGTGGCGGAGCAGCCGAAGACCTTCTGGGAGACGCTGCAACCGCGTGAGTATCCGTTTGAGAGCAACGTGGATCCCGGGGTTCCGCATCCGAGGTGGTCGCAGGCGACGGAGCGGATGATCGACACCGGGGACCGGGTGCGGACGAAGAAGTACAACGGCTACGCGGAGCAGGTGGCGCACTTGTATGCGGCCTGAGGTGGGGGGCTGATTTCGAGGGAGGATGCCATGCCGGAACCGGTGGTCACCGTACGGGAGATGAGGGAGCGGGAGGAGCGGACCTGGGCTGCCGGGGTATCGCAGGAGGCGGTGATTCGGAGGGCGGGGTTGGCGGTGGCCGGGGTGGCGGCGCGATGGATACCGGAGGGTGCGACGGTGCTGGTGCTGGCGGGGCGCGGTCACAACGGGGATGACGCCGCGGTGGCGGCATCGGTGCTGGAGGGGCGGCAGGTGACGCTGTGCCGTTTGCGCGAGCCCGAGGCGTTTGCGACGGCGCGGGCGTGGCTGGCGCGGAACGGGGGGCGGCGTGATGCCTGGGTGATTGACGGGCTGTTCGGCATTGGTTTGAACCGTCCTTTGGACGGGGCCTGGAGCGCTTTGGTGATGGATCTGAACCGGCTGGGCCTGCCGGTCCTGGCGGTGGACGTGCCGTCGGGGTTGGATGCCGACACCGGGGAGAGCGGCGGGGCGACGGTGATGGCGCGGTGCACGGTGGCGCTCGGCGCGGTGAAGCGGGGATTGCTGGCGACGGCGGCGACGGCGTATGTGGGGCGGTTGGAGCTGGCTTGGGACATCGGGTTGCTGCCGGGGATGGGAGGGTTGGGCTATGCCTGGACCCTGCCGCAGGATTTCGACGGGTTTCCGCCGTCGCGCGGGGATGGGGCGCACAAGGGGACGTTCGGTCATGCGGTGGTGGTGGCGGGATCGCCGGGTTACCACGGGGCGGCGGTGCTGGCGGCGCGCGGTGCGCTGAAGGCGCGGCCGGGGTTGGTCACGGTGGTGACGGAACCGGGGACGTACGTTCCGGTGGCGTCCTCGGTGGCGTCGGCGATGGTTCGGGCGTGGGCGGGTGAGCCGTGGGATTCGGGAGGGGCGACGTCGGTGGTGGTGGGCCCGGGGTTGGCGTCGACGGGGTTGACGCCGGCGTGGAGGGGGGAGTTGGAGCGGTTGTGGCGGGAGGCGCCGTGTCCGGTGGTGGTGGACGCGAGTGCCCTGGACTGGTTGCCGGCGGGCGGGTCCACGGCTGGGGTGCGGGTGATCACGCCGCATCCGGGTGAGGCAGGGCGGATGTTGGGGACCTCGGCGGCGGCGGTTCAGGCGGATCGTCCGGCCGCGGTTCGGGCGCTGCTTGGGCGCTGGCCCGGGGCGGATGTGTGGGTGGTGTTGAAGGGGCGGCACACTCTGGTCAGTTCGGCGGGACGGGGTGTCCTGGTGAATCCGTCCGGGAACCCCGGGCTCGCGCAGGGGGGGAGCGGGGATGTGCTTGCCGGATACCTGGGTGGGCTGCTGGCGCAATCGGCGGCGGCGGACGACATGGGGCGCGCGGTGCGCTACGGGGTCTGGCGTCATGGCGCGGTGGCCGACGCGCTCGAGGCGACGGGGGAGGCCTGGACCTCGGAGGATCTGGTGGCGGCGATGGGGCGCAGGTTGCCGGGCTAAGGTGGGATGGGGGCTGGGTGGTTTCGGGACGAGGGAGGCGACCGACCCGATTCCGGGTGGCGGGACGCCACCCTCTACGGCAGGCGGGACGCCTGCCGCTACGGGGCGCGGGTTCGCGCTAGGCCACGGGGAGGAGGTCGCGGGTGGCGAGGAAGAAGAGCCAGCGGCGGGTCACGGGCCGGCGGTAGATGGCCGTCAGGGCGTGGGCGTAGAGGCGCAGTTGGGTGGCGTATTCCGAGGCCCGGGATGCAACCGTCGAGCCGGTGACGCGGTCGGTCTTGAAGTCGACGATCTGGATTTCGTCGTCGGTGATCCAGGCGAGGTCCACGACCCCCTGGACGACCTGGTAATCATCGGGAGCGAGGCCGGTGGCGAGGTGCGGGGCGCCCAGACGGGTGGCGTCGGTGGGGTCCAGGCGGAGGGTGAAGGGGAGTTCGCGATGCACGCGGCGCAGGTCGGACCGGAGCAGGTCGGCGAGGGGCGAGGACCAGAACGCGGCCAGTCCATCGAGGTCGAGGGTGTCGGCGTGTTCGGGGGACAGGTGGCCTTCGGCGACCAGTCGGGTGCGTTCGGAGAGCAGGTCGTCGCGGGTGGTGGTTCGGGCGAGGTTCAGACGTTCCAGGAAGACGTGGTGGGCGAGGCCGCGGTCGACGGCGGAGGTGGTGGTGGGCGGGCGGGGGGTGTGGGCGTTGGGATGGGCGGTGTCGTCATCGGCGAGCCATTGTCGGCGGAGCGCGGTGACGGCGGTTTTGGCCGGTTCGAGGGTGGCGGTGGTCCAGGGGTAAGGGGTGTCGAGGCGCCGGGTTGCGGCGGTGATGGCGTCGCGGGCGGGGTCGGGGGCGAACAGTTGGTGGAACTCCAGTTGGGGTGTCGCTGGCGTGGCGGATGCGGACGGCGCGGAGTCGGGTCGCGCCGACATGGGTGTCGGCGGTGGTGAGGATGGGGGTGGGGAGGGTCGGATGGACCAGGAGATGGAGCCGAAGGTGCCGGACGCCTGGGAGAGGAGGTCGGGGACCTGGGCGACGGCAGGGAGGGCTGGAGCGATCCAGTCGAGGGGGCATTGGGCTTCGATGAGGCTGCGGTAGCCCGGGGTTGCGTCGCGTTCGATCCAGGAGTTGAGGCGGGAGAGGCGGGTTGATCCGAGGAGGAGGAGGCGATCGGAGGCGCGGGTGCAGGCGACGTAGAGGAGGCGGATCTGTTCGCCGATCATTTCCTCGCGCTGCCGGAAGGCTGCGAGGCAGCGGGGGAGGCTGGGGTAACGGCGGGCCGGGGGTGGGGGGACGACGGGGGGGCAGATGCCGAACTCAGGGTCGAGGAGCCAGTCGGCGTTGAGGTCGTCGACGTTGAAGCGGCGGCCGAGGCCGGCGGCGATGACGATGGGGAACTCGAGGCCCTTGCTTTGGTGCATGCTGAGCAGGCGGACGCTGTCGCCGGCGGCTGCGGGGGCGGATTCGAGGGGATCGGCGAGGTCGGCCTGGGCTTCGAGGAACTGGACGAATCGGAATAGGCCGTGGCGCTGGAAGGCATCGAACTGGCGGGTGAGGGCGAGCAGGCGGTGGAGGTTGGCGCGTTTTGCGTCGGCGCGTTCCTGGGCGAGGATCCAGGCTTCGTAGGCGGTTTCGGCGAGGACGGTTTCGAGGCAGGCGGCGAGGGAACCCTGGGTGGCGATGCGTCGCCAGCGGTTGAAGGCGTCGAGGAACTCGGCCGCCTTGGTCCGGGCGCGGGTCAGGATGGGGAGCAGGTCGGGGTTGTCGGGTGGGCCCGGGGGTGTGGGGGTAGTGGGGGTCGCCGGGGTTGCGAGGCGTTTCAGGGCGGTCCAGAGCGGGCCGGTGGGCTGGGTGATGCGGAGCAGGGCGAGTTCGTCGACGGTCATGCCGACGAGGGGGGATCGGAGGACAGCGAGGAGGGGGAGGTCCTGTCTGGGGTTGTCGAGCAGGCGCACCAGGTGGACGAGGTCGGAGACCTCGAGGGCTTCGAAGAAACCGGCGCGTCGGGCGTCGAGGGGGACGCCTTCGGCGGCGAAGGCGCGGGCCCAGCGTTCGGAGATGGAGCGGGGTGCCGGATGGAGGACGACCATGTCGCGCCAGCGGGGAAGGCGGTGGGTTCCGAGGGCCTGGTCCCAGATGGGCGGGCCCTGCTCCTTCAGGTGGCGGAGGCGGCGGGCCGCCCAGCGGGCCTGGGACTCCTCGAGGTCGGCCTCCTGTTCGGGGTCCTCGCCCGCGCCCTCCGGGTCCTCGGCCGCGGGGTCGGCGGCGTTGTCTGAAGGATCGGCGGGGTCGGGCGGGGTCACGGGTGCCGGTGCGGGGGTGGATGGGGATGGGGACGGTTCGCCGGTTTGGGGTGCATTGGGCACGAGGAGGAGGAACTCGATGCGGCCCTCGGGGGAAGCGAGGAACTGGGGCCGCGCCTCGGGAGCGCCGACGTGCAGTTCGGCCTCCTGATCGTAGGCCACGCCGCCGGCATCGGCGCGCATGAGGAGGGGGAAGAGGCGGTTGACGAAGTCGAGGATGGCCTGGTGGCTGCGGAAGTTGTCGGTGAGAGGCGCGACGGTTTGGAGTTGGTCGTTGCTGGAGCGCCAGAGGCGGGCGTAGGACTGGAAGATGCGGGGGTCGGCGCGGCGGAAGCGGTAGATGGACTGTTTGACGTCGCCGACGAGGAAGCGGTTGGCGAGGGGGCCGTCGCGGGAGATGGATTGGAGGATGCGGTCCTGGGCGCCGTTGATGTCTTGGTATTCGTCGACGAAGACGAGGTCGATGGCCTTGCGCCACTGTCGGGCGAGGGGTGTGGGTTGGCGGGTTGCGGGATCCCAGAGCAGTTGGAGCGCGAGCTGTTCGAGGTCGGCGAAGTCGACGGCTCCGGCGGTTCGGCGGGCTTCGGCGAAGGCCTGTTCGAAGGCGAGCACGAGGTCGAGCAGGGCGACCACGTCGTGGCGGGCGTCGTCCCAATCCTGGAGCAGGGCGGAGGCGGTGGGGCCGGAGCCGGGGCTAGGGTTGGAGTCGGTTTCGAGGAAGTCGATCAGTCTCGAGGCCTCCTCGAGCAGTTTCTTGAAGGGGCGGCGCCAGGCGTTGGCTTTGCGTTTGTCGGCGTCGGGGAGATGGGCGGCCTGGAGGAGGGTGGCGAGGGATGTGGCGGGGGGCGGGGAGCCGGGGGCTGGGAAGGCGGCGAGGAGTTGGAGGGGGGGGAGGAGGGCGGAGGCGACGGGGTGGTGGGGTTCGAGGCGGGCGACATGGCGGGTGTGATCGATCCAGCCGCGGGCCCAGCGGGCGAGGCCGGGAGCGGTTTGGGTGGTCCAGAGGGTTGGGTGGGGGTCGAGGTGGGCTTCGCGGAGTTGTTGGAGCCAGGGGCGGGGTTCGGGGAGGGAACGGGCGTAGTCGTGGATGTCGGTGATACGTTGGCGGACGGCGTCGAGGTTGGGTCGGCCGTGGCGGCGGAGGAAGGCGTGGATGTGGGGGTTGGCGGGGAGGGGGCTGGCGGGGAGGGGGCTGGCGAGGTGGGGGTGGATGAGGTCGTCGAGGACGGTGGTCTGGAGGATCTGGTTCTGGAGGTTGTCCTGGACGACGAACTGGGGGTCGAGGTGGAGGTCGTGGAAGTGATCGCGGACGAGTCGGAGGCAGAAGGCGTGGAGGGTGGAGACCTGGGCGGTGTCGAGGAGGGCGCGTTGTTCGGCGGTCCAGGGGTGTTTGGGGTTGGTTTCGAGGCGGGCGTCGAGGGCTCCGGCGAGGCGGTGGCGCATTTCGGCGGCGGCGGCCTCGTTGAAGGTGACCACGAGCATGCGGTCGAGGGGGATATTGGGGGAGGCGTCGAGGGCGTGGTGGAGGATGCGGGCGACGAGGGTGCTGGTTTTGCCGGTGCCGGCGCCGGCCATGACGAGGACGTTGCCTGGGGCGTGGATGGCGAGGGACTGCTGTGGGGTTGGGGCGGGCATTGCCGGAGCTGGTGGGGGAGGATGGGTGGTGGGGCGGGGGAGGCGGAAAGGAAAACCGCGCCGCTGCTGGGGAGCAGGCGGCGCGGTTGAAGGGGGAGGACGTTGGGGGATGCGGTCAGTTGCGTTCGACCGTGGTGTTGTCCTTCATCCAGCGCACGTCGATCCAGGAGTCCTTGGCGGGGACGTTGAGGGGGATGGAGCCGTTGTAGCGGATGGGGGCGGCGCGGATGACGGAGCCTTTCCAGGCTTTGATTTCGGAGTGGCCGTCGGCGAAGGAGAAGCCGCAGGCGCCGTTGTGGTAATTGGCGGGCATGTCGATGATCTGGGCGGTATTGGGGGCATCGGCGCCGGTGCAGGCGTTGGCGAAGGCGGCGTCGTTGATGCTGTCGGGGTGTTCATCGACGAAGACGTAGGTGTTGGCGGGGCGGACGATGGCGCCCTGGCGATCGTAGGTGAGCCAGCGGGTCTGGGCGCGGTTGTTGGCCTTGTCGAGCCATTCGCCGTAGCCGAAGACCTGGCTCATGGAGTTGGAGCGGACGCGGGGGTGTTTGCCGCGGACGCCGTTGACGGTGGCGGTGACGCGGGCCATGTCGGCGGGGCACTTGAAGACTTCGAAGGAGCGTCCGACCTGGTCGAAGATGGGGCTGTTGGTGATGACGCGGATGTCGGCGGAGGTGGCGGAGAAGTCGAGGTTGCCGCTGATCCAGTTGGGGCGGCGGGGGTTGACGCCGTCCTGGCAGGCGAGGAGCCAGTCTTCGTTGTCACCGGACCAGAGGATCCAGCCCATGCCCAACTGCTTGAGGTTGTTCAAGCATTTGATGCCCTGCGCCTTTTGTTTCGCCTTGCCGAGGGCGGGGAGGAGCATGCTGGCGAGGATGGCGATAATGGCGATCACCACCAGCAGTTCGATGAGGGTGAAGGCGCGCCGGAGTCGGGCGTTTTGTGGATTGGGTTTCATGATTGGGTACGTGGGGCTCGGGCTCAACCTAGCGGGACCGTATCCGTCGCGTCAAATTTAGCATTGGCGTCGGGGCCGCACGAACTGTGTTTTTAGCGGCACATCGGGCGGGCGCCGCACTTGGGTTGGCGAAAGTCAACCCTTTGTTGTTCCGGGTGTGGGGGATGCGCCGGGGTTGGGGTTGGTTTCTGGGGGGAAGTGGGGGTCAGGTTTGGCGGGCGGCGAGGCGGCCCCAGAAGATGCCGGAGATGAGGCCGAAGCCATGGGCGGCGTTGGCGACGGGGACGCCGAGGGCCGGGGTGAGGCAGATGACGAACCAGGCGAGCATGAGGACGACGGTCTGGGGGTGGAGGCCGATGCCGGCCTGGGGGCGGTAGCGGCCCATCATCCATGCGTAGCCGAGGAGGCCGTAGATGACGCCGGACATGCCGCCGAAGTTGGGGCCTGCGGCGAGGTACTGGCCGAGGTTGGAGACGAGGGCGAGGCCGAGGATGAGGCCGATGAGGCGGGAGGGGCCGGCGCGGCGTTCGATGAGGCCGGCGAGGTCCCAGAAGGCCCAGAGGTTGAAGAGGGCGTGCGGCCAGCCGAAGTGGAGGAGGGCGGGGCTGACGATTCGCCAGACCTGGCCGGTGCGCACCTCGGGGAGGAAGAGCGCCCAGGACGCGCCGAGGCGGTAGGGGATTTCGGAGATCAGGAGCCAGCGGTAGGCGGCGGGCCGGGAGCCGAGTCCGGTGAGGAACCCGACCATGGCGCAGAGGAGGATGAGGGCGGCGGTGATCCAGGGGAGGTGTTCCTGGAGCGGTTCGTAGCGGGACGGGCGTGGAGTTGGGCGCCGGCGTTCCGTGGGGACGGGTGGGGTGGGTTTTTGGGCTGGACCGGGGCCGGAGGTTGGACCGGAGGTGTGGGCCGGTTCGGGCCGGGGCAGGGTCGGGGGAGCCTGGAAGGACGGGTGATCCGGGTCGGTGCGTAAGGCGCCGAGCAATTCCCGGGCGCGGGCGGTGTCGTCCTCGGCGATGATCCAGACCGACCAGCGGCGGTCGTCATCGGCCTCGATGAGGTTCTGGATGCCATGCACCCGGAGCAGGGATCCGAGTTTTTCCGCGAGGGTCTGATTTTCCAGGTGGCCGATGAATCGCATACGTCCGGGGGTGCGGTCCGCCGGTGGGGGAGGTTAGCGAGCGGGCGGGGGTTTCAACAACCTCGGAGACGGTTTCGGTTGGGGAAGGCGGGCGGTTGACGGACGTAGTCTCCGCTTGGCTTGAGCGGGTGGCGGGGTCTAGTTTGGGGCTTCCTCGGGCGCTGCCGCACAGGGAGAAGTGCGTGAATGGGAAGCGGCGGGGGAGCGTCCTGAGGAGAGTGAAGCAGGTATGACGAACCGCGGCGGATGGATGAGGTTTTTGATCGTGCTGGCGCTCGCCGTCGTGGTGGCCTCGTGCCAGAGCACGTCGCCGCGGGGCGGGCCGCGTCCCGGGGTGAAGGGGCCGCTGCCGGAGAAGCAGGAGGATGCGACCGCGACCGCGTCGGCGCCGGCTTCGGGTGGGGAGGGGGAGGACGAGGATGGCGCGGGGGTGTCCGGGGAAGGGAAGCCTGCGAAGGCGAAGGCGAAGGAGAAGAAGCCGCGGGTGCGGTACGACTCGGTGCATGACGATGAGATCAAGGAGATCTTCCGGAAGGCGGAGGAGAACGACTGGGAGGGGGCGGAGCGGTTGGCGAGCGAGTTGGCGGAGGCGAACCAGGGTGATCTGACGGTGGAACGGATCTACAAGTGGGTGTTGCAGCAGCGGCGGTTGCGGCGGGACCAGGAGGTGGAGGACAAGATCCGGGAGATCGATGCGAAGAACTCGGTGTTCAACCCGACGCTGCCGAAGCTTTTGACCGAGAAGAAGGACCGTGGATTGCCGCCGCGGAAGGACGTGCGGGACGTGGTGGAACAGATCGAGGCCACCCCGTACATCCCGGAGAACTACGGCAAGACCATCATTCGGAAGGGGCCGATGTTCGACATCGAGTCGGCGCGGGGGCGGATGGCGAACCTGTTGGAGAAGGAGGTTTCGGTGCATCTCGAGAATGCGCCGTTGGAGACGATCATCTTCTCGGTGGGCCAGGCGGAGGGGATCAACTTCGTGGCCGATAAGAACCTGGAGGCGTTCAAGCAGAAGCTGAGCGTGAATCTGGAGAAGGTGAAGCTGGACGAGTTCCTGCGGTACGTGTCCCGGAACATGGACATCCAGTTCCAGATCGGGTCGGACCTGATCTGGATCGTGGACGGGAAGGATCCGAAGAAGAAGCAGGAGGAGACGCGGTTTTACCGGTTGCGGCACGGGTTCATTCTGCCGGCGGAATTCGGGGCATCGCAGACGGTGCAGACGCGGGCGATGAATCCGCAGGGGCAGGTGACGGCGATCACGGAGACGAAGACGATCGATCAGTTCGTGCGGGATGGGGCGCCGATGAAGACGGCGATCGAGCAGGCGATCGTGGATTTCTTCAAGGGGAGCAAGTACCAGATCGACTTCGAGCGGAACGTGATCATTGCGTCGGGGACGGCGGAGGAGCTGCAGGTGATGGACAAGATCATCGAGGAGTTCGACAAGCCGGTGCAGCAGGTGTTGATCGAGGCGCGGTTCATCACGATCACGGAGGCGGCGTTTCTGCAGTTGGGTGTGCAATGGGAGTCGAGCCGCGGGGCGCGGGTGTCGGGGAGTCCGATTGATTTCACCGGGTTCGGATTCAACGTGGGGAGCGGGATCCAGGAGGTGTTCACGAACATCCTGGACCGGTCGACGCTGAGCGCGACGTTGAACGCGCTGGAGCAGAGCGGGGAGAGCCAGACGCTGAGCGCTCCGCGGCTGACGCTGGTGAACAACCGGCCGGGGACGATCGAGGACGGCAAGGTCCAGTACTACTACGAGGAGTACCAGGTGAAGACGCAGGTGCTGGAGAGGCGGTCCTCGTCCGGCCTGGTGCCGGCGGGGAAGCCGAGCAAGCTGACCTCCGGGGTGAACCTGGACGTGCTGGCGAGCATTGGCGGGGACGGTCAGACGATCCTGCTGGCGTTGCGGCCGAGGGTGAACAGCGACGTCCGGCTGGCGACGTTTGCGACCATCACGGACGTGGACGAGGCGGGGCGGCCGGTGGCGACCTTCGACATCAAGCTGCCGGAGTACCGGACGCAGGAGATCGCGACGCGCGTCAGTGTGCGGTCGGGGGAGACGGTGGTGATGGGGGGTGTGCTCACGCGGGAGCAGACGACCTTCGTCGAGTCGGTGCCGATCCTGGGGAGTCTGCCGATCATCGGGGCGGCGTTTCGGAATCGGACCGAGGTGGACCGGCCGCGGTACCTTTTGATTTTCGTGACCGCGACGATCATCTCCGACACCGGCGAGTTCATCCGGTACATCTCGCCGGAGGAGGAGAAGTAGTCGCTGTGGCTGCGGCGCACCCACCTGCGAAGCTGGCGCGGCTGGCGAAGCTCGCGAATCTGGTGAGTCTGCCCGCGAGGCATTTCGCGGTGGTGGACGGGGGGAGCCGGCGCACGCAGGTGTTGTCGGCGACGGTTTCGAGGGGGCGTCCGCGGCTGCGGGAGGTGCGGACGATCGACGCGCACGACGAGGGGTTTGGCACGGCGGAGGAGATGCGGGAGGACGTGAGGCAGGTGTTGCGGGAGCTGAAGCCTGAGGCGGTGGTTCTGGTGGTTCCGCCGGCGGCGATTCTGCGGCATGTGCTGGAGGTTCCGCCCGGGGACGCCTCGGAGACGCGGGCTTTGGTGGAGCGGGAGGCGAGTCGGATCGGGGGTTTGAGCGAGAGTCCGTGGGTGTTCGACTCGGTGCGGCTTCGGGCATTCGGGGCGATGTCGAACCCGGTGGCGGCGGTATTCTGTCGTCAGGCGGAGCTGGACGATCTGCTGGCGGGGTATGTGGACGACGGGCGGTTGGTGTTCGACGTGGTGGCGGGTGGGGACGGGTTGGCGGCGGCGTATTTGGCGGCGCATCCGTCGGCGCGGGATGCGATTCTGGTGGATCTCGGGGCGATGCACACCGGGGTGACGATCGTGACCGGGGGGCAGACGGTTTTTTCGGCGTCATTTCCGACGGGATCGCAGGCGTTCACCGACGCGCTGGCGGCGGCGCGCGGCTGTGGTCCGGAGGCGGCGGAGGTGTTGAAGCGGACGGAGCCGCTGGGGTCGGCGGGAGCGGCTGCGGCGGAGGTGCGGTTGGCGGTGGGGGCCTGGCTGGGGGAGATGGAGCGGACGGTAGCGGAGTGGCGTGGAGATCATCCGGCGTTGGCGGTCGAGGCGGGGCGGTGGCCGATGGTGGTGACCGGCGGGGGTGCGTTGCAGCCCGGGTTCCTGGAGGAGCTTCGCGGCATGGCGTCGCGGCCGGTGGAGGAATGGACCGGCGGGTCGGGGAGTCCGGAGCGTGCGGACCAGGCGACGGCGTGGGGGGCGTTGCTGGTGGCACTCGGGAGGACGCAGCCGGCGCCCTCGCTGCTGCCATCGGAGCTGAGGGGGCATTGGAACCAGCAGCGGCTGTGGCGGGGTTTGCTGACGGCGAACCTGGTGCTTGCGGCGGTTCTGGGGGTTGCGTTGGTGATGGGGATGCGGGAGCAGGGCCGGCGGCTGGCGGAGAGGAAGCAATGGACCGAGGCGGCGTCCGCGGCGCTGGACCATGCGCGGAGCATCCGGGTGGTGGCGGAGGCGTACAACGCGCGGTTGGAGGTCATGCGGCCGGTCCTGGAGCGGCAGCGGCAGACGGTGGAGACGCTGCAGGTGCTGGGGGTGCTGCAGCGGCAGCGGACGAACTCCGGGTACTGGTATGTGCTGCTCGCGGATGGGATCAGTTACGCGAGCGGGAGCAACGATGTGTCGGCGCCGCCCGCGGTGGCGCGGACGCCGGAAACGCGCGGGGCGTTGGCGGGGGTGGGAGGGATGACGAACGCGCCGGTGTCGTCGCGGACCTTTGTGGCGGAGGTTTGCCTGATTCCGCAGGGGGAGGAGATGCGGCGGGCGTTGAGCGAGCTGGTGGGGGATCTGAAGCAGTATCCGTTGTTCCGGAACGTGGACGTGCTGCCGGTGGAGCGTCGACGGGAACTGGTGGCGACGAACCTGATCTATCCGGAGCGGCATTTTGCGTTGGAGCTGAACCTTTCGGAGGCGGAGCTGCTTCCGGCGATCGTGCTGCCGCGGTTGTCGCCGACGAACCGTGAGCCGGTGCGGAGCGGGCTGCGGGTGATGGGGCGTGGGGAGGCCGGGGTGGGAACGAACGGGGCGGCGGGGAGGGTGGTGCGTCCGCGATGAACCTGCGACTTTCGACCCTTCAACGGATAGCGATCCTGGCGATGGTGGCGCTGGCGGTCGCGTATTTCGGGCTGCTTCGGCCGCTGGCGCGGCGGGTGGTGGCGGAGGACGAGCCGTTGCGCGGGGTTTTGGAGCAGTTGGGAAAGGCGACGGCGGAGGCGGGTTTGCCGGCGGGGATAGGTTTTGGGGCGTTGAGCAACCGGTTGCGGTCGTTGGAGGCGGCCACGGCGGATTTCGAGGCGGCGGTGGGTGAGGCGATGCCGAGGCTGGAGGCGCCGCCGGAGTTGCGGGTTCGGTTGGAGGAGCCGTTCCAGCTCGTGGAGTTTCTGAACGAATCGCAGCGGCGGGTGGAGGAGCTGCAGACGGCGGCGCAGGCGGGGAAGGTGGGGTTGACGCCCGGGCTGGCGCGGGGGTTTCCGAGTTATCGACCGGAGCTGGCGCGGCCGGAGCTGCTGTGGGTGCAGTTGGCGATGGTGAGCCGGGTGGTGCAGACGGCGGTTCGGGTGGGGGTGCGGGAGGTGAAGGAGGTTTCGGTGGAGCCGTTGGCGGTGCAGGAGGTGGCGGATTACGGGCCGGCGGTGCCGCCGCAGATGCAGGCGCCGGTGCGTGGGCTGGACGGGTACGGGTGGGTGAGTCTGCGGTTGCATGTGACGGTGGTCGGGACGGTGGACGCGATGGGGCGGCTGATGCTGGGGCTGACGATGACACCGGAGGAGGTGGGGCGGCTGGGGCTGCCGGAGGCGCTCGGGGGGAAGCCGGCGCTGTTCATCGACCAGGTGCTGATGCGGCGGAACGAGTTGCAGCAGGCGGAGCAGGTTCAACTGGAGATGGTGGTGAGCACGGTGGTGCTGGAGGGGGTGATCTAGAACGATGGGACAAGGACGCCCCATGCTGAACTGGGCGATGATCCCCACGGGGATCGCGCTGGTGTCGCTGTTGATGCTGACGCTGCTGGGGCGTTCGCGGTCGGCCCCGGAGGCGGGTGCGCGGCTTGGGGGGCGGGACGCGGGGACCGCGCATCCGGCGGCGGCGCAGGCGCGGCAGTTCTTCGGATGGGCGGGGTCAGTGGCTTGGAATCCTCTGACGAACACGGCGAATCCGTTTTTCACGCTGGCGATCCAGCCTCCGCCGCCTCCGCCGCCGCCGGCGAAGCCGCCGGCCACGAGGAAGGTGGACGTGGTGTACCGGGGATACTTCGAGACCTCGGCGAGGGTGAGGCGCGCGGTGGTGCAGGTCGCGGACAAGGAGCTGCTCGTGGGCAGGGGGGATTCGATCCTGGAGGGTTTCGCGGTGGCGGAGATCGAGATGGGGCATCTGGGGGTGACGAACGGGGCGGGGACGGCGGTGAAGCTGGAGTTCAGCAAGGGCGCGTCGATCGAGGTGCCGGCGAAGTGAGGCGAGGCGAAGGAGGCTACGAGAAAGCGATGAATCAGGAGATGCACGGGTCGCGGCGGGATGCCGGCGAGATGTTGGTGGAGCGCGGGCGGATCACCGAGCGGCAGCTCGAGCTGGCGCGACATCGGCAGAAGCGGCTAGATGCGCCGCTGCACCGGGTGCTGGTGGATCTCGGGTATGTGACGGAGGAGGAGGCGTGGCGGACTCTGGCGGCGAGCCAGGGGTTGGAGTTCGTGGATCTTGCCTCGCGGGTGTTCACGCGGGAGGAGCTGGAGACCGTGCCGCTGAAGGTGATTCTGCATTTCCGGACGCTTCCGCTGGGTTTGGACGGCGACGCGGTGGTGCTGGCGTTCAGCGAACCGCCGAGGCAGGTGGATCTTGCGAACCTGCGCATGCTGCTGAACCGCCGGGTGAAGGTGGTGCTGACCACCCCGTCGGCGATCCAGTCGGTGATCAAGGACCGGTTCGGGCTGGGAGCGGAGACCGTGGTGCGGCTGCGGGACGAGCGGGGGCCGGGGGATCCGAGTCCCGACGAGGTGTTCGACGTCGCGACCGGGCCGCAGAACGCGGCGGTGGAGGCGACGATCGCTGATTTCGTGGACCAGGTGGTGGCCGACGCGATCCGGCAGCGGGCTACCGACATTCATCTCGAGCCCTACTATTCGTCGATCCGGCTGCGGTATCGGATCGACGGCGTGCTTCAGACCGTGCCGGTTCCGCCGGGGCTGAGGGATCTGCATGCGGCGATCGTGTCGCGGTTGAAGATCATGGCCGGGCTGAACATTGCGGAGCGCCGGGTGCCGCAGGACGGGCGGATTTCGTTGAAGACGGAGACGGAGGAGTACGATCTGCGGGTGTCGATCCTGCCGACGAAGCACGGCGAGGGGGTGTGTCTGCGGGTTCTGGGGCGGCACAATCTGCTGCTGGACCTGTCGCAGTTGGGGATGGAGGAGGCGCAGGAGGCGGCGATCCGGGAGTTGGTGCAGCTTCCGCAGGGGCTGGTTCTGCTGACCGGGCCGACGGGGAGCGGGAAGACGACGACGTTGTACGCGGCCCTGGCGCAGGCGAACGACGAGGGACGGAAGATCATCACGATCGAGGACCCGGTGGAGTACCAGTTGGAGGGGGTGGCGCAGATCCAGGTTCGGGACGACATCGGGCTGGGGTTTTCGACGGGGTTGCGGTCGGTGCTGCGACATGATCCGGACGTGGTGCTGATCGGGGAGATCCGGGATGGGGAGACCGCGGAGATCGCGGTGCGGGCGGCGCTGACCGGGCACCTGGTGTTTTCGACGCTGCACACCAATGACAGCGTCAGTTGTGTGGCGCGGCTGATGGAGATGCGGGTGGAGCCGTTCCTGGTGGCCTCCTCGCTGGTGTGCAGCATAGCGCAGCGGTTGGCACAGCGGTTGTGCCGGCAGTGCCTGGTGCCGGACGAGGCGATCCCGGAGTCGGTGAGGATGGAGATGGCGGCGGCGCTGCACATGGATCCCGGGGAGGTTCAGGCGTTCCGCGGGCTGGGTTGTCCGGAGTGCGGGGGGCGTGGTTACCGGGGGCGGGTGGCGATCTATGAGTTTTTCAAGGTGTCGGACAACATCGCCGATCTGATCGCGCCCGGGGTGAGGACGGGGCAGTTGCGGCGGGCGGCGCGTGCGGAGGGATGGCGGTCGTTGCGGGAGATCGGGTGGAGCAAGGTCCAGCAGGGTGTGATCGGGGTGTCGGAGCAGCGGCGGCTGACCCATCGGTTGTTCGTGGGACCGGAGCGGTCAGGGGATCTGCCGGCGGTCGGGTGAAGGTATGGGGGGCGACAGGGGGCTTGCCGAGCGGGGGAAATCCGCCAAGTTCGGCGCGCTTCGGAACCACAGCGCATGGGCGATCAAGGTGCATCGCGGTCGGCGGGATGGATTCGGACGGTGGTGGTGGGAAGGGATCCGTTGTGGACTCTGGCCCGCATCGCCGTTCTGGTGACGCTTGTCGTCGTGATGTTCAAATACGTGGTGCTTCTGCGGCGCATCGAGAGCATCAGCATGCTGCCGACGCTGCGTGAGGGGACGGTGCATGTGATCTACCGTCTCGCCTACCGGGGGGAGCGGTCCCCGGCTCGGGGTGACGTGGTGGGGATCCGGACCAGCGGGGTGACGGTGATGTACGTGAAGCGCATTGTGGGTTTGCCCGGGGACACCCTGGAGATCCGGCAGGGCGTCGTGTCGATCAACGGTGAGCCGTTGGACGAACCGTATGTGCGTCCGGGGCGCCGTCCCTGGAACCGCGCGCCGCGATCCCTTGGGCCCAAGGAGTACTTCGTGATCGGCGACAACCGGTCGATGGCCCAGGAACAGCACGAGTTCGGGGTCATCCAGGCTGAACGCATCGTGGGAAAGGTGGTCTGGTGAGCCGATGAACCGTCGTCGCATTCTCTTTCTCCTGATGGCCCTGGCGGTTGCCGTGGCGGCCACCCTGGGTGTTCGGGCCCTGAGCGATGGGCGTGCGCGCGAGGTGCGCAAGGTGGAGAAGCGCGTCCGGGCCCTCGCCGAGGCGGTTTCGTTTGCCGAAGGCGATTCCCCGTTTCAGCGCCTAGGCTATCCGGACCGGGTGGCGGGGTTTTTCGCGCCGGTCACCGAGGTGGACATTGCCGTTGGCCAGCGCGAGGCGCGGGTTGTGCTGCCCAAGGCCGAGCTCAAGGAGCGGTCCGGAGTGCTGAGGGCGGCATCCCGGGGGCTTTCGGTGCAATTCCTGGATGTCGTGGTGAATCTGAACGAGGGCATGGACGAGGCCACGGCCCACCTGACCTCCAAGATCTATTTCACCGGCGACCCCGATTACACGGTGCAGGAGTTCCGGCTGTTGTGGTCGAAAGACCGTGAACACGGCTGGCAACTGCAACGGATCAGCACCGTGCAGACCATGGAATGAGCGTGGGCGTCCGATCTCCGGGCGGGGTGGCGCGTGATCTCTGGGTGAATTCTTCAGCCTATTGGAAACACGTATTGACTTTCGCAACCCGGGGTATAGAAAGGGCCTGTCCGAGCGATGGAACGTTCTTCCGCGGGGTTCCCCACCCCCACCTCCTTGGCGTCTGTCGCTCGGATCGCCCTTTTCTCCCCGTAGAAATTTCTGACGGTTTTCCCTCGGGTTCCGACGCTCCACTCCCCGGTGGCTCGCTTTCTGGATCGAAACAGCCCTGTCATGTCCTTGCCGGCTGGTGGCTTGCCGAGTTCGTTCCTAAGGAGGGTTGTGAACGCTGCGACTGCACGCCGTGGGGGCGGATGCGTGCGCCGCGTGGTTCTGGAGGTCCGGGGGGATTGGGGTGGAAGCGAGGTCTGGCGGGGGTGGGGAGTTGTCAGAATCCTGCTAGTTGTATCGACTAAGTGCTGGATTTAGCAGGATGGGATGAGGTGGGGAGGCCGAGGGGGAGATGGAGTTGGTCGTTTTCGCTAAGGGCGCGGGCGTCGAAGCCGGCGTCGCGGAGGCATTGGGCGAAGTCGGCGGCGAAACCGTGGAGGGTGAGGATGAGGCGTGGGGCGACGGTTTGGACGAAGCGGAGGAGGTCGGGGAAATCGGCGTGATCGCTGAGGGGGAAGGCGGCATCGGCCTGGTGACGGTAGCGGCAGGAGGGTTGGAGGGCCCAGCCGGAGAGGATGGCTTTTCGGAAGGGGGGGCAGTCGGGGGCGAGCGGTTCGAAGCGGGAGGTCGGGGGGCAGATGAGGACCTTGCCGCGCGGGGAGCGGTCGCGGGTGAGGATGTCGTAGGCGGGGAAGGGGTGGCCGAAATCGGCGTAGATGCGGGTGAGGCGGGCGACGGCGGGGTGGAGGGCGAAGCTGAGGTTGGTGTGGGCGAGGCCGGCGAGGGCTTCCTGGCTTTTGCCGAGGGAATAGGCGAGGAGGACGGGGGTCTGGTTTTGGTCGAGGGTTTCGCGGCAGAAGCGGTGGATGTCGTCGAAGGTCTGGGCGAGGGGTGGGAAGACGTAGTTGGGGCGGCCGAAGGTGGTTTCCATGATGAGGACATCGGCGTGGACGGGGTGGCAGGCTTCGGAGGCGGGGCCGGGGCGGAGTTTGAAGTCGCCGGTGTAGAGGAGGGAATGGCCGTTGGATTCGACGAGGGCCATGGCGCTGCCGAGGATGTGGCCTGCGGGGAGGAGGGTGATGGTCCAGGGCTGGGAGTTGTGGAGGAAGGACCGGGGCTGATGCCAGTCGAGGGTGTGGGCGGCGCGGTGGCCTGGGAGGCGGGCGCGCATGAGGCGGGAGGTGGCCGGGGTGGCGATGGATTCGCGGTGGGCGGCGATATGGTCGGAGTGGGCGTGGCTGACGAAGGCGCGTTCGGGGCCTTTGCGGGCGCGGTGGGAGTCGAGCCAGAGGTTGAGGGCTGGGAGGAAGACCCCGCCGCGGTCGTAGACGCAATGGAGCGGCGACATGGTGTGGGACGATGGACGCGGGGTGGGCGTGGCACAATGCCGTGGGTGGCGGGGCTCGACAGGGGAGGCGGGGGCGGGTGAGGGTTTGGGGGTGGGAATCACCCCGCAGGAATTCGAGCGGATGTCGATGCGGTTGCGGAAGGCGCCGCGGCGAGCGGCGGAGGCCGTGGCGGGTTCGGAGGCTTCCGCGGGAGCAGGGGGAACGGTGGGATCGGGGGTTGGGGTGGAGGCGGGTCGTGGGGGGGCGCAGGTGATCCTGGGCATTGATCCGTCGCTGCGGGGGACGGGGTGGGGGGTTGTGCGGTGGGGTGGGGGTAGGGCGGAGATGGTGGGGTGTGGGACGCTGCATTGTCCGTCGGGGTGGTCGCGGTCGCGGTGTCTGGTGCGGATTGCGGAGGGGTTGCGGGAGGCGATACGGGCGCATGGGCCGGGGGTGTGTGCGATCGAGGGGTTGTTTTTTGCTCAGAATCTTCAGACGGCGTTGTTGATGGGGGAAGCGCGGGGGGTGTGTTTGCTGGCGGCGGCGGAGGCGGGGATGGAGGTGTTCGAGATTGCGCCGCGGCGGGTGAAGCTGGCGGTGGTGGGTTTTGGGGGGGCGGGGAAGGATGCGGTGGCGAGGATGGTGCAGCGGCGGCTGGGGTTGGCGGAGCCGCCGGCACCGGATGCGGCGGACGCGCTGGCCCTGGCGTTGGCGCACGGGCAGGATTCGGGGCGTTACGCGCTGGTTCCGCGCCGGAAACTGTGAGTTGTGCATGAGTCCTGAACGTGTGGCGGTTGTGTGGGTGTTGGTGATCGTCCTGGGGTTGCTGCTGGGATTGATGATCCTGGTGGTGGCGTTCGGGGTGGTGCGGCATCTGCGGCGGGGGCGGGGGAAGCCGGATGGGGGAGTGCGGCGGGGGAGGCGTGGGGGTGAGGACGAGGGGGATGCGCCGGTCGAGTGGCGGAAGCCGGGTGGGGTGGGGGATGGAGAGGACTCGGAGTAGGGGGGCGGGCGTGGGTTGAAATGCGCGAGGACGACGGAACATGATCACGTTTTTGAGCGGACAACTGGTTGAGGCGTTGCCCACGCAGGTGGTGGTGAAGGTGGGCGGCGTGGGGTACGAGGTGCTGATACCGCTGTCGTCGTTCGACCGGTTGCCGGGTGTGGGGCAGGACGTGCATCTCTGGACGCATCTTTCGGTGCGGGAGGACGCGCACGTGTTGTACGGGTTTGTGACCTCGGCGGAGCGGGAGCTTTTCCGGCTGTTGGTGAACACGGTGAGCGGGATCGGGCCGAAGATGGCGTTGAACGTGTTGAGCGGGATGACGCCGGCATCGTTTCGCGGGGCGGTGTCGACGGGGGACGTGCGGGCGTTGTCGCAGATTTCGGGGATTGGGAAGAAGACGGCGGAACGGATTGTGGTGGAGTTGAAGGATCGGCTTGGGGGACTGGGACTGGGAATGGCTGGGGCAGGGGAGGCGGGAGCGCCGGGGGGTGGTGCGGGGGGTGTGGGTGGGGGGGATCAGCGGGTGCAGGACGGGGTGGCGGCGCTGGTGGCGCTGGGGTTCAAGCAACCGGAGGCGTTCGAATCGATCCGGGCCGCGCGCGCGCTGCTGGGGGCCGAGGCGAGTGTGGAAGCGCTGGTGCGGGCCAGTCTGAAGAAGGGCGGATGAGCAGTGGAGGTCAGCGGCCGGCGAGGCGGACGGTTCCCCATGAGGCGACGCGCTCGCAGCGGTGGGGGGCGTGGGCGTTGTGCCGGTTCATTCTCGGGGTTGCGGCGACGTGCCGGATTCGGCTGGTGGATCCCGCGGGGGTGATGGCGCGGATTCGGTCGGAGCCGGTGATCTTTGCGTTATGGCACAACCGGCTGGCGTTCTCGCTGGTGGTGCAGCAGCGGATGTTCGAGCACGGGTTGGGGGGGCGGCGGTTGGCGGCGCTGGTGAGTGCGAGTCGGGACGGGGCGTTTTTGGCGGCGGTGCTGGAGGCGTTCGGGGTGCAGCCGGTGCGTGGTTCGTCGAGTCGTCGCGGGGCGCGGGCGTTGTTGGAGATGCGGGATTGGGCGGCGCGGGGGTTGCATTTGACCATCACCCCGGATGGACCGCGGGGGCCGGTGTACCGGGCGCAGGCGGGTGTTGTGGCGCTGGCCCGGCTGGTGGGGCGACCGATCATTCCGGTGTCGATCAACGTGGGTTGGCGACTGGATGTGCGGAGCTGGGATCGGTTTCAGGTGCCGTTGCCGTTCGGTTTGTGCGAGGTGGCGTTGGGGGAGCCGCTGGAGGTGGGTGCGGACGGCGAGGAGGCGTTGGAGGCGGGGCGGGCGGAGTTGGAGCGTCGGATGATGGGGTTGACGCGGGACTGAGGGGGTGGCGGGTGGGGGCTATGGGGCGGGGGAAGTCGGTGAGCTTTCGCGGTAGCGTTCGCGCTGTTCGAGGATGGCGCGGATGTAATTGCGGGTGCCGCCGAAGTCCATGGCGGCGAGGAAGGCTTCGCTGTTGGTCGCGGCGGTGCCGCGGTTCCATCGGAGCACGTTGACGCGGCCGGCGTTGTAATCGGCGAGGGCGTAGGCTTCGGGGAGGTCGGTGGTGGCGTAGCGGCGGAGCAGTTTGGCGAGGTACCAGGTGCCGGCGCGGCTGTTGAGGGCGGGATCGAGGAGGGACTGGTGTTGGAAGGCGGGGATTTTTTCGGCCTCGGCCCATTCCTGGGCGGCGAGGCGGCCGACCTGCATGAGGCCCAGTTCGCCGGCGGCGCCGGTGGCGTCGTGTCGGAAGCGGCTTTCGCGCCAGGCCACGGCTTTGACGAGGGCGGGGTCGACTTTGTAATGCGTGGCGGCGGCGAGCAGGTGGGTTTCGGCGGTTTTTTCGCGGCGGTTGAGCCACCACCAGCGGGCGATCCAGACATCGAAGGCCAGCCAGAGCGCGAGCAAGGCGATGACCCAGGGTTTCATGGTGGGTGGACGGGTGGTTTTCGAGGGGGAGCCCGGTTCGGTTCAGCGTCGGGCGGGTGGGAGGCTAAGTGCCTGTCGAAAAAATGGAAGGGGCCCCGTTGAAATCCCGGCCTGGTTCCGGCGCAACGCCGGGTGAGGGCGAGCCGGGCGAAGGGTGGGTGAGGAAGGTGGTTGAATGGGAAGTAACCTGATAATGATTTGGGTTCAAAGTAGAGATGTGTTGTGTGTAAAACATTGACTATTAGATCGTTGTATCAATCCATAAATGTCTGTTGACCGGATAGATGTTTCTTTGGAGGGTTGGGGGCGAGATGCGAAGCGCAGGAACCAGGAAGTGGGGGATGGGGAGTGGGGATTGGGGATGACGCATGGGGGTACGAAGTTCCAGTCGGTTGCCTGGGTTTGGGCTGACGATGGGGTACACGGTTTTCTACCTGAGCGTGGTGGTGTTGCTGCCGTTGGCGGGGTTGTTTTTTCGGGTGATGGAATTGAGCTGGGGGGAGTTTGTGGGGCAGGCGTTTTCGGAGCGGGCGATGGCGGCGTATCGGTTGACGTTTGGGGCGTCGCTGGTGGCGGCGGTGATCAACGCGGTGTTTGGGACGGTGACGGCGTGGGTGTTGGTGCGGTACCAGTTTCCTGGGAAGCGGTTGTTCGATGCGCTGGTGGATTTTCCGTTTGCGTTACCGACGGCGGTGGCGGGGTTGACGTTGGCGAGTTTGTTTGGGCCTGGGGGGTGGGTGGGGCGGTATTTGGAGCCGCTGGGGGTGGAGGCGGCGTTTTCGCCGCTGGGGGTGGTGTTGGCGCTGACCTTCATTGGGTTGCCGTTTGTGGTGAGGACGCTTCAGCCGGTGATGGAGCAGATGGAGCGGGAGACGGAGGAGGCGGCGGCGACGCTGGGGGCTGGGCGGTTGCGGACGTTTGTGTCGGTGGTGGCGCCGACGCTGATGCCGGCGTTGCTGACGGGGTTTGCGTTGGCGTTTGCGCGGGCGATCGGGGAGTACGGGTCGGTGATCTTCATATCGAGCAACCGGCAGTACGAGACGGAGATTGCGCCGTTGCTGATTGTGATCCGGCTGGACGAGTTCAACACGGTTGGGGCGATGACGATTGCGGTGGTGATGCTGGTGAGTTCGTTTGTGTTGCTGGGGTTGATCAACGTGTTGGAGCGGTGGGCGTCGGGTTTCCAGAGGTGAGGCGCTGATGGGAGCCATGGTTCAGCGTCGGGTGCGGGAGTCGCGCGGGAAGTCGCAGCGGGGTGCGGAGGAGTCGCCGTTGGTGAAGTGGGTGTTGGTGGGGGTGTCGGGGGTGTTTCTGTTGCTGTTTCTGCTGTTGCCGCTGGTGAACGTGTTTGTGCAGGCGTTGGGGAAGGGGGTTGGGTATTACGTGGCGTCGCTGGCGCATGCCGATTCGCGGTCGGCGATCGGGTTGACGCTGTTGACGGCGGTGGTGTGTGTGCCGTTGAACGTGGTGTTCGGGGTGTGTGCGGCGTGGGCGGTGGCGAAGTTCGAGTTTCGGGGGAAGGCGCTGTTGATCACGCTGATCGATCTTCCGTTCTCGGTATCGCCGGTGGTGGCGGGGTTGTTGTACGTGGTGTTGTTCGGGGCGCAGGGTTTTCTGGGGCCGTGGTTGGCGGACCGTGACATCCAGGTGTTGTTTGCGGTGCCGGGGATCGTGCTGGCGACGTTGTTCGTGACGTTTCCGTTTGTGGCGCGGGAGTTGATTCCGGTGATGCAGGCGGCGGGGACGGACCAGGAGCAGGCGGCGATGACGCTGGGGGCGTCGGGGTGGCAGACGTTCTGGCGGGTGACGTTGCCGTCGGTGCGGTGGGGGTTGTTGTACGGGGTGATTTTGTGCAATGCGCGGGCGATGGGTGAGTTCGGGGCGGTATCGGTGGTGTCGGGGCACATCACGGGTTTGACGGACACGATGCCGTTGCGGGTGGAGAAGCTGTACACGAGTTATGACGGGACGGGGGCGTTTGCGGTGGCGAGTCTGCTGGCGTTGCTGGCGCTGGTGACGCTGGTGGTGAAGACGTGGCTGGAGTGGCGGCAGGAGCGGCAGTATGAGGCGGCGACGCGGTCCGGGTTGGTTGAGCGGGAGGAGGAGAAGGGAGGGAAGGAACGGACATGAGCATTGAGCTGAAGGGAATCAGCAAGCGTTTTGGCGACACGGTGGCGGTGGAGGGGGTGGGGTTCACCGTGGCGGAGGGGGAGTTGGTGGCGTTGCTGGGGCCGAGCGGCGGTGGGAAGACCACGGTGCTGCGGATGATCGCGGGGCTGGAGGTGCCGACCTCGGGCGACATCTATGTGCGTGGGGAGCGGGTGAACGATGTGCCGGTGCAGCGGCGGAACATCGGTTTTGTTTTCCAGAACTACGCCCTCTTCAAGACGATGTCGGTGTGGGAGAACATCGCGTTCGGTTTGAAGATCAAGAAGTGGCGGCGGTCGGAGATCGGGGAGCGGGTGGGGGAGCTGGTGGAGCTGTTCGGGCTTCAGGGTTTGGAGAAGCGGTATCCGCATCAGTTGTCGGGGGGGCAGCGGCAGCGGGTTGCGATTGCGCGGTCGCTGGCGCCGAAGCCGTCGGTGCTGTTGTTGGACGAGCCGTTCGGGGCGGTGGACGCGAAGATCCGGCAGGAGCTTCGGGAGTGGCTGGTGCGGCTGCACCACGAGTTGAACGTCACGACGGTGTTTGTGACGCACGATCAGGAGGAGGCGATGGAGGTGGCGAACCGGATCGTGATCTTTTCCCGGGGGCGGCTGGAGCAGATGGGTTCGCCGCGGGAGGTGTATGAGCAGCCGGCGAACGAGTTTGTGGCGCGCTTCATCGGGGTGATGAACGTGCTGGACTGCGTGGTGCGGGATGGTGCGGCGCGGGCGGGGGAGCTGGCGTTTCCGGTGGTCGGGGCGGCGGACGGGACGCAGATGCGGATCGGGTTCCGGCCGTACGCGGTTGCGGTGTCGGCGGATCTTTCGCAGTACGCGTACCGGGCGCGGCTGCTGCACACGTATTTCCTGGGGATCCTGCTGCGGGTCGAGTTCGAGCTGCCGTCGGGGCTGGTGGTGCGGGGGCGGATGACGAAGGAGGAGTACGGGATGCTTGGGCTGGAGGACGGGCGGGAGGTGTCGCTTCAGATCAAGAGCTACCGGGTGTTGGCGCGAGATGATGCGCCGCTGGGGACCGAGATGGCGGTGCCGCCGGTCACGCCGCCGCACATTGCCGAGAACATCTGAGGCGGCGGGCCGGCGTGGGGTGGGGTCAGCGGACGCGGATGATCCAGTTGACGTAGACGTTGCGGGGCCGGGTTTCGGCGGGGCCCGGGGGTTGGATGAGGGCGCTGTTGCTGAGGACCGGGGCGGAGTCGTCGGGGACCTTGGTGGCGTGGAAGCGGATCCATTCGGCGCCATGGCCCTGGCCGATGGCGTCGGCGACGCCGGACAGGGGGTGGACGTGGGGGCCGGCGGCGTCCTCCTGGAGCGAGCCCACCTCGTTGCCGGTGTTGCCACCGGGAGCGGAGGGTCCGCGGAGGTCGCGGTCCGGATCGCGGAGGGCGTCGTCGGCGTCGTGGTTGACCCCGCGGACGAAGCGGCCGCGCAGGTCGGGGAGGCGGAATTCGTTCCGATCGCGGCCCTGACCCCAGGCGTGGCCGATGACGGCGAAGAGGGCGTGGTGTTCGCTGGTGGAGAGGGTGCGTCCGTCGCAGAGCATCCAGGGTCCGCCGGGGATGGAGGAGGACGGGCCGGCGAAGGGGAGGATGGCGCCGATGGGCGGGGAGGTGTCGGGGGAGGTTGTTGGGGAGGGGGTGGGATCGGTGGCGGTGGGTTCGGCGCTTCGGAGGGCGATGGCGGCGGTGGCGACGAGGGCGAGCCAGGGGAGGGTGGAGGCGAGTCGGTTTGGGCGGGGATGGGTGGTGGGGGGCGTGTGGGGGGAGTGGAGGGAGTGGGTGGAGGGCGGTGTGGGTTGCATGAGCAGGGAGTGCGTCAGGTGGGGGGCGGGTTCAAGGGGGAATTCGGGTTTTCGGGGCGATGGGGGTGAGGGGGTGGGTGCGGGTGATAGAACGGCCTTGTCGGGTGGGGGGCGTCTCCGAATGCTTGGGCTGTGTCCGAGCGGCTGGTTTCCGATGTTCTGAACCGACCCGACGCGCAGCTGGAGGGGGCGCTGCGGCCGTCGTTGTTTTCCGATTTCACCGGGCAGGCGAACGTGCGGGAGCGGATTGAGATTGCGGTGGAGGCGGCGCGGCGGCGGAAGGAGCCGTTGGATCACGTGTTGTTGAGCGGGCCGCCGGGGCTTGGGAAGACGACGATCGCGAACATCATCGCGCGGGCGATGGGGGCGAACCTGAGGGCGACGAGCGGGCCGACGATTGAGAAGGCCGGGGATCTGGCGGGGCTGCTGACGAATCTGGAGGAGGGGGACGTCCTGTTCATCGATGAGATCCACCGGTTGCAGAAGACCATTGAGGAGTACCTCTATCCCGCGATGGAGGACTTCAAGTTGGACATCATCATCGACCAGGGTCCGAACGCGCGGAGTGTGCGGCTGAATCTGCCGCGGTTCACGCTGATCGGGGCGACGACGCGTGCGGGGTTGTTGAGCGCACCGATGCTGACGCGGTTTCCGATGCGGGAGCGGCTGGACTACTACGCCGCGGAGCAGTTGCAGAGGATCGTGGTGCGGTCGGCGGGGTTGTTGAAGGTGGAGCTGCAGGAGGACGGGGCGTGGGAGATTGCGCGTCGCAGTCGTGGGACGCCGCGGATTGCGAACAACCTGTTGCGGCGGGTGCGTGACTACGCGGAGGTCCGTCATGATGGCCGGATCACGAAGGCGGTGGCGGATCGTGCGTTGGCGATGCTGGAGATCGACGAGCACGGGTTGGACGAGATGGACAAACGGATTCTGGAGACGCTGGTGGTGAAGTTCGGGGGTGGGCCGGTGGGGGTGAACTCGCTGGCGGTGGCGGTGGGCGAGGAGCGGGACACGCTGGAGGAGGTTTACGAGCCCTACCTGATCATGGAGGGGTATCTGCATCGGACGACGCAGGGGCGGGTGGCGACGGATCTCACGTACCGGCGGCTGGGGTTGTCGCGGTCGGGCGGGCAGGGGTCGCTGATCTGAGGCTCCGGTTGGGAGCGGGGGCTTCTCGAGGTCCGGGCGGTGATGTGGGGGGCGGGTTCAGGGCAGGAGGCGGACGCGGTAGAAGCGGGTTTGGTCGGTGGGAGCGGGGTCGGGGGAGGAGGCGGTGATGGAGGTGGCGGTGATGGCGGGGCCGAGGGGGAGCCAGGGGCTGGTGGCGGGGTTGGGTGAGAACTCGGGTTGGTAGGACCGGCCGGGGGTGGTGTTCCAGGCGAGGGTGGGGAACGGCTGGCCGGGGTTCTGGAGGATGGCGACCCGGAAGTCGGGCGGGGAGGTGGGCGGGGTGGTGTTGGGCTGGCCCGGGGTGGGTTGGGTGAAGGAGAGGAAGGGGATCGGGGCGCCGTCGGGCCAGCGGCCCTGGGATTGATCGGGGGTTTGGGGTCCGAAGGATACTGAATCGACCAGGCGGCCGAGGGGGTCGAAGAGGGTGATGGATTCGCCGCCCTGGCTGAGGCGGAAGTTGGCGTGGAGGTCGCCGCCGGGGATGGATGCGGCGGGGAGTTCGTCGGCCCAGACGAGGAGGAAACCGCGAGCGGGGATGGTGAAGCCCGCGGGGATGATCGAGCGGTTGGGGGCATCGGGCCGGTCGGTGAGGGAGAAGCCGCCGAGGTCGACCGGTGCGGTGCCGGGGTTGTGGATTTCGAACCAGTCGTCGGCGTCGCCGGTGGCGGGGTTGAGCAGGGAGCCGTTGTTGGCGGCGAGCCATTCGTTGATGTGGAGGGGGGGCGGGGACGCGGGGGCTCCGGTGAAGGTGACGGTGATGGAGTCGGTGGCGCCGGGGATGGGTTGGCCGAGTCGGTCGAGTCCGACGACATCGAGGGTGTTGAGGCCTGGGCGGAGGGGGAGGCGGACGGACCAGTTGGAGGTGGAGGTCCAGGTGACGGTGCGGTCGCGTCCCTGGATGCGGAGGGAGGCGACGCCGACGGGGGCGCTGCCGGTGAGGGTGATGGTTTCGATGGTGGACTGGAAGTCGGCGCCCTGGGAGGTGGTGATGGCGAAGCTGGAGCGGACGGTGGCGAGTTGCTGGAGGAGGAAGGAGCGGCGCTGGTTGATCCAGGATTTGATGGACGAGGGGTTGGCGAGGGGGAGGTTCTGGGCCTGGAAGGCGGCGTATCGGGCGTCGAGGAAGCGGTCGATGGGCGAGCCCGGGCCGGTGCGGAACCAGGAGTCGAGGGCTTCCTGGAGGGCGGCCCAGTAGCGGCGCACGAACGCGGGGGTGCGGTACATGCGGGCGATGGTCGGGTCGTTGACTTCGAAGAGGGGTGCGTTGGGAGGGTCGTTGAAGACGCCGAGACCGACGTCGAAGTCCCAGGAGAACAACTGCCAGCGGCCGCGGCTTGGTTTGTAGAGGAAGGTGTTTTTGGCGTTCGGATTGCCGAAGCCGTCCCAGTAGGACGCCAGGTCGTTCATGGCGAAGGTGCGCATCCAGTGGTCCATGTCGACGAGGGCCTCGACGGTGGGGACGTAGTTGGCGCCGGCGTTGGCGGCTTCGACGAGGGTGAAGAGGTCGGAGAAATCGTTGGCGGAGGACTGGACGGCGCGGGGTCGCCAGTTCCAGCGGTAGCGGGCGACCTTCTTGGGGCCGGAGGCAGGGAAGCGTTCGAGGGTGTTGAGGATGCAGGGGTCGATGCGGTTGCCGGAGTTGTCGAACTCGTTCCAGCAATCGGTTTTCCAGAGGGACCCATCATCGTCGTCGGGGTACCACTGTTCGACCGTGTCGCCGTCGGGTTGCTGGACGTCGTCGTAGATGACGCCACGTCGGAGGCCGTTGACGGTGAGGTGGACGTGGCGGCGGTGGAGGTTGGGGAGGCCGTACTGTTCGAGGAACCAGAACATGAGGGACTCGCGCTGGTTGGTGTCGTCGCGGATGGGCCAGTCGAGGGTGGAGCGATCGGAGCCGAGGAAGGGCTCGGTGCGGGGGAAGGAGAGGTCGTAGCCGCAGAGGTTGCCGGTGGGTGAGTCGTAGATCGGGGAGGTGTAGGAGCTGCCGCTGTAGTGGGCGCCGGCGTTGTAGATGACGCGGTCGGTGTTGGAGACGAAGGTGACGTCGATGTCCTCGTTGCTCATTTTCTCACGACGGGCCCAGGTGTCGCGGGAGGCCTCGGTCATCCAGATGCGGTAGGAGCCGAAGGCGCCGGGGACGGGGGTTTCGCCGACGCGCACGAGGCATTCGCGGGAATTGGGGGAGGCCTGGGGAGGGAAGGTGCTGGAGGAACCGAGCGGGCTGGTGGCGAGGACGTGGAAGGCGAGCATGGAACCAGCGGGGTGACCGGGGATGGAGCCGGTGAAGAGGCCGTCGCCGGGGTATTCGTCGGGTCCGTCGCCGTCGTCGGTCATGGGGACGGAGGTCCAGGAGGTGGAGGGATCGAGGCGGTAGCGAAGGGTGACGGACTGGGTGCGCTGGGGGTCGGGGATGCGGGCGACGACGCGGATGCGTTGGGTAGGTGCGGGGAGGGTGGGGTGATGGCGGACCTCGGCGACGATGGGTGGGGGGGTGGGGAGTTGGCGGGAGTTGGGTTGGCCCGGGGTGCCGGAGGCGGTGGGGACGAGGAGGCGGCCGGAGGCTTCGAGGCCGCCGTTGCGGAGGCGGAGGAGGATTTCGGGGTGACCGGAGATCCAGCGGACGCGGGCGCGGAGGGTGGTCTGGGTGCCGGTGGGGATGGCGGCGGTGAGGACGGTGCGGACGCGGTTGGCGACGTGATCGCCGCGGTCCTGGGCGACGAGGCGGAGGGCTGGGCTGTTGTCGGTGCCGCCGGTGGGTTCGATACGGCTGGTGCGGTGGGTGCCCTGGAAGATCCAGCGGTTGGTGGCGCCGTCGAAGCGTCCGTTGAGGAGGCGGGAGGAGCCGGCGACGAGCACCTCGACGTCGTCGACGATGACCTCGCCTGGGCCGAGGAGGATGATCTGGAGTTGGTCGGCGGCGGGGACGCCGGGGTGGGTGAGGGTGAGGGGGCCGGAGGACTGGATGGTGGTCCAGGGGGCTTTGGCGGATTCGTCGCTATCGCGCCAGGCGGCGGGTTCGTCGGCGGGGGAATCGAAGTCGACGCGTTCGAGGGAGCTTCCGCCGCCGGCGGCGAGGGAACGGTCGCGGTCCCTGGGGTGGTAGAGGACGTCGTCCTCGACCGCGTGATGGCGGATGGGCGCGGAGGGGGCGGGGAGGGAGCGGACGGGGCGGAGGAGGGTGATGCGTTCGCCGCGGTTGCGGAGGGAGCCGGAGTAATTGCCGACGATGTGGTGGGGGGGGAGGTCGGGGTGTTGTTGGCGGAGGCGTTCGGCGTTGCGGGCGACGACGAGGAAGGCGCCGGGTTCGATGACGGTTCCGGGGCTGAAGGCGAAGCCGATGCCGCCTTCGAGGCTCCAGCCGTGGAGGTCGGCGGGTTGATTGGACCGGTTGTGCAGTTCGATGAATTCGTCGTCGTCGTCGTCGCTGAGCGGGTTGAAGTGGATTTCGCTGAAGGCGATTTCCGGGGGTTTGGGGCGGGAGTTGGGGGAGCCCGGGGTTGGGGTTTCGGCGGTGCGCCAGCGGTTGTCGGAGCCGGGGAGGCGACCGGAGCTGAGGTCGGGGGATTGGCCGGGGTAGAGGATGGCGTCGAGGGCGCGGCGTTGGTCGTGGGAGTAGAGGGCGAGGGGTCCGCCCTGGGGTGGGGCGAGGCGTGTGGCGAGGGGGTCGTCGATGAGGAGGAGGCCGTTGGGGGGGAGGATGGTGCCTTGGGGGATGACGAAGGGGGGTGGGCCGCCGGGGCGGGCGAGGGTGGTGAGGGAGAGGTCGGCGGGGAGGGGGCTGAGGTTTTGGATTTCGATGAACGGGGAGGCGGGGTTGTCGGGGGTGGTTTCGCTGAGGATTTCGTGGAAGCGGACACCGGCGAGGTCGGGTGGGGGAGTGGGTTCGGGGGCGCCTGGGGAGCCGCCGACGAAGGTGCTGGGGGCCCAGGCCCTGGGGTCGGCTTCGCCCAGGGAAGGTCTGGCGAGGACGCGCGAGTGGCCGAGGCCGCGGGAAGCGGCATCCCAGGCGGGGTCGTCGGAGAACTCGGTTTGGAGGAGGATGGCGCCGGAGCGTTTATGGAGGCGGACGAGGCCACGGCCGGGGCCGAGGCGGCTTTGGAAGCCGCCGAGGACGGGGGAGATTTGGTAGGCGGCGGCGACGTCCTGGGGGCGTGGGGCGACGACGAGGTAACCGAGGCCGGGGATGGAGGTGCCGTCGGGGAAGGTGAAGTTCACGTCACCCTGGAGGGATGCGCCGGAGAGGTCCTCGGGGAAGGGGTTGGTGTTGTGGAGTTCGAGGAAGCGGAGGTCGCGGCCCGAGGGGGCGTGGGCGGGTTGGTGATGGATTTCGGAGAGGATGAGGCCTGAGCGGCGGGAGGACGGGCCGGGGGATTCCCAGGCGCGGGCGGCGGCGGGGTCGAGTTGGATCGAGAGGCGGGCGACCCGGCTGGTGACGGCGCCGAAGGGGTTGGAGACCACGGCGTCGAAATCGCCGGCGTCGGAGGGGGTGGTCCAGGGGACCTCGAGGATGGCGGCGGTCTGGTCCGGGAGGGGCAGGCCGTTGAGGCGCCATTGGAAGCGGAGCGGTGGGCTGCCGGAGGCGCTGACCTGGAGGCGGGCGCTTTCCTTGAAGGCGACGGTGGTGTCGGCGGGGTGGGAGCGGATGACGGGCGGGGAGTTGGGGGCTGGGAGGGGGTCGGCGGAGCCGGACAATTCGGCGCGGAAGCCGGTGGGGTTGATGCCGTCGCCGGCGTTGTTGACGACGAACTCGAGGGTGTTGGTGTCGGGGAGGAAGCCTTCGGAGAGGGTGAAGGTGGGGGAGAAGACGGTGAATTCGCCGGGGTGGGTGAGGCCGGTGGGTTGGCCGTTGAGGAGGACGGCGGTGCCGGAGTTGTCGGAGGCCCAGCGGCCGGTGATGCGGGCGGTGGCGGGGTCGAGGTCGGCGAGGGTGAAGGTGAGGCGGTAGCGATAGTCGCCGGGGCGATTGCCGGAGGACTGGTCGGCGCGTGGAGCGATCCACTGGGAATCGGGGCCCTGGGGGAGCCAGGGTGGGATGGGGAAGCCTGGGGTGACGACGAAGGTGACGGGTCCCCGGAACTCGGGGTCGGGGCTTTGGACGAGGCGCCAGTGGGGGTCGGGTGCGCCGGCGGGGAGGGGATTGCCGGAGGCATCGACACCGGTGGAGCGGACGCCTGGGATGGGGTCGGCGTGGGTATGGAGGGACGGGGTGAGGATGAGAAGGGCGAGTGAGGCGGGGAGAGCCGCGAGGGGGATGCGGGCGGCGCGGGGAGGGGAAGGAGGGTGGTTGGCGTGGTGGTGGTGGTGGTGGGTCACCGAAGGAGCGCGGTTCATGAACGACGGAGGGGCGGGCTTGGGGTGGGGTAGGGTGAGGTGGGGTGAGGTGGCGGGTCAGGGAGCGGGGGTTGGATGGGTGCGAATACCCCAGCAGAACGGGTCCTTGTCGGAGAGGATGAGGTGGCCTTCGGCGGTGACGTGGGCGGAGCCGGTGATGGTGGGGGCGATTTCGCCGGTGGCGCGGTTGAGCCAGCGGAAGCGGCCGGTGAGGGTGCTGCCGAGGATGCTTTCCTGGACCCAGGGTTGGTGTTCGGGGAGGGCGTTGTCGGCGGCGAGGCAGGCCAGTTTGGCGCTGGTGCCGGTGCCGCAGGCGGAGCGGTCGTAGGCCTTGCCTGGGCAGAGGACGAAGTTGCGGGCATGGCCGCCGGATTCGGGGGGGCCGAACAGTTCGACATGATCGATCTCGGGGTGGCCCTGGGTGTTGACGGCCTGGCGGATGCGCCAGGTGATTTCGGTGAGGGTTTCGACCTGGCGGAGATCGAGCGGCCAGCGGGGGTGGGTGACGAGGAAGAACCAGTTGCCGCCCCAGGCGACGTCGCCGGTGACGGGGCCGATGCCGGGGACCTCGACGGTGAGGTGGTGGACGGTTCTGCGGCTGGGGACGTTGTCGACGGAGACGGAGCCGTCGTGGTGGAGGGAGGCGGTGACGATGCCGACGGGGGTATCGATGCGGTGGTTGCCGGGGCGGATATGGCCGAGGTGGGCGAGGGTGGCGACGAGGCCGATGGTGCCGTGGCCGCACATGCCGAGGGTGCCGACGTTGTTGAAGAAGAGGACGCCGGCGGTGCAGTCGGGGGAGTGGGGGGGTAGGAGGAGGGCGCCGACGAGGACGTCGGAGCCGCGGGGTTCGTTGACGATCGCGGAGCGGAAGGCGTCGAACTCGCGGGTGAAGCGTTCGCGGCGGAGGCTGAAGGGGCCGGAGCCGAGGTCGGGTCCGCCGTCGAGGACGACGCGGGTGGGTTCACCGCCGGTATGGGAGTCGACGAACTGGATGCGGGTCATGGGTTGGGAGCGGGCGTGGGCTGGGGTGTGGCGTTGTTGGAGGTGTTGGTTGGGTTGGCGGACAGGGCCTGGAGGTAGTCGAGCAGGGAGGCGAATTCGCCGAGGGTGAGGCCGGCGGCGAGGCCCTCGGGCATGAGGGAGCGCTGTTGTTTTTCGCGGGCGAGGATCTGGGGGACGGGGATGCGGCGTTCCTCGGCGGTGACGGTGCGGATGGTGACGGCGTCGGCGGCTTCCTGGATGACGAAGCCGTCGATTTCGGAGCCGTCGGCGAGTTCAAAGTGATGGGTGATGAAGCCCTGGGCGAGGGATTTGTTGGGGATGAGGATGGCCTCGGCCAGTTCGAGGCGGCGGTAGGTTTGGGCGATGGTGCCGAGGAAGGGGCCTTTGAGGGGTTCGTCGGGGCGGACGGTGTGACAGCCCTGGCAGCTCAACTGGGTGAAGAGCTGTTCGCCGCGGGCGGGGTCGCCGGTGAGGGTGGCGACGCGGTTGAGCACGGTGGCGGTGGGGAGGTCGGCGAGGGTGGCCTGGCCGGCCTCGGCCTTGAGTTTGTCGGGGTTGATGCGGAGGCGCTGGACGGCGTCGCGGGCGGCTTTGGCGACCTCGGCGTCGGGGTCGTCGAGGGCGAGGGCGATGGCCATGGCGCGGGAGGCGTCGCCGATCTGGGTGGCGGCGCGGATGATCTGGGTGCGGCGGCGGGGTTCCTGCCAGCCGGAGTCGAGGGCGTTGGCGGCGGCCTCGCGGGCATCGGTCGGGGCGTTCCTGCGGGAGGCGAGGCGGAGGAGGAGGGCGTCGGCGAGAGTGGAGGCGGGGCCGTTGGTGCGGGCGGCGACTTCGGCGAGGGTGGGGTGAATCCGGTCCAGGGCGGGGCTGTTGAGGACGGCGGACCGGGCTTTTTCGGCGAGGTTGTTCTCGGTTTTGACCTGCTGGACCTCGTCGTAGGCGGCGAGGAGGGCGTGCCAGGCGGCGGGGTTGTCGGAGCGGGTGAGGGCGATGGCGGCCTGGGCGCGGGGGGCTTCGGCGGCGTCCTCGGAGGCGATGAAGCGGGCGAGGATGGGGACGGCGCCGGGGGGGAGGGTGTCCTCGAGGGACAACTGGGCCGCGAGGGCCGGGGTGATGGACGGGTCGGCGGTGGCGCGCGCGAGGAAGAGGTCGATGGCCTGGGCGGCGGGGATGCGGTGGCGGGCGATTTCGCGGGCGAGGTGGGCGGTTTCGGGGCCGTCGGCCTTGCGCAGGGCGGAGTCGAGGGCGTCGGCGATGCGGGGGGAGGCGCTCCAGGTTTCCGGCTGGTAGAAGGGTCCGCGGGTGTCGGGGCGGGTTCCCCAGGAATCGCCCTTCCAGGGGCCTTCGATGAAGTGGAGGCGGCAGAGGGCGGTGATGAGGTCGGCGCGTCGGGCGGGTTCGGATTCCTGGTGGAGGCGGCGGATGAGGGCGTCGACGACCTCGGGTTCGTGGATGGACTGGAGGATGCGGAGGGCGCCGGTGCGGATGGCGGGGGGTGTTTGGGAGGCATCGAGGGCGTCGAGGCAGGGGGCGGCGGCGCGGAGTTGGATGAGGGTTTGGACGGCGGTATGGGCGACGACGGGGTCGGGGTCGGCGACGCGGCGGAGCATGAGTGGGGCGGCGGAGGCCTGGCGGAGGCGGGCGAGGGCGAGGAGGGCTTCCTTGCGGGCGCGCGGATCCGGGACGTCGAGGGCGTCGGTGAAGGTGGTGAGGCGGACATTGCCGATGAGTTCGGGGCGATCGGCGAGGGCGCGGAGGATCCAGGGGCGGATCCTGGGGATGTTGGCGAGGCGTTCGAGGAGGCTGTTGGCGCTTTGAGGGGCGGCCTGTTTGAGGCCGAAGATGGCGGCGACGCTGACGGCGAGGGGTTGGGTGGGATCGTTGATCCAATCGAGGAAGAGCGGGGGATTGTTTTCGACGGCCATGCCTTGGCCGCGGCGGATGAGGGCGCGCTGGGCGGCAAGGCGGCGGCGGTGGCTGGGGAAGTTCAGTTCGCGGGAGAGTTGGGTTTCGGTGAGGGATTCGTAATCCGGCACCGGGTCGGGGATGAAGTTGCGGGGTTTGAGGCGGACGAGGAAGCCGACGTCGGGGCCGGCCCAGGTGAAGGACGCGCCCTTCCAGCTTGCGGCGTAGATGTTGCCGCGGCCGTCGGCATCGAGGTCGGTGACGCGGGGCAGCCGGAGGAATTCCTGTTGTTCGACGGTGAAGGTGGCGCCGTTGGGTTTGAGGCGGTGGTGGTAGATCCATTCGCGGCCCCAATCGGCGGTGAACGCGGCGTTGTTCCAGCGGCTGGGGATGCCTTCCTCGTCGATCCAGGCGGCGCCGCAGCCGGAGCCGCCGCCGTAGTCGGCGAGGGGCTGGATGATCTCATCGGCGAAGTTCTTGAAGAGGCGCGGGTAGCCGTGCTGGGTGAGGCCGCTGAAGTGGTGGAAGCGGACGTCCCAGCCGCCACCGTCGTTGGTGTTGTCGCGGGCGAAGCCGTCGAGCAAGGGGCTGACGGCGACCTCGAGGATGTTGCGGGTGCCGTCGGCCCACAGTTCGAGATCGGAGCCATCGGGTCGGAAGCGCACGACACCGCCGCCGCGCAACTGGAGTTTGCGGCCGTCGGTGCCGACGGCTTCGAGGAAGCCGAAGTCGCCGATGGCGGCATAGAGCCAGCCGTCGACGCCCATTTCGAGGCCGTTGGAGGAGTGGTCGGCGGGGCGGTCCTTGAAGGTGAAGGCGATGCCGCGGACGAGGGTTTCGCGGGATTCGGCGATGCCATCGCGGTCGCGGTCGTGGAAGACGCTGACGTCCGGGGGATGAAGGAGGTACAGGCGGTCGTGGTCCCAGACGAGACCGCGGGGTGAATCGACATCGGGGACGAAGGCCTTGACCTCGTCGGCGCGACCGTCGTTGTCGGTGTCACGCACGCGGAGCACGCGGCCGAGGTGGGGTTTGCGGTCGAGGGATCCGTTGCCGTCGCTGGAGACGTAGAGGGTGCCGTCGACGTCGGCGGCGACGAAGACGGGGTAGTTGACGGCGGGGGGTGTGGCGAAGATGGAGACCTCGAAATCCGTGGGGGCCTTGACCTCGGCGATGAGGGTTTCGGCTTTTTCGGGGACGACAGCCGGGAGGCTGGCCAGTTCGGCGGGTGTGGGCTGGCGGTCGGTGGCGGTGAAGACCTGGGCGAAGGCCGGGGAGGAGGCGAGCCAGGCGGGGAGAAGGAGGGTGGTGAGGACGTGGCGGGGCATGGTGTGAGGTATTTGAAGGGGGATGGGGATGGGGCTTTGCGGTTCGGAGGATCAGTGGGGTGCGGCTGGAGGGTTGGGATCCGCGGCGAGGGCATCCAGTTCGTCGAGGGTGAGGTGGACGGCGACGATGTACGGCGGCTGGCCCTTGTCCCAATGGCCGTAGGTGGTGGTCACGATGGTGCCGTCGGGGAGGATTTCGACGCCGGGGTAGGCGCAATCCCAGGCGTGGTGATTGTCCATGAGGCGGACGCGGTACTGGCCGGGGCGGCCGGCCTCGATGTCCTCGAAGGCGCCCACCCAGAGGATCCAGTCGCCGGCGGTGGGGGACTGCGGGGCGGTGTCGCGGAAGGAGAGGACGAGGCGGCCGTCGGGTGCGTATTTGGCCGTGTGGCGATCGCCGGTGAGGGCGGGGTGGACTTCGCGGGGAGCGGACCAGGATCGGCCTTCATCGGTGGAGGTCATGGCGTGGGAGGGGCGGCGGCGTGCGTTTTCGCGGAGGAGGAGGAGGAGGCGTTGGCCGTCCGGGGATCGGACGGCACCCGGTTCGCAGAGGTGGACCTCGCTGGAGGCGAACAACTCGCGGGGAGCGCCCCAGGATCGGCCGCCGTCGCCGGATTCGACCTGGTAGAGGCGGAAGACGGGAGGTGTGTTTGTGGTGGGGTTGGGGGAGGGGGTGAAGAACCGTCCGTCGTCGTGGAACCAGGCGAGGTAGCGGCCGGGCCAGGCGCGGACGGGTTCGAGGGAGGCCATCACGACGATACCGCCCCAGGGTCCGGCCGGTTGGAGGGGGGTCCAGGAAGCTCCGTCGTCCTCGGAGATGGCGAGGCGGGCGGGGTGGAGGCCGGACCAGACGATGAGCCGGCGGTGGCCGGCGTGGTCGATGACGCGGTGGATGGTTGGGGTTTCGAGGGAGGACGCCCAGTTGTCGGGCACGGGGAGGCGTGGGCTCCAGGTGCGACCGCCGTCGGTGCTGCGTTTGAGGCAGATGGGTCCTTTGCCATGGCCGCGGGGGTAGACGCAGAGGAGGGTGGAGCCGTCCTCGAGGAGGACGGTGGTGGGGTGGCCGAGGTACTGCCCCGGTTCGCGGTCCACGACGGTTTGGCGATGAGTTTGGGAGGCGAGGTCGAGGAAGCGCGGGGAGGGGGTTGGAGCCGTGGGTGGAGTGGCGGCGGGGAGGGGGAGGGGGAGGCCGAGGGTGAGGGTGAGGGCAAGGGTAAGGCTGAGGGTGAAGGCCTGGGTGACGGCGGGGGCGGACATGGGTTCAAGTCACGGTGAGGAGCCGGTCCAAAGCAAACCGGATTTCTTCCAGTCGAGGAGAAGGTCGCGGAAGCGTTGGAGGGGAGGGGTCATTTCGTGGACGTGCCAGACGAGGACGAGGGGGACGGTGATGCGGGGGTAGAGGGGGATGAGGCGGAGGGAGGGGGATGTGGGGAGGATGCCGTGGGAGACGACGGCGACGCCGGCGCCGGCTTCGACGTAGGTGAGGACGGTGCCGATGAGGCTTGGGGTGTGGGCGAGGCGGGGGATGACGCCGGCGCGGCGGCAGGCGGCGAGGATGGTGTCATGGAGGCCCATGCCTTCGCGGCGGGCGAGGATGATGAGGGGTTGTGAGGCGAGGGCGCGCCAGGGGACCTGCTTTTTGTCGGCGAGGGGGTGATCGGAGCGGACGATGACGCCGAGCGGTTCCTCGCGGAGGGGGACGGTTTGGAGGCCGAAGGCTTCGTGGCCGATGACGGGGCGGGTGATGGCGGCGGAGAGTCGGCCGCGGGCGACGCTTTCCCAGGTGCGTTCGGGGGTGCGTTCCTCGAGGTGGAGGGTGACGCGGGGGTAGCGTTCGCGGTAGGTGTGGAGGAGGCGGCCGAGGAAGGCCTGGGTTGGAGGGCCGATGTAGCCGAGGCGGATTTCGCCTTCCTCGCCGGCGCCGGTGCGTCGGACGCGTTCGAGGCCTTCGTCGAGGCGTTCGAGGAGGATGGCGGTTTCGCGGAGGAGGACGGCGCCTGCGGGTGTGAGGCGGACGTGATGGCGGCTACGTTCGAGGACGGGGGTGCCGAGGTGGGTTTCGAGGTCTTTGACCGCGCGGCTGAGGGCGGGTTGGGCGACGCGGAGTCGGCGGGCGGCGGCGGAGTAGCTCAGGGCTTCGGCGACGGCCTGGAAGTAGCGGAGGTGCCGGAGGTCCATGGGTGGGTGGGCGGGTGGGGTGATGCCACCATGGCATTACGCTGATAGCCAGACGATGTTTCCGTTACCACGTCGGCCGTGCTATTTCGGGGGGGGATGAGTCACGTCGATCTAGCGGTGCAGTTCTTTTTCCAGCTGGGGGTGATCCTGGTTTTCTGCCAGATCGTGGGGCAGGTGGCTCGGCGGCTGGGGCAGCCGCAGGTGGTGGCGGAGATGATCGCGGGCGTGCTGCTGGGGCCGTCGCTGCTGGGGTGGCTGTGGCCCGAGGGGTCGGCGCGGCTGTTTCCGGCGGAGTCCATGGGGGTGTTGTTTCCGGTATCCCAGCTTGGTCTGGCCGCCTACATGTTCGTCGTGGGCATGGAGTTTCGGGTGGACATCGTGCGGCGGCGGTTTCACAGCGCGGTGGCGGTGTCGATCGCGGGGATGGTGGCGCCATTTCTGTTGGGGGCGGCGCTGGGGGCATGGTTTCACGGGAACCCGGCGCTGTTTCCGGAGCGCACGTCGCGGTTCGAGGCGTGTGTTTTCATGGGGGCGTCGATGTGCATCACCGCGTTTCCGATGCTGGCGCGGATCATCCATTTCAAGAAGCTGGCGGGGACGACGATGGGGACGGTGGCGTTGGGGGCCGGGGCGATCGATGACGCGGCGGCCTGGTGTCTGCTTGCGGTGGTGCTGGCCAGTTTTGACGGGGACTTCGGGGATGCGGTGCGGAACATTGCTGGGGGCGTGGCGTACGTGGTGGTGGTGCTGGGGATCGTTCGTCCGTTGATGGAGCGGTGGGGGCGGCGTGTGGACCGGGAAGGGAGTCTTTCGGAGGGTGGGTTCATCCTCTGCCTGGGGTTGTTGGCGTTTGGGGCGTGGGCGACCGATGCGTTGGGGCTGCACGCGGTGTTTGGCGCCTTTGTGATGGGGGTTGCGATGCCGCGGGGTCGGGTGGTGCGGGATCTCATTGAGCGGATTCAGCCGCTGACCGTGGCGTTGCTCCTGCCGCTTTTCTTTACATTCTCCGGACTCAACACGCGGATCGGGCTTTTGGATTCCTGGGCGTTGTGGGGGATGGCGGGGTGGGTGTTTCTGGCGGCGGTGGTTGGGAAGGGGGGGGCGTGCTGGCTGGCGGCGCGTTGGACGGGGGTGAGTCCGCGCGAGGCGATGGGGATTGGCACGCTGATGAACGCGCGAGGTTTGATGGAGTTGATCATCATCAACATCGGCCTGCAGCGCGGGGTGATCGGCCCGGCCCTGTTTGCTTCATTGGTGATCATGGCCGTGCTCACCACCCTGATGGCTTCGCCGCTCTTTGAGTGGCTGGTTGGGCGTCATGGGCCGCAGGCGGAACCCGAGGGGGTCGATGGGGAACCTGGAGGCGGGGCGGTGGCCGTGGAGGCTGTGAGGCAGGGTGGCTCGACCGGGGGTTGAGCCGGAGGACTGCGGGCGGGGGTGGGGTGTGGGGGTTGATGGGTTGCGGCCTAAAGTGGCATTAGGAATATGCGGTTTATGGAAAACCGAGGCATCCCTGAGCGGCTCAGACGGTTGCGGGTGCGTGTGGGGCGTCGGTTATCCGACAAACCATCCCGCGTGCGTCATGGTTCTGTAACCTCGCCGCTATGAAATCCTTAAGTGAATCCGCAAGCAGGATTTCATTCGTTGACCTAGGACGAACGTCGGATTGTCTTACGTTTGTCGATGTGTGAGGAGAGCGGACCTGGGGGTGGGGGTTTCTGTAACACGTTGATAAACAAGGGTGGGTCGATTTTGTGGGGTGGATTTCGGGGTTGGGTTGGGTCGTGGCACGCGGGTTGCTAAAGAGTGCATGTCTTTCGGTGCGTGGCGGCGCCTCCTCCCCTAACCCCCGCTCGCACCGATCTTGAGGGCAGGGCGAAAGCCTTGCCCTCTCTCTTTTTTTGGGGGTGGTTTCGGTGGGGAGGGGGAGCAGGAGCGGGAGCTGGAGGAGGTGAGGGTGGGGTTGGGGCCGGGGTTGGGGGTTGCGTACTTGGTAGGGGGGGGCTTTCTGAAAGCTGGGGGTGGGTGGGGATCGATACGGGTGGGGTGACGGATCCGATTACAGGGCGCGGCGACGTTTCGGGAATGCTTCAACGTGTTGGTGATCAACGGCGGCTTGGCTTTGTTAGCCCGCGGGTGGGTTCGACTGTCGGATTCTTTAACGAAACTCGCGAGAGCCTGAATTCCGGCTAAAGCGCTCTGGTTAAGCGGCTTGAGAGGGTGCTAGGGGAAACGGTGAGAGAAAGGGGGGGTGTGCGGTGTCAGGGGCATTTACGCTTCGAGCGGGAGGGGGTCGGGTGGGGTGGGCGGGGTGGATGGGGGTGGGTCAATGTTTGAGTTTGGTGATCCGTTGCTCTAACCGATTTGTTTTCAATACTTTAGAAAGTGGTGTCCTCGTTGGATCGATGGCAGGCGAGGTGATGGGGGCGGCGGGGATCGGGGTTGTGGCACGGCGGTTGCTTCATGTGAGGAGGTCAATTTCGCTGTCCGCGGGATCAAGACCAACCAATCCAAAATCCAAAGAGGTAAAGACGTTATGAAAAAATTCGCGATTGCTGCGCTGCTCGCGGGCACCATGTTGGTCCCGGTTTCGGAAGCTGCTCAGGTCAAGTTCTCGAATCCGGCCTGGCGCGATGCCAGCTACGGCGGTGGGGAATTCGGCGCTGATATCAACGGAGACAACGTTCCCGACTTCTACACGTTCTGCTTGGAGCGGAACGAGGGTCTGGCGTTCAACAAGCCTTACGACTACACCCTGGGTTACAGTGCTGTGGCTGGTGGGCTTGGTGGCGGCCCTGTGGACACGATTTCCAAGGGAACGGCCCTTCTGTACAGCAGGTTCACGGATCAGAGTCTCGCTGCTGACGGTTATAGCTTTGCCACCGGCAATCCAGCCGCTGATGCGGCTCGTGCAGCGAGCGGCCGATTGCTCCAGAACGCAATTTGGATGCTTGAGCAGGAGTTGGCTCCTGATATCACCAATCCTTTCCTTGCGTTGGCTGTTTCCCAGTTTGGCAGCTTGGCTGCTGCGATGGCGGACGTCGTCGGCGGTCGGGTTGGGGTGTTGAACCCGACCGATCCCTCGGTTCCTCAGACCAGCCCGCTGTGGCGCCGTCAGAGCGTGCTCATCAACCTGCCTGACAACGGCATGGCGGTGATGCTCCTCGGTGGCAGCCTGATGCTGATCGGTGCCGCCCGCCGTCGCATGGCCTAATGGCCGGGCGCGTCCGAGGTTAGAACCGACCCATTCGACGAGGGGGCGCGCAAGCGCCCCCTCCTTTTTTTTGAAGTTGTGAACCAGCACGGCATTCCCCCTTCGAGTCGTAGGATCGGTTCTCCCAGAGGTGGAGGATTATGGGTGAAGAAGGGGCTGTTGGCGGTGGGGAGTGCGTTGGTGTTTGTGGGGATGATGGAGTTGGTGGGGTGGATGGCCGGGGTGGAGCCGGCGTTTCACCGGGAGGATCCTTACGCTGGATTTTCGCGGCATGTGCCGCACTACGTCCGGGTTGGGGAGACGAACGGGACGGATCTGCTTGGGGTGGCTCCGAACAAGGCGAGGGTGTTGAACCCGCAGACCTTTGCCGCGGTGAAGGCGCCGGGGACGTTTCGGATCGTCTGTGTCGGGGGTTCATCGACGTACGGGCGGCCGTTTTTCGACGGGACGTCGTACGCGGGGTGGTTGCGGGCGATGTTGAGGGCAGCGGAACCCGACCGTTCCTGGGAGGTGATCAACGCGGGGGCGATCAGCTATGCCAGTTATCGGGATGTGCGCCTGATGGAGGAGTTGGCGGTGTACGGGCCGGATCTGTTTGTGGTGTACACGGGGCACAACGAGTTTCTGGAGCGGCGGACGTATGCGGGATGGGAGGAGAGGTCGGGGTGGGTGGCGGGGGCGGTTTCGGTGGCGAGTCGGACGCGCACGGCGACGATGGTGCGTGGTGTGATGGATCGGGTGGGGGTGGATCGGGAGCGTGGGGCGCATCGTTCGCCGGAATTGGGGGAGGAGACGCGGGCGATTCCGGTGAATGCGGTGGGGCCGGAGGCGTATCATCGGGACGAGCGGTTTTCGGAGGAGGTGGCGGGGCATTTCCGGGCGACGTTGAATCGGATGGTGGACGTGGCGGCGGGGGTTGGGGCGGGGATTGTTTTTGTGGGGCCTGCGTCGAACCTGGCGGATTTTCATCCGTTCAAGAGCGAGCATCGGGAGGGGTTGGGGGAGAGGGAGTTGGCGTTGTGGAACCGGCATTTCATGGAGGCGCAGGAGAAGGCGGGGGCGGGGAGGTGGGAGGAGGCGAGGGGAGCGATCGAGGCGGCGGAGGGGATTGATGATCGGTTTGCGGCGCTTTGGTATTGGAAGGGGCGGATTGCGCGGGGGTTGGGGGATGGTGCGGGGGCGTATCGGGCGTTTGCGCGGGCGCGGGACGAGGATGTGTGTCCCTTGCGGGCGATCGGGGTGTTGGGGAAGGCGGTGCGGGAGGTGGCGCGGAGTCGGGGGGTGCCGTGGGTGGATTTTGAGGAGGTGGTGGTGAGGAACAGCGAGGACGGGCTTCCGGGGCGGGGGATGTTCCATGATCACGTGCATCTGACGGTTGAGGCCAACCGTCAGATGGCGTTGGCGCTGGTGGAGAGGCTGAGGGGGATGGGGGTTTTGCGAGGGGGGGGTGACTGGGGTGACGCGGTGATCGGGCGGGTGACGGCGGAGGTGTTGGCGGGGGTGGATCGGGTGCGGCACGCGAAGGAACTGCGTCTGTTGTCGACGATGCTGGGTTGGTTGAACCAGGCGGAGATGGCGCGGCACCAGGCGGATTTTTCGCTGGGGTTGTCCGGGGAGACGGAGGAGGCGTATGGGGAGTTGGTGAACGGCTGGCGTGGGAACGGGGCGCCGGGGCTGGCGGTCGAGTACGGGAGGAAGGCGGTGGCGCTGCATGGGGAATCGGCGGCGCTGTGGACCGCGCTGGGCACGGCTCTGCTGGACGCGGGCGATTCCCGGGAGGGGATCGAGGCGTTGAGGCGGTCGATTGGCTTACGACCGGACGATGCGAACGCCAGGACGCGACTGGGAGTGGCGCTGGCGCTGAGGGGGGAGGACGAGGAAGCGGCAGTGCATTTGGGGGAAGCGGTCCGGCTGCGACCGGACTCGGGCACTGTCCGAGGGAATTACGGGCTTGTCCTGGCCCGGATGGGGAGGCTGCGGGAAGCGGTGGTGGAGTATGAGAAGGCGGTGGAGATCGAGCCGTCAGCGCCCGGGCATCGGTTTCAGCTGGGGCATTTGCATGAGCAGCTTGGGGATGTGGAGGAGGCGGTGCGGCACTATCGGATGGTGGTGCGGGTGCAGCCGGAGCATCCGAAGGCCAGGGAGCGGTTGTCGGCGCTGGAGGCGGGTTCGCGGGAGCGTTTGTGACGGGGGGATGGGGAAGGGGGGCGGTGGGGGCGGGGGTCAGGGTTGTTGGGTTTCGAGGGTGGCGAGGGTTTTTTTGGCGTCGGGGACGAAGGCGGCGTTGGGGGCGGTGACGATGGCCTTCTCAAGGGCGGCCTTGGCCTCGGGGACTTGTTTCAGGCCGGCGTGGGCGAGGCCGAGGTGGTAGAGGGCGTCGGCGTCGGTGGGGCGGGACCGTGTGGCGTCGGCGAGGAGTTGGACGGAGAAGCGGAAGTCGCCGCGGCGGAGGGCCAGTTTGCCGAGGGAGGTGGCGAGTTCCTGGTCCCTGGGGAGTTCCTGACGGAGTTTGAGGGTGAGGTCGTAGGCGCGGGATTCCTGGCCGGCGACGGAGGGGAGGAGGAGGGCGAGTTGGCGGGTGGCAGGGGTGAAGGCGGGGAAGCGGGTGACGATGCGTTCGTAGGTTTGGAGGGCCTGGTCGACCCGGCCGCGGGTTTCGGCGAGGCGGGCTGCGGCGAAGAGGGAGGCGAGGCTTTCGGGGTCGTTGGCGATGGCCTGTTCGACGGAGGCGGGGACGCGGTTGGCGTCGGGGCGGAGGGCGAATTCGACACGTTGGACGAAGGAACTGGCGGTGGTGGCTTGGGTGTTGTTGGTGCTCGCGGCGAGGCGGTTCATGGTGTTGGTGGCCTGGTCGATGCGGCCGACGGCGAGCGCGGCGGTGGCGAAGAGGGAGAGGACGGCGGGGTTGTCGGGTTGTTTGGAGGCGGAATCCTGGAGGAGGCTGTAGGCGTAGGCGTGGTCGCCGGCGGCGAAGGCGATGCGGCCGGACTCGAAGGCGACGGTGGGGTCCTGGGGGGCGGCCTGGCGGGCCTGGCGGGCGAGTTCGAGGGCGCGGTTGGTGTTGCCGAGGTGTTGGATGTTGAGGAGGGCGAAGCCGTTGAGGAGCGGGGCGGAGTTCGGGTTGACCTTGAGGGCGTTTTCGAAGGTTTCGCGGGATTTTCCGGGGGCTCCGGAGGCGGCGTAGGCCTGGGCGAGGCGGGAGAGGGCGACGAGGTCCTTGGGGGCTTCGGCGCGGCGTTTTTCCAGGGTGGCGACGGTTTGGGGGGAGGCGTCGTCGGGGGGGATATCGAGGATGGCGAGGTGGGCGCGGGCGGTTTCCCTGCCGTCGAAGCTGGTGGTGGAGGCGACGGCCTGTTGGAGGGCGATGCGGGCGGGGGCTTCCTGGCCCATCATGTAATGGGCCATGCCGAGGTGGAACTGGACCTCGGGGTTGGAGGCCATGGTTTCGACGGCATCGAGGAGGAGTCGGAGGGCCTCGGGGTAATTGGCGCGGCGGTACTCGAGCCAGCCGAGGGTGTCGGCGATGATGGAGCTGCGGGGGTTGACGCGGCGGGCGCGGGAGGCCAGTTCGTAGGCGGTGGAGGGGTCGCCGAGTTTTTCGCTGAGGAGGAAGGCGAGGTTGTTGAGGACGAGCCAGGAGTCGGGTTGATGCTTGAGGGCGGCCTCGTAGGCGGCGCGGGCCTCCTGGATGTTGCCGGCCTCGCTATGGAGCATGCCGACGAGGGTGAGGGCGCCGACGTTGGCGGGGGCCTTTTCGATGGCGCGTTTCAGTTCGGCGAGGGCTTCGGCGTTGCGGCCGGTGTTGATGTAGAGCTGGGCGAGGGCGACGAGGGCCTGCTGGGAGTTGGGGTCGATTTCGAGGACGCGCCGGAGGGCGGCTTCGCCGGCGGCGGTGTCGCCGCCGGTGCGGGCCAGTTCGGATTTGACGAGCCAGGGGAGGGGATCGTTGGGGGTGGCGCGGAGGCGTTGTTCGACGCGGGTGCTGGCCGCGGCGCGGTCACCGGCGCGGACATCCAACTGGACCAGCTGTTCGAAGGCGACGGGGTGGAGTGGGTCGATGCGGAGGCAGTCCTCGAAGACGTCCCTGGCGTCCTTGGTGCGTTGGCGTTGGACGAGGACGGTGCCGAGTTGGGCACGGGGTGCGGTGTTGGTGGGGAACTGTTGGGCGGCGGCGGCGTAGGTTTGGATGGCGTCGTCGAGGCGGCCGGTGGCGCGGTAGGCGCGGGCGAGGAGCATGTGGGCCTGGAGGACCTGGGGGGCGCGGCGGGTGATATCGACGAGGGTGCCGATGGCTTCGGAGGAGTTGCCGCGGGCGATTTCCAGTTCGGAGAGGAGGAGGGCGGGTTCGACGGGGCGCGAGTCGAGGCGTATGGATTCGCGGAGGTGGGAGATGGCGCGGTCGAGGTTCTTGTTGAGGAGGTTGGCGATGGCGAGCTGGAATTGGAACTCGGGGGAGGCGGCGTTCCATTTGGCGGCGGCGTCGAGGGCCTGGACGGCGTCGGCGGGTTTGTTTTCGGCGAGATCGATCTTGGCGCGGACGCGGAGGGAGTTGGGGTCGGCGGGGCTTTGGGCGAAGGCGCGGGCGAGGAAGCGCCGGGCTTCGGGGAACTCCTTGTTGTTGAAGGCGACTTCGGCGCGGGCGGTCCAGGCGGGGATGACCTCGGGGGCTTTGGCGTTGAGTTCGTCGAGGACGCGGATGGCCTGGTTGGTTTGGCCGGTTTGGAGGAGGGCCTGGGCGTAGCGGAGGCGGGCGATGCCGTGCGGGGGGGACAGTTCGGCGGCCTTGGCGAGGAGCGGGAGGGCATCGTTGGTGACGCCGTTTCCGAGGAGGACGCCGCCGAGGGTGAGGTGGGCGAGGACGGAGGAAGGTTCCTGGGAGATGGCGCGTCGGAAGGTTTGGATGGCGGTGTCGCGATCGCCGTTACGGAGGGCCAGTTCGCCTTCGGCGAGGGTGAAGACGGCGCGGTCGCCGCCGGCGCGGGTGCGGAGGGAGGCGAGGCGGTTGGTGAAGGCGGCGATTTCCTCCGGGGAGCGGGCGGTCCGGAGCTGGGTCATGACCGCGGTTTCGTTGGCGGGGTCGATTTCCAGGAGGGCGTCGACCTCATCCTTCCAGAGGTTGGTGCCGGAGATGGAGTAGATGAGGGCGAGGGCTTCGCGGACGGGGACCTCCCTGGGGTAGGTGTCGCGGACCTGGCGGAGGAGGGGGAAGGCGCTTTGGAGCTGGCCCTGTTCGAAGAAGATGCGGCCGAGCCGCATGAGGGCGTGGTTGTTGGTCTGCTGGACGCGGAGGGCGTTGATGTACTGGATTTTGGCGGCCTCGAATTCGCGTTTCTCGAAATGGCGGTCGGCGCTGGCGATGATGGAGTCGACGTCGGTGGATTTGGAGCAGCCGGTGGCGAGGGCGAAGGAGAGCGCAAGGCCGAGGCTGAGGGTGATGGCGGCGAGGGAGCCGGGGCGGCGGGGTTTGGGGGGGTGGTCGATCATAGGACGGTGGAAGGCCACGGGGGAGGTTAGCATGGCATGGGCCTGCGCCCAGTCGAAAGGTTTGGGGCGTGGGGTGGTGGTGTCAGGGATTTCGGTTCTTCGACGATTTCAATGGATCAGTGACAGGGTAGTCTGAGTTTGCCGGCCA
>VFQN01000685.1_pt1 | contig 61514 bp, 94 predicted proteins | sample 3512371 | NCBI WGS metagenome assembly VFQN01 (sample SAMN10412370, study PRJNA504923) | tailings metagenome | isolation source: Replicate 2 from Balatoc abandoned mine | place: Philippines: Itogon, Benguet | collected 2017-08-28 | reverse complement strand
CCTGAACAGGGGAATGGGAGTCATCCACCAGCTGATGCCCGACGGTTCATCATCCACTGGCAGGCACCTGCCACCGGCACGCCTTCCCTGTGGGTCCGGGCAGACCACACAGGCGTTGAGTGGCCATGCGTTGCGCTGATGCCATGTGAATCGGGTGTTGGAGTATCTGTGTCCCTTCGAACTAGTGTGTGCCAACGCGAGGGTATACCGGTATAAGGGCTCAAGTGTGTGGGACCGCGTGCAGCCAGGCCATGCCAACAGTGTGCGCGCTGCGAGGTGTGCCAGTGGGTGTAGGGGGCTCTTTGTTGAGACCCGTCAGGTGCTGACCCACAGCGCGTCCTGATATCCTGCCAACGCGAAACATGCAATTGTGATCTTTCTTTCTGCTTGATTTGCCGGGTGTGGAACCCGTGCGCTCTCGCCCCGAGCCCCGATGCCGGAAGCGGTCTCCCCCCGTACCCGAGATGGTTGCGCTTAACACCAAGCACATCAGCAGTACACACTAGACCCCAACAAGAAGCGTAGGAACTGCTCCTTTGTAGGGGACACCGGGTCGTTCGCGGGCGCGTTTCGTTGATCCTCGGCACGATGAACACATCGGTGCTCCGCAACCTGGTGCGTAGCGTAAGCTCAGCTGGTTTCGAGCCCGTTAGGGGGTTTAGCTTCTGCACATCTTCACCGGTGGATACCATCTTGCATGCGCAGGGCGTGCTGTCGCGGGCATACGCCGGCAGTCACCAGGCCGCAGAGAGCGCCGTTCGCGCGTTTGCGACTGGTAAGACAATTATGTACAATTGCTTGAAGCAGTCGGGATGAGGAATGCGGGACCAAGGGTAACCGAGCGTGCCCCGTGATGGCTGAGTTTAGGTGCGGCCCCGTCGAAGAAGGATGTGCTCTACAGCCTAACGAACCCCGACCCGGATGCTGAGGCTACCGTGAAGTCCTACCTCAGCGGGCTTTACAAGGGCGCTAAGCTTGAGGCCACCCAGCCCGATGACTCGCTTGAGTTCACGAGCAAGGTGGAGAAGAAATACAAGGCAGCCCAGGTGGTGGAGTATGGCCTCCAGGTGAGGCCATCTCTTCAAGCCATATGTGGCGGGGAATGCATGTGGCTCCTTCCGACACCTGGCGGGGTAATACACAGGGCCATATGTGGCCTGTGCCGGAACAGTTATGCTTCGCGATATCGTCAAGTAGGACACAGCACTCATTCCCTGTTGGTTCTATGTCCTTGCAGACTATCAGCGTGCCTCTGGGCTACACCAAGTCGGACCTGTCTCCTGTTAAGCGCTACGCTGCTGAGCTGCTGAAGCTCGGCAAGCAGGTGGGCCGGGGCAGGCGCCACGACACGTTCTGGGGGGTTTTGTTTTCCTTGGCAGTCAAGAGATGTGTGGGTCAGAGATGACCTTGGTTGGGATGGTTCTGGTGAGGGCACGGTAAGGGCGGTAATGCACTGGGAGGCGCTTCAACATCAATCTGTGCAACACTGCTGGCATGACACAATGAAGGAGGAAGGCGATTTTTGCTGTCGCTGCAGCAGCAGCAGCAGTAGCAGGGGAAGGGACAGCCGTTGCGGCGGCAGCGGTGACGCCGGCGGTTATGGCTGAGCTGTGCAGGTGGGCCAGGGCGCAACGGGGCGGCAGCACGCTGGCCCAGGACCTGCTGGACCTGGACCCAAGCAGCCAATGACTTGAAGCAGAAACCGAAGCAGCAGCACAGGATTGGAAGCAGCAGCGCAGTAGCAGGGCTGGGTAGCAAGGCATGGGATGGGCTGCTCAGCTCCCGTCCCCAAGCCCCTATGTGCTGTGTAAGGGACGCGCGCGCCATGGGGCCACTAGGCAGCGCACTGCGTCGGCATCCGGCCGCACATGTGCAGCTGCACACCGCACAAGGCAGCGAGCAGCAGCAAGCGAGGGCACCGAGCTTCGCCCGTGGCTACACGGCCGCCGCTGTGCCGGGCACCTGCATCGGGACACCAGCGGCGGTGCAGCGACGGCAGTGGGCTTGGCAGCCAGTGCACACGCTGCACGCGGCCGTGCAGGCGAGGCCCATGGTGTCATGGGCTCGGGCTGTCCTCCGGGTCAGGCAGCGCATGCTGCTGACGGGGCGAGGCCCTGCCTGCCCTTCTGCCCGCCCGTGCGGCGCGTAAAAACACGGAGCAGCACACCTCATCCTGCGGGGGATAAGATCAACCGCAAGGAGACCGTGTAAGGCGTCAATGGGTCACGGATCCCGCGGGGGAGGGCAGCAGCAGCCGCAGCAGCAGGGGCAGGGGCAGCTCCTGGGCGCGTGGCGTAGCGTGGCGTACCACGCCAAGCGCATTGTGTAGGCCGCCGTACCGCTCGCGTGGTACCAGGCCCGGCATGCGCAAGTGCTGGTGGGAAGAGACGAGGGGCCGCGCAGCAATGTCCCCTGCACTGTACGGCAGCCGGGGCCGGCCGCGCTGTACAGCTTTTGAAGCGACCCCAGGCCGGGGGTTTTGGGGGGCTGCAAGCTCCAGCGCGGGGCGGGATCCTGTCTGTGGCGGCACTGCCTGGGCGTGCCTCAGGGCGGATGGGCCCATGGGTTGGGCGGAGCTGCTGCTGCCGCACAGGGCCGCAGCAGGCAGCGTGCGACCAGCAGAGGGGAGATACATCACGCCAGCAGCTGCCAACGGCGCCGCGCGGCTCAAGCGCTGCCCGCGCTGCTCGTGCAGCTGCTCCGCCCTCAGCCAGCGGCGCGCAAGGCAGCTCACTTGTGCTATGGGTGTCTTTCCGAAACCGACTGTGACCACGGCGCGTCCGCCTGCAGTTGGGGTGAATGGCCTCAGAGCTCCACCCTGCAGCCCGTGCGCCGTTCCTTGGACGTGCAGGCTGCATTAGCGCGCCTTGTCTCCCCGCACCCCTCACTCTGGCGTGCTGTTGACCTCGCCACCAGCACTAGCGGACCCCTAGGTACTCTGGCCCGCTTCTACAATGCCATCACACCAACACAGTGTCCTCCTTGCTCTGCTGGCCCCCTGCGCCGCTGCCCCTGCAGGCCGGCTTCGAGGACCCCGCCACGGAGGTGTCCAAGCGCCTGGCGGACACCGCCTCCACCGCAGACAGCGTCAAGGAGCTGCTCACAAAGTGCGTGAAAATGCTGTTGAGGGTGCTTGCGCGCTGGCAGGCTGAAAGACGTCCAAAGCCTATCCGTGCCGCTACGCGCGTTGCCATGGCCTGGGCTCGGGCGGTACTGGTTGGGTTTGCCATCGGCCTCGCTGCGGCCACTCACAACGAGGTGCCACCTCTCCCTGAGGACAGATTTTTCGGCGTGCATGCCTTCGGAGGCGTTGCTGCATTGCATGCAGTTGTAAACCGGTAGCCGGCATGGTTACGCGGCGTCATCACGTCAGTCCTGACCATGGGGTCACTACTGAGGTGGATGGTTGCCGCGTATCGGCATAAGTGTGAGCGAAGGCGTGAGGGAAGCACGATTAGCCTTCAGCGACCGCGTACACTACCAGCGACACAAGAAGTACAAATGCATGCGACCCACTCCCTTCGCACCGTGTTGCGCGCCCTTGTGCCGCAGGTCCAAGAACCTGATGAGCGCCGAGCTGTACGGCGCGCTGATTGAGGCGGTTCAGGCGGTTGAGAACGCAACCAACTCAACCGTGACGCTGGACGGCAGCTCGCCCGCCTACAAGGAGTTCGCCAAGCGCGTCGAGGTGGGCGGGGGCCGGGGGTGCTGCGGCCTTGCGGGCCGTTGCTTCTCTGGCTCCTTATCGGCTGGGGGGATGGGACGGGGCCAGTGGCGCACGGCGGGCATGGTGACGGGCGTCCTGCAAGGTGGAGCACGGCCCTGTACTACAGTATTAGTTACACCATGTTGACTTCAGCCGAGGGGAAGCCGAGGTGAAGGGGGACTTTGCAAGGCAGGCTGCAGCGCGTTGCGGACTCTCCACTTGCTTTCAACCGCTTGCTGCCTGGGTACACTGCAGCATCACCCTCGCTCCAGGGCCACCTGTGTCCTACCAGCCAAGCCACCTAACTTAAACAGTTTGGCACAGCCACGTCCCACAGCTCACAGCATCCACCCCTCTGGCTGCTGCACCTGCCCGTCCCCCCTTGTGCCCGCCCCCAGGCCATCGCCGCCACCCACGGCATCCCCGCCAAGCTGCTGGTGGAGGTCAAGAAGGGCGCCGCGGATGAGGTGGGTCACATGCGGGCGTGTGGATGCAGGCAAGCACCTTGCTTGGCCAGCGGACACGGAACGTGGCGTACTAGTTCGAGAGAGGACTCGCCGCACTTCGCCCCGTCGAGCTGCAGCGCCAGTGCCGCATTCGACCCAAAGTTACCACTTGCTTGCTGTTAAACCCCTTACCTGGGGAAATTCCACTGCTCTCCGCAGGACGCTGCGGCCAAGGAGTACGCCCGCTGGCAGCAGACCGCCGCCGTCAAGGACGTGAGTGCGCCCCGAACTCGTGTGTACACGTATGCATGCCGTGGGATGCGCAAGGGGGTGTGAGGTCTGCGGGCCACCTCACTACCCCGCTCAAAAGCAGCAGCCGTCGTGTGCGCATGTGTAGCTGCGAAAGGGTCAAATCGCAGGAATTACGTTACGGTAGATGGCTTGGAAGCGATGATGACCTTCCGCTGCTCGTCCTAGCCCTGCCCCTTTCCCACTCCCTCCTGACATCCCCCCTCCTGCCCTGGCCGTGCAGGCCATTGCCGAGATCGAGGCGCTCAAGTCGGAGGCCGCCTCCCTGCTGGACAAGCACCTGGGCAAGACGGCGGAGCAGGTGGGTTGCCTGGTAACACACAGCCCACATAAGCCCGCATGGCACGAGCCAAGGTGCACGCGCGGCCCTCTCGTGCATGACGGAAATGTGGGGGTATGGACATACCATTCCACCTACCCCCTTGTCGCTTGCTGCCGCGGCCATTGCGCCCTGGCGGTCTACCGGTTATATCAACAATCGCATCTTTTGATCTGTGTTGCCTTGCCCTGTTTTTGGGCGCCTTCTCCTTGCAATCCTGCATCTGTGAACACCAAACCCTCACACCCGCGGTCAGTCAGGTGTAAACCTCTGTCCCGACTGCCCGACAGCCCGGCGCCATGCCTGGCCATACACAACTTGTGAAGCACCAGTATACGCACTTCGCTTCCCGCCCAACCCCTGCCCCATTTCAAACACGCACGACCACCCCGCCCAGGTGCGCAAGGAGCAGCAGGCGGCGCTGGCTGCCGCTGTGCGCCGGGCTGAGGCCGCCAAGGGCCAGGCGTGGGCGGCCGCCTTCCTGGAGGACGTCAAGCGCGTGCAGTGGTTCGACGCGTGCGTGGCGGAGAACCCCGCCGTGGGGCCCAAGGTGGCGGCGTGAGTAGCAGCAGTGCATATGGGATATGAGCTGGGAGAGGGAGGAGCTGCGGAGGGCAGGGGCGGAGCGAGCGGCGGCTGGCAGCGCGTTGTCCCGGGCCTTGGGCTGGTTGCGTGGAGGCTAGCAGGTGGTGGTTGGCGTCGACCCTTGAGGTGCGCTGAGCAGGAGGCGCTGGAGCTTGCTGCGGGCGTGCCGGAGTGAGTCAGATGGAAGAGTTCCTGCGTGGTGGATGTGCAGGGAGGGAACGGAGGGCCGCTACATGCGGGCCCGTAGGGGAGTTTGGCGGAGGATGCGGGGCGGGTGCACTGCAGGGTGACACAGCGTTCGCCGCTGCGGCTGGGTGGCTGGCATGACCCTCCTGGTGGCGGGTGGTGTTGGGCACCGCCCGCTGCGCATTGGCTTATCTGGCGTGCTGTGTGCTGTAGGCCTGTAGCATGTAGGCGTGTAGGCGTGTACCTTTGGCGCCAAGTCTATCGTAGGTGTTCGGTTAGTTTGTGGGTTGCAGCAACACGTGCGCGTTTCGACATGTGTTGACGAGGTCGGAGGCGGCGTACGTCGGGACAGGCAAGGCCCAGATGTCCTTCCTGTCGTTGGTTTGCACGCACGCGGCCAGGAAAGGGCAATGTAATCAACATGGTGCCCTCCACCTGTGTACAACGACGGCCCTGGACAGCCGCGACAGCAGCAGCAGCAGGCAAGGACTGGATCGGCGTTGCCGGAGGAACATGGAGCCGTCAGTGTTCGCAGCACCTGTGTACCGCTTGGCCACGTCGGCCATATCGATAGGGCGACATTGCACAGGCAGGGCCGGGCTCGCCAGCGCACACAGTAACGGCAAATGTGTAGGATACTTAGTTGAAAGAGTGGTTCAGCAACTAGCGTGTGGAAGCACGTAGGGGTAGCTTCCACCAGGTTGCACTTGGTGGCACGCAAAGCCATGGTAGGAGACTAGAGTGCGGGACCTCCAGCCGCTGGTACGCTCCACGCACGAACACCGCTCCGCATTCCAACTGCCAGGCTCGTAGTCGCACCTGCCGTGTCGGGCAACCTCACTCCCTGAACTTGTGCCACCTACCCTGGGCCGCGGCCCCGTCAGCAACCTAGTTTGAACAGCTCGAGCCACAGGCACATGGGCTCTGTGAAAGCAGCGCCAGACGGCTGGCGCTCTTCCGCAGCAGCATACGCGACCCCGGCCACCACGCATTGATCTTCAACCCTGCCAGCCTGCATTCATTCAATCATTTACACGTGCCGTGCCGGTACGGAGACGGGTTCGACAGGACAGGGACGCCCACCAGCGCCCACTGCTCGAGGCCATCTCGTTGCAAGGGTGCCTCCTGCCGACGCACACCCTTCCCGTCCTGAATTTCGTGCTTGACATGGCTAACAAAAGGGTTCCAAGCGCACCGCATATCGATAACCAACGACACGCCCAACGTACACCTGCGACGGCCGTACTCTCACGGCCAGCATCAGGCAGCGAACTCCCGACCCTCATCAGGGCACTTCACTGTGCCATACAAACCGCTCCCCATGGCCGCTCATGCTCCAGACCATGTGTGCTGATCGCGTTGCTCCCCCAAACGTTCCGAGGGACTCGCCAGGTGATAGACCATGTGCCAGGTACCCAGGGGTCCCCTGCAGGTACCCGCATCACCCGCATCCCACCACCTGCGCAGCGGCCGAACCACGGCTCCTTGCCACAGGGCAGGGCGCCATTTGGTCGCAGCGACCCATGCCCCCATGCCCCGCGTGCCTTGGCCGCGAGCTCCAAGCACGTGGCATGTGCAGGGTAACCCAAGTGCAACGGCGAAGGCGCTGTGACCCTGTCCCCTTGCGTTGTGGCAGCAGGAGCAGCAGAAACCGTACCGTACGGGACGTGGTGCTGGGAGTGGTGCTGGGGTGGCTCTACCCTTGAGTCAACAATGCTCTTGTGGCCCCCACCTCCCTTGAAAGATATAGGATGCAAATGAGTGCGCGAGGGTCTTATGTTTTTCCTGAGCCGGTTACCCGGCAGGAACCACAGTCCCACCTGGTCCTGCCACACGCGCCGAGGAGCAAGCTGCGCCCGAAATCATGTGCCATAGCTAGTCCGCCGCTGTAAGTAGTACGCGTGAATACTAAACGCGTATTGCCGGTGAGAGCAAGCTTGCAGCACCTCGCTGTGGTCTGTGACCGCAGGCATTTCCCCGTCACTCGTGCCGCTACAGCAGCCGAAAGACCGCCTTTGTTCCACTTGACAACGTTAAGGACGAACCAGTGGCTAGGTGAAGGTAGAGGCTGAACGCGTCTTGACCGGGAGGCCATAGGGCTGAAGGCGCAAACATGTATGCTTGCGGGGTCGTAAACTACTTAGCCTGGCCACTGCGCAACGCTGTCTACGCTTGCAAGCCCGATTGCGGCCGTGGTGGCGCTGTTCTGTGGCCAATGCACGCTCCTGGGTGGGGGGCCCGTACGGCCTGCATCGGAGCGAAATTGTGGCACGGCTTAACGCAGCCGAGCGCCTTACCTGGGGCCCTTTACCGCGCTGCATACACTCTTGCCACTTCGGTCTCCTCTATACTCTTATACAGAACCAGAAATGGCCCTGTCCATGCAGACCCGGTCGGTTGTGGGCGTCCGCGGCGCCCGCAGCTCGGTGCGCCCTTTCCGGGCCGCCCCTTCCAGCCGCATGGTCGTCCGCGCCAGCTCCGCTGTGTCGGAGATTGTTGACAAGCTGAAGACCCTGACTCTGCTGGAGGCCTCCGAGCTGGTCTCTGAGATTGAGAAGACCTTCGGCGTGGATGCCTCGGCTGCCGCTCCCATGGCCTTCGCTGCCATGCCCGCTGCTGCCGCGGCCGCTGCTCCTGTCGTTGAGGAGAAGACCACCTTCGACGTCGTGCTGGAGGAGATCCCCGCCGACAAGAAGGTCGGCGTCTACAAGGTGGTGCGCAACATTGCCAACATCGCCGTCAACCAGGTGAAGGACTTCACCGCCACCCTGCCCAAGGTCCTGAAGGAGGGCCTGAGCAAGGAGGAGGCTGAGGCTGCCAAGGCTCAGCTGGCTGAGGCCGGCGCCAAGGCCAAGGTTGTGTAAGCTCGCGGCGGCGTCGCAGTTCAGGCAATTGCAGAGCGCACAGGGTATTCGTGTTTGCGTGTCAGTGTAGGTTTGGACAATATACTGGCGGGGCTATGTGGTGGAGTCCGGCTAGTTGCGGGGTCTGGTCCGGCGATTTTCCTTGCCGTCGCGACATTCCCCAGATCACAGGCGTTTCGTTTGCTGGCTTAGCGTAGTGCACGCAATGGCAGGCATTCGACTCGTGGCTTTTGAGCCCCCTGGCTGCCTCCCAGGGCTTTGACCACCACGCATTCGGCGGCCTCGGGTGCACCTTCGGCCGGCCATTCACCTTCCGCATGTGCGCAGACCAGCATATTTATGGACTAGGTGGATTTGGTTGGCAAAGCGGAAGGTGTCGTTGACGTAGAGCAGTGCTTGTACGCGGGGCTTGGCAGGGTGAGGGGAGGACATGGGTGCTCGGATACACAGACAAAAGAGACAAAAAATGCGCTGCAGTCATCAGGAGGCACTACTGTATGCTGTAAGGTCAAGTGCGAGCTGCTTGCTGTGCCTGCGTCTATGGGAGCCTGGAGCCAGCTGGTTGGTGCAGCTTTGTTCGTGCGGCGGCAGCTCGCAATGTTTTTCAGCGCAACAGTCAGCCGCAGCATGCAGCAGCATGTTGGCAGCAGGGGATTTGGTTGGAGCTTGAGACTCGGGAAAGGGCACTGGTTCTGGGGTGAGTCCCTGCCTACGCTGTGTGACACGCTGCGCACACCAGCCATGAGGCACGTGACCTTCCGCTTCCACATACGCCTTCGTAGCATGCAACTGCCAGGCCGCCTTGCTCGGCAGTCAACATGCATGATACTACACATTCAGCTTGCCCCTGCTCTGCATCATGCGCAGGGGCCCGGCTCCAGCCCGCATCCCGCTCAGCAGGGTGTCGTCAGCCGTGTGCCATACGGTATGCCTGAACGGTGTCCGGTGACTCCCAGCGGCATTGCAATGCAAGCAGCAGGCAGCACCCGCGCTCATCGAAGAGTCCATGATTGTTTTAAACTCGCAGGCTGTTGTGGGACTGCCAAGGTTGCACGCACTGCAAGTGGCCGTCCAAGTTACATGTGGGGCACAAGGGACAGTGCAGAGCCGTAGCGTTGCCCATCACCCTCCGATGAGGCGATCTCTCATGCCTGTTCCAATCACACGGCGTAAAGCATCGGGTCATGTGTCAGCCCTGTCACATACGACATACCATTTCAACACTCCACCACCCGCGCCCGAGCTTTGGCTCTCCGGCGTCCGGAGACCAAGGATCCGTCCCTCACTGCACTGCCTCTACCATCATCCTGAATGACAGATTGCTGCTGCCACATGCTCACGCCCTACACCGTCACGATTTTGTGTTTAGATGGGTCAAAATGCCCCTTGGATACCCGACCTGCATCTACCCCTGGGCAGCCTCACTACCATCAGTGCCACCGCCATCCCTGCTCCCCCGGCCCCGGCCCCCCCCCCCGCCCCCTACTCTCCCCCTCCCTTGCCCCTCACCCTGCCCTCGCCCCGTGCCCCTCTCACGCCCGACCCCCCTTCCGCCAACTTCTGCTCTCCCCCCTCCTTTACCGCCTTCGGCTCGCACGGGACCGCTTCCCCCGCACCCGCCTGCACCACCACCACCACCACCACCACCAGCTCCCTTTCCGACGTCGCCGACGTTACCACTAGTAGGGGCCGCCCGGTGCGGCTTAGCCACTGCCACCGACGCAGCTGCCGCTGCTGCAGCCGCAGCTGCCGCTGCCTCCGTGTGTCCTTCCTTCCCCTCGTCCTTCACCCCACCGCCACCGCGTTGCCCACGTCCCTCCAGCCCCTGCTCTGGACCTCCGCCCCTTCCTCTCCCCATACCCCTACCCCTCTCACGCCCCTGCCCCTGCTGCTCCACCTCCCCGTCCACCCTCCCCAACACCTCATCCTCCCCTCCCGCCTGCCCTCCCCTCCCGCGCCCACCCCTGCCTCTCCCCCGTCCCCGCTCCACCCCGTCGCCCGCACCCGCTCCAGTGTCCCCCCCGGCCTCACGCCGCCCTCCCCTCGCAAGCCCCCCGTCCTCTCCTTGTCCACCCACAGGCGCCCCGTGCCTCCCCGACAACCCACCATCCCTCCCTGGCTCCCTGCCGCTCTCAGCCGCCTTTGCTTTCTCCCCCTGGCCCGCCCGCCCCACTGCCGGCGCCGCCCCCTGCCCCTCCACCCCGCTCCACGCCGCGATCGAGTAGCACACCGCCTCCACCAGGCCCCCCGCAGCCCTCTGCCGGGCCAGGATCTGCTCGTGCCGCGCCTGCACGGCCCTGTACGGCGCCAGGTCCTCGGCGGCCAGGCGGCAGTGCATCTCGCCCCCCTGCCGCTCCTCAGCCAGCACCTTCGGTCCCTGCCCCTTCTGCCCATGCCGCCCGTGCTCCTGCTGCCCGGGCCCCTGGTCCTGGTGCTGCTGCTGCTGCTGCTGCCGTGTGACGCACAGCTCATCCACCACGTCTGCGCCCAGGCTGCCCAGCGGCGCGGGGGCGCGGCACACGGGGCAGGTGGTCTCGTAGGCGCCGTGCTCGCCGCGGGCGGGAAGGTCCTGGTCCTGGGGGCGGAGGGGAGGCGGGGGTACAGGTGGCGGGGTAGGTGTGGGGAGGGCCATCGGGCCTGGGATAGGGACGGGGTAACAAGTCCTGGTCATGGGAGACGTGGGGGAGCAGCACGCAGACGGGGTGCAGCGCGTCATCGCGGTGTGCTCGGGCAAGGAAGCACAACGGGTGGTCTGCGCACGTGGTATTGGAAGGTTGCTGCGTCGCCACAGGCAAGGTAGGTAGGTCCTGGCACAACGCTGAACATAATGAGCAGTCCCTCTTGCACTTTGGCACACACGGACGCATCGTTCCGGCCTTTTCGCACCTTTGTTGAAGGGTAAATAGGGGTACATCCCCGCTACAGCACGTAGCTAAGCCCCGTTCCCTGATTGCAAGCTGCCTGCCGCCGTAGCCTTACCCCCTGTGCACCCTCTGCCCCAAGCTTGCTCTCGCCCGCCCTAGCCGCAGTCAACCGCTGCGTTCAACTGCCTCCTCCATCCTGTGCTAACCGCTGTTGCACGCTGATGAATCCACCCTCAGCGTCGTCACTACCGCAGCTGTACACAGCCGTGACGCATCACTTCCCCACGCCCGCAACAACGAGACCGTGCACCTAACCTACCCTCAGCACAGCCGCGGCCGATGCCCCGGTGTGTTGGAACAGCTCCTGCTCCTTGGCTTCCAGCGCCTGCTGCCGCCAGGCCCACCACCCCACGTAGCAGGGCCTGCGGGCGGTCAAGGGCGCAACAGCCAACGTGGGCACACAGCAAGCATTTGACACCACAAGCATGAATGGTGCACTGGTCGCGCATACGCCTCCGCTGAGCGCTACCCGCCCGCTGGGTTGTCCGGGACACACACGGCAGCGTCAGCACCGACTGCGCACGGCAGCGCGCGTAACCCGCTGATTGAACCCTTTCCACGGCTTCCCAACAGGAGCAGCAATACCGCTGTGCACACCTGTGGAAGGCGTGGAAGCAGGGCAGCCGCACCAACGCCGCCTGGTTTCCTCTCCCCACGCCACCACCAGCAGCTGCACCGCCGGCGCCGCCAGGGTCCATGTCGCACAGGCAGAAGGCGCACAGGCCTGCGGGCGGTGGGCGGTGAGCTCCAGTCCTCGGCCCAGTGGCGTCCAGCAGTTTAAGGGCAGGGTCCTCGTTCCTCGCTTCATTGTGTGCGGAGGGCACGCTAGGCTTGCTTGCTGCTGGCACGCACGCTGGGCACAGCTTCCACTGGCACTCCGTCATCCTGTCAGGGTCTGCACCCACACGGCCCCGTTGTGGTTTGCACGGTGCCGCAGGGCCCCAGCCCCGAGCCGCCACCGGCCCGGCCACCTGTGCGTCTCCCATGCGGGCTAATGTACGTGCGTGCAGTACACCCACTTGCCGATCCTTACACATCCAGCTGCCGACGCATGCCATGGCGTTGCTGACACGCATTAATTGGGGCCGGCCCATGTCCTCCTCACTCTCTGTCCTGCCCCTAACCCTACCCGGCCCTGTGCCACCGCCCCGACCCACCCTCAGGCCGGTTCTCCTCCGTCACCAGGTCCAGCGCCAGCTCGCACAGCGTGCCCAGGACCAGCTCCCCCTGCAGCGCCACAGCCTCTTCGCGTAGCTTCCTCTCCAGGGCTGTAGCGCGCGCATCACCCAGGCCCTTGGTGTCGGTCAACGACACGTCAACCACCTCGGCGCAGTCGGCTGGATAGCCAGCTGGCACCCGCAAGCGCAAGTTGGCCAGGACAAAAGCATTATGGGCTTCTGCGCCCCGAGGCATGAGCTGCAGCTGCACCTCCGCGGCGCAGCATGCTGAAAGCGTCGCGCCACTTTCGCTCCCCGCAAGCTGCACGGTTAGCTCGTCCGCGTAAATAGCTTGGAGCGCCTCTATTTCAGCTTCTAGTTCCATTTGGATAGACAGTGATGGTACAGAGGCTCCTGCGTGCTGTGTCGCGCCCAGCCTTCAGGGCACGCACGCCAGGACCATGGTCACTGAAGTGCCGGGGTAATGTAATTACAACTCCATGACAAGCTGCTGCTACAACCGTGAGATGCACTGGCCTACATGGATAGCTGCATTGATCACCGTGCCCCGTGCCTTTTGCCCCCAGAGCGCGAAGCTTCACACCCCGTGTCATCCGTCCCCGACACCACGTAAATACATCTTATACTACACCAGAACTTTGCTATAGCTGCTCAGCCTTTCCGGTACCATGGCGGTCCCGGGGGCCGCTCGCGCGGCAACCGCTTCGGACTTCGCGCCTGCAGCAGACATTGACGAGGAATACGCGCTGAAGCTTGCGCCGTTCGTACAAATGGCGCAGCGGTACAAGAACTGGTGCGAGACCGTTCCGCTGTTCTACCGCACGCTGGTCCAGCTCAACACCCTTTGGCCGGCCGTCTCCGCCCAGCTGTACCCTTGCACCGTTCCCGCCTCTCCGGACTCGTCTTTGCTGTACCACGGCATATTGTACGGCACACAGACCTCTGGGGATGGCAGGGACACGCTGCTGCTGTGCGCTGCGGTGGTGGAGAACACGTCGGCCGCCGTACAGCTGCCCCAACGACACAACGTCCCGCCCGTGCTGCACAACGTTGCGAGCTTCCGCCACACGGGCGACGTTGACCGCCTGCGCTACTGCCCCAGCGATCCAACCCTCGTTGCTGCAAAGTGTGCGGGGGCTGGGCTCAGCTTGTACGACATCAGCGCAGCGGTCGAGTCGCTGCGGGCACTGGACGTGACCCGGGCAGGAGGAAGCAGCAGCGGAGGCGGTGGAGGTGGAAGCAGCCGCAGCAGTGCGCTGGACTCACCTGGACGGACAGCTGGTGCGTCTCGTGGGGCAGCGGCAGACCAGGGAGGAGGTTCCGGGGACGGGGAAGGGACGGGGATCGCGGCGTCAGGTGGGGGCTCAGAGGAGAGGCTGGAAGTTGAAGAGGGGCGGGTCGAGTTTACCGATGAAGAGTATGCGGCGCTGCAGGGGCCGCTAAGTGTATTAGAGGATGAGGAGCAGGAGGGTATGGCGCTGGCGTGGGGTGCGACGTCGGCAGGAGGTGGCGCAGGGGCAGGGAACAGTGGCAGCGGTGGTGCCCCGGGGTGGGCTGGCCTGCGGCTCTTCAGCGGTGTGACGATGGCGGGCATCGGAGAGTACGGCGTACGGGAGGACGGATCGTTGTACCGCGTCTGTGTGCGGCGAGGCGGGCACGACGCGGACGGCGAGGTCAGCGACCTGGCGACGGCGGCGGTGCCGGCGGCCACGGCGGCGGCAGAGGGCTGGGCGTGGCGGGGCAGCGGAAGCAGTGACGGCAGTGGTGGGAGCGTCGGAGGCGGAGGCGGGGATCCTCTGGGGCTGCTGGCGTCCGTTGGGACGGACGGGAGGTGTCTGCTGTGGGATACGCGGCAGCGGGCGGTGGCGGCGGCGGCCCCGCGACTGCCGACGGATCTCAACGGCGTTGCCCTGAGCGCCGGCAGCGCCGCCCCGCTGGTTGCGGCCGGCGGCGACGACGGCATCGTGCGGGTGTACGACGTACGGCGGCTGGCAGCGCCGCCGCGAGCTGCCGCGGGCGGCCGGCCCGCCGCTGCAACCGACACGGCGACGGCGGCGTGTGCGCCGCTGCACCGGCTCAAGGGCCACCGCTGCAAGGTGCTGCAGCTCAGCTTCAGCCCGCACGACCCGCTGCTGCTTGCCTCGTCGGACGAGCAGGGTCGAGTGCTATTGTGGAACCTGGGAGCTGCGGCGGAGCCGCCGAGCGGTGCAGTAGCACCACCAGCAGCAGCACCCTCAGCTGCCGGAGTGCCAGCATCGGGCCAGGCTGGTACCTCAGGCCCGCCTACGGCAAACCTACGGGCCCCATCGCCGTCCCCATCGCACCGCCTGCTGCAGTGCCGACCGCAGTTGGCGTTTGTGCACGCCGGGCACATGCTGCCCGTCAACGACTTCGGTTGGAGTACGGCGCTGTACGGCACGCTGCTGTCCACCTCCACAGCGGTGCACGTGGACGTGGCGCGGGAGGTGTGCCCGCTGCTGCAGTTGCACGAGGACGACTTGTCGTCCAACCGGCTGCAGGTGGGCTGGGCAGCGCTCTACAACCAAGGGCGGTCAACGCACGGCCGGATGAGCCATGGGCACAGTACGGTAGTGTTGCTGCTTGCACGCATGCATGCGTGTTGCTTCTTTGTGACATCTTGGCATGGCGCAGTGCCTTGGTAGCCCGTTCGGAGTGTCTGGTTGACTGTTTGCAGAACTACATGGCAATAACTTGGCTCCAGAATGTGCAACGATGAGCCAACGCTACTGGTACGGCCTCCGTTTGCCGTTCCTGTTGCTGGTATGGCGTACAGGTGTGGAGGCCGACGGAGGACATGCTGCCAGGAGGCCTGGAACGGCGGGTGGCGGCGGCGATGGCGGCGGCGGAGAGGAGGCAGCGGAAACGGCAGCGGCAGCAACAGCAGCAGCAGCAGGTGCCGGGAGGGGCTCGCACCGCAGGGCCCAGCGGGGGGAAACAGGGCTTAATAGGTGGTGGGGATGGGGACGGAAAGGAGGAGGAGGAGGAGCAGGACGTGGAGGAGGAGGAGGATGAGGAGGAGGGTGAGGGTGAGGAGGATGAGGAGGAGGATGGGAAGGTGGAGGCGTGCCCCATGGATACGGACACGTGAGCCGACCTGGACCTTGGCATTGGATTAGGACGGCATGCACCTTGGTGCGATCGGGGTGGGGTGCGGGGTTCACGGCATGTAGGACGGGCACCGTAAGTCGTGCAGGGTGACATGAGAGACAGGAGCGCACGGGCAGGCGGTTCGCTGTTTCGCGGTTGGGGCATGCGTTCCCGCAGTGCAGGCACTGTTGCTACCAGCTGGTGGGCAAGACCACACGTTTTCCAAGACTGCCTAACACAGATTCTCAAGGTGTGGGAACATCGTGGTCACGCAAGCATTTCGCGTGCTGCCGCCCATAGAGCATGAGCATCAAGCGTGCGGCACAGGCAGTGTACGTGTGGACCTGGGGCCTGGTTGGGAGCAGGACTGCGTGCAGAGGGGGTTCCCTTCGGCAGTTACGGGAGATCCGAGCTGTCCCAGCCTGTTCTAGCCAGGAATCAACGCAAGGGGCTCCTGTAGACCCAAGCAGACCCAAGGCATTGCCCTGTAATGAAAGTGCCATCTCGAACGGCTATGCTGAGATTGTGCTTACGAGTCCCGGAGATGCTGTGCTGCGCTTATGCTAGGGCTGCCTGATTGCCCTCGACTGCGCATCGACCCCGCTGCTTAGCACGTGACACTTGAGCGCAACGGCGGCCAGGGCCTGACATCCTCCCTGTTACGTGAGGCGTTTGGGGTATTCAGCTGTTTACTGCCTTACGCAGTGCTTAGCCCCTCGGTGTTCCCTCGCTGCACAGCATGGTGCCTGCTATGGTTGGGACAGCAGTTGCAGCAGTGATACCGAGCTATCCAACACCCGCTTTCCTGCTGCCCGTTGCTGCAAAGTAGATACCGAAATGGAGGCCCTCATTCCGTGGCACTGCTCTGCACTGCCCTAGCACACGGACTGCTCCGCTAGAAAGCATTTGCGCACTCCAGCGAAGCGTCACACATAGGCAAGGGCAGCATCAGGGCAGCACCACCAGCGTTGCACGGTTACGGCCCCGCGCCATCAGACAGCATTAGGGACCAGCTAGGGAACCTACAACACTACGGTACTACCAGGTACTTGCCAGGTAGTACCCTACCCTACGCCCTTACAACACCAGCATGCTTGGAGCCCCAATGGTCTTATGGTGTCCCCGAATCCCCAGTCGTGCATGTGCAGCAGAGCAGCAATACGAGGCTTGACGCAATCCCTCCGAACGCCGCTTTCGTCTTGGTAGCGGCTCTCATTCGACACTCTAGCAGGTTTCCACGATGAAACCAAGAAGTGTGCATGGGAAGGAGCCACTGGCGCCAGCGGACAGCCAAGCTAGGGGCACATTGGGGGCCGCCCCTGGGGCTTGCGCTGCCATGCGGTTCCACTCATCGAAGGTGCACACCGCCAGTAACTCGATGGAGTTACATCGAGACCAGCGACGCCACAGCTTCCCGCCCAGTCTGGCACCCAACGACAAGCACCCTGGGCACGGAATGCTCAACGTACGCAAAGCCCGCGCTTCCCCGACCATGCGTGCCATTGGCTCTCCGGCGCAGCCCCACCATATTTGGCCCCCACCATGTGCACCCCTGTTGCCATGTCGGTGCTTGAAACTTCCCACGGCAGCTATGCTGTCAACCACACGCCAGCCCACGTGTAAACAACGGTACCGTACGCAGCACCCTAAGAATGTGACGCCGCCACGAGCAATCCAATGTATGCAACGGCGGATCAGGGTATGTGTGCGCAAAACTGCACAGCGGCACCAAACGCCCGCGCACGTGTCGTTCCACGCTTACGATGCCGCTCACCAAAACACCGTGCAGTGAGAGGGGTGGAAACACCGTGTCCCTTGTGTCTGGGAACAGCCCTGTTGTCCGGTTGGGACGGGGGTGGCCCCGGAAGGGGACCAACACTGTAAGAACCATACATACGAATATCATCTCAGGTCAGTAACGCACAACCGCTCACCAGAGTAGCGCGCACCAAGAAGCGTACGCAGGACCGGTCCCTTCTGGCGATCTGGCCCATTCAGGCTGCACACGGGCAGTATGTGTGCGCGACCCGGCAGCCCATGATAGCTGACCCTCCGTTCACGCACCCTTGCACATACAGCCAATGCAATACTTAAATTACGCCCAGTCCAGCAGGGTACGGGAGGTTTGCGCTGTAACAGCAGCCAACGTGCCGGCATCCCCCTGCCAACACGCGCCCTGCAGCACTACCTCCCGTGCGTCCGCAGCCAGGCAGCCGCACAGCCCCCCGCCATCCTCTAGAACACAGCCCCTCCGCTCATACAACCCGCATCATGGAAAACGGCACTAAAAAAAGCAATCATCAAGCGACAAAAATTGCGCGTGGGTTCACGGCTACAGTTCCTTGTCAACGCGCAGCCCGCTTGCCGTCTGACGCGTGGTTGCCATAGGCGGCAACAAGTGCAGCCACGCGCTCCGCCGGCCCTTTTGTTTCCGGTACGCATACGCATTCGGTAAGCTCACGCTGCCGTGTCAATGCTATCCACAGTATCGCTGCCGTCCTGCGTTCTGCTGGCCGCTGTCATGCTTTTGGCGATTCGACACATGAAATCTCCTAGCATCAACACCATGGGTCCAACACGGATGCATGTGCCAACCACACTGCACGACAAAGGGCAACCGCAGATGGGTGATGCCCATCAGCGGTCGAGATTACGGATGGTGGTGTTGCTATTGGCTGTTGCTACTGCAGCTGGTTGAACATACGGGGTGGTGGCATGCTGCTGGCACTGCTGCCGCTGCTGCTACCACCGCTGCAGCCGTACGTGCTATTGCCGCTGGCACGCCACCTGGCCCACCGCACGCCACCGCCACATGAGGTGCATCGCAGGCGCTGCATGGGGACTGTACTGCAACACCAGTGCCGTACGTGTACGGCGCAGCCGGCGGCGCCGCAACTCCATGCGGGCACGGTGACAAGCCGGCCGGGCACTGCTGCTGCTGCTGCTGCTGCCGCCCCTGTCGCCACAGCTCAACGTAGACCTGTGCGTCAGTCGCCATGTCCGCAGCGTCGGTGTGCTGCTGCCCCCTTTCCTGCCGCTGCAGGTGCTGCTGCTGTGCTTCATCGGGTACGGCGGGGGGCGCTGCTGCTGCTCCGGCTTTGGCCTCTGCGGCGGCGGCGGCGGCTTGCGGTCCGTCCAGGCTGATGAGCCAGTCGGCCACAGCGTCACACCTGCAGGTATGTTGGCAGCAGAGCGAGGCGGGGAGGAAGGAGAATCACGTGAGGCAATCGTTGCACAGCGGTGTACTGAAAGAGCCCGGCACATGTTATGGCCAAGAGCTTCGAGGATCAGGACAACTGTAGCAAAAACAGCCTTGCCAGGCGCAGCATGTGTGAAACCCAAAAACGGTGTCGTGGAGCTGGCTGAGCGCGTTGCACGCTCTATCCTTGAGGAGCGTGCCGACACCATACACGAAACAAGGGCATGTGGTCATGCGTTAGGGGCGGCCAGCAGGCCAGCAGGTACAGCACGTGCCACCCTGTGTCTCCCACAACACCCACCTGCTCTGCACCGCGGTCCACGCCGCCTCCAGCCGCTGCCTCCACGCGCCGGGCACAGCCGACCCGTACAGCCGCAGGAAGCGCCCCCACAGCCTGTCGTACAATGTACCGTACACTCCTGCAGTACAGCATGCGCCACAATGTGTACCATACTGTGTCGCCTTATGCCAACCCGCATCCATACCGCCTGGGGTTCGCTGCACGCGCTGTGCTCAAGCACACGGGCCTGCTGGTGCGGACCACGGACGTGGTGAAAGCCAGCGCAGCATAACACAGACATAGTTGCACAGCAGCATGCATGCACAGTAGGCCATGCCCCGTCCCCTGCCAGGCTACTGCACTTTGTTCCCCCTGCACGTGTCTCTTTGCCACGTGCCCCACAACGACGCACCTGTGTACATGGCGGCCACGAAGACTACCCCACACCACCAAGGTAACCTGTGACTGTTGCCCCTAAGCACGCGCGTCCCGTGCTTTACCACGTGCCCCAGGTCCCACCTGCGTACATGGCGGCCACGAAGAAGGCCCCGCCGATGATGTTGCCGATGGTGGCGGGCGCAAAGTTGCACCCCACGATGGTGCGCAGGGACATGCCGCTGCCCAGCATCTTGGCCAGCGCCAGCTCAAACTGCGAGGGCGGGCGGGCGCCGTACGGTACGGCACAGTACGACAGGGCGGTGACGTGAGGACCAGAGCGGCCGGTGCATTTGGTCCCTATGGTGGCGTGCTACGGCGTAGCAGTGCGCAGCTATGGTACGTGCCCCGCTGCAACGCGGACCCCCTGTCCCACCACTCCCACACCTGCGATCCCTGACACTCCCTGATGCCTTACGCTGTTGCTCCGTGCTTCGCGGTGATCACGCATACACGCCTACGCCCACGCCCATACCCACACTCACACCGGCACCCACGCCCACACCTGGTTGGCAATCACTTGCTCTGTGCCCAGCGTGACGAAGGCGGACACGGGCAGGTACACGCCCACCGCCTTGCCGGTGAGGTCCCGCGCCGCGAGCGCCAGCCACACGCCCAGGTTGACCAGCCAGTTGCACAGCACTCCCTGCGCCGCATGCGTGCAAAGCAAACACGGGAGAGGCACGTGGGCAACCAGGACACATCAACACTTGCAGGTAAAGCCTTGCGCGCTGAGGCTCGTCTGCCGGTACATAGCTGTGCATGAACGATACCGCAGCGTCACCGATGGAGCAGGGGATATCGCATATCGGTGGACGTTGAAAGAGGTGGAGCCATAGGGAATATCGTACGTGCAGCACACCTCCCAGAGTCCGCGTGTCCCTCCAGATGCGCACCAGCCCGCACCCACCCGCACCACGGTGGCTCCGAAGGTGGCCGCCGTCTTGCGCTCCGCCAGGGCGATGGGAAACGCCTCGCTGCCCTCGAACAGCCCCGCCCACACCGCCAGCTGGGCCATGGCGATGCAGGCGGCCAGGTTGCACCACCAGCTCACAAGCCACGCCTGCAGCACGAAGGCAGGAGCAGACGTTGGTGTGGGCGTAAAAATGGCGTTTTTTACCTCTGCTAAGGCTGCGCAAGTGTTACAGCTGTACCGTACAACTTAGCACACAGCTGTGTTGACCACCAGCTGACCAGCCAGGCCGGTGTAGCGTGCGTGCCGCGCTGCTGATTAGCGTGCGGCCAAGGGGAAGCAGGAAGGCGTCTGCTCGTAGGTAAGTGTTGTAAGTGTTGCAAGTGTTGTAAGAGATGTTGAACCACCCGCCAGCCAGGCGCGCACGCCGCGTATGTTTGTGCACAAATGTGCGGTTATGGGTACTGTATGGTGGTCACAAGGGCGATGGGTGTATCACGGCGCGATACCCAGCTACTGTGCAGCTGGCGCGCGGCGAGCACAACGTTCAGCTCTCTCGCTGGGGCACACATGCTGATTCCGATCCTTGTGGAGGACAAGGCCACATGCGGCGGCACGCGTGCCTTTGTCCACACGAGGAGCGGCGGCACCTGCCTTGACCAGGTGGTAGGTGGCCACCCTGCCCTCGATCCACGCCGCCGTCATGTACAGGGTGCTGCTGGTGAACAGGTCGCCGCCCGCCACCTGGGGTACGGCAGTACGGCAGGCGGGCAGGCAGGAAGGGGCGGCAGAGCAGGCAGCCACGCGTGGGCCGCAGCGACACGTGGCAGGCGTTGCGGGTGTAATCAGCTGTGTGTGCAGTTAGGGAGGTGGAAAACCAGGAACCAGCAAGAAAGCCCCATTCCAACCGGCCCGTAACTACGTATGTGTCGACGACCGGCGAAGTATCGAGTCTTGTCGTACATTGGTACAATGGCGGGAGGGAGGCAGTATGTCGTACAGTGTGCGGTGCGTGCACAGCCCACCATGATGACGGTTAGGCCCAACGGGAAGCCCACGGCGCCGAGGATGAAGTTGTACAGGCCGGGGTGCTGCCGCTCGATGTCGGGTATCTGCGTGCAGCCACGGCACGGGCCAGCATGGGAGGGGGCTAGCTTGGGGCACCGCGCGCTTGGTGTGTGCTCAAAGACCCAACGGTGCGAGGCAGCGCCTGTCCCAAATGCAGGAAAGTGGGTACACACAGAGTAGCCCTGTCGCATTTTAGCATGGCCTGTCGATGGCCATTCTACAGCTACCAGTTACTTGTCATGCCGCTATGTGACATCGTGCGTCGGCTCACCCTTCCCCCCACGGCCAGGCACAGCATGAAGGAGAATGAGACGTAGAAACCCCCCAGCAGCGACAGCGTCACTTGCTTAGAGAGCGGGAGCTGCGTCTTGCTGACACCTGTTACGGGTTGGGGTGTGGGGTGTGTGGAGATTGTGGAGGGGACCGGCGGGTCGTGTGGAGACTGGAGAGTGTGTGGGGTTGGGGCCTTTGGGCCTGTCGGCGTGCTGCTGTTGCGCTAGAGCCCTAACAACGGAGACCCAAACCCTAGCAGCGCGTGACCACCGAAAGGGCAATATGCCTCAACCAAACAGAGAAGCTCTATCAAATGATAAACAATCATGTGCGCCCCAGCTTACCTGCAGCGACGATGTTGTCGTAGGTTTGCTTGGGGCTGAAGAGGACGGACGCTGGATGCGGGTCTCCCGCCTGCTTCCACCCTGTCGCCGCAACGGGCGACGTGAATTGCATGTATCCTCGCATATCTTTTCCATTTTGTGCAACGTTGTAATTGAACCTAGAGCCTAGGGGGCCTCGGTCGTCGCAGGCAGCGGTGTCTGAAACGCATGGGCCCGACCACTGCACCCCGCGCCCGGGGCTGGCGATTTGAGTATTCACGTGATGCCTTGGAGGGTCTTCACAACTGCAATACCGGCTGCACATGTTCATTACATGTTAGACAATGATCGGGTGTTCTTGCCTATGTGCAAGCCTGCAACACGTATGTTGGCACGGCCGACGAACAGGCCAAAATTGTGCAACGTGGTATATGTTGAAGCAGTCGTGGAAAGTCGAAATTCGTGACATGCGAAACGAGTTTGCGTAAACAGCACCGAACGATTAGGTAACTGCATGTGGGGGTACTATCGTACCGAAGCAAGGGAGCCCCCTCGGCGTTCCGGGTGGGGTGGGGTGGAGCTAGAGGCCGCCTCATGCTAACACATGTCCGTCTACACATGTAGTTAATCGCGACACACGTGCAGTTCCGTCCTTGGTGTCCAGTAAGCACTGCTCCTCCGCTTCACGAACTTGGCACGTGTCTGGGGGAGCGGTGGGTGGGCAAGAGTGGGGTGGGGCGCTGTAGCCGAGCTCTTCCGTGCCCCTCAACGACCACCACGTGTCGCCACACTTGCATACCTGTACGGATGCAAGTCCAGGGGTCTGTTCTTGAGCATCTGGGTACGTGATCTTTCCCATACCCCGCCTCACCCCACGCCACCTGGTCATCAGCTTTTCGGCCCACAGCCCTCCCCTGGTCCTGCCCTTGGTGCCTGTTGGTGCCAGAGTGGCTTGGTAGCCGATACTACCTAATCGTAGCGGGTTTCCCGCTTTGTTTCCGGGACATTCCAGCGTGTCGGGATGACGAAGCTTATGTGGCAGCAGGGGAGTCCCCCAGGCGACTGCCGAGACGCCGAAGCAGGGGAGGGCCGCGGCGTACTGCTCGTTTACCGTAGCTTTTGAAACATGAGTCATGACGCCGTGTTCCGCAACTTGCATGTGTGTGCACAACCCAAGAACTTGTATATTCGCAGCTGGGTCGCGGTGAGAAAACGTAGGTGTTTGTTGCTTTTGACGCACACAATGCATGCCCTGGCCAAAGTTATAACCCCTGCCCCGTAGTAAGCGGACGTATTAATACTCCTAGTGTACCTACTGCTATGGGCTCACCTGGTGCTTCTCCTTCTGTTGGCCAAACAATTGAGACATGGGCGAGGAGCCCCCCATCAAGGACCCCGACGGCTTGGACACATGTAAAGCCCATGTGGCCAGCGGTGACGACCTCGCGGGGCGGCTCTTTGGAAACGCGTCTGCACCCCTTGCCAGCGTAGTTCGCGACCTGCAGAACAGGCACAGGGGGCGTACAAAGCCACTTGCCAGACTCGATGAAAACGCAGTTGCAAAGAATAATGTCGTGGAGGATGAGCATGGCACTGTAGAAAACGACTTGGAGACAGGAGGAGGCACAGGAGGCGACCCCGATCAAGCAGCTCTCAGCGGCGTGGTCGTTGGAGGTGGTACTACAATAATCGATACCATCGTTATTGCCGGAAAAGCGAAGCTTGAGGCCACAAAAGGGCATGTCGCGGGCGATGCCTTTGGGCCATCTACGCCCACGAAGCCGAGCCCCCAGCCTCTTCAACAGCCAGTCACTGACGCAGCGGTGTCATCGGGAGCACACGCGAAGAGCCGACAAAAGGGCGTACGTGCGTGCTGGTCCTCGACAGCTGCCCTTGCCAAGGTAAAGGGGCCACCACGCGCCTTGCAGCCCAGACTGAAGCTGTGTCTTGGCTCAACCCAACAGCAGCATTTCGTCATGGTGGCCTCGTGGCCGTGTGCCAGGTGGTGCCGTGCTGGTCATGCAGTCACAGCACGCTTCTTCGTACCCCACACCCACCCCTCGTGCACGGACCCCACCGCCCATGACGGACGCAGCGGGCGGTGAAGTCACCCCCCACTTGCACCCTTCTTTACAGCTCAAAGCTCCACCGCACGCTCCTCACACAATAGCGATCGGTCCACGCACCAGCCCAATGCACCTACGCCCCAAGCAGGCCACCCTCCCTGCTCTGTACCCTTAACCCACGCCCCCTCCGCCCCGCGACCCCAGGAGCTGTGCCTCATCGTGCGGCTGTACCCTGTGACCCTGCTGCTGCCGCTGGTGGTGTTTGGGCTGCTGTGCGGGCTGGGCGTGTGGGGCGTGGTGGCGGGGGCGCGCTCCGTGGCAAGCAACGCGCGGGACGAGGCGCGCACCAAGGCGGTGGACGCGGCCGCGGCGTTCCAGGTGCACAGGGGGCAGCAAGGGGCGGGGAGGGGTAGCGGGGAGGGAAGATGAAGTCGGGGGCGAGGGTGGGGGGCGGGAGGGGGCGTCGTGGAGGCGGTGGAAGGGGTGGAAGGGTTGGGTTGCCGGGGAGGAAGGGCGCTAGCAATGAGGTCGGGGCGGGGGCGGTGGGGCCGGAGGGCGGCTGTTCCAGGTGCGTGGGAGCACGGGGCGAGGATGAGGGAGGGAGGGAAGGTCGCCTCGTGGATGAGCGTCGGTGGAACAGGGGAGAGGAGGCCAGATGAGGTGGCCGCGTGTTAGGGTTGCTGGGAGGCAAGGGTGCTGGGGTTGGACTTGTGGGTGCGTGGTGCATGGCCAGGTAAGGGCTGAACAGGGGGGCGGGGGCTGGGGGGCGGAGGACGGGAGATGTCGCGGCACCATGGCGGCGGACATTGGCGGAAGCGGCGAACGGGGTAGCTGGGGTTCAGGGGGGTGGGCGGGGATGAATAGGCTCTGACACAGGCAAGCTGGGGTGTAGTGGACGTGGCGGCGGCAAGCAAGTGGGCAGGGGGAGGGGCGCTTGGTTGGGTGAGCTGAGCGTGGTTTGGGCCTTCTTGGCGTTGGCCATGAGCCGGGGCTGGGTTGGCGGACCGACAGGAGGCTTCTAGGTGGGTTGGGGACTGCAGCTACAGAATGAGGCAGGACAGGATGAGCGGCAAGGGGCATCCCGCGGGTAGCCTAGAGTATCTAGTAGTGACTCCAATGCAGCTGGTCGGTACAGCAGGGCAGGTTGCATGGAGATGCACTTGCTGGGTTCGGCGCGAGGGCTGGCCCGGCGCGCTAGCGGACGGGGTGGCCCGGGTGCAGGGAGGGGCCCTGCTAGAGAAAACAGCAGTGTGCTACATAAGGCAGCTTAGCACAGGTGACCTTCACCTCCCCACGCGCATGTCCGCCTCCTCCACCGTGCCATGCGACTCCTTTACCCACCCGCCCCATGCACCGCCTGCCTTGCCCCCCCCCCCGCCGCTTCCTCGCGTTACTAGTACTTTGTTCTCCCCCTCCCACCCACCCCCAGATCCAGCTGCAGCAGACCTACACCCCCGGCGTGACCATCAGCATGCTGGTGCAGCAGCGCCCGGACTGGGAGTACTGGCTGGCCAACTTCAACCGCACAGCGGACGGGCTGCTGTGGCGGGTGGGCAAGGGCGTGCTGCGGGGTGGGGCGCGTGGGTTACGGCACGCCTACGGCTTCTCCTCATTGAGCGGATGGGGTTATAGACAATGTGAACGCTGCAGCGCCAACCAGCGTGTGCCTTCTGGCGGGGTCTCTCGCGGGCTGCTGCTCCCTCCTGGACGCCGTGTCCTGCACTGGGCGTGGTCGTGTGTCGAATTGCATGCTCCTCGTGTGTCTGGACATTCAGAGCTGCAGAGTTGCGAAGAACTAGGAGCGCCTGCGGACAGCGTTGCCGATGGCCTCGCATGCATTCGTGTCTAGCAAATGGGCGCTCCTCACGACTCCCCGCCCCAAGGATCAGGCTGCTAGGGACCGGTGGCTCTCCATGCCGCCGCGTCTCACCTTGGGCCCCCGCTCAAACACCCGTGCCTGTACCGCCACACTCCTCTCCATGACACCCAGTCTCTGCCCTGATCCGGCTCCCACTCCTGCCCGCAGGTGCCCGCCGGCTCCATCTACAACCTGCAGCTGCAGCCGTTTGCGCAGGTGATGCTGATCCAGCCCATGCGCCCCAGCGACCTGGGCCAGGTGGAGCCAGCCAGGGACCTGCTGCAGGGTGGGTGCCGCGTGTGTGTGCGTGCGGTGTGTGCGTTAAGCATGTCCGTTAGGCAGGTGCACCCGACCTGGGACGTGCTGCAGGGTGGGTGCATGGGCGAGCGTTTCGGGAGTGCGCAGTGCCGTACAGTTCCGGTGACGTGGTCGCAGCGTGCAGTTGCCGTTATGCACAGCACGAGAGGCGTGTGTGCTGCTGCAAGGGGGACCCTGGCTTGGCCTGGGGCTGGCCAGCAGGGCCGCGGGACTGGCGTCCGGTGGTCCCGGCGGCAGCTGTTGTTGATGTGTGTCCGACCTGTGTGTCCACAGACCCCGACCGGCGGGCCGAGAACCTGGAGGTCATCCGCACCAAGACACCTCTGGTGGTGCGTGGGGCAGCAGGGGGTGCAGCAGGGGGACGACGGCAGTGCGGCCAAGAAGGAGAAACGGAAACCGGCAAGGGGAGTGGCAGCAAGGGGAGGTGGCCTGAGCGGTCGCCAGGCCGTGTTTGCTGTTTGGCCGCGCCGGCGTGTGGAGAGTTATCGTGGTGCAGGCCTGAGGCCGCAGCCGGGGCGGCTCCCAAATCCTAGGCTGCACACTACTCTTGTCGCTTTGCGAGACAGCCCGCCTTGGAACACGTGCTGCACCCGCGTGCTTGGCGCAGGTGGGGCCCTACAACCTGTCCCAAGGCTTCATGGGGGGCTTCGTGCGGTACCCCATATATGTTCGTGAGTACCGTGTGCGGGTGGACGGGGCGGGCGGAGCGGGCGAGATGGGGTTGAGGGGTTGAGGCGGCAGAGTGGGGACGGGAAGGAGCACACAGCTGACACTGGCTGTGCCCTGTGAAATGCACGCAGCGGATGCGTACACGGATGGCTGCATGTTTTCCTCCTGGCATGCTGCCCACTTCTTCATGTGAACCTGTGCAAAATTTACCTGTACGTTTTCCCACAGCCGACTGCGACCGCAACGAGACGTTCAACTTCCGCTTCCGCGACAACAAAACCGCCCTGTCGTACGAGCAGCTGCCGGACAGCGTTAAAAACTGCACGGATGCGGGCATTTGCTACAACAGCAAGACACGCGAGAAGTGGTGCGTTTGGCGTTGGGCCAGCGCGGGCGGGGCAGTCTGTGCGGTGGGGCCAAGGAGTGGGGGCTCCCCTCCGCCGTGCTGGTGCCGTTGCGCTCGCTGTTCCATGGCTCGCCGTTCCAGCATACCGGTGGCAGAGGCTGTGCCAAACGCACCTTCGCCATGCGGCCGGGGCGGCAACGTTGCGCCCTTCCGGTATGCTTTAACCTACCCATGGAACATATTGGATGGGTACAGTGGGTGGCTAAACTGTGCGGTTAAGGGGCAAGGGTGGCTGGGTGGCACACTGCTAGAGCGCAAGGGTAGGGTTCACACCTGTCCCCTATCCCATGTGTGGCGTGGCCTGTGGCTTGTGGACAGCCGCGCCGCTGCAGGCTAAGTCACCACGCGTGCCCCGTGCTCCTTTGCCGCTGCTGCCCCCCTGCCCCCAGGTGGGGCCTCCTGACCGCCACCATCAACCTAGACGCGGTGACCCGCGGGCCGGACTCGTACCTCAGCAATCTGCTCAGGCTGGTGGGCGGGGGTTGAAAGGGGAGGGGCGGGGGGTTTGTGGTAGGACGACAGACGTGCTCTGTAGATGTGGTGGGGGGGGAGGGACCGGGTGCACCAGGTGGGCAAGCTGGCACCGTTGCAGCGACCCGCCACTCACACGAGAGCGGCTCGTGCCTGTGTGCTGCGGTGGGTTGCGCAGCACAGGGACGCATGTGTGCCGGCCTGCTGCCCTGGCTGCGAGGCTGACCTCCCGACGTCCCAAACGCCCTCCGCTGTGCCCTTGGCACCTTTCCCTGCCGCTAAGCCTTGCCCCTCTTCCCTTACACCATGCCCGTTGTCCGCTCCCCGCCCAACAGAACTACAAGTACGCACTTGTCAAGCCAATCGACGCCACGCAAGAGCAGGTACGCCTCCTGCTCTTCTTTTGGAAGTGTTTTTCCCTACTGGCGGATGTTCTCCCCCCGCACCGCTCCACGCCCCCAAGGGCAGGCAGCGTGTTTGCCGTGAGCTGCTCCCAACGCGGTTGCGAGTGTCTGTTACCCGGGCCTCGCTTGGAACCTCCCCCCTACCCTCGTACGTTCTAGTAACTTCTTTCACCCCTACCGATCGCCATGTGCACCACGGCACCACCCCACTGGCGGCCAGGTCATCGTGTCCGAGGGCGGCGGCGAGGCGCTCAAGGACGCGGACGCCGTGGAGGTGCCGGTGGTGGTGGTGGGGGTCACCTGGCGGCTCAGGGTGAGCAGGGGCTGTGTGGGATGAGCACCCCTCCATGGAAAGGGGAGGGGGTAACGAGATGAGGAAGATGTCCCTGTGATGACGACGTTGTAGGGGGCGGCTTTGCCTCGACGCCTCGCTAACCCTGTGCGCCCCACAGGAGGTGAGCCCTCTGTGCACTCGCCTGCCCTTGAGCGCAGTGGTGTCAGCTGCTGGTCCTGCTTTGTGTGCCTCCCCCCACCTGCCCCTCCCTCCCTCCCCCAGGTGAGGCCGCAGGCGGGGTTCGACCCCTCGTGGCGCGGGCCCGTGGTGGCGGCCGTGGTGGTCATCTCGCTGCTCATCGCCTCGCTGCTGTTCGCGTCGCTGGCCAGCTTCAAGAAGCAGCGCCTGCTGCTGCACGAAACAATGGTGCGTGCTGGCCGCAGTGCGGCTGCCGGTCACGGAAGCGGAGGGAAAGTGCACGTTCGGGCAGCTGTAGGGTGGTCGGAACTCTACTTTGAGCGACCGTTCACTCGAAAGGTGGTTGTGGCGGGGTCGCACTGGTCAGCATTGGTGGAACAAGGCATTAGGCAGTGGCCTGTGTCGAAATCCGCCGGACCGGTAGTATACCCCAAAAGAAATGCCTATATCCTGATCCGTCGACCGAATCATCTCCACGCTCCCTCCCAGGCAGCGAACCACCAGCTGGCGGAGACCACCAAGCGGTTGGAGGAGGAAAAGGTAATGGCATGTACGCTGGCGTAAGCCTGCCGTGCGACCAGGAGTCCACGGCACGCTGATGCACCACGAGGGACGCATTGCGCACGTCCCGCGCAACGGATGGTACTGTGCAACTTCCCTGGTCTGCCGCTTGTGCCGCCTGTACCGCCTGCCCACCGCTGCTCCCCGTACGTCCCTGATGCAGGAGCGCATGGATGTACTGCTTATACGGCAGTACGAGCTGCTGCAGTGCCTGGACACCAACCGCAACAACAAGAAGTACAGCGGCGGCGGGACCAGCAAGCGGGCCATGCTGGGTGAGCGGGCTGAGGAGGGTGTTTACCATGCAGGAGCGAGTGTGGTGTGTGAAGGAATCCGGGGCTTGGCTCGGGGGCGGGGGAAGCCTACGGGCTTCGCAACGGTCCCTTACGGGCCAGGGAATGCATGAATCTGCAAGAGAGGCAGGCAGAAGTGTATATCCGGACTGCTATCGATTACCAGGAGGGCCATTGTGTAAATATCTGCGCTGACGCACGCCTCCTTCACCCGTCCCATGCCCCTGCCTTGGTACCGCGCACCCTCACGCCTGGACCCCTGCTTGCTCGTCTCCAACCCTTTCTCTCCCTTCCCACTGCCGCTAACCTCCCGTTTCCGGTCCAGTTACCTTGCCGCTCTGTGGTTACCCCCCTGCCGCTACCCCACCCTCATCCCCACCCCCGCAGCCCGCATCGCCGCCACGCGCCGCTCCCTGGACGCCGCCAAGGCCACTCAGGAGGACCCCATACAGATCTTCGAGCTGCTGGGGCAGGGCGCGGTGGGTGTGTGCTCGGCGGTGCTGCAGGAGTGGGGCATGGGCCTCCAGGGCTTGCACTCCTTACTCTCGCCTTTGCCCTTACCTGCCTGCTTGCTGGGTATCTGCTGCACACGTGCCATCCCCCCGCCGTCAACTCTGTTTTTCATGACTGTACGATCTCAAGCTTAAATGTATGTATTGCACGCTGCTTGCACCCGCAGTTTGGCAAGGTGCAGAAGGGGCTGTGGCGCGGCACGGAGGTTGCCGTCAAGACCATGATCCTGCCCGCCAACATGACGGGGCAGCAGAAGCGCGAGAAGATGGCGGTCATGGAGGCGGCCATCAGCAGCAGCCTGGTGCACCCCAACATCGGTGAGGGCGTGTATTACCAGGGGTTGTGTATTAGCGTGGGACATGGACGAGGAGCATCCCAACATCGGTGGGGCGGCCTGGCTGGGCGAAAGGGCTTTGGGGAGAGGGGAGGGCACGGGCTCCCGGTGGAGGCCCTTCCACCTGCCATGACGAAACGGGCGGGGCAAGCGGCAGTGATGCCAACATCTGCTTGTTTGCGCGTCTGATAGTTGTGACCGTTTAAGCAGTTGGACAAGGTATGGTCCAGTCTAAGCCTTGCCGCAAGGTATGATACCAAACAGCTAACGCACTCCCCCTGCGGCCCCGCCACGCACACGCCCCCAGTGACCACCTACACCTACTTCATCCGGCCCTACCACGAGCCACGCAACGAGCGCATCAAGCACATGGCGCTGTGCAGGTGCTGTGGGAGCAGCGCGCCACTGGGGGTTAGCTGCCCTGATGGAGGGCCACACGCGCTGTGTCTGCTGCTGCTGCTGGTGCTGGTGCCGGTGATGCCAATGCTGCTGCACACGCCGCGAATGCACTCTGCCGCACGCTTCATCTGCCAACTCACTTCACGGGCTGCTGCCCTGCGCCTTGCTGCCTGGCCGCCGCAGCGAGGCGCCCTGCCCGCCGCAGCCCAGCTCCACGAGGGCTGGCGGCGGCACGGCGGACGGCACCGGGGGCGGCGGCTCCCAGGGCAGCAGCAGCGAGTCGGCCGACGGGACGCTGCACAGCTATGAGGTGCGTTGCGACAGGGCACAGGGCAACGGGGGGCGTCCATGTATGGCAAGCCTCTGCGGCCAGGTGCAGGTTCAGGTGCGGCCAGGTGCAGGTTTGATCAGGTGTGCCAGCCTGGTACGGCTTCCTGGTCACAGCGGCCCGAGTGCGGGGTGGGTGGTGTGACACGCCTGGGCCTGCGGCCGAGACCTGGAGTGCAGGTACTGCGCCAGTGCACTGTCGACACTACTTTGGGTGTGCTGGGTGGCGATGACGGGCAGACCTGCGGAATCTTGCCATCTAAGCGTGCGCCTCGCGCGTTCATCCACGCCCCAAGTACCCGTACGCGATCTCACGACACTCACACTGTGATGCAGCTGGTGCTGGAGGTCCCCGATAGGTACCTAGCATTCTCGGTGCCCACGCATACACATGCCTCCCGTCAACCCTTCGCCCACACACAGGTGCGGCTGGTGCTGGAGTTCTGCGACAAGGGCTCCCTCAAGGACGCCCTGGACCAGCACGCCTTCATGTCGGGTGGGTTAAGCACGCAGCGCTTGCAACCTGCTGCCCCTTGACAGCTGCTGCTCGCCCGGCAGCAGAGGGCGCCTTCACGGCTGCTCCTGCCGCGCTCCAGTCTCCACTTCAGCAACCGCCTGCTTGCCGGCCTCGCGCTGAGCATGGTGCATCTTGTTCGACCCATGTGCTCCTCGCCCACCAACCGCGCAGACGGCGCGCTCAACCTGGCCGCCATCCTGGAGACGGCGGCCGACATCGCCAAGGCCATGGTGCACATGCACGCAGCCAACGTGCTGCACAGCGACCTCAAGGTAGGCGCTAACCCACAGTGTCATTACAGCTTTGTATGATGTAGTGGATATTTATACAGCGTTGCGCATGCACCTCAGATTTGATAGCCTCCCAAAGCCGCGCCCTGGGCCGTAACCTTTTCATGCCGCATCCAACGGTGGCACACCATGTTACACTGCGGCGCACCCGGCCTGGTGCCTCCCCCCACCTTTCCTGCGCCTTTCACCTACTCACCGCCAACCACAATACCGGTCTCCGCAACCGCTTGGCCGCCAAGCCCTACATCATGCTCTACAGCAGTAACATCCCAACACGCCGCAGGATCATGCCAGTCGCAAGCTGTCTCCCGCTTGCCACCTCCCCCCCGCTTACTACCTCCCGCTTACCACCTCCCGCTTACCACCTCCCGCCCCCTCAGGCGCGCAACATCATGCTCAAGAGCAGCGGCACGGAGGGCCGCGGCGTGGTGGCCAAGGTGGCGGACTTCGGGCTGTCCACGCGCATGGAGCACGCGGAGACGCACCTCAGCAGCTGCTTCCAGGGCACGCTAACACACATGGCGTAGGTGGCGGGATGGGGACGGGGTTGGGGGACCGGGCTCAAGCCAGTCACGGCAAGCCTTGCCGTGCCAGCCTCCTTCCCCAAAACGGTTGCACCCGTAAAGCTGTGTTGAGTTACACTCTCGAGGCCTTAGGATGCAGGCGTACCCGTACCCGTACCCTTGAAGCTTTCGTGCCTCAGTGTACCCGTACCCTTGAAGCTGCATGCCTCAGTGTACCCGTACCCTTGAAGCTGCATGCCTCAGTGTACCCGTACCCTTGAAGCTGCATGCCTCAGTGTACCCGTACCCTTGAAGCTGCATGCCTCAGTGTACCCGTACCCTTGAAGCTGCATGCCTCAGTGTACCCGTACCCTTGAAGCTGCATGCCTCAGTGTACCCGCACCCTTGAAGCTGCATGCCTCAGTGAGGGAACGCGTTGCTTGCCCCCATCTCACCGTCACCACCAACGCATGCTCCAACACGTTCCCCGCCCGTGCTCTCCTCTCCCCCAGCCCCGAGGTGCTGCTGGACGGGCGCATCAGCAAGGCGGCGGACGTGTACTCGGTGGGTGGGGTGGGCAGACCGGGGGCTACCCTGCGCGACCCGCCTTGAGAAAAGCCGCATCACCGGCTGCCCCACGGCCATCCTCCAACTGCCCTGCATGCTCGAGCCCGCCCGTGCAGCATGACGAGCCCCGATCCGTTATTGTCCTGTTGTCCTTACCCGTTGTTCCCTGCTGCTGCAGTTCGGCATTGTGCTGTGGGAGCTGTTCTGCGCCTCGGAGCCCTTCGCGGGGGTGCCGCGGGCGCACCTGGGGCACGCCATCACCAAGGAGCGCAGGCGGTGGGTGCAACCGGGGCACGTGGGGCACGGGTATTAGCTGCAATGTGGTTGGACTGCTTTGCATCGAAACGCTCAAGCGAACCGGGTGCCCTTGCGAACTTCCGGCATGGGGCGATGCCCGCAGCTGCCCCGTGCCGTACGACAACCTTCACTCCACGCACGTCCACGGCTGCAGCATCCCTGACCCGCCCCTGTACTCATACATCCCTGGCCCTGACGCGCCTGCAGCCCCGAGTTCCCCCACTTCGCCCCCCGGGACTACGTGGCCCTAGCGGCGCGCTGCTGGGACCCGGACGCGGCGGCACGGCCCTCGTTCGAGCAGGTGAGGGCCGGACGTGTAGCGCGGGGCACTCGTTCACACGAATATAGGGATTTTGTGTCCTGGTACGCGGACTGGTGCGCCGACGCGGAGTTAAGGCTCGGGCGCGTGACGTGGGGTCTTGTGCTGTACGACAGCAGGGGCCTGATGCAGTACCTTTTTCCCTAGTCCTTGCCACCGGGCCCGCGGCCGCAGGACCCCGCCCGTCCAACTCGGTAGGTTCTCTCAGGTGGTGTAAGCCGCATTTTCCTACCGTGCACCCCGATTCTGTAAGACGGCCTATCCGTTCCCGCCGCTTTTCCTGTTACCCCACGTGAGAGCTCCCCAGCGCAACCCACCCTTGTGCTCCCAACGCTTGCGCCCCCTGCCCCCCAGGTACTTTCGGAGCTGGTCCGTATCCGCTCCGCCTATCCCCCCGCCACCCCGCCCCTCACGATCCACCCGACGCGGCCGCTGTCCATTACAACCGACCGCTCAACCGCCGGGGACAGCGTCACCGGCCCCAACCGCAACGGCAACCGCAACGGCAACGGCCTCCCAACCACCGCCATGGGGACGCACACGTTGGGGCTCGCGGGCTTCGTGCTCGGCGGCGCGTCGACCAGTGGATCCGCCGCCACCGTCGCCGCTGCTGTACGGCAGGGCGGCGGGAGAAGCAGTAGCAGCGACGGCGGCGGCGGCGGCGGCGGTGGCGGCGGCAGCAGCAGCGACTGGCAATCAGGTCACCGGATTGGGCCCATGGCCTACCGGTCTGGATCCACGGGCTCAGGTCCAGTGAGGCTCAAGGAGTTCCTCGCGTCTGCCTCCGCGCCGGGGGCGTTGGGCTCTGTCGGCAGCAGCGTGGGAGGGGCCAGCAGCGGCTGCGGCGGCAGCGGGGCGGTGGGGGGCATGAGTGCAGCAGGCATGGTGGCGTGGGGCATGTACCGGCCGCCGGCGTGGTCCAGCTCTGGGGCAGCGAGCGCAGGCCAGCGGGCTGCGATGAAGGCTGCGCTGGCGTCCAGGCACCTGAGGAAGATGGGCATACGTGGGGGCGGCAGCGGGAGCGGCATGCTGGCGCGGCTGCCCTCGCTGCAGGAGCACCAGGAGGAGGGGGAGCAGGGGGAGGGAGGGGCGGGGGGCGAGGGGCTGGGGCTGGGGCGCGGGGGCTCGGACCGGGGGCCGGTGAGGCTGGGCGGGGGCAGCACCATGGGTGCGGGGAGCAGTGCGGCGGGGGAGAGCAGCCTGGTGACGCATGGGAGGGTGGAGGGGGACAGCGAGGTGGTGCGGCGGGGGGCGGAGATGGCGGGGTTGGAGCTGTCGGGGGAGCAGCAGGGGCAGGAGGGGCAGGGGCGGGGGCAGGAGGGGAGGAGCAAGGTGCCCACGGTGACGGCGTTGCTGTCGGCGGCGGAGCTCCCCCCAGACCACGGGTGAGTGCGGATGCGGGTGGTGGGGTGCAGGTGGCTAGTGGGCCGGGGTGAAAGGTCGAGCCTGGGCGGTCTGTGAGCAAGGAGGCGGTGCTCACTACGTATGGCGCCGATAAAGTAGCGAAGGATGGGGGACCGCAAACGGGCTCAGCGGTTTCGGGCTGGGGTGTAAGGCCAGGCGCGTTGGGTGTGAAAGGTGAGTTGGCATGCCGTATGATGCTTTGCGGGTTAAGGGTGCCGTCAGCCCAGGCTCTCCGCTACAGCCCTCGGCGGTTGCTCTGTCAACTGAAATGCACAGGAATTCACCTTCTGGTGGCTAGCGCTGCAGCTGAGTTTGCTGTGCGTGCCCCATCCTTAACAACGGCGTGCAGTGTTGACAACGGCAGCATTCACGCCGCGCCTGTGCTGTGTCCCGCCCCTTCCCGTCCTGGCCGCAGGTAACAAGACTGGCACGTCATCAGCTGTCTGAACGGTGTGTAGCGGATGCGGTGCGGGATGTAGGCTAATGAGCCTTATACAGTTAAAGGCATACAGGAGTAACAGGCAGAGCGTAGCGAGGCAAGGCAGGTCCGGAGAGTGGCAAATCGATGATGGTGGCTATTCTCGCTGACGCTGATCCGCTGAGATACGTAGCTGAAGTGAAAAAGCCTGCTGTGTCGGTTGCCCCCCGGCACACGCAGGACCAGACCGTGCGTCTGAACCTGTTCTGTCTGAACGGTGTGTGGGAGGCACACGCAGCTGCTGCCTGCTGGTCACAGGTAGACCGACAGCGTTGCCGGTATGAACGTGTCTGGTACGTTGGTAGGGTTGCGTATAAAGTAGAGGTGAGCGAGTGTGTGTACGTTTTTGGTTATGGGTACATGTTATTCCTGCGTGTATTCGCCGAAAGGCATGGCACTGAATAAAGACACTGCTGCGACTTTGGTGCAGCGTTCGTATGGCGGGCGGGTGTTTGCGCATTCCTTTACGCATGGGGCATGCCCCAAACCACCAGAGTGGGCAAGTATATGGGCATCTGCGCACCCATGTTTCCCTGTGAACGCCATTAAAAGCCATTAAATGCGCATACAGGAAGAAGGAGGAAGGTCAAGGGCGGTAGGGTGGGTCTGTGCGTGACTAGTTTCGTGCTATCATGACGTAGTTACACCCAAACACTGCACCTCGCAATTGTTCGCATGTTGTTTTATTTTGTTGGGGCCTTGGTGCGCTCCCTCGCAGCACTTGCTTGCAGCACCAGTTGCAGCAGGCTGCTTGGGCCGTGCACGGCAGCGTACAGCGTTTTGGTGTCAGCATGGGTAGCGTACCGGCTGGGTAGGAAGGGGCATCGTGCCGGCCAGGCAGGGAGTGCGAGAGACAGAGAGAGATCGGTAGTGTTTTTGGCAGGCTCTACAGCAAGCGGGATCGAGGTGAAGGTGGTTTGTGACGGTGTAGTTGTGTCCACCGGGGCTGCAACCAGTGTACCGGTGCGGTTGCGTTGCAAACAACAGGTGCTGATAGGGCGACAGGTACGTGAAAGGCTTGTTGAATGGGTTTATGTAGGGCTTATTTAGTTAGGGAGAGAACCGGGTAGAGAAAGAGGGCTGTCGAGCGGTGCCAAACAGGGTAGGGAACGAGGCTGTCGAGCGGTGGCGGCTGTGTACACCTGTTGTGCGGCATGTAGTGTTGCTCTTGATTTTTGATGTGGTCCCCCTCGACTGGTTCTGTACCAGGCGCTGACGCTGGCTTCATGACTGGTAGTACCGTGTCTACCGTAGTTGATGGTCATTTTGGGTTCGTATCCATGCTTGGCCAAGGTCCATGTTTCCTTTGCGCTTTGCCAGTCCGCTCGCGGCGTTGTGGCAGGCTGTGGCTTCATAATCCCGGGTGCGGCGAGTGCCGTTGCCGTACAACACGTATGTAGGCATCGTACGCGTGGCACTGACGCCGCACAGCGCATAGCACGCTGTGTACTGACACAACCACACAGTGGTTTACTGGACAGGGAGCATGGGCGTAAGCACACCAGCGGTAACATTGAGCAGATCAGGCGTCTAGTTCGGTCAGCTCTCCCCTGTGCGCACTGCCGCAAACAGGCGACTTGGTCCTGACTTGGTCACTGCAAGATAACTTGGTTGGGAGAAGTTTTCCTCCAACTGTCAGAGCTCTTCTCGGTGCAGCCGCGCCACCCATTGGCCCTGGTGCCGTATTGGCACGGCAGTGGGCATATAGCCATTAAATGCTAGCGCAGCTGGCGTGCTGGCCACTCGAAATTTCCAGGCAAGCCCCCGTCGGCCCGTCCTCCAAAGTGACAGCAGGTGGAAGCGCACGAAGCACAAGAGATGGCCATTACGATTGGTAGGGGTTCCCCAGCCCATGTTTCCTCCAGTCCTGTTCCTCATCACCACCATAGCATGCCCTTGCACACCGCCTTCCCCACAAGTGGCCTACCGAAGCCTAAAACACCGCCACCTTGGCGCCTCACCAGGCCCTTACGCCACAGCAACCATGCAAGTGTGACATGTCGGCCACAGCCAGGCGTGCTTCCCATGCAAACTGGCGCAATGCGATAGGCCGCGGGGGTCCCCAGGAAGCCCCGCCGCACAGAAACTCCACCACCCCCCCACCTGTGACTCAGCACCACGCAGCAGTCACGCTGCATAGTGCTCCAGCCTACACACATTGCGGTACACAGCTGCGTGACACTTTCCTATATGTCTGCTTGTAAGGGATTCTATATATCCCATTCCCGCACCGCATCTGCTACACACTACACAGCTGCCCCGGCGCAGCCCTAGTATCCACCGCCACTGCCCTTACCGCAGCTGCTGCCCCTGCCGCCTAGCACTGCACACCCACACCGCTTTTGCACCATAGCACCCCACACCGCAACACAGCCGCGGTGTGCCTAGTCGCCCAGCGTGACGGCGTACTGCAGCTGCTGCCCCTCCTCCCGAACCTCCCACCCGGCGAGGTTAACCCACCCGGCTAATACACACACCACCCAGCAGCCTAGTCGTCCAGCGTGACGGCGTACTGCAGCTGCTGCCCCAGCAGCTGCACGTTGTCGGCGTGCGCGTGCAGCAGCTCCGCCTTGACCAGCAGCGAGTCGGCGCCGCTGCGGCGGGCGGCAGCCGCGTCCTCCAGGCTGCGTACACCGACCTGGGGAGGGTCGTGGCGGTGGCGGTGGTGGTGGTGGGAAGAGGGGAGCAGCGTGGTGGGCGTGGACGTGGGGACTAAGCGAGGGAAGGGGTATAAGGAGGGGCTTGTGCGCTCATGAGGATTAGCACAGCTCGAGCAGCATGTCATTGGCGGTGCTCAGCCTATCCGTACCGCCAATCTGTGCGCAACGCGATACCCTCAGACGCGCCATCGTCTGGGGGCAGGGCCCCCTACCCCTCCACCCACCAGGCTGATGGCCCCGAAGGGCAGCTCGCCCAGCAGCCCGTGCGCGATCTGGTTGGCGAAGCCCGGCACGGCAACCGACAGCCCAACCGCCACGTTAATGGCGTAGAACACAACACCCTGCAGACAGGACAGGGCCCAAGGGATGCCGCTAAAGCTCTGCTGTAGTGGCTCGACGCGTGGGCAGGATGAACGATGTGCGCCGAGGGTTGTGTCAATTGCTTGCTGCACAGAACCGCCACGTCATCAGTCCAGTCCACTACCCCAACCTCCAAGGGTCAGAAGCCTTGAGTTATTTTACTTCGCCTACACAACCCCCACACCCACCTGCGCCGCCAGCTTTGACAACCTCTATAGGTGCATCAACACGTGCACACGGTGCCCCGTTAATACACACCACTCATAACACACACCTGCGCCGACAGCGCCGCCACCTCCTTGGCGTTGACCACCTCCACCGGCGCATCGAGGCCCAGGGCGGCGGAGAAGGACGACATGACACCCGTGCCGCGCCCAGTCACCTGACACGACCACGGGCGCGTACAAAGGCAGGCGTATGTATGTGGTGATGGCACGGGGGAGGGGGCGAAGAGGAAAAGGGCGTGCCGTCCGTGCTGCGGCCGTAAGCCCTCGCTCGTGCCTGGCGCGGGGTGCCCAGTCCCCACCACGCCGTAGCACGCCCCACCTCACCTGCGCTATAAGCCCAAGCGCGCCAGCTGCGCCCGCCTCCTTGACCTCGCACACCTGCAGGGGTTGGGAACGAGAGAAATAAGCCCGCAGTGCAGGCTCTACCTCCCAGCGGCAGGAGGTTTACCAAGTGCCCCTAGTCCTCGCACACCTGCAGGGTAATTGGGGTGAAAGTCATGACCCCGCAGTGCAAGCTCTGCCTCCGAGCGGCACGTGCTTTGACGTGTGGAGCTAGGTGTCCTCGGTCAGGCCTCCACTTCCTTCTCGGGCCTCCGAGGTCGTATCTGCTACCGTGCGTGCAACCCAAGGCATCACACCCTTCCATGTGCGTGGCGCGCAAAAGGCAAGCCCGCCGCCCGCATCAGGAACACCGTACCACCCCGTCAATGCCCTGCAGCCTACGAAGGTTGGTCCCTGGCCACGCCAAAACCTTCGCATCTCCAAACCCACAAGCCTTCCGCGCTGCCGCCTCACCACGCCATACCATGCGGTGTACGGTGTACGGCACAGCTACTCACCTGCAGCGGGTGTATGAGCCAGTCCCGGGCCACCACCGGCACCCGAGGCACCGCCTGCTGCACACTGTAGCGGGACAAAGGGCAGAGCAGGAGAGCGCACGTGGGTACCCGGTAGCTACAAGGACAGAGATTGAAGCCCAGGATGGAACTTGCATGCAAGCTGAATGTTAGGGCCGGAGCAGGGGCGGAGCTGGTGTCCGAATGCCCCCTACCTGTCCCACATATAGAGGTTCCTCAGCCTGCGTACAAGCAAAACCCCACCCAAATGACTCAACACATCCTAGGAGCCCACGGACCCTCACGCGTAAGATTACTCCACGCCCGTGCCTCCCTTTCCGTCGGCTGCCCCCTTCCCCACGCGGCTCCCCACCTGAACAGGTCCCGCAGCCCGCTGGGCGTGTGCTCGCTGTCCGTGCGCACCGCCAGCGCGTCCGCCCCCGCAGCAACGTAGGCCTTGGCCAGCTGCGCCAGCTCGGCGGAGCTGGTCTCGGGGGTGGGCCGGGCCACCTCAAACACCAGCACCGCACGGCCCTGGAGGGGTGGGCATGGGGAGGGCGGCCGCAGGTGAGGAGGAGTTCCATTACAGCGAGCGCATGGCCAAGGGAGCTCCGGGTAGGGTGCTGGCCATGGCTGCAGTAGCACCGCCGCGTCACAGCACCGAGGCCAGCAGGGCGTTACGCTGCCGTAATGCCCTAACGAAGGTGCGGCTGGGCGTGTGCAGCAGGAAAGCCCCTCCTGCTAGCGCTGGGAAAGAGTTTACAGATGCCAGCCGGTGCGAGTGTACATACACACACCCTCGTCCTCCGCCCCACCTGCGGCACCGCCTCCGCTATGAGTGTGGACAGGCGGTAGGGGGGGTTGGCGGGCAGCTGCGTGGCGGACTGCAGCCGCTCGTCCAGCGCCTCCATGCCCAGCTCCCGGATGCTGGCCTCCAGCTGCTTCTGCTTGCGCCTGCAGCAGCGCCGAATGGCAGGTGAACGGGAACGCAGCACGTGCTTTGCAAGCTCCTGCGGACTGGGGGCTGGTCGTGCAAGTGCGGACTGGGTACAGGGTCGTGTACGGTGGTCGTAGGTGTCACAAGTTGCTGAGCTGCCTTCCGTCGTGCGGCTGCCTTCAGCGAAGACAGAGAGCCGCTTGGCGTACCGGATGGTTTGCTCCAGGGCGTTGAGGGGCGTCTTGGGGGGCTCGTCGTCGGGCGTTGGGTTGGGCTGAGCGCCTGCGCAGGGGGCGTGCGCGGGGCCTGGCCGCGCTTCGCCATGTTGTCGGGTGGCACAGCACCAGCGCGACAGTTGGACAGGCAGCCCAGCTGGTTGCCGGAACGAAGCCTTGGCTGCGCGTAAGCCCGGAGTGCACGCCGGCCGCTGCGCGTGGAGAACCCTGGCGAGGGAGCGAGCCATAGAGAAGAAGAATCGGCTGTCGCCCGCCGGTTTCGACCGAACGGAAAGGACCATAAACTGTTTGACCGAGCTTGTTCTAAGATATGTAAATACCTCATGTTTGTGGGTACCGACGTCCGCTGCGTGTTGTTCACGATAGTGCGCCTGTCGCGGAACCCTGCTGCAGCAACTAAGCGGTGTTATGCAATCACGGTTGCACAGTGGAAAGTGATACTACAAAAGAATGCCAATACTATTTGCTGTAGCCCTTTCCAGAGTTCACATAAAGGATAGGCACAGCAAGCAGTGTCCCGCTCCGGCCCCACGCATTTAATCAGGTAAATCAATCGGGCTACTGAACAAGCATCTGCAAGAGTCTGCAGACGACGGTGTTGGCAGGCTGCATGGCTGTGGACCTCCCCTGCACGCCGTGCACCGTGCCAATTCCAATTCCCGCCAGACCTCATTGCACTAGCTTGGCAAATACCCACATCCATGCTTCACAACACTCAACCTGTGCGCTGAAGCATCTTGATCATGGAAGAGCTCGTGGCTTTACAAGACGCTTGCCTGGCTCTCCGCCAGGAGCGTGACAGAGCTCTGCAGGAGTTGGCCATCGAGACATCGGCCAAACGCAGCGCCCAGGCGCAGCTGGAGCACCATGCCGCCACCGCCGAACAGCTGCTGCAGGCAGTCAACGCGCGGCATGAAGCATTCTCGGAAGAGGTAAGTGGCGATGTGAAAAGCAACTATAACAAGTTGCCTGGCGGCTAGATAGTCGCGTCAACCTGTGAGACATTGCCGGTATGCGCCCTCCCGCGCTTTTTGCTCTGCTCCCAGATCAGCGCCGCGGTCTCATACGAGAGGACGCTTGGCCAGCTGACGTCTTTGCAGCAAGAGTACTTGGAAGCACAGCAGGTGCGTGAGCTAAGCCGAGCGCAGGTTGTTCGCTGCGGTCCAAAGCGAACGGTGCACACAGGGCCCTGCCGTCCCATGGGTCGCTCCGTCGGCACCATGTCACCAGCTCACAGGGCTGCAAGCGGACTCCGTTGACAGCATAGCACCGGTGCACGATATTCAATGCGCAGAATGTGCAGCAATACTCATGCTGTCGCGCATGTCTCGTTGCCCTGCGCCCCTTCCTAACAAGAAGGCTCCTCTTGCCACACCTGTAAACCTTCCACAGAAAACAAACGCCCAAGCCCATCACTGACCCCTCTATGCATCTTGACGAGCACCATTTCCTCGCAACGCACATCCCGTGCCCACTCATACGCACACACGTGCGCCTCACCTACCATCCCTCCTCCCAGACCCACCTACGGCAGCTGGAGGCGCTGCGCTCACAGCTGGGCCAGGCCCGCGGGGAGGCGCAGCAGCTGGGCGGCCAGCTGGCGGCGGAGCGGGCGGGCCGCGTGTCCGACGTGGAGGCGCTGCGGCGGCAGCTGCGGGAAGCTGGCGCGGAGGAGGCGCGAGCGGTTGCAGAGCTGCATGACGCCTGTGAGTGCTTTGTCGTCAGCAGTAGGAAGCTTTGACTGTAGGAAGCTGGGGCCATTGGGGGCTAGGGAGCGGAGTGCGGTTGGGGGCCTTGCATCGCAACCCGGTACCGGAAATGATTCCGCACGCGTGCTGCTAAAGACAGCCAGTGCGTGCTGCGCGCATAACGCAAGAGCGTAAGCGGGATTGTACGGCTTGTACGGTGCCCGTTTCACCCGCAGACGGTGGGCGGCTGTCCGCCCTGGAGGACTTCAAGAACGGGCTGCTGGAGGGGAAGAGGGCGGCGGAGGAGGCGTGGGGCAGGGAGCGGGCGGCGCTGCAGGTGCGCGTGCGTGCAGGGCAAGCCTGAAGGCGACTGTGTTGTCAAACTTGCAATATGCTCCCAGAGAAGCTGAAGGTTCATCAGGGTTGCGTCTCAGGTACAGGCAGGGACGAGCCACCAGCCGTGTATTATGCTAGACAGGGACAGGAGTCTTCCTGCCCACGATCTCTAATTCACGTGTCAGTCAATGCCCCTATTGCGCCCCGCACGCAGGATTCGGTAGCAAGCCTGAAGCAGCAGCTACAGCAACTGCAGCGGGAGAGCCAGAAGCAGCAGCACCAACAGCAGCAGATCGTGCAGCAACAAGACGCGGGTGCGCTCCACCGCAACCCACCTCCTGCCGTCGGGGCCATGGCAACCGCCAGCGGGGGAGGCGGCAGTGCTGGCGGCGGTGTGCCTGGCGGCGGGGCCGGCGGCGGCGGCGGCGGGGGCAACACCTCGTACAGAGGCGTTACCACGTGGAGGAACCAGAGGCAGCAGCTCCAGCAGCAGGAACAGCAGTACTTGCCGCAAATGCCTACTGGGGCGGGCGGGGCACAGCAGGGCAGGGTAGGCCTGCGCCAGGGGCCCGGCCTGGGTCCTGGAGCGGCGGGTCCTGCTGGTAACCCACCTGCAGGCAGCCTGGCTGGTGCAGGGCCGTCCCTAGGCGCAGCATCTGGAAGGGGCCGCGCACCGGCGGGCCTGGGAGGCGTAGGAGGGCAGCGGCTGGGGCCAGGGGGCGCGGTGGGCGGAGCTGCAAGCGGGATGGGCGCGGGCGGGGGCGGGGGCACCGGGGGCCAGCACACCTTTGTGCCCATGAGCTCAGTGGCTGACGGGTTCCAGCAGCAGCAACAGCAGCTGCAGCAGCAGTATGCAGGAGCAGGAAGCGGTGCGGCAGTTGGGGTCAACCTTCAGGCTACGGGCGGGCCGGGGGCCCTCCGGCGTGGTGGTGGTGGCGGGCTGGGCGGTGGGGCTGCGGCGCCGCGACCGGCCCTTGGGCGGGTGCCACTGCAGGGGCAGCGGGGCACAGCTGCGCAGCAGCAGCAGCAGCAGCAGCAGGCGCATCAGCAGCAGGAGAGCATGGATTCGCAGGGGGATGACGAGGGTGCCGGTGGTGACGCAGCCTGGGGGCAGGGTCAGGGGGCGGGGAGGGGGAAGCGCAGGCGGTAATGGAGAGGTTGGGCCTGTGACGCTGGGAATCGGAGCGCAGCAGGTGGGCAGTGCCTGGCATGCTGATGCCCCTGGCGACAGCGAACGGCCTGCACAAGGGTGTGTGCAAAACTTCTATGAGATAAAAGCTTTGTTGTGTGGGCTGCCTCCGGTCTGTCCTATACTGACAGCCTGCTGGTTTGCAACCTGCACGTGCACTAGTTTTCAGCAAGCGGCCCATCGTTTTCATTACCCGCCACCTCGTGTGCGCTCATAGGCGTACATGCAAAGGACGTCGGGGGGCGTGGCCACAGCGTTGTGTCGTACGTTGCGGCTGACACTCGTCGTTTGAACAGCGCAATAGACCAAGCTTATAACGCAGCACAGGGGTGAGGCGCCTCGGGGCAGAAACGTCGTGTGCATTTGGCGATGCCGCGGCCATGTGCCGTTGCTGTTTTAGAAGGGGCGACGGGCAAGCCCAGCCCCTGGTATTCGGCATTTCATGTTACATGCCGCTTGAGGCCCTTTGCATTGCAAGCCACGTACCGTAGCCACTTGCGTCGACGCCCACATGTTAATAGGTATTGTCCGAAAACAGCGGTATATGCCTGTACGTGTGGTGCCTAGGGTACTGAAACCTGGTGGGAAGAGGTGGTCAGCCGTGCGGACCGCGCTGTGAGCTGGGGGCCCGCATACGGTACATGCCCATGCCCGTAGTCCGTAGTGGCACGACCAGCCAGGGTCACAGCTCCAATGTGCGGGAGACCAAAAAAATCATTCCAGGCTTACACGTCGCACATCCAGAAAGGCACCATCATAACACACACCACAGCTTGCGCCCATGCAGTGGTGCTACACAGGGGTTGGAGGGCTCCCCTGCCTCAGACCAGCCATAGGTACTCTCCTGCCCCAGACAGCTCACGTGCAGTTATTGCGGCACCCAGAGACATCATACATTGCAAGAGGCAGCACGGCGCATGGCACGGCACGGCTTTCGTCTAGACTGGTCAGAATGCAAGAGGTATAACACATTATGCTACACGCAACAGTGCTTGGGGTTAGTGACCCACATCCAGTGCATGTGACCATGTGTCAACGTTCCAATCCCGTATCACAGCGGTGGTCTAGAATCCTACCCACAGAAGAGAAAGAATGCTAAGCGGCATGTTTAATAGCGGGTCACAGCGGACCTCAGGACACAATTTGTCCTGGGCAACGCCAATGCGAAGTTATATGGCCACCCAGCACACCACCATGGGGCCTGCCTGACCACCATGAAAGAAGCGTGCCCCACCCGCACAGAATGGATAGCTAAGCAGCCTCCTGCACAAATACATGATCACTCCCTCGCTGCACCGTTTGGGCGCACCGTGCACCAGTGCACCCAGTGTCGGCCCCGAGCCATCGTCGTGGGCCCCCAGCGCCTTGCTGCCTCTGGGCCAGACACGGCAGCATTCGTCGCGCCACCGCGCCTGCGGCGCACCCACTACCCGCCAGCAGTACACACAACTGCAAACCAGATAAGCACGCGAGCTGCACGCCTGGCGCAGGACCTGTTGTGCGGCGCTGTGCCATGGCCCACCGCCCCCTGCGCTGCTTGCCTACCCCACCAGCGACCCCTCGTCACCCGCGCCGTCTCCTCTCCCTCCCCCAGAGGAACTCCTAACGACCACCTCCTTCAGGCTGCCCCCTACCCCATGGCGGTGCGCCGCTGCCCCTGCCGATGCCAGTGCGCACTCCGCTGGGTAGGTGCGCGAGAAGTGCGAGTAGGCGAATACGCCGGCCGCCGTGATGAGGCCGCCGGTGATGCCCATGGCTGTCACAGGGTTGCCGAACACCGCGATGGCCACCGCCGCAGCTGCGACTGCGCAAACGGGGGAGGAGCGAGCGCGGGGCATTGCAGGTTGAGAGGCCGTTTGCTTGCCATGCAATGGGCATTGGAGGAGGTCACATTGTGTGCGCGCCATGGTGGGTACGGGTACGCGTACTACTGTGCAGCTTGACTGGAGTCCACGCCGACGCTGGTTCCCGCCTGCAGCTGGCAAACACTCCCAGCTCCCTCGACCCAAGACCCAAGAGATCTAATCTTAACTACATTGCGCTCCAGCAGTACGCACGGTACACTCCCTCCCACAGCACATCCCGTCCCCAGCACGACTCCACATCCTCCAAGACCCGCCCGCGGGGGTCTCCCTCACCGTTTTTCGCGTTGCCCACCACCTGCGCCGTCAGCGCCCCCAGCTCCCTGGCCACCAGGAAGTTGGACAGGTTGGTGGCGAACGCCGCGCCGCAGCTCAGCAGCAGCAGCGGCGCGAAGGAGGCGTTGGAGGCGTGCAGCTGCAGCGCGGTGGCGTAGCCGCGCGGCTCCAGCGCTCCCACCACCGGCACCAGCAGGCACAGGGAGGCCAGGCTCGAGTAGGACAGCAGGAACAGCGGGTGCGGCGCGTCGCCGCCGCTGAGCAGGGCCGCCTGCATCACGCTACGGAGGCTGCAGGGCGGGGTGGGGTGGCGCGGGGATGGCAGGTAGGAAGGGGCAGCGTCTCAGGGTGAGGGAGGGGGAGTATGAAGTTGGCTTCGTCTGACGACGTGCAAACCTCTGTCCAACTGTCGTGTTGCGCGGCGAGCTGCTGGCGTCTAACCGTGCTTGCGGACCGGTTTGGGGGGCACGGCCTCCCGGTGTGACCCGCCCCCTACCTCCTGAACACGTTTGCCGCCACCTGCAGCGCCACGCCCGTGGGGTGGAACAGCGGCTCGCCGCCGGACGCCAGCACCACGCCGGCAGCGATGGGCGCCAGGCAGGCGTAGGTTGCGCCTGGGCGGGAGGAGGAGAGGGGCGTCCAGGAACACTGCGTCAGATGCCGGTGTTCATCTTAGAGCCGTCACACGTGTCTACCTTTTTATTGCAGTGGCACTGAGCGGTAGGCTGCAACTGGCTGCTTCGCTCAGGAGTAATGCAACATGGGGAGTGGGTACAGGAGGCTGGGGATGGGGGCGCCTAGCGGGGCATGGTAGCAGCTGGCCGGGCAGAATGTGCATAGGCGTACCAGGCATGTCAGCCTTTCGGTATGCAGCGTACCGTGCTCGCGTCTGCCCTGGAGCCCCAGAGCCAACAGCGCCGTGAAAATGGGTGTGGTAGCGCCGAGAGCCTGGGGCAGTCGGGCGTAGTGCTTGTATTCCAACTGGGTCAGACTGAGTTGCGGATGGGGTGAGTCACAGGGGCCGCCTTTCTCAGCAAATGAGAATGTCACACGTGTGGGCCACACACCGTCCAAGCTTGGGTCCTGGCGTGCCCACGCAGCTAGGCCCTATGCACCCTGGTCAGGCAGCAACCGCCACCTACCTGCACGAACGATGCAGGAAGATAGCCCAGGGAGGCCAAGCACAGGACCACCGACAAGGTGGTGGTGATGGCGAGCAGTACTACACTTGAGACGAGCTTTAGAGAAAGCGGCTTTGAGGGGACACAGCCGATAGCCATGGCCAGTCCCCCCAGCACCGCGCAAGTCATCGCATGGAGCTGGGACAAAGTCGCAGGCTGTCGATAGCCGGTGATGGAGATGAGCCATTTGTTTCCGACCACGGTAAGGATATTTGCAGCGAAGTAGAACACCAAGATGAGCGCGGTCTTCGCCACGCGCATAGTTATAGTAGTCCTTGGCAGTACCGTAGCAGCTTTGGGACGTCCATTATAAGCTAGCGGCCTGGTGCAGTAGCAGAGGCCATCCCTTATCCCATGTAGGCCTTTAGCGCAAACGTAGGTACATAATGCAGGTAAAACTTAATTGCTGCCGTGGCCGTGATGAACGTGAACTCTGCTTGTTCGGCTGTCGCCAGGGCTGTCGTCCATTCTCGTTTGCAAGATTGGTATACGCTGCTCTGATTTCCTTCGCTTGTCAAGTACGAATAACAGATAAAATTTCTGGCTTAGTATAGCCGGCTGTTCTTGCCTCGGGGGCGTCGCCGATGTTCATGGACAAGTCTGGCTGTGTGCGCGCAACGCATGAGACGGCTAGCTAACACACATGAATGTGTTACAATATCGAATGTTGGGGTAACGCTTGACATCGCGTGCTTCCCGCCAACATGTCCTGCATGGCAACCGTAGATGGAACCAGAAGCCGGAATGTGCGGTACGTGTCTGCCTCTACTCTTTCCCCCTTGCTCAAACCTCAACGTGCAACGGACACACTGCCAGACTACTCGCACCCGATAGCAGTGCATAAACCATTGCAACGATACGAGCAAATGACAGCGAATACGCACCGTCCCCATACCGTTTCAACTCCACTCCCTGCCGAAGCCCTCCTTTCCCGCGTTTCCCGCTACGACAACGCAATGCCGCGGTCCAGGCACAACGCCGTACAGTATTGTGCCCACCCATGCATACGAAGCCGGCCTACACGGCGCCCGCACTTCTCCGTTACGCGCCCGTGTAGTGCACCGCCGGCGGCAGGCCCTGCAGCTGCTGCCACAGCTGCACCATGTCGCTCATCCATGTGGTGTCGCCCGCGGGGGAGCGCGACTTGGCAACCTGCAGGGAAGCAGGAAAAGGACAACCTGTCATTAGAAGTCCTCACGCCACAGTACCACCAATTCCTTCCCGCACAGCAGTCAACTTTGAACTGCACGATGTTTTGTAAGCCCACTTTCCTTGCAGGCCGTGAACGCAAATCAGCCGAAGCACCGATGCAAATGATGCAGTACAACGCTATACAAGTGCGTCCCACTAGCCGAACCCCCTCACCTTCTGCACCGTCGCCGCGAGCACGTCATCCTCCGGGAAGGCCCTCAGCGGCCCCACCGCCAGCGGCTGCACAAGCAGCTTGTCGCGCGCCCGCAGCGCCTCCGCCGCCGCCTCCGCCGCCGCCTCGCTCTCCAGCGTCACCGCCACCGCCCCGCACGGCGCCAGGATGCGGTAAGACGCCAGCTTGCCGTGCGAGCCCACGTGCGCCGACAGCCACGCCTCCAGCATGCCGGGGGTGCCGGCCAGCAGCGGGATGTCCCCGCTCTCCAGCAGCAGGTGCCGGGAGGCGGCGGGCGTGCCCCCGGCGCCGCTCTCAGCAACGTCCGCGGATGCCAATGGGGTGGCTGCTGCGGCGGCGGAGGCAGTGCCGTCACCAGCCACCAGGCCGCGCAGGGCGTTCAGGACCACATCGTAGGACGTCACCGACGCCGTTGCGCCGCCGGCAGACGTCCCCTGCGTGGCTGTCGCAGCGGAAGGCCTGGCGGTCGCAGCCGGGGCTCCGCCGCCGCTGCCGCCACCGTCGGACCCCTCCGCGGGACCACTGCCGGCGCTGCGCGTGACGCGGTGCTGCCCCGGCTGCAGGTCGGGGCACACCATGCGCGCGTACTGCCCCGGCTCGTACGACTGTGTCGTTCCGAAAGCCACCGCCGCCTGGGCCGCCGACAGCTTCTGTGACACCATGACCGCCCGCGTCACCGTCAGGCCGCCGGACGGCGCCGCCGTCACGCTGGCCGACGCCTTGCCGGCTGCGGCGCCAGCGCCAGCAGCAGCAACAACCTCCGCCACACACCCGGCAGGCACATCGCGGCCAGAGGGCGCCAGCGGCGGCGGCGATGCCACCCCCACTGCAGCAGGAGTCTCTACTGCAGCAGGGGAAGCCACGGCCGCTGCAGCTGCAGCGGCCGGCGCCGTGGGGCTGTCGAGGCTGAGCACGAGCTCCGGGATGGCGAGCGCCGGTCCCTGGGGCGCGTCCGCGTGCTGCTGCTGCACATCGGCCTTGGAGGCCACCACCGCCGCAGCCACAGGGCTGCCGAAGGCACCGGCCTTGCCCGGCGGGGATGCTGGGCGCGCGGGAGGGGAGTCCTCCTCCGTCAGCGGCTCCAGCAATTGCTTCTGCTCGTGCTTCTCTGCGGCTGCTGCTGGGTCCGTGGTGGTGGTTGTGCTCACTGGCTCGCTCTGCACCGGTGCTGCCGCTGGGGCTGCGGCCGGGGCCGGCGTCTCCACAGGGCCCACCAGGATGGGCGTGAGCAACGCCTCCGGCTGGCGGGCTCCTGAGCCGCCCGCGCTGCCGCGCTTGGGGCTGAGCCGCGGCTGGACACCGGGGGTGTGCAGCGACGTGGCAGGCGGTGGCGTGGCCAGCTGCGGGGACACAGGCGGCTGGCCGAGCCGGCCGCTCTCGCTCAGCGGTGGCGGCGGGTGGCGCGCAATGTGCGGCGGCGTGCTGCGGCGGCGCGGCGGCGGCACTGGCGCCGCCGGCTCCTGCAGGCTGTAGCCGCCGTCGCCGCCGCTGTCCGCAGCGGCACCGTCGGCCGGCAGCAGCGGCACCAAGGGCGTTGGCGGCGGGGGCAGCACGGCAGCCGGCGGCGGCGGCAGCTCGGCAACGGGCGCGGGTGGGGGCGGCGAGGGTGCTGGAGCCTTGCTGCCCGCTGAGCCTGCTGCAGCGTTGGTGCTAGTATCGCCGGCGGAAGGCGCCGCTCCGCCTGCAGGCGCCGCCGATCCCTGGTCAGGTGCAGCCGCCGCCGTGCCGCTGCTGCTCCCAGTACCGCCACCGGCGCCAGATCCCGCGCCGACCCCCTCCCCGGCGGAACTCACGCCCGCGCCCACAGCGTTCTGCACCGCCGCCACCGCCTGCTGCAGCCCCTGCAACTGCTGCAGCATTTCCGCCGCTGCCGCGCTGCTGATAGCGGACGACCCCTTGCTGCCCTTGCTCGCCACCTTGCCTCCCTTCTTCGCCACCGGTGGCGCGGACGAGCCGCCGCTCCCACTGCCGCTCCCGCTGCCACCGTGCCTCTTGCTGCTCGGCCCATTGGACGCCGCCACCGCCGCGGATGCACCGGATGTCGAGCTGCTTGCGGCCGCCTTCCCACTTCCCGCCCCCGCTGTAGAACCACCCGCCCGTGCCCCGCCCCCGCTTCCGTTCTCCCCGCCATACATGAACACGATCTCGTCCTCCTCGTCCTCCTCGCTCAGCTCCTCCACCACACAGCTGCTGCTCCCACCACCGCCGCCTCCGCTGCCACCCAGGCACGCCCCCATGGTCTGCGCCGCGATCGCCGCCGCCTCCCGCGCAGACATGACAGCTGGCACCGGCGGGCTGCTGGCCCCCAGCAGCTGCTGCAGCCCACCGCCCGCCGCCAGCGCAACCGCCAACGGACTCCCCGCCAGCCCACTCCTTCCCCCGACCACATTGCCCAGCGCCGTCGCTGCCTGCACCATCGCCTGCGCAAGGCTCAGCGAGGGCGTCAGCCCCGCCGGGATCGCCGGCTGCGCCGGCTGTTGCACGCTGCCCCCCACGCCCAAGCACCCCTCCCCTCCGCCGGGCAGCGGCGGCGGCCCACCGCCAATCGGCTTCGCCGTACTCGGCAGCTCGTCGTACTGCTCCCGCGGCATCCAGTACAGCCGCGACGGGTTGGACGCCTGCCCGTGCGCGCCGTCGCAGATGGCCTGCTCCCGCACGTACCCGCTGCACCCCGGCGCGATGCACGCGTACTGGCTGCCCGCCTGCAGCGAGCCCGTGAAGCCCGGCCAGCGCTCCTTGAGCAGCTCCCTGGCCGCCTTCCAGCAGGGCAGGTGGAAGGCGAACTGGCAGCCCATGGTGCACACCATGACCAGCCGCTTGTCCAGCGGCCGGATGCAGTGGCCCACGGGGTCCACGGTGCAGGCCCCCGAGCCGAAGATGGCCCCGGCCTGCAGGGAGCACAGCGCGCCGCCCATGTCTGCCAGCAGCGCGGCCAGGGTGGCCTCCACGGACTCCAGCGGCTCCAGGACCGCGGCCGTGCCGGGCAGCAGGGCCGAGGAGGAGGAGGAGGAGTTGATAGCGGCCGCCGAGGAAGCGGAGGAGCCGGCGGCGGAGGGTGAGGTGGTCGTGAGTGCGGTGGAGGTAGAAGGGGACGCGGCGGATCCGGAGCCGCTGGCGGAAGCGGACGATGCGGAACCGGTGGAGGGCCCTGCGCCCGTAGAGCTGCTGCCGCCGGTCAGCTGCCGCCCGGCGGGTCCCCCTCGCCCGCTGGAGGACGTCTTCCCACTGCCGCGCCCCGCCGTCAGCTGCCCCGTCCCGCCGCCCGCCTTGCCGGCCGCGCCGTTGGTCAGCAGCCCCGCAGCGGCCGCCGCCGCCGGCAGCGCCAGCCCCACCGGCAGCGGCACCTTGCCCCCCGTCGCCACGTGCAGCACCTGCAGGATCTCCGGCCGCTTGGCGGCGCAGTCCGCCGCCGTCTTGCCGTTCTTGCCCTTGGCGCTGGGCCGCGCGCCGCGCTGCAGCAGCAGCTCCACCATGGCCGGGGGCGCGGACTGGCAGGCCAGGTGCAGCGCCGTCCAGCCCTCCTGGCAGCGCTCCTCGATGACCGCTGCGCCGCCGTTGTCCAGCAGCAGCGCCAGCAGCTCGGGCGTGGCGCGAGCCGACAGGCAGGCGCAGTGCACGGCGGTGAAGCCGCCCGCCTTGCTCTTGAGCGCCACCGAGGCCTGCGTGTGTGAGGACAAGACCACACGGTATATGTGTCATTGGCCACCGGTCCAGGAATGCAATACGCTACGCGGGAGGTGTCCGAATCCCAACCGTGTGCCTTTACCGAGCGCTACAGTCCACATCGTAATGTGCCTTGGGGCACCCTCCTCACTCCACGTCGGACCAACCCTGAACAGCGCCGTACCACGCGGCACCCCCCCCGCTCACCTTGGCCGCCAGCAGCGACGCCACGGCCGCCGTGTTGCCGTCCCACACCGCCACGTGCAGAGGGGCCATGCCGCGCTCTCCCTGCACGTTAACCTGCGGGTAGCGGGGCGGGGAGGCGAGGCGTTGCGCGCAAGGTCGCTGCAGGTACGCTGCGCACGGCGCCCTGCACACCCTGTGTACACTCCGACCAAAAGGGCATGCTAGCTCGCCAAACCGTTCCGCCACAGAGGGGTGCCGGACTTCTGGTGATCTCAGCTTTCCCATCCCAAGGGTGACAACGCAAGGTCCCTTGCCCCATGTCGCAACCTCCCTCCTTTGCGCCCGCCGCCACGAGCATGCGTATGCGGCAGGCGCTGGCACCGCCAGTCCCCTCCTTGACCAACAACACACAATGCCCAACAACGCCTATCTGTGCCCCAGTCCCTTACCTTGGCGCCCGCCGCCACCAGCACGCGGATGAGCTCCGCGCTGCCCCGCTCCGCCGCCACGTGCAGCGCCGTCAGCTCCCCCGGCGGCAGCTTGGCGGCGCCGTACACCCGCAGCGAGGAGGAGATGGACACGCCGCTGGTGATGGAGGAGGGCACGCCGGGCAGCCCCACCAGGTAGGAAGAGTCCTTGCCTGCACGTGTGGGAGGAAGTCGCAAAAAAGTTAGGAGATTTAGACATGCCGCATCTCAGCTCAGGGCTTGGAGGTGCACAGCGGACCACTGCTGAGGGAACGGAAACCCAGGAGCAGGAAGGCAAGCCAAGGGGCAGGCCCGAACCTGTGCCCCACCTGACGGCCTGCTGGGCGGCTGTGACGTGGCGTTGACCTTCGCCCCCGCCTCCAGCAGCAGGGTGACCTGACCGGCGGAGGGCAGGGGCAAGGAGTTGCAGCCAGGAGGAGGCGTGGGCCGTAGGGGGACGAAACCGGCCGGCAGGGGTCATAGGCTACAGCTCGATAGCGCGGGCCGGTAGGCTTGGGCAATTTTTGACCCATTTGACGTTTCGGTCCATCACGCCTTGTTGCTTTGGCAGAGCAACAGTCTGCAAACAGGCTTAGCCTCGGTCGCGAGCCTCAGCAGTAACCGATGCTACCACATGCGTCTCATTGCGTCCTTCGCCACACCGGCACCGCATGTACGGCAGCACTCTGCCGTGGCTTAACGAGGCATGATGTGCCCCGCCTCTAAACGCTCCACCCATTCGCCGCTCCGCGCCCCCACGACCCACCATGCTGACGCTGTTTGCGTGTGCCGCCAGGTGCAGCGGCGTGACGCCCTCCTCGCCCACGGCGTCCGGCCGCACCCCCGGCTTGCCCAGCAGCACGCGCACCAGCGCCTCCTGCCCCTCGTACGCCGCCCAGTGCAGCCACTCCTGCACAAGCAACAATGAGCGGAGACCATTAGGCGGCCGGTTGCCAGGTAAACTCGGCCTTTGCACCACCTCCTACTTTCATCCTGCGACTCCAAAACACAGCAGCGCCGTCCGACATAACTCGTTCTCGAGCCCGGCCATAGGCCCCACTCCCCGCACCTGCGCATAGGGCAGGAAGTGCAGCGGCGCGTTGCCCTTGACGTCCCTCGCTTCCAGGTCCGCCCTGTGCCGGATGAGCGTCTTGACCAGCTCCGGCTCCACCGGGGAGCCCTGCCGCACAGCCAGGTGCAGCGGGGTGGCGTGGTCGGCGTCCGCAGCGTTCACGTCCGCGCCTGGGAGGGCGGGCGAATAGCGGCGTGCGGGGCGAGTGCATGTCAGCAGGTGAAGTGCTGAATGGGTTTGCAGGCGTCGCACTGGTACGGCAGCCCGGTGAAGGGAAGTATGCCGGAGGTGTGGACAGGGTTGGTGAGGTGCAAGTCAGCCCATGGGGGTACGGTATGCCAGTGGGGTATAAAAGCCGCGGACAGCTTGGTAGTTACAGCGCGTTGGGCACACCGCTGTAAGGCACGCAGGACTTATGGTACACGTAAAACAGAATACGAGATGCAGTAAGATGACTGGTTCGCTGCTAAGGTGGGCCGGACGCGGCGGGCGGGGTGGGCCCACGCAACACTGGAACGCCCCAACAGCTTTCCCATTGCAACCCGAGCGGCAAGTGGGTGTCGAGGAATGCATCCAGCTCCCAAAGCGCACGTCGCACATGGTCCACAGGCACCAGTACCAAAGTGCAGCCTGCCTGCCGCCACCGCGGGCTTGGCTGTCCGAGGGGGTACTGACCAGGCCAGCGCGCTTCCTATAAAGCCCCCTCTTGTGCTGCGGAATGAGGAACTAACAATGTGCAAATGCACAGTCTCACCGGCATTCAGCAGGCGGTCCAAGATAGCGTGCCTGTTGAACAGCGCTGCAACATGAGCGGGCGTGCGGCCGCGCTTGTTGCGCGCGGAGAGGTCAGCCCCGCCAGCCAGCAGGGCCTCCACGACCCGATCCTGAGGCCACTTTGCAGCTAGGTGCAGAGGAGTCTCCTCGGACTTGTTGCGCGCGTTCACGTCCGAGTTGGCCGCGAGAAGGATGCGCACAATCTCCTCCTGGCCATGGTACGCCGCTGTGTGCAATGGCGTCCACCCGTTGTTATCAGAAGCGTTGACATCAGCGCCATGGTTAATCAGCTGCTGAACGTGCGAAGTGTCCATAAGCGCGTTAGTGTCGGCGCTTCCGCCACAGCCCGCGGCGGCCAAGCTAGCCATCGCCGAATGCAGATCTGCTGGTGCATTCGGTGGCAGAAGGGTTCCGCCATCCACGGGGTCGACTCCGCTGGCGCCAGACTCCGCCATCGCGAACACTGCGCCCGCAGCAACAGAGCCACAGGAAGGGCGCAATGAAATACTAGTGCGTCCTTTTACTAGTCTCCATCAGCCAGGCCCTGGCCTGGTTGCAAAGCAGGACAAACAAGAGTGCCCCGGAGCTCGCCCAACCCGCACAAGCGCGCCACTTTCCGAGAAAACAAGCGGATGAACATATCTAATTCCATCGCCACTTCACATGCATGCATGTTTTCCATACCTTTGTGCGTTGGGGCTACGCTCCCGGCCAATGCACGCCTATGGTAAGTGCCTGAGCTCGGAAGGCTCTCAAAAGAAAATAGGGGACCCGAGCTAAATTGTAGACGTCAATGAATGTCGTGTCTACAGTTGCAGGCTCACGCCATATGACGTGGGTTGTACACCCATGCCGGTGACCCCATGCACGACCATGCTGCAAGTGGGCAGTGAAGGGCATGTGAAGGGCACTGTGGCGGCCCCAAAACCGAAGCATGCGCCCAACCTTTCCCATCGCATAACAAGACAGATTCGTGAGCCACAAGAGTGCATGTGAGCAGCAGAATTGATGTCTGCAGCACCCTGGTTTGCAGCTGGAATGCCGGACGCTCTCCCCTGCTCTGCGCCACCTTGTCCACAGTCCATGCCCTGCGCTCCGTTCCAGCACTTTGCCTGCAAATGCAAAAGGCTACCAGTATTGCGTGGCAACGGTTGACACCACTTGGTGACAGGGGGCACTGTACAGGCTGCCGCCGGGATTGACCCTGCAGTCCACTGCAGAGCACTGGGCTTACAGCAGCTGTAGCCCCTGTAGCCCCCAAGCCAGCACGCATGTGTGGAAAGGGATGTTGCCACACCAGAGAGAACCCGAAGTGCACAAGGCGTCGTATATCACCATTGCCGCGTCCACAAACCTGCCAGACCTGCATCTTGGAGGTGGAACTCATGTGGCTTAGGGGACACGCACAAGACGCCCACACGGGGCACTTGTGCCCTGGGCTACCGGGCACGGGAAGGGAGGAATCTCCCACACCCCAGGCGCTTCGCAGGCAACGTAGTAACATGGGTTGGCTGGAGACATGCGTAGAGCCCAAGGGGGCGCACAGCCCCCTCCTTGGACTCACCCGCACCACACGCGGGCACAGGCCTTCACGACCCATGGGTCCGCATGCCGATGTTTCGGGTGGGCCCTAGAGCCACTGAATGGCTGGCAACACAGCAGTTGCAAAGAGCAGCAGGCATACCTTCCACGGTAATGTGCAATCCCAAAACCTGTTCGCGGCCATTTGGTTCCTCCTGACCGTTCCCGCCATGCGCACCCAGCGCACAGCAGCCCTGCAATCGCAACCTATGCTGGACTGTCTTGCATCTGCTGCCGGTACACAACGTGGACACTGTTCCTAAACACCTCAATTCCTTTTCCAAGTACTGCTCAAGTACTGGCTATATGGTCATTTAGCATAATGGCTACGCTTTGAGGGGTTGCTCTGGTGCAACTCGGCAAAACAGCTTCCTCTCCGTGGACCTGGCGTCTTCAAAAGATCAGAACCACTCAACAGCACCAAGCAGGTGAGGCGCTTGCCAGAAGCGCCAACGAGGCAGCCATTGTCAGTTGCGCAGCCATATTGCTCTCGTGTTTGGATCGCATGCTCACGAGCATTCGGTCTTGCTGGGTCAGATGGCATTACTGCAGGGTAATGATTTCTATGGCTAGACATCCGACGGCTTGCGTGCTGAGACATGATGCTGAGCCAACTCCCTCCCGCCGCCCGACTCCCTTCCGCTTCCGACGCAGGCATACAGCCTTCTTCGCCACCAAGGCGGCGCACTTGCACGTAGCGCGATGGTGCCTGTCGGTTCCGCCACATGCCGTGAGGCGCTACTGCAGCAGCCCCTTGCACAGGCCGACCCGCCCCAACACCAAAGCTCCCAGGAGGACGGCCAGGAACGTGGAACGCCACCTGAGCAGCAGCAGCAGCAGCAGCCCCTGCCCGCCCTGCCCAACACCATCATCGCGCAAGCCCTGCGGCTGCTGCCCCCCGAAGACATAGCCTTGAACGGCCGTACAGCATGCAAGGAGGCAGCGCAATGGCTCACCGAGGACGCCCACCGCACTCTGCATGTGGCCCGCCCCCTGCCGCTCCACGCCGCCACCCTGCTCGCCTCCAGCATCCGCACCCTACCGCTCAAGCGCAAGCTGTCCGCCCTCGCCGCCGCCGCCGCCAGCGGCTCCGAGACCAACGTGGACATGGTTCTCAGGGCCCTGGAGCCGTGCGTGTTCCCGCTGCTGCTTCGTACGGGCGTGTACCACGAGTGGTTTCGGAGCGAGGTTGATGACCCGGGGGTCGCTGCCGTACGGTCGGGCCACGCGGAGATGCTGCCAATGCTGCTGGAGCGCTGCCGGGCCGCGATGCGGCTGCAGGCGGTCCTGGGGGCGGCCGCGCGGTACCTGCCGCTCACCGGGACCGGCGGGCTGCAAGACACGTGGCATCGTTTAAAGGCAGTTGACAAGCACCTGATTCTGGATGAGGACAGTGTGTTCGCGGGGGCGATGGCTGGGGAGGGGGACGAGGAGAGTGTGGGTAAGCTGGACTGGCTGGTGGGTTGGGAGGCGCCGACGCACGGCGAGTACGAGCGCGACCTGGGCCGGCAGACTGCGGAGGCGGTGCTGGCTAGCGGCAGCGTGGACCGAATCCTGGCGGCGCTGGACTGCGGGTGCCCTGCGCTCGGAACTGATAAGGTCCTTGAAGCGGTGCTGCGGTACGGCAGCGTGGAAAACGTCAAGACGCTGCAAGGGGCTAGCAACCTCGACTGGAGGTGCCGGTTCCGTTTCCCTAGCGGGCTGCGTGAAGGGGAACTGAACGGGTTCTGGCTGAAGCGCTGGCGACCGCTTATCGGTGCTGCCGCCGGGAGCGGCAGACAGGCCGTGGCGAAGCTGGCGCTGATGCAGAGGGAGGGAATGACCGCGTGGGGCCCGGCCGGCTGCGGGAGGGCGGCAGCTGCTGCAGCCGCACGCGCTGGGAACCTCGAGGTGATCGAGTACCTGCTGCAGCTGGAAGGCGGCGCGGCGGCGATCCAGTCGACACCCGGGGTGGTGGCAGCGGCGGCTGCTTCCGGCAGCTGCGCCATGGCGGTGCGGCTGCTGCAGCTGGGTTGCCCCCGGCCGGACTTGAGGGAGTGCGTGGTGGCGGCAGCGAGTGAGGGCCACTTGGAGATGCTGCAGTGGCTGCTGAGCAAGGGAGGCGCGCTGGGGATTAAGTACAAGGAAGACGGGGCGGCGGCAGCGACCGGGGAAGACAGCGGTCAGCGGGGCGGCGGCAGCGGCGGTGGAGGAGGTGGTGATGCCGGCGCTGGCCCCAGCAGCAGCGGCGGTGGGGTTGGGAAAGGCAGCTCGATGCTGCCACTTGTTCCGTCGCAGCGGCCGCCGAAGTCGCTGCTGCTGGATGTGGTGTCGAGATGGCCAGACAGGACACATCGCGGCGCAGCTGCGGGAGGCGGTGCGGCTGGTGGTGGAGCACAGAGTGAGCAGCGGGGACGGTGGGAGCCTCCCTCTGCCTTGCCACGACGGCGCCGAGGTACTGAACCACGTGGTGGATAGGTGCGACCTGAGGCTAGCACGCTACCTGCGTGAGGAAGTGGGCTTCCCCTTCCACATCCTGGTGCTGCGGTCGGCCGCACGCGGGGGCTGCGAGGTGCTGGTGGAGTGGCTGGTGGGCGCGGGGTGTTATGAGTCTGGAGCCGCGTACCTGGAAGCAGCTTACTACGGCAACAGGGGGGTGCTGGAGACGCTGAGGAGGGCGGGCGTGCCGTGGGGGGAGGGCGTGGTGGTGGAAGCCATAGGGTGCGGGTGCCCTCTGCCGGTGGTGCGGTGGCTGCTGGCGGAGGGTGCGCCGGTGGGTAGCGAGGAGGAGGTGGAGGCGGCGCTGAAGGAGGTGGAGGCGTCCAGTGAAGCTGGCGTGGTGGAGGCGTGGGAGCTGAGGAAGATGTTGGGGGCAGCGGGGGCACGGGAGGGGACGGGAGAAGCGAAGAAAGGTAGAGGGAGGAGGGGTGGCGGCGGCAGGGTGGCCGTGCGGTCCATGCTGGTGACGGGCACGCGCCTGGCGGCCAATGGGGTGCAGACAGCGAACCCGTGAGCGTGACTCGTGGGTCGGCGGCGGCGGCACGGTACGGTTGGTACGGAAGGTGGGCGGGGCAGTGGGCGTAGCGGACCACAGCGGACAGCTGAGTCGTAAGAATTCGCGGCGTAATGGTGTGCAGCACTGCGTGTGGCGAGCCTTCAATGGCAATAGTTGCACCAGCGTCGCGTGGGACGAACATGTGGGCGTGTGAGGGTCAAGGCGGCTGCGCGTGTGGGACTCGATAGTTGGTTGGCCACCTTTCAGTGCGCCGGTTGTGGTGGTTCTTGACATCGTGACACGGAAGGTCGTTGCGGAGTAGATGCTGCAACTTGCGTGTGCGCCGCTTTTGCCACTACTGCTGGCCTGCAAATGCAACTAACCGTGGAGTCACGTATACGTGTGAGAACTTCAAGCAGGCTTTCGCCAAGGGCCTCGGGCTCAGAGCGCCATGGATCCACCGTGTGAGGGTGTCGTGCACACGTGTGGCATTCTTTTACGTAAACTCTCTTGTTGGGCCCACGTTACGGTCTGCTTAGTGCGCGGCGGGACATTTGTTTGTGCGGTGTGTTGGCAAAGCAGCAGCGGCAAACACGACAAGCGTGATACCACAGCGCAACGATAATTTGGGGACGGGGCGCCTGTGTTCAAGATGCCGGCTCGCAGGGATGTAAGGCTGTGTATCCAGGACTCCAGGTGTGTCCTTCTCCAGCTTCTTATTGTCTGGACTCTGGGTTACTCTGAATTGCGTACAGTAGCCTGGGCCAGACCGTATGTACCCCGATAGATGTCAGGCCAGGCATCAAGCGTAGATGTACACAGAATTGTTGTGGCTAGAGCAAACGAGCCCTGTGCATGCCTCCTGTGGTCCCCATTCCGTTAATGCACGGGGAAACACTTGTGCCCCCCATTCCGTTAGTGCTCGGAGCAAGAGCCGCAGCCACAGCAACTCGTACCAATCCGCTAGAGGTGCAGTGCTGAGCCGCACCTCCTACCTTGACGCATGGCGTGCAAGCCTCATCAAATTCAAGGGTTATAAACTTCCAGCCGTCGGCGTGCGGCCCCAGCGCAAATGCTGACGTACCTCTGCACCATTGAGGTCGGAACGAACCTCCCGCGGCGCTCCAGTACCAAGAACGCGGGACATACACACCTGTCTGTCGTTGACTCACCACCCATCACGGTGCTGCAATGCCCCGGAAGCTACGCTACGTCAGCCTGGTTAGTCATCCAGTACGGTAACCGCACACCTGCACCTGCATCGGCGCCGCCTTGTTGACCCTATAGCCTACCCTGCAGTCATTTCACAGTTCGCCACGCCACAGTCCCAGCCCCCTTCACCACCCGTCAGGGTCATCACTCCCAAGCTTGCTCCCCGCCCCCGACCCCCCGCTCCCCGCCAGCTTGGTCGCGCCCAGCTTCATGGCCCCCAGCTTTGGCTTGGCCGCCCCACCACCCGCCTCCCTCGCCGCCGCCGCGGCGCTTCGCCGCGCCGCCGCCGCCGCTGCCCCTGCTGACTTCGGTGCCGCCGCTGCCGTCGCCGCCGGCTTCGCCTTCGTCTCCAGCCCCTCCCATGCCGTCGGGTCATCGTCCAGGTCGCCCCAGCCCTCGCCGGCGGAGGCGGCCGCCGCCGCCGCAGGCTCGACGACGCTGAAGCGGCCGCTGGTGGAGCCGCCGCCGCTACTGCGCGCCGCCGCCGCCGCAGGGGGCACCGCTGCCGCTGGCCTGGAGGCCGCGGGTGCCCCTGTGCTGGCGGTGCGGGCTGCGGAAGCGGCAGGCTTGGCGAAGCGTGCGCGGGCGGCCTGCTCCTCCTCGTCCACCTGGCCGACCAAAGCAGATAGCACCGTGCACGGGGGTTTGGCTTCACGTTCGTAGGGAAATCTTTTGGGGGAAAAGAAGTTACTAAAGTAATTAGTACTGAAAAGCTCCACGTGTCGCAATAAATGTTTGACCCACTGCGATGGCGTCCGCGTTGTCGTGCGCTTCCGGCTCCGCGCTTGCGCTCCAGCGTATCCTCTCCGCGGCGAATGTATCGTTGTCTAG
>VFQN01000684.1_pt1 | contig 61522 bp, 52 predicted proteins | sample 3512371 | NCBI WGS metagenome assembly VFQN01 (sample SAMN10412370, study PRJNA504923) | tailings metagenome | isolation source: Replicate 2 from Balatoc abandoned mine | place: Philippines: Itogon, Benguet | collected 2017-08-28 | reverse complement strand
GAATTGCCGTGAGGCCGCCACTGGACCATGGTTCAATGGCGCAGGGCGCCCCATCCGGGTCTGAATGGAGGGCGTCTGCGCGGAGCCGTCGACCTTCAGGTCGACGGACCGTGCAGACGCGAGAGGGGGATGCGAATGACGAGGCAGGCACGCGCGGCGATGCTGGCGGCGTTGGTGGTGGCAGGCGGGGCGCTGGTCGCCGCCCAGAAGCCGAAGTACACGACCAACCAGAGCGAGACGTTCTCGTTTGCCCGTCCCCTCACCTACGCCTGGGCCGAGCCAACGGGAGAGATGCGGTTCCAGCAGGTGGTCGAGCGCGACCCCGAGCAACTGCGCCGCCGGATCGACGCCGAGATCACCCGCCCGATCGACGCCGAGCTGGCGGCACGCGGCCTCACCCTGGCGCCCCGCGAGTCGGCCGACCTCGTCGCGAACTACTACGTGCTGATCGGCCCCAACATCAACTCGCAGTACATGGGCCAGTTCGTCGCGACCGTGCCCGAGTGGGGCCTGCCGCCGTTTGTCGGGGCCACGCAGTCGTACGAGGTGTACGAGCAGGGTTCCCTGGTGGTGGACCTGTTGTCCACGGAGCGCAAGTCCGTCGTGTGGCGCGGCGTCGCCCAGGCCAAGGTCAGGTGGGAGCGCACCGACGCCCAGCGGCGCGAGGCGCTCACCAAGCACGTCCGCGAGCTGTTCAAGAAGTTCCCGGTCAAGCCCGCGAGGAAGTAGATCCGGGCCCTACTGCGGCCATTCCACCTGCAGCCGCACGCCGCACACCACATACGGGCCCTGCCGGTCGAGCGCCGGTGCGGACCGGGGTTCGAAGTATCGCTCGGCCGCCACTTCGCCGAGGACCCGCAGCCAGCGCGACACCCGCCAGCCGCCGCTGACCGTGAGGCCCTCGCTGCCGCGATACCGCACGTCGGCCGCACGCGGCCGCACGCTGGCCAGCCCCGTTTCCCCGCCGGCGTCGTCGAAGACGATCCGGTCGTAGCGGATGCCCGCCATCGGCCTGCGCCCCTGCCACCGGACCGCCGTCGTCACGGCCCGGCCGACCAGCGCGGGAAGGTCCGAGAAGTCTGCTGCCTGCCGCTGCCGCTCGTCCTCGAGACGCAGGACCTCGACACTGGCCCGCCACGCCCCGCGCCGCCACTCGGCGTCGGCGCCGAGACGCGTGCGGCGTCCAGCGACGTAGACCCGATCGAAGAACCGGAAACTCGACGTCGCGCGCCCGTTCGGGCCCGTGGGCCCCTCGACGTCGGCCACGCCCTCCACCGTGCCCAGCGAGCCGTATGCCGCGACCTCGAGCGACGGCACGATCGTCCACTGCGCCCGAGACGCCATCGTGGGTCCGCTCCGGTGCTCCCTGCCCTGCCCGTCACCAGCGAAGCCGCCGACCTCGATCTGGACACGACGGCCCAGGCGCAGGTCGGCCTGCGCACCCAGGTCGCGGCCAGCCGACAGGGAGTCGGTGAGCGGCGATCGTTCGAGGAAACCGAGGCGCCGTGACGCGGTGCCGTACTCGCGCCCGCCCGGCAGCTTGAACTGTCCGCCCCGGATGCGCACCGCCCGTGCGAGGCGGTACTGGGCCCAGGCGTCCTGGATGGGCGGCTCGTTCCAGTCCATCGGGTCGATCGAGAACTCGAAGCGCCACTGGCGCCACGATGCGTCGACCCCGGCCCGAATCCGCCGGACCTCGAACGCGTCGCGCTGTCGCCGGCCGTCGAGATCGCCGGACGGCCAGTCGGGGAACGCTCGCGCGTCGAGCTGGATGAAGGCCGTGGGCGTCCACTCGAACCTGCCCGATTCGGGAGCAGCAGGCGCGACCGGCTCGGATACCTGCGCCGCGGCCGCCGTGGCCACGAGGCAGACGGCCAGTGCCACGAGCCCCGCGGCACTCCGGCGCGTCGTGTCAGGACTCGGCCACGGGTTCATACGCCACCAGCAGCGCGTCGCTCGCGCCGGCCTCCCGTTCCACGTCGCGCAGCAGCGACGCGTGACAGTCCGGCGTGCGCAGGAACACGTGGTACGAGTGCTCCTGCTCGGCGGGTCCGATCTGCCGCACGCGGACGAGCGCGTGGGAGCGGCTGTACTGCCGCAGCACGCGGCCGAGCGCCTCGAGCCCCTCGACGTCGCCACGGGTGCGCAGCGTGAGAATCGCGTCGAAGGTGACGGCGGGCCTGAACACCCACCCGGCCACCAGTGCGCCGGCCAGGAACACGAAGGTGCCGAAGAGCGCGGCGCCATAGGCGTGGGCGCCGGCGGCGACGCCGGTGGCCAGCGAGGCGAACGCGTAGATGAGGTCGAGCGGATCCTTCAGGGTGCTCCGGAACCGGATCACCGTCAGCGCGCCCACCAGACCGATGCCTCGGGCGATGTTGTCGCCGACGGCCAGCACCACCAGCGCGGACACCACGCCGGCCACGGCCAGGGTGCGCACGAACGTCGGCGCCGCGGTCTCGCGGTGCATCCAGGCGTATACCGTGGCCACGAGCATCGAGAGCACGAACGCCAGTCCAATCGCGGCCACCATGGGTGGCACGTGCAGGTCGTTCCACGTCGGCATCACCACCGGCCTCCTTCCACACGCGCCACGGCGTGGATGGCCGCGACGTACTTCGAGAACCCGCACTGCCAGGGCGACAGGCGCGTCATCAGGCAGCGCATCCACGCAGGCGGCTGTCCCCCATGCTTCATCTCGACGAGCGCGTCGGCGCCCGGCACGTGACTCGACAGGTCGATCGGCTGCCACCCCGACCCGGGCGCCGTTGCGAGGGACAACCGGACGCCACGGCCGAACGCCAGTCCGGTGTCGACCGTCACGCCGACGGCGCGGTCTGCGCCGCTGCCGCGCAGCGCTCGCCGGTGACAGCGGATGAGCACGGTCGCGCGGGCAGCATAGGCACGCTGGCGCGCCACGAAATCCTCGAGCGCGGCCTGGTCGGGACTCGTGTCCAGGCACCGATCCGTGGGGCCGCCCTCGAGTCCGCTGGCCACCGCCAGGGGCAGGCGCGCGCGGGTCTTGACCACCCGCCCGCGCACCTTGTGCTTCACTTCGGCCCATGCCACGTCCACGTCGCCCCTGTCGTAGCGACGCAGGCGCAGCTTGAACCGCACGGGTCGGCGGGCGAGATGCCACGCCAGGAACGTGCGGGCCGGCGAGTCCAGATAGAGCGAGGTGATCTCCTCGGGCGGCACCGGCGAGCCGGCCGGCAGGTCTGGCCACGCCACCTTGTCTGGTGCCAGGAACACGTGCGCCACGCGCAGCACGCCCTCGGCCTCGGCGCGGGGCACGCAGAACTTGCTCTCGAACCGCGGGGCGACCTGCGCGGTCATCGCGCCACCGCCAGTGCGGTGCGCGCCGCCGTGACATGGCCGTCCACGAACCGCACCGCGGCCTCGAGGGCTGCGTCGAAGGCCTCGGGCGACGCGGTGAACGTGCGCCCCGGTTGCTCGCCGTCGGGCCCGACCACGTGAGGCGCAATGAGGGCATGCTCCTGCCGCAACCGGGCCGCGACATGCCCCGGGTCGGCCATGCCGCCGGCCAGCGCCTCGACATGACTGCGATAGCGCGCGCGATACGTCGCGTCGTCCAGCAGGAAGCGGATCAACGGCCAGTCGGCGCCGACCCGGTCGTGGAAGAGATCGAGGGGCGGCGCGGCCCCGCCGCCGAAGGCGCGGTCGAGATCCCACGGAATCCACTGGAGGCGATCACGCTGCCGAGGATTCGCGTAGAGGTAGTAGTTGTGCGGCGCGCGCCCGCCGTAGGTGTCGTCGTTGCCCATCAGCGTGTTGAGGGCCAGCCACCTGAGGAAGCCGTCCACGTCGAACACGGCCTCGAGCCCGGCCCGCCATGAGGCCGCCGACGCCCGCGACGCGTGCAACGCGGCGATGGCCGCTTTCACGTCGCTCCAGTCGGCTTCGTCTTCGTTGGTCTTCTTGTCGAAGTCCTCGGCGACGAAGACCGTCCAGCGGGCGCCTTCACCTCGCGGCTTGTAGAGGTTGCCGCCCGACTCGCCGAGCTGCGTGCGCAGCATGGCGCGGCCGGGAATCTCCGTCATCGTGTACAGGCCGAGGTACTCGGCACCCGTGCCGCGATCGAGGTAGACGCGCGTGAACGCCGACACGGGCGCGGGCACACCGGCCTCCCGAAACAGATCGTGCGCGACCCGGGCGCGCACCAGCGACGCATCGGCGGCGTTGCTCGACAGGCTGATGTTCTGGAAGCCGAAGAACGTCTGGTCGCGCACCAGCGGCTCGCGGTCCTCGAACTCGTCGAAGTTGAGGCGCAGCGGCAGCTTGAGGACCCCGGCCTGCCACGACTCGATCAGCGTCGAGTTCCCCTTGAGGCGCAGGCCCACCGACGGGAACGCCACCCCGTCGAAGACCACGGTCGCGGGAATGTACACGGGCGTCCGCTCGAGCAACTCCACGTCGTCGCGCCCACCGGCCAGCGGTCCGCGTGCGTCCCCCGCGAGCGCGGGCGCGGCGCTGCCGCCGAACGGCCCGGCCAGGGCCGTCATGTCGTCCACCAGGAGCGCCCAGTCGGCTGCCGAGACGCGGATGTCGAGGCGCGTGACGCGATCGGACGGAAAGACCCGCGCGTAGTCGGGCTGGGCGTTGCGGCCGTGCGTGGACGGATCGAGGGGCTGCGCACGGCCGACCGACGCGACGATGAGGACCGCCGCCACGAGACCGGACACGACCGCTCGGGCAAGGCGTGGGAGGCGACGGGTGACGGGCATCAGCGCACTCCCCCAATCTGGCGATGGACCTGGCCGCTCCGCTGCCGTGCAAAGGACAGCATCCAGGCCACCTCCTGCTCGAAGCGTGCCTCGGAGAACGCCTTGTTGCGGTCTTCACGCACCGACGGTCGAATCAGGGCGGCCTGGCGCGCGATCTCCTGCTCCAGCCAGCCGCCGTCGGCGGCCAGGGCCGCCACGCGGCGGGCGGCGTCGTTGAAGGCGTCGCGGAGCGGCGAGTAGCGCATGGCCGTGCCGAGCAGCGCGTTGGCCTCGAAGCCCTCCTGCAGTTCCCGGCCCGGTTCGCGGAAGTTGACGTCCTTGTCCCAGGGGATGAAGCGGAACTGCCGGGTCTCGGGCGACAGGTACAGGTAGAAGTTGTTGATCCCCCAGTCGCCCGCGAAGCCGTCGTGGTCCGACAGGAACGCCTCGACCGCCACGTAGGCCATCAGGTGCGAGACGTCGAAGTACCGCGTGAGCGCCTGCGGCCACTGGTCGCGCGACGTGCGGTTGACGGCGTTGATCATCTCGACCAGCGTGCCGAACAGCCGTTCCGGAGGCTCGTTCTCGTGGGTCTCGGCCTTGAACATCGACGCGTACCGCCGTGGGTCGCCGCCGAGCCAGGACAGGTAGTACTCGAAGTCCCATTCGAAGTCGTACAGGTACCCCTCGTCCTCGCCGAACCGCGAGCGGAGGAAGGGCTTGTCCACGAGTTCGATGGCGGCAAAGAGCCCGAGGTACTCGTTGTTCACGTACACACGCGCGTGTACGGCGCGCGGTGTGGCGACGCCCATCCGCGCGTACAGCGCCGCCGTCGCCGTCTCCTTGAGCATCGCGGGGTCCTGGCGGAAGTTGTCGAGCGCGACACCACGCAGGCCGGCCAGGCCCTGACCCGCGACGTAGTGGTTGAAGTCGAGCTTCAGGCCCGGCTTGCGGAAATCGCGGCTGCCGAAGCCGCGGGAGCGGACGCCGATGTTGCGCACCACGTGCCCATCCCAGGCCACGTCGGCCGGGTAGTAGGTGTCGAACATGTACGTCTCGCGCAGGTGGGTCCAGTCGTGGCTGTGCATCACGATGCGCAGCTCGTGCAGCACGCCGGTGTCGAACAACGCCTCGGGCGTCGGGTTGTCGCCGGCCTGCCCCCGCGCGTCACCCGGCAACGCGACCGACAGGACTGCCACGCCCAGGACCACGTGTCGCAGAAGCGCTGATGGCACGTTCCCTCCTTTGACGGACGGCGGTCCGCACTTCGATGGGCGTGGCCGAACGCCTGGGAGGGACACGACGCGACCACCGACCTCTGTGGAGAACCAGAGGACTCAAGGCTGAGCCATCACCCACCGGATTGTCGTCACCCAAATGGTGTACGTAACCAGTCAGTGACGCGACGAATCGATGGGACGAAGTGGAGAAAATCGGGACCGAATGTCACCGACTGTCAACGAGTGTCGTGATTGTGTCAGGACTTGGTCAGGAGCAGCCTCGACGTGTTCGTTTCGTCGCCGGCGAGCATTTACGTAGGTGAGCCCTCCCGTCGCCCACGCGACACGCACGACTTCCGAGCCGGCGTCGGCTGACTCCGACGTGGCGAGTGCCGAGGTGTGTCATGGATGCCACGACTGAAGGCGATCTACTGTTGCAGCTCTACGAGGCCGCCAGCGGCGACCGGTCGTGGACGAGTGCCCTCGGGGCGATCGGCGACGTGGTGCGGGCTCCCCTGGTCGCGCTGTGCCGGCGCACCCTCGACACGCGACAGACGAGCGTCGTCTCCACGTATGCCGCCGATGCGCTGAGCGCCACCGACATCCGCCACTCGATCGAAGTCGTCGCTCCGATCGACCACCGACACAGCATCCACCTCGTGGCGTGCCGTCCCGGTGCCCGCGAGCCCTTCGACGCCGACGACCGCCTCCGGCTGGCCACCCTGCTGCCCCACGTCCGGCAGGCGTTGCGCCTCGCCGAACGGCTGGCCGACCACGAGAGACTGCGGGGCCTGGTCGAAGAGGTCGGCGATCGCCTCGGCAAGGGACTGGCCCTCCTCGACGCCAGCGGTCGCGTGGTCCTGTCCAACGCCTGGTTCGATCGCCTGTGTGACACCCATGACGGCCTCGCGGTCAACCGTGGAGTGCTCACGACGGCCAGGCCCGGCCTCGCGGCGCTGTCGCAGCTCGTCGAGGCCACGGCGCGCGGCGGGCCAGGGGGTGCACTCGACATCCCGCGCCCGTCCGGTCTTCCGCCCTACACGCTGGTCGTGACGCCGGTGTCGAGACCCGCGGGCCCGGCCGGCGCAGACGAGGCACGGGTGTCGGTCATCGTCACCGACCCGGCACTCGCCCACGGTCCGAGTGAGGCCGTGTTGCAGCACCGGTTCGGGCTCACGCGCGCCGAGTCGCGCATGGTCGCCCGACTCGTCGATGGCGCGACGGTCGTGGACACGGCCTGTGAGCTGGGTATCTCGCTGAACACGGCCCGCACGCACCTCAAGCGGGCGATGGCCAAGGCCGGCGTGTCGCGCCAGGCCGAGTTGGTGCGCGTGCTGCTGGCCACGCAGTGACGCCCGCGCTGCGCCTCAGAACCAGAGGCGCAGGCCCGTCACCAGGCGCGGACGACCGCCCGCGCCCTCGTCGCCGGCCAGGTCGGTGGTCGCCACGAAGGTGCGCCCCCACGTCACACCCACGTACGGCGCGAACTCGCGACGGAACTCGTAGCGCAGGCGCACGCCGGCCTCGGCGCTCGAGAGCCCGCGGCCGACGCCGAGCGCGGCGTTGGTCTTGCCGTAGAGATTGGCCTCGACGACGGGCTGCAACACGAGCCGGTTGGTGATCAGGAGGTCGTACTCGAGCTCGAACCGGGCCGCCGTCTGGCCGGCATCCGACACGTAGGCCGTCGCCTGCACCTCGAAGAACCCGGGTGCCAGGCCCTGCACGCCGAAGGCCAGCCACGTCTGTGCACCGGGCTGGAAGTCCTGCCGCACGCCGCCCACCACGTCCCACCAGCGCGCAACGGCCCGGCCGTACAGCACGTGCGCATCGCCTTCGTGCAGCCGGCCGTCGGCGCCGTCGCCTTCCGTGCGGAACCACACGCGGTTGATGTCGCCACCCACCCAGCCAGCCTGGCTCCACGCCACCGAGCCCGGACCATTGCCGAACTGCCCCTCGAGCTGGTCGAACAACACGAACGTGTTCACCATCCGATCGTGCGAGGCGTGCCCGTGGACGTCGGGGAACGCCGCTCGGCGCATGTCCTCGGTGACCGGTGGCACGAACGCGGGCAGGTCCACGCGAGCCGGAGGCGGCTCCGACACGAGGTGCCCGGTCGGGGCGAGCGAGCCGGCCGGCGGACGCGTCGGCATCACGTGCCCCGCGTGCGAGTCGGCCGACGCGGCCGGCGAGGGCATCGGCATCGCATGGCCGGCATGCGGATCGGGGGTCGGCGTCGGCGACGGTGTCGGCATGGCGTGACCGGCGTGCGGGTCTGGCGCAGCCGGCGACTGGGCCGCGGCGGCCCCCGGCAGGAGCAGGACGCCGAGCACGGCCGTGGCGAGCAGGGCGCGCGGCATCACGATGCCGCTCCTTCGAGCACGTGCACCTCGCGCATCATGCCGGTTTCCATGTGGTAGAGCATGTGGCAGTGGAAGGCCCACCGTCCGAGCGCGTCGGCCGTCACCCGAAAGCTGCGCCGGCTCCCGGGTGGCATGTCGACGGTGTGCTTGCGCACCATGAACTGGCCGGCATCGTCTTCGACGTCGCTCCACATGCCGTGCAGATGGATGGGATGCATCATCATCGTGTCGTTGACCAGCACGATGCGGACACGCTCGCCGTACGTCAGCCGGATCGGTTCGGCACTCGAGAACTTCACGCCGTTGAACGACCACGCGAACCGCTCCATGTGCCCGGTGAGGTGGAGCTCGATGGTGCGTGTCGGCTCGCGCCCGTCGGGGTCGGGATAGGCGCTGCGCAGGTCGCCGTACGTCAGCACGCGCCGACCGTTGCCGCGCAACCCGATACCGGGGTCGTCGAAGCGCGTCGACGGACTCATCGTCTGCATGTCCACGAGCGGGTTGCCCTGCTCGGACTCGGGATGCGCCTGCATCCCGGCCGCCGGCAGCACGCCCGCGACCGTCGCGGCCGGCATCGCGTGCCCCGCGTGCGGGTCGGGCGCGGGTGACGCCCCCGGCATGACGTGCCCCGCGTGCGGATCGGCCGGCGCCGCAGCCCCCGGCATCGCATGCCCGGCATGCGGATCCGAGCCTGCAGACACGGCGTGCCCCGCATGTGGGTCTGCTGGCGGCGCGGCCGGCATGGCGTGCCCCGCATGTGGATCGGGGCCTTGGCCCGCCGAAGCCGCCGCAGGCGGCGGTTCTGCGTTCGGCGTTCCGCGTTCGGCGTTCCCGTGATGCCCCCCATGCCCCCCGTGCCCCATGTCGTCCATCGTCAGGACCGGACGGGGATCGACCTCGGGCACCGCCGCACGCAGGCCCGCCCGCACAGCCAGGGTGCCGGCGGCAAACCCGGTGCGGTCCATCGCCTGCGCGAAGATCGTGAAGGCGTCGGCTCCGGTCGGTTCCACGATCACGTCGTACGTCTCGGCGACCGCGATGCGGAACTCGTCCACCGGCACGGGGCGCACCGGCAGGCCGTCGGCTGCCACGACCGTCATCTTCAGGCCGGGAATCCGCACGTCGAAGTAGGTCATCGCCGACCCGTTGATGAACCGCAGTCGCACCTTCTCGCCGGGTGTGAAGAGGCCGGTCCAGTTCCCCGTCGGCGTGATGCCGTTCATCAGGTACGTGTAGGTGTACCCGTTGACGTCGGCCAGGTCGGCGGCGCTCATCCGCATCTGCCCCCAGGCCAGGCGATCGCTCACCGTCTCGGACCACCCCTTGTCACGCAGGTCCCTCGCCAGATCGACCAGCGTGCGCTGGCGCCAGTTGTAGTAGTCCGACTGCTTCTTCAGCTTGCGGACGAGCCGCTCCGGCGACTCGTCGGTCCAGTCGGTGAGCATCACCACGTGTTCGCGGTCGTACGCGACGGGGTCGGCCTCGCGCGGGTGGACGACGATGGGGCCGTAGAGCCCGACCTGTTCCTGGAAACCCGAGTGGCTGTGGTACCAGTACGTGCCCGCCTGCTGCAGCGTGAAGCGATACGTGTAGCTGCCGCCCGCAGGAATGCCGTCGAAACTGAGGCCCGGCACGCCGTCCATGTTGGCCGGCAGGATGATCCCGTGCCAGTGGATCGACGCGTCTTCGCGCAGCGTGTTGCGCACGCGGAGCGTGACGGTCTCGCCCTCGCGCCACTGCAGCAGCGGCGCGGGTAGCGACCCATTGACCGTGAAGGCCGTGCGGGGGCGGCCGGTGAAGTCGACCAGCGATTCGCCAATCGTCAGCTCGAACTCCCGCCCGGAAAGTGTGGTCTGCGGCTGAGCCGCCTGCGGTCGGCGCATGCCGTGCGCGACGGCGGGCCACAGCGTGCCCGACGCGGCGACGACGCCGCCGGCGGCCAGCCCGGACACGAAGGCCCGGCGCGAACGATCCACGGACTCGGTCGGCTTTGCGATCTTCGAGAACATCTGCACACTCGCTCGACGGATGGCGGCAGCCATCCGGGAATGTCCGGCATGCGGGTGCCGGTGTATACGCTCATCGCGCGCCTGCCACAGGCAGGGGCGCGAACCTGCCACGCCACGGCAGACGCAGCGGCGCGGCGGTGCTTACGGTGCGAGCGAACGACTCAGATGCGCAGAACGGGGGAGAAGCCGCCGAGCGGCGGTGGTGTCGGCGGCCTGGCCTGGGCGAGCGCAGCCATCACGGCATGCGGCGCGAGCCGGGCCGCAAGGTGGCCGACGACGTCGAGCGTGCGGGCCTCGGGGGCCTGCAGCCGCAGCCCGTCGAACGGGCGGTGGGTGGAGACGACCGTGGGGTGGTCGCAGCCGTGCACGACGATACCCGGCTGGACGACCGTGGCAGCGCCGGGTGCGTCGGGGGCCGCGGCAGACTCGTGACAGCGGGCGCCGCGGGCTGGTGCGACCCGCTCCGGCACTGGCTCCACGGCAGCCAGGGCGGTCGCGGCCTCTGGGCACGCCAGGTCGCACGCCACCGCTGCCACGGGGAGCCCCAGCAGGGTCAGCAACACCACGACGCACGTCACGCCACGCCCGCGCCCCATCACCTTCTCAGTATAGAGGTAGGGCGCGGTCTCCGACCGCGCCGCCGACATGAGCGACAATCCGCCCGTGGACCCTCGCGCCCGACCGCGTGTCACCCGCGACGACCCTCACCTCGAGCGGCTGCGGCGCTGGAGCGAACTGCTGGATCAGGCATTTCGCATCCCCGGCACGAACATCCGCTTCGGCTGGGACGTCATCGTGGGCCTCGTCCCCGGGATCGGCGACCTCAGCAGTCCGATCTTCGGGGCGCTGCTCATCGTCCAGGCCTACCGGATGGGCGTGCCGAAGGTGGTCCAGGCGCGCATGGTCATCAACGCCATCGTCGACGCCCTGCTGGGGCTCGTGCCGGGCCTCGGCAACGTCGCCGACGTGTTCTGGAAGGCCAACACGTGGAACATGCGGCTGCTGGACCGCCACGCGCAGCCCGGCGTGGCCCATACCCGGTTCGACGCGTGGTTCGTCTGGGGGATTCTCGGCCTGCTCGCGGCGGCCGCGCTCATCCCGGTCGTGGCCGTCGCCGTGTTCGTCTGGTGGCTGCTCAGCTGGCCCCACTGACGCCGGGGCTCAGAGACCGAGCTGCTTCACGCCGTCCTCGAGCATGATCTCGAGTTCGGCCACGAGCACTTCCTTCATGCCCAGAGCGGAGGCCTCGGGCGAGGCCGCCAGCACCACCCCGTCTGCCGCGTAGACGTCGAGGCCGAGCTTGGTGCACGCCTGGTTCACCAGCCGCACGATGAGGTGCAGGGGCTTGGCCTCGTCTGGATGCGGATCGTGGTGCGTGCGGGCGACCGCGGCAAACGTCGGCGACAGGTTCCACTCGGTGATGAGGCGCGCGCCCTGCTCGGCGTGCAGCGAGGCCAGCAGTTCCTGCACCAGGGTTTCCGGGAGTTCCACCGCCCACTCGCCGCGTCGCCGCAGGTCGTCGAGCACCTGCAGGATGAGCAGCTTGCCGATGTCGTGGAAGAGCCCGGCCATGAAGCACGCGCCCGCGAGGCCGCGGTAGCCGAGCCGTTCCGCGAGCCAGCGCGAGCCGAACGCCACGGCCACCGAGTGCTGCCACAGCAGGCCCATCAGGCGCTGCACCTGCGGGTCGCGTGCGGAGAACTGTCCCTTCTGCGCACAGAGCACGGAGATCGACACCAGCTGGTCGAGCCCGAGGCGCAGCACGGCTGCGCGAATCGTCGCCACGGAGCTCAGGCCGGCGTAGAACGCCGAGTTGGCCACCCGCAGCACCTGCGAGGCAATCGCCGGGTCGTGCGCGAGCAGGCGTTCGAACTGGTCGGCCGTGGCACTGCCCGACGCCGCCAGGGCCTGGACCCGCGACGCGATGGCCGGGTAGACCGGCAGCTGCAGGTCCCCGCGGGCGAGTTCCTCGCCAATCACGTCGATCAGGGAACGGGTCTGCATCATGCGAGGCTTCCGAGCAGGCGCCGGATCTCCTCCACCGGCCTGGGCTTGACGACGCGGGGCAGGTGGCGGAGCACCTCCTGGATCGAGGTCAGGCCATACGACGCCTTGTACAGGCCGTCTTCCACGAGGGCGACCAGCCCCGACGTCTCCACGCTGATCCGCCGGATCTCGTACGAGGTCCGCCGGTTGAGGATCGCGTCCTTCACGAGTTCGTTCAGCACGAGGAGCTCGAACACGCACACGCGGCCGCGATAGCCGGTGAACCGGCACGCCGAGCAGCCCTTCCCCGCCATGAACGAGGCCCCGAGCAGGTCGGCCGGTGACACGCCGAGCCGCCGGATCTCCGCGGCGGTGGGCTGGTAGGGCTCCGCGCAGTGCACGCACACGCGACGCAGCAGCCGCTGCGCCATCACCGAGACGACCGTCGAAGAGATGAGGAACGCCTCGATGTTCATGTTCAGCAGTCGGAGCAGGCCGCCGATGCTGTCCTCGGTGTGGAACGTCGTGAGCACCTTGTGCCCGGTGAGCGCGGCCTGGATTGCCGTGTCGGCCGAGAATCGGTCGCGGATCTCGCCGAGCACGATCACGTCGGGATCCTGGCGCACGATGTGGCGCAGCGTCTCCTCGAAGGTGCGGTTGATCTTGGCGTTGATCGAGCACTGCGCGATGCCGTCCACCACGTACTCGACGGGATCCTCGGCGGTCACGATGCAGGTGTCGGGCGTATTGAGGTGATCCACCGCGCTGTAGAGCGTGGTCGTCTTGCCCGATCCGGTCGGCCCCGTGATGATCACCACCCCGGTGGGCGCGTCGAGCGCATCGGCGACGAAGCGCTCGAGCATGCGCGGCCCCATCCCGATGTCCTGGATGCTGATCAGCTCGGTCTTGCGATTGAGGAGTCGCAGCACCGCCTTCTCGCCATGGATCGTGACGTAGAACGAGGCGCGGATGTCGGTCGTCGCCCCGGAGACCGGGTCCTCGAACTTGATGCGGCCGTCCTGGTGACGACGCCGCTCGGCGATGTCGGCCCCGGCGAGCACCTTGATGCGGCTCACGACCGCGGCGCCCAGGTCGCGCTCGATGTGCCGATGCTCCACCATCACGCCATCGAGCCGGAAGCGCACGCGCAGGCCGGCGTGCAGGGGCTCGATGTGGATGTCGCTCGTGCCGGTGGCCAGCGCCTCGCGCACGAGATCGACCACCACCTGCATCGCGGTGTGCTCGCTCGGCCCCGCCACCGCACGCGACCCGCGCTCGAACGCCTGCAGCGCCTCGACGATGAGCGACCGCCTCGCGATGGCGGCGACGACGTTGCCGCCGAACATCTGGTCGGCGGCGAGCTTGTGCGAGGCATCGAGCGGATCGGCAAAGGCGACCGTGACGCGTCCGCCCGACTGCGACACCGGTATGAAGAGGCACTCCTGGCAGCGCTTCAGGTTCATGCGGACCAGCAGCGCCCGCTCGATGTCGGCAATGCGAGGCTCGACGCAGGGCAGGCCGAACAGGTCGGCGAGCACCTCGGTGAGCTTATGCTCCGACATCACGCGGCTCTCGACGAGGATCTCGCCGAGGCGCTTGCGCCCGCCGGCGGCCTGCTGGGCCGCCAGCGCGGCGCGCAGATCGGACTCCCGGAGGTAGCCGAGCTCGATCAGCAGGTCGCCGAGCCGCATCGACTGCGGGTTGGCACGCACCGCCTGCCGCACCTGGTCGGCGGTGACCGTCTGCAGTTCCAGGAGGACCGTGAGCAGGCTGCGGGGACTTTCGAGTCGGGCCTGGACTCGTGCGGCGTGGCGCACCTGCGCGTCGGTGACGAGTCCCTCCTTCAACAGGAGGGACACGACGTCACTGGCGTGCGCGACGGGTGGCGCGGCTGGGGACGGCTCGCCGGACATGCTCCTCGCGTAATCGGGCCGCAGCCTGTCGGACGTGAGTGTGGCGAGACGCCTCGGAATTGCAGAATTTCAGGATTTCAGAATTTCACCAGGGGGACTGGAGTTCCGCTCCGGTCATCGCTCCAGATAGGCGTCCACGCGCAGCCCCACCGGGAGGCGCTGGTCGGCGTCGAGTTCGATGAGGGTCTCCAGCACCTTGGTGTCCACCCGCTCGGTCGGCTCGTCGGTGCGGACGTTCTTGCGTCCCAGCATCTCGCTGATGCGCACGACGCGACCGCCGAACCGCCGATTGCCGTAGGCGTCCGCGGTGACGTAGGCGCGCTGTCCGAGTCGCAGCGCCGCGATGTCGCGCTCGTCCACATCGGCCCGCACCCGCAGCGTGGAGAGGTCGGCCATGGTCACGACATGGCCGCCGTCGGGGCTCTCCACCGACACGCTCTCGCCGGGGCGCCGCACCACGCGCAGCACCGTGCCGGCCATGGGCGCGCGGATCACCGTCTTGGCCAGCAGCGCCTCGGCCTCGAGCACGCGGGCCCGGGCCTGTGCAACGGCCGCGGTCGCGCGGGCGCGCTCGTCGGCGCGCGCCGGGGCATCCACCACGCGCGCGCGCTCGTGCGCCTCGGCCTGCCGCGCTCGTGCCAGATCCACGTCGCTGGCGGCCCGCTCGAGTTCCTCGCGGGGGATCACGTCGGCGGCCCGCACGCGGCGCTGGTGCTCGCGCGCGGCCTGCGCGAGCGCGGCGTCGGCCTCCGCGAGTGCCGCCTGTGCCTCGCGGCGCTCCTCCGGCCGTGCGCCGTTCACGAGGCGCAGGTGCTCGGCCTCGGCCACTGCCAGCGCGGCGCGCGCCGACGCCAGCCGCGCCGCGTAGTCGTCGGCCTGCAGCCGGGCCACGACGGCACCGGCCTCCACGCGGTCGCCCTCTTCGACCAGCAGCGCGACGAGGCGACCGGACACCTCGGCAGCGACCTCGATCTCCTCCGACACCGGCTCCACGCGGCCCGGCGCCGCGATGTGCGCGGCCGGCTCCGGCACGGCAGCCGTCGCCGCCGCGACCCGCGCGCCGGGTCGGGCCCACACCAGCCACGCGCTGGCGCCGAGCACCAGCACACCCGTCATCACCATCGTGGGCATCGTCTTCATCACAGCCTCCAGGGGTCGTGGCGTCGCTTACGCGACGAGGACCGAGTTGCCGTCGAGGGCGTCGTGCTCGCGCAACCGGCCGTCCTCGATGTGCACGATGCGGTCGGCGTAGGCCAGCGTGCGCGGGTCGTGGGTGACCAGCACCACCGCGCGTCCTTCATCGGAGGCGACCCGTCGCAGCAGATCGAGCACCAGGGCGCCCGACACATGGTCGAGTGCGGCGGTCGGCTCGTCGGCCAGCACGATGTCCGGACGGCCGACGAGGGCGCGCGCAATCGCCACGCGCTGCTTCTGCCCGCCCGACAGGTCGGCAGGCCGGTGATGCGCGCGGTCGGCCAGGCCGACCACGTCGAGGGCCTCGGTGGCGCGACGGGCGGCCTCGCGCCCGCGCACGCCGCGGAGGTCGAGCGCAAGCGCGACGTTCTCGACGGCGGTCAGCGCCGGGAACAGGTTGAAGCCCTGGAAGACGAAGCCGATGTGACGCAGTCGAATCTCCGGCAGGGCGCGCTCGGGCAGCCCGACGATCTCGCGGCCCGCGATCCGCACGCTGCCCGACGAGGCCCGCAGGATGCCGCCGAGGATCGACAGGAGCGTCGTCTTGCCCGAGCCCGACGGCCCCATCATCAGCAGGACCTGGCCGGCCTCGACGTCGAGGTCCACGCCGCGCAGGGCGTGGACGGCCGTCGGCCCGTCTCCGTACGACTTCACGACCTGGCGTGCCGCAATGGCTGATGTCATCTCCTGCTCCTTCACCCCTTGAAGACCATCGCCGGATCGATGCGGGTGACCTTGTTGATGGACACGATGCTCGCCCCGACGCACATCCCGAGCGTGAGCACCAACAGCGCGGCCGCCAGCGGCGCCGGGATGATGATGGCGGTCGTCCCCGCCAGCGAGGCCCGCGAGACGGCGAGCGCGATCGCGATCGCCAGCGCGTAGCCGACGAGCCCACTGATCACCGCCTGCCGCACGATCACGCGGTAGATGTAGCCGTTGGTGGCGCCCATGGCCTTGAGGGTGCCGTACTCGCGGATGTGATCCACGGTGGCGGCGTAGATCGTCTGTGCCACCACCACGACACCCACCAGCAGGCCGAGGCCGGCCGCGATGAGGACCGTGATCCCGGCGCCCGTGCCGAACATCCAGTAGTCCTGCTGCCTTCGGCGCCACGCGTCGGTGGTCAGTGCCGAGACGTCGGGCACGGTGGCCTCGATACGCGCCGCCAGGTCGGCGGGCGTCACGCCGTCGGCGGCCTTCACGAGCAGGAACACCGCCTGCCCGGGCGCGACGCCGGCGTGGGCCTGTGCCCGGGCGTAGGAGGCAAACACCGGCGGCGCCGTGGTGAACGTGCGGATACCCCGGGTGAACCCGACCACGCGCACGCGGCGGCCGCGCATCTCGAGCGTCTGGCCGAGGTGCGTGACGCCGAGCTTGTCGCGGTAGAGCTCGTCGACGATGACCGCGTCGGGCCGCTCGAGGTCGGCCACCGAACCCGCCACGAGGTTCCACGGACGGCCCATCGTGCCGGCCAGGTCGACGCCAATCACGAGGCAGCCTTCCTCGGCGCCGTCGGGCCGCTTCCAGTCGCTGAAGGCGACGACGTGCTCCTGCACGGCCGCGACGCCCGGCACGGCGCGCACGCGGTACCCGCGCGACTCGGGGAACGGGACGCCGTTCTCGAGGTTGGCGACGCCCCGCGACATCACCCAGACGTCGGCGCCCGACTGCGCGATGACGTCGGCGGTGGCACGCGTGAACCCCACGAAGAGGCCGAGCTGGATCGCCGACAGGACGACCGAGAACACGATGCCCGTGAGCGTCACCGCGAAGCGGATGCGGTCGTGCAGCAGGTTGCGCAGGGCCAGGGACGGCATGCGGGCTCTCCTCGTGCTGAGACGCGGGCCAGAGGAATAACGTTCCTCACAAACTTAACGTTGTTAACCTACCCGCGTGGCGCCCCCCTGTCAAGCGCGCCCCGGCAGCCGTCAGGCCCGGGGCCTGGCCCTGCGCGGGCGTCGCGTCGGCCCCGCAGGGGCTCGGCCGCGCGCGGCGAGGCCGGCGATCATCGTGTCGATGGTGTGGTCGATCAGCCTGCGGCGCGCCACCCACGGGAACGCCGTGTGCGCGATGAAGAGCGAGACCAGGCCGTGCACGGCGGCCCACAGTCCCTGCGCCGCCACGTCCACGTCGAGCGTGGGCAGGTCACCGCTGTCGACGCACGCGCGCAGCGCGACGCGCAGCACCTCGAATGCCCGGCTGCCGGCCGAGGCACTGAACCCGGCCGGATCGGCCTGGTCCTTGCCGTGGCGCAGTGTGAACGTGAGCGTGTAGTCGTCGGGGTGCTGCAGGCCGAACGTCACGTACAGCCCGAGGCCCTCGCGCAGGAACTCCAGCGGAGGGAGGCCGCGGGCCGCCAGCTTCTCGAGCCGCGTGGCGAGCGAGGCGAACGTCTCCTCGCACACGGCCTCGAGCACGGCCTCCTTGTCGCGGAAGTGCAGGTAGATCGCCGTCGGCGAGTACTCGATGCGCGCGGCCAGCTTGCGCATCGTCACGGCCTCGTAGCCCTCCTCGGCGAACATCTGCCGCGCCGCGGCGAGGATCTCCCGCCGCAGGTGTTCCTTGTGACGCTGGCGACGCTCGACGGTGCCCATGGTGAACACTGTTAACCTACCAACATCGTCTCCGGACGTCGAGCGCCCGCACGCTGGATCGGGCCGTGTCGAACTGGCGCCCGCCCGCGCGTCATCACCGTGCAGGCCGGTGACGGCACCGGCCGTGCGACGGCACGTCGCCGAAAGCAGAGGAGTCCACCGTGAAGTACATGCTGATGTTCTACGAGCCGATCACCGAGTTCGCCCGCCGCGAGGGCACCGCCGCGCCGGCCTACTGGCAGGGCTGGGGCGCCTACATCGCCGCCATCACCGAGGCCGGCATCATGACGGCCGGGCATGGCCTGCAGGTGCCCGACACGGCGACCACCGTGCGCGTGCGCGACGGCGCGCGGCAGGTGCAGGACGGCCCCTTCGCCGACACGAAGGAGCAGCTGGGCGGCTACTTCGTCATCGAGGTGCCCAGCCTGGACGAGGCGCTGCAGTGGGCTGCACGCGCACCCGCGGCGCTGTCGGCCGGCGTGGAGGTGCGGCCCGTGCTGCCGCCGATGGCGTAGATGACGAACGACGAGACCCGGCGTGCCGCGGAGTCGGCGGCACGCCACTCATACGGGCGCCTGCTGGCCCTGCTGGCCAGCCGCACGCGCGACGTGGCGGCCGCGGAGGATGCGCTTGCCGACGCCTTCCACGCCGCGCTGCGTACCTGGCCCGTGCGGGGTGTGCCTGCCTCGCCGGAGGCCTGGTTGCTGACGGCGGCACGGCGCACGCTCGTGAGCGGTCATCGCAGGCAACGGGTGCGGGAGGAGGCCGTACCCGTCCTCGCGCACCTGCAGGCGCTCACGGCAGCACCCGACGCGGAGACATTCCCCGACGAGCGGCTGAAGCTCCTGTTCGTCTGTGCCCACCCGGCCATCGACCGCGCGATTCGCGCCCCCCTGATGCTGCAGGCCGTGCTCGGCCTCGACGCGGCACGCCTCGCGTCGGCCTTCCTGGTGGCGCCCGCCACGATGAGCCAGCGGCTGGTCCGCGCGAAGGCCAAGATCGGCAGGGCCGGCATCCCGTTCCGCGTCCCCGAGCCGGCCGACCTGCCCGAGCGACTGGGCGACGTGCTCGACGCCATCTATGCCGCCTTCGGCATCGCCTGGCACGCGGTGGTGCATGGCGCCGATCGGTGGACCGACCTGTCCGACGAGGCCCTCTGGCTCGCACGCGTGGTGGTCGAGCTGCTGCCCGGCGAACCGGAGGCCCATGGACTCCTCGCGCTCCTGCTGCACAGCGATGCTCGACGACGCGCGCGCCGAGACGGGTCGGGGCGGTTCGTGCCCCTCTCCGAGCAGGACGTGTCCCGCTGGGATCACCCCCGCATGGACGAGGCCGACCGGCACCTGACGATGGCCGCGGCCATGGGCCGCCCGGGACCGTGGCAACTCGAGGCGGCGATCCAGGCGGCGCATGCATCCCGACGATGCACCGGGGTCGTCCCCTGGGACGGCATCGCCACGCTGTACGAGGGACTGGTGCGCGTGGCTCCGACACTTGGCGCCCGCGTGGGCCGCGCCGCGGCCGTGGGTGCCGCCCGCGGGCCGCGCGCGGGGCTGGCGTTGCTCGACGCGCTCGCGCCCGACGAGGTCAAGGACTACCAGCCCTACTGGGCGTTGCGCGCCCATCTGCTCGCCGACGACGGGCGCATCGGCGACGCCCGGCAGGCCTACCGCCATGCAGCCGGACTGGCGTCGGAGCCCGCCGTACGGAACTTCCTCCTCGAGCGAGAGGCCCGGCTGGTCGATCCGTCGTGACGCGCCTCAGCCGGTGGTCGGCTGGTCGGCGTGGTCTATGATGCGCCTGCCCCGATCACGATCACGGGTCCCTCTCTCTGGAGCGCATTCGATGTCCATCTCTCGTCTCACGCGGGTGGCCGCAGCGGCTGGCGCCGGTCTCGCGCTGACCGTCGCGGTCACGGCGCAAGGTCCGCCCGCGCCCCGCACCTACTCGTTCTCGGTCAAGGACCTCGCCACGCCGAGCGAATCCAAGCCCAATCCGCCCAAGGTGATCCCGCGTCCGGAGGGCGCCACGCTGCAGCTCCCGCCAGGATTCACCGCCACGCAGATCGTCTCCGGGGGCTTCAAGCGGCCGCGCATGGCGGCGCAGGCCCCCAACGGCGACATCTTCGTCGTGGACACGGGGGCCGGCACGCTGTGGGCGCTCCGCGACGCGAACAAGGACGGGACGTACGACGAAGGCGAGCGCAGCGAGTACGCCACCGGCCTGAAGCAGCCCTTCGGCATCGCGTTCCAGAAGGGCGCCCTGTACGTGGCCAACACCGATGCCGTCGTCAGGTTCGCCTACGCTCCGGGTGACCTGAAGGCCACGGGCGCGCCGACGACGGTGACCGCGCTGCCGAGTGGCCCGACCGGCCACTGGACGCGCAACATCGCCTTCAGCCCCGACGGCAAGTCCTTCTACGTGGCCGTGGGCTCGTCGCACAACATCGATCCGGACCCGGATCCCAACCGCGCCACCGTCCTGAAGTTCAACGCCGACGGCAGCGGCCAGCAGGCCGTCGTCACCGGCGTCCGCAACGCCGTGGGCCTGGCGTTCCACCCCACCTCCCGCGAGCTGTGGATGACGGTGCAGGAGCGTGACGGCCTTGGCGATGAACTCGTGCACGACTACATCGCCAAGGCGGCGGCCGGACGCTACTACGGCTGGCCCTGGGCCTACCTCGGCCCGCACGAGGACCCGCGCCACGCCGGCAAGCATCCGGAACTCGTGAAGAAGACGACGGTGCCCGAGGTGCTGCTCGAGCCGCACTCGTCGGTGCTCGGCCTCACCTTCTACACGGGCCGCAGCTTCCCGGCCCGGTATCGGACGGGGGCGTTCGCCGCGCTCCGCGGGTCATCCGGTCGCACGAAGCGGACCGGCTACAAGATCATCTACGTGCCGTTTGCCAAGGGCCAGCCGACGGGCGGCTACGAGGACTTCGCGACCGGCTGGATGCTGGGCGAGGACAAGGCCGAGGTATGGGGTCGCCCGGTCGGCATCACGCAACTGCAGGACGGCTCGCTGCTCGTCGTCGAAGACGGCAACGGCACCGTCTGGAAGATCAGCTACACGGGCTGAGCGCATGGCGCATGGCGCATGGCGCATGACGTATAGCGCATAGCGCATAGGGCCGAACGCATAACGCTGAACGCATGGCGCGAAGGCGACCGACCAGCCCGCAGAGGTAGGGCGCGGTCTCCGACCGCGCCGTCATCGACAACCGCCGCGTGCGAACACGCGGCCTCTGTCTGGAGGATTGACCGATGCAACGACTGATTCCGATTCTCACCGTAGCCGCGATCGCGGCCGCCGGCACCGTCCTGCTGCACGCGCAAGCGTCGCCGCAGATGTCGTTCTTCATCACGAGCGTGGGCTCGGGCAAGGGCGCAGACCTCGGCGGACTCACGGGCGCCGACGCGCACTGCCAGGCGCTGGCCAAGTCCGTGGGTGCAGGCGGCAAGACGTGGCGCGCCTACCTGAGCACGACGGCCGCCGACGGCAAGCCGGCGGTCAACGCCCGCGACCGCATCGGCAAGGGGCCCTGGTACAACGCCAAGGGCGAGCTGGTGGCGAAGGACCTCGCCGACCTGCACGGCGAGGCGCCGTCGTTCACCAAGCAGACGGCGCTCAACGAGAAGGGCGAGGTCGTGAAGGGGCGCGGCGATTCGCCGAACCAGCACGACATCCTGACGGGCAGCAAGCAGGACGGCACGGTGGCCGATGGTGAGGCCGCCACGGCGACGTGCAGCAACTGGACCAGCAGCGCCGACGGCGTCGGCAGCGCGATGGTCGGCCACTTCGACCGCACCGGCGGCGGCCCCGCGCCGACCTCGCTCAACGCGTCGCACGCCTCGCGCGGCTGCAGCCAGGCCAACCTCGTCGCAACCGGCGGCGCCGGCTACATCTACTGCTTCGCAGAAAGGTAAGAAGGGGAGAAGGGTAGAAGGGAGACGACAGAATCGAAGGGGAGAAGGATGAAGGTCGAGGGGCGAAGGGCTGTGCCACCGGAAACATGGGTAACGGATCGGACCGGATAGACGGGTGAGACTTCATGAGCTGGTCGGCACGACGCGGCGTCCGTGCCATCCGGGCGTGAAGCGGTGCGTGTGGCGCGCCAAGCGGCCCAGTTCGACCTGCAGAAAGCGGACGGTCCAGTCCCCGTCGGGGGTTTCGGCCAGGCCGACGAGTTCCCCGCGCAAGGCTTCACTGCCTGACGCGACGCACCTGGTGCTGCGCGTCAGACCACGGGTCCTCGAGGCGCGCGGGGTAGGGGTGGCCCCTTCCCCCCTTCGACCTTCCCTCTTTCCCCTTCGGTTCTGTCCTCTCCCTTCTACCCTTCTACTCTTCTACCCTTGCTCTTACGACACTCCCGTGAGGTAGTCCAGCTGCCCGGTGCTGTCGCCGAGCGCGTCGGTCTTCACGCCCATCCCGTCCATCAACGTCAGGAACAGGTTGTTCATCGGCGTGTCCTTGTCGTAGACGACGTGGCGACCGGTGCGGAGCAGGCCGCCGCCCTGGCCCATGACGAGCACCGGCAGGTCGTCGTGCGTGTGGCGGTTGCCGTCGCTGAGGCCGCTGCCGTAGACGACCATCGACCGCTCGAGCAGGTTCGAGTCGCCCTCGGGCGTGGCCTTCAGCTTGCCCACGAAGTACGCGAACAGCTCGGCGTGGAAGACGTTGATCTGCTCCACGCGCGCCATCCACTCCGCGTTGTTGCGGTGGTGCGTGAGCGGGTGATGCGGGTCGGGCACGCCGATCTCCGGGTACGTGCGCATCGAGCCCTCGCGGCCCACCATCATCGTGACCACGCGCGTGAGATCGGTCTGGAAGGCGACGACCTGCAGGTCGTACATCAGCTTGACGTAGTCGGCAAACGCCACCGGGATGCCCGTCGGCTTGTCGATGCCCGGCCGCAGGTCGCGCATGTCGCTCTCGGCGACCTCGATCTGCCGCTCGATCTCGCGCACCGCGTGCAGGTACTCGTCCACCTTGCGGCGGTCACTGGCGCCGAGCGTGCCGGTCAACTGCTTCGTCCGCTCCCCCACCAGATCGAGGATGCTCCGCCGGTGCAGCAGCCTGCGCTCGCGCGTCGCGGGATCGAGATGCGCGTCGGCGCCGAAGAGGCGTTCGAAGACGAGCCGCGGGTTGGTCTCGGGCGGCATCGGCGACGACTCGCTGCGCCAGGCCAGGCTGTTGGTGTAGGCGCAGCTGTACCCCGAGTCGCAGTTGCCGACGGTGCGCGAGTCGTCGCACCCGAGCTCGATCGACGCAAAGCGCGTCTCGCGCGCGAGGGCCTGCGCCACGATCTGATCGGCCGAGATGCCGTTCCTGATGTCGGCGCCCGCCGTCTTCTTCGGGTGCACGCCGGTGAGGTACGACGCCGCCGCGCGTGCGTGGTCGCCCGGGCCGTCGCCGAGCGCCATGCCGTTGCGCTGCGCGAGCCCGGTGAGCACGAGCATGTCCTCGCGGAACGCCGCCAACGGCTTCAACACGGGCGACAGCGCGAAGTTGGCGCCGGCGCCCTGTGGCGTCCACCCCGCCATCGACACGCCGTTGGGCACGTAGGTGAACACGAGACGCTTCGGCCCGGCAGCCGGCGCGGCCTTGGCCAGCGCCGGGGTCATGGCGTCGAGCATCGGCAGGGCAATCGAAGCGCCGAGGCCCCGGAGGAACGTGCGTCGTGGCAGGTGCGTGCCCGTGATGATCATGGTGCGGAGACTCCCGGGGCCGGCAGGCCCCGTCGCATCTGGAACGGCAGGCTGTTGACGATCTCGAGCACCAGGCCCGAGAACCGGTAGTCGTGCTGCGGCAGGCGCGAGACGATGCCGCGGATGGTCGGCTTGTCGTAGCGCTCGAGCCCGCGTCCGAGGGCGTAGGTCAGGAGCTTGGACGTGAGGGCACGCGCGAAGTCCTGGCGGTCCTGCACGAGGATGGTGCGCAGTTCCGACGGGTGGTGGAACGTGCGGCCGTCGGGCAGCTCGCCCTTCGGGTCGATCGCGAACTTGCCGTCCATGGCGCGCCACGCGCCAATCGCGTCGTAGTTCTCGAGCCCGAACCCGAGGGGATCCATGCGCCGGTGACACGAGGCGCACGTGGGGTTGGCGCGGTGCGCCTCCATCTGCTGGCGCAGCGACGCCGTCTGCCCGACCGCAGTCTCGTCGAGCGCAGGCACGCCGGCCGGCGGATCGGGCGGCGGCGCGTCGAGCAGGTTGTCGAGAATCCACTTGCCGCGCAGCACGGGCGAGGTGCGCGTGGCGTACGACGACACCGTGAGCACGCTCGCCTGCGTGAGCACGCCGCCGCGCGCGCCGTCGCGCAGGTCCACCTTCCGGAACTCGGGACCCGTGACGCCCTCGACGCCGTAGTGTTGCGCGAGCCGCTCGTTCAGGAAGGTGTACTTCGCATCGAGGAACTCGAGCACGCTCCGGTCGTCGCGCACGATGTGCTCGAAGAACAGCATCGTCTCGTTGCGCATCGAGAGCCGGAGGTAGTTGTCGAACGCCGGGAACTTGTCGCGGTCGGGCGACACCGACTCGAGCGCGCGGAACTGCAGCCACTGCCCGCCGAACTCCTCCACGAGAGCGCGCGACTTCGGATCGGCGAGCATGCGGCGCACCTGCGCCTCGAGCACACGCGGGGCACGCAGCCTGCCGCGGTCGGCCAGGCGACGCAGTTCCGCGTCGGGCATGCTCGACCAGAGGAAATACGACAGGCGCGTCGCGAGTTCGTGCTCGCTGAGGCGGTGCACCGCCGCGGTCGCCGTCGCCGGCCGATCCTGCTCGATGCGGAACAGGAAGTCGGGCGAGACGAGCATGGCCTGCAGCGCGACGGCCAGCGCCTCGTCGAACGACTCCCCCGCCTTCTGTGCGCGGGCCATCAGCGCCACATAGGGGGTGAGCTCCTCGCGCGCCACGGGCCTGCGGAAGGCCCGCTGCGCCACGTGCGACAGGTTCCGGAGTGCGCAGGCCGGCTGATGTCGAGCCGTGGCACCGGGGGCGGGCGCGCCGGTCCGATCGGCACGGACGCCGTGCAGGCCAGGCAGGTGCCCGCACGCGTAGACAGTCGTCAGGCTCTCGCGAGACGGCCGCGTCTCCGGGTTGAAGGGCCCGGCCAGTTCCAGCCGGCCGATCCGCGCCGTGTTGATGGGCGCCTTCTCGAGCTCGCGCTGGCGGGCCTCGAAGTTCTTGCGCGCCTGGGCCAGCCGTTCCGACGAGGCGTTCTTCGGTGGGGTGAAGACGGGTGCCTGATGCTGCTCGGGACGCGTGGAGGGCTTGGGTCCGCCGAAGCGCGCGGGCAGGCCGTCGTACAGATCGAGCACCGTCGCCGCGATCCACCGCTCCCCTGCCGCCAGCGTCACCCGGAACTCGATGGTCTTGCCGTCGAGCTGCTGCTCGTCCACCTCGAAGGCCGCCTGGGCTGCCGGATCGATCTCCTCGGTCGCCACGAGGGCCCCGTCCACGTACAGGCCGAACCGCATGGGCATCGACCCGAGGGGACGTCGGCCATTGGTGAACGCCCTGATGACGTATTCGCCCGGCACCGTGATGCGGTGCGCCGCGTGCGCCGCGTTGGGCAGGCTCAGCCCACTGCGGTCGTAGTGGGCCGGCACCTCGCGCATCGGGGCCACCACCGCGGTGGGCGCCTTGAGCCGCACCAGGGTGGGCTTCTCGGGTTCGTGGCCGAACATCGCGGTGCGGACGACGCGCTCGGCCGCGACCATGTACTTCTCGAACAGCACCGGCGACAGCGACAGCACGTCGGCGATGTTGTCGAACCCGTACCCGGCATCGTCCTGCGGGAAGTCGTCGGCCGGGCGGACGTCCACGCCGAACAGGTCGCGGACGGTGTTGTTGTACTCGGTGCGATTGAGCCGACGAGCCGTGATGCGGCCGGGATCGGGCGGCGTGACGCGCTCGAGGCGCGCGAACTCCTTCTCGATCCACTGGCCCACGGCCTCGACGTCCTTCGGGTCGGGCCGCTCCTCGTCCTCCGGCGGCATCTCGCCGGTGCGGATCTTCAGGAGCAGGTGCTCGACGTCCTCGAGGTGGGTGGCCACGGCGTCGGCCGTGTCGAGGCGGGCGAAGTTCATCCCACCCTTCTGCCTCCGGTCGTTGTGGCAGTCGAGGCAGTTCTTCTCGAGGAAGGGCTTGACGATGGCGTCGAACGAGGCGCGATCGGGCGCGCGGTCGGCGTCGGGGGTAGACGCCGCCGTGGCGGCCAGCGAGGCCGCAGCCACGAGTGCCGGAATCAGGGCACGACGCACGGGATCCGTGGCATTGTAGCGCGCCAGCCCTCGCGGGGGTAGGGACCGCTCGCCGAGCGGTCCGTCACCGCCCGTGACGTCTGGCGCGACAGGCGCCCGGCTCCACCTCCGCCCGTGGCTTCGGCGGACAAGTCGGAGAGCCGGCCCTACGTGTACTTCGCTACTCCGCCGAGTTGACCCGAATCTCGAAGATCAGCGTGGCGTTGGGGGGAATGCTCTGGTTCCCGGTCGCGCCGTAGGCCAGGTCTGGCGGCATCACCACCCGGCGCGTCCCGCCGACGCGCATCCCGATCACGCCCTGCTCGAAGCCCCGGATCAACTGCCCGGCGCCGACCACGAACGTGAGCGGTGTGCGGCCCGCCGCAAACGAGCTGTCGAACAGCGTGCCCTTGTTGTCGCTGGTGGTCGTGTTGTAGAGCCACCCGTAGTAGTCCACGGTCACCCGCATGCCCGTGGCCACTTCGGCGCCCGTGCCGACGGTGATGTCCGTGGTGCTGAACGGCACATTGGCCACCCAGGTGCCGGTCTGGGTCGGTGCCGTCGGGGAGTCGCTGCCACCGCCACAGGCGGCCGCCGTCACGGCGAGGATCAAGCCCACGAGCAGCATGCGACGCGATGGAGAAGCAGGTACGTTGGTCATCCAACCTACGAGCCTACAGGAATTTCACCCTTCGAATTTCAAATTTCTGCGACCGGCCAGTGCCACTGCGCACACCACGAAGATCACGATCGCCACGCTCATCGGTCGCGGTGTGCCGTCGTGGAACAGGCCGATGGCCAGGGTGGCCAGGCCCGGCAGGCCGTACTGGAGCGTGCCGAGCAGGGCTGAGGCCGACCCCGCATCGCGGGCAAACGGAGCCAGGGCGAGCGCCGTGGTGTTGGGCAGCACGAAGCCCAGCAGCATGATGCAGAGGAAGACCGGCACCCCGAGATGCAGGAGGCTCGGCTCGGGTTGCCTGGCGGCCACCGCCAGGAGGAGCGCCGCGCCCAGTTGCAGGACCAGCGCACGCCGCAGGACGACCGCCGTCTCCTCGCGCCGGAGCAGCGCGCGGTTGATCTGCGACGCCCCGATGAGCCCGGCCGCGTTGAGGCTGAACACCAGCGCAAAGGCCGACGAGGACAGGCCGAGCTGTCCGATGTACAGGAAGGGCGCGCCCGAGATGTAGGCAAACAGCACGCAACTGCCGAGCGCCCCGGCCACGGCGAATCGCCGGAACTGGCGATCGCGAGCCACGCGCAGGAAGGCGCCGACCACGCTGCGCGGCGTCAACTGGGCGACCCGTGCCTCGGGTGGCGTCTCGGGCAGGGCCCTGGCGACCGCCAGCATGCACGCAGCGCCGAACACGACCAGCACCGCGAACACCGCCCGCCAGCCCGCAACGGCCAGCACCCACCCGCCGACGATGGGCGCCACGATTGGCGCCACCCCCATCACGAGCAGCAGCGACGACAGCGCCCGTGCGCCTTCCCGGGGACCGAACACGTCGCGGACGACGGCCCTGGCGATCACCACGCCGGCACACCCGCCGACGGCCTGCAGCCCGCGCCACGCCTGCAGGTGCCCGATGGTCCCGGCCAGCAGGCAGCCGATCGAGGCCAGCGTGTAGATCGCCAGCCCCGCCAGCAGGGGCCATCGCCGGCCGTAGCGATCCGACAGGGGCCCGTAGACCAGCTGCCCCACGGCCAGGCCGATGAAGAACACCGACAGGGTGCGTTCGACCGACGCCGCGTCGGTCCGGAAGACCTGCTGGAGCACCGGGAACGACGGCAGGTACATGTCGATGGACATCGGGGAGATGGCGGTCAGGCTGCCGAGCAGGACGATGAGGCCGACGTGCCCCCGTGCGTCGTTGGTCACCGCGCGATTATCCCGGACGCGTGAACTCCGCGACGGGGCCTCCCGTCAAAGGGCACAGTCGTTCTCGAAGGAGCCTGCCGATGTCCGTTCGCCTGCCCCACCTGCTTGCCGCCACACTGGTCGCCCTCACGCCGGGCCTGGCGTCTGCGCAGTCCCTCACGTTCGAACGCTCGCTCACCGTCGGCGCAGCGCCGGCGCTGGAGGTGAGCACCGGCAGCGGCGACGTCACTGTGCGCGCCCGGTCGGGCAGCACGATGGTCGTCAAGGGCACCGTCGAGGTGCGCAAGGGCTGGAACGTGCCGTCCAATGCTGCCGACCTCGCCCGCCAGGTGGTGGCCAATCCCCCGGTCGTCCAGTCCGGCGACATCGTGCGCGTCGGCAGGATCGACGACGAGACCACACGGCGCGCCGTGTCGGTGTCCTACGAGATCAGCGTGCCCGCCGCCACGATGGTGCAGGCCAGTTCCGGGTCGGGCAACGTGTCGGTGACGGGCGTCGATGGCGCCGTGAAGGCCAACAGCGGCTCGGGCAACGTCTCGGCCAGCGCCATCGGCGGCGACGTGGACGTGCGCACCGGCTCGGGCAACGTCACCGTGAAGGACGTGAAGCGGGCCGCGAACCTGTCCACGGGCAGCGGCAACATCGCCGCCGTGCTGAGCGGCGCGGGCGACGTGAAGGCCAGCACGGGCAGCGGCGACATCAAGCTCACCGGGGTCAACGGGCTGCTGGTCGCGACCACGGGCAGCGGCAGCATCGGCGTCGAGGGCAATCCGACCGGCGACTGGAAGGTCTCGGCCGCCTCGGGCGACGTCAACCTCGTCGTGCCGGCGGAGAAGGGCTTCACGCTCGACGCGAGCACCGCGTCGGGCAGCCTCGACATCGCCTCGCCGCTCACCGTGCAGGGCCGGATCGACCGGCGGCGCGTGCAGGGCACGGTGCGCGGGGGCGGGCCAACGCTGCGCGTCAGCACCGCCAGCGGCGACATCAGCGTGCGGTAGCGACGGCTCTCGCCCTCGACGTGATCGGGGCCGCGCACGGGCCACGGTAGGGACGGCCGGCCCTCCGAGCCGTCCGCGGGGCGCGGGGCCGATACCCACGACGGACGGCCGGGACGGCGATCCCCGTCGTCCGCCGGGCGCGCGGCCGACCACGGTAGGGACGGCTCTCCGAGCCGTCCGCCAAGCGCGGGGCCGATACCCACGACGTGGCGGGTTCGGCGTTCGGCGTCCTGCGTTATCTGACGAACGCTTCCGGCAGCCCGCCGTCCACGTTCAGCACCTGACCGGTGATGCGGCCCGTTCGGTCCGAGAGCAGGAAGTGTGCCGCCTCGGCCTGATCCTCGGGTGTGATCGGCTGCCGGGTGAGCGTGCGCTGGGCGTAGAACTCGGCGAGTTGCCGACGCAGTTCGTCGGCCGATGCGTCGGGGTCGAACGCAATCCCGTACTTGGTCAGCGACGACATCACCCGCTCCTTCGGAAACATCGTCGATCCCTGGACGACGGTCGCGGGCGCGAGGCCGTTGACGCGCACCAGCGGGGCGAGTTCCACCGCCAGCGTGCGCACGAGATGGTTGGCCGCGGCCTTCGACGAGTCGTAGGCCGCCGATCCCTTCTTGGCCACGAGCGCGTTCACGCTCGTGGTGAGCACCAGACTGCCAGGGAGGCCCTGCGCTTCCCACACGGGACGACACTCGTCGGCCACGAGGTACCCGCCCATGACGTTGATGTCGAACGTGGTGCGCCACATCTGGTCCGACACGCGACCGGTGGCGTCGGGCGTCGGGAAGATGCCGGCGGTCACGGCCACGTGGTCGAGCGCGCCATAGGCCAGCAACGTGTCGGCCACCAGCCGCTGCACGCTGGCGCGGTCGGTCACGTCCACCGCTGCAGCGACCGCCGGACCGCACGCGCTGAGGCCCGTGCCGGCCACGCCAATCCCCATGCCGTACTTGGCGGTGAGTTCCGCCGCCGTCGCCTCGGCTGACGCCTTCGACAGATCCGCACACACGACGTGCGCGCCCTCGGCGGCCACCCGATGGGCCAGGGCACGCCCGATGCCGCTGCCTGCGCCGACGACCACCACGACACGTCGAGCCAGGGGCTTCTCGGCGGGCATGCGCTGCAGCTTGGCCTCCTCGAGCAGCCAGTACTCGATGTCGAAGGCCTCCTGCTGGGGCAGCGCCACGTACTCGTCGATGGCCTCCGCGCCGCGCATCACCTCGACGGCGCAGTTGTAGAACTCCGCGGTCACGCGCGACTCGCTCTTGTCCTTGCCGAACGCGATCATCCCCAGCCCGGGCACCAGGATGACGGTCGGGTTCGGGTCGCGCATCGCCGGAGAGTTCGGGTGCCGGCAGGCCTCGTAGTAGGCCGCGTAGTCGCGCCGATACTGTTCGAGTCCGTCCGAGAGCAACTGGCGCAGCGCATCCACGTCGCCAGTCGCGGGGTCCCAGGGCACGTACAGCGGCTTGATCTTGGTGCGGAGGAAGTGATCCGGGCACGAGGTGCCGAGTTCGGCCAGTCGCGGCGCGTCGTGGCTGTTGACGAAGCGCAGGATCGTCGCGTCGTGCTGCAGCGTCGCGATCATCCGCTTCTGGCCAGACACGCGCCCGCGCAGCCACGGCAGGATCGCCAGCAGCACGGCTTCGCGCCGCTCATCGTCGAGCGAGGCATACCGCTGCCCGCCGAACGTCTGCTCGCCCCTGTCGTGGGCCTCGATGTACTCGGCCGCCTTCGTGATGAGCGAGAGCGTGAGGTCGTAGCAGGCCCTGTCCTCGTCGGCCCAGTTGATCAGGCCGTGCTGACCGAGGACGACGCCCTTCAGGCCTGGGCGCTCGGCCACGAGCCGCTGCAGCGTGAGCCCGAGTTCGAACCCGGGCCGCTGCCACGGCGTCCACGCGACCTCGTCGCCGAAGATCTCCTGCGTGAGGCGCTCGCCGTGGCGCGAGGCCGCGATGCTGATCACGGCGTTGGGGTGCATGTGATCGACGTGCGCCGCCGCGACGAACGCGTGCAGCGGCGTGTCGATGGACGTGGCGCGCGGGTTCAGGTTGAAGGTGCAGTGCGGATAGAGGCCCACCATGTGGTCCTCGGCCGGCGACTTCACCCCTCGGTGCGGCAGGCCGGCATACAGCCCCTGCAACGCGAGCAGTCGGTCCTGGTAGAGCGACGCGAAGTTGGCCAGCGTGCTCGTGCGCAGATCGCCGCCCGATCCCTTGACCCACAGCACGGCGACGGCCTCGCCCGTGAGCGGGTCGATCTCGCGGATCTTCGCCGACGTGTTGCCGCCGCCGGTGTTCGTGATGCGTTGGTCCGATCCGAGGATGTTGGACCGATAGACGAGGCGTTCGGCCGGCGACAGTGTCGCGGCGCGGGCGTCATCCCAGAGATACGAAACGTGTGGTGCCATATCGAGGTAGGGGCGGCGTGTCCCACGCCGCCGTGTCATCACCCATTCTGGCGCACATAGAACACGGTACCGGCAACCAGGTACATCACCGTGGCGCCGAGCAGCCACGCGTGCATCACGGGCAGGTCGGTCGCGGTGGCGCCGCCGATGGCCGCGCGCACGGGCAGCCACACGCACGCGACGAGTGCCACCGCCGCCACCGCGCCGGCCAGCCACGCGGAGGTCGAGGACGCAGGATCGGGCACGGCAGCACGGGTGGCGCGTCCCTGCGTCCGGCGGGCGATGCCTGGAATGCCCGATGCGCCGGCCGGTGCGGGAATCCTCGCCCCGGCACTCGAGGCGAGCGCGATGTAGGTGACGATCGTGAGCAGGTACACCGGCACGAACAGGAAGAACAGGTGCAACACGCCTGCACGCTCGAGGCCGAGGCCCACGGCGATGGATCCGACCCAGGCGACCAGCGCGGGCACGTTCAGCGAACGCCCCTGGTAGAAGGCCCAGTACCGCGTGAGGCCCAGGCGCGGGAACAGCCAGTGCTCGGTGAGCACGACGGCCCCGGCGGGTGCCAGCAACAGGCCGTAGAGCCCCACGAAGTCCAGCAGACGCGTGAAGACGAACGGGAAGCACGCGATCACCGTCGTCGCGATGCCGGCGACCAGCGTGACCCGGGCGCGTGACCAGTCGGGCGTGACGGCCTGCAGGGCCAGGCCGGCGCGATACAGCGTCGGGTTCGACGTCGTCCAGCCCGCGACGATGACGGCGAAGATCCCGGACCAGCCGAGCGTGGCGTAGGCCACGCCACCCGAGTCGAGCCGCGCGAGGGGCGTCTGCAGGAGCAGGGCGGCGCCCGCTCCCATCAGGCCGGCGCAGATCCAGGCGAGGTAGTGGCCGAGGAACATACCCACCGCCGAGAACAGGCCGTAGCTGCTGCGGCGGGCATAGCGGAACAGCGCCATGTCGGAGAGGCCCCCGTGCATGGCGAGGTTGCAGATCCAGGCAAAGGCCGCGATCTTCCAGAAGCCCATCGGGGCCGTGCCGTCGGGTGTGCGGCCGGTCCACACGACGCGGTCGGCAAGGGCGACGAAGTCCTGCACGCTCGACACGCCCGGCAGCCCGGCTTCGCGCGCCAGCCCCGGCAGGGCCACGACGGCCCCGCCGATGAACATCAGGAACATCCACGGCGCGCAGACCGTGGCGAATGCGGCGAGACGCTTGAAGCCGGCCATGGCCAGGCTCACCACCACCGCACCCACGACGAGCACGACCGCGACGAACCGCAGGTCGTCGGGATACCAGTGCACCTGCGGCGGGATGCCGAACGGGATGCGCACCGCCGATGCCGAGACGGTGATCATGCAGCCGGCCAGGATGCAGAACAGCACCGCGTTGAGCAGGTTGTAGACGACGGTGAGCCAGGGACCGCCGATGCTCCGCAGGTACCAGTAGAGCGTCAGGCGCGTCTGCACGGCGATGGGCGCGCAGAGCAGCGTCCATGTCAGCACCGCGAGCGCGTTGCCGACGGCCAGCCCCACGAACATGTCGCGGACGCTCGCCCCCCAGTTGACGAACATGACGCCGATGACGAACTCGGTGGCCGCGACGTGCTCGCCCGCAAACGACCCGGCGAAATACCCGGGCCCGACCAGACGGTCCTCGGTCACCGGCTCGCGATCGAACTCGTACAGGGCGTCGAGGTGCGCCGCCGCGGCCGGTGTCGTCATGCGCGCGAGTCTACCAAGGGAGAGAGGAGCGGGGGCGCCGAGGTATCGCCGCATCGCGGCATTCCGGCATCGCGGCATTCCCGGAGTGGTACTCTCGTGCTCCCTCTCAGGAGATCGACATGTCGAGCAGCGGGCACGACGAGATCGCGGCGGCGGCCCTCGACCGGCTGGCAATCGAACTGCCGTCGTGGGGCTTTGCCAACACGGGGACACGGTTCGGCAAGTTCCTGCAGGCGGCTGCGGCCAGTACGCTCGAGGAGAAGTTCGCCGACGCCGCGCAGGTGCATCGTGTGACCGGCGCCTGCCCCACCCTCGCGCTGCACGTGCTGTGGGACGTGCCGGGCGGCGTGGCGGACGTGCCCGCCGTGCAGGCCCTCGAGCGGCAGCATGGCATCCGGGCCGGGTCGATCAACCCGAACCTGTTCCAGGATCAGCGCTACAAGCACGGCTCCATCGGCAATCCTGACCCGGCGGTGCGGGCCGAGGCGCTGGCGCATCTGCGCGACAGCGTGGACATCGCGCGCCAACTCGGCTCACGCGATGTCTCGCTCTGGTTCGCCGACGGCTCGAACTACCCCGGCACGCAGCACATCCGCCAGCGCCGACACTGGTTCGCGGCCGCGCTCGCCGACGTGCACCAACGGCTCGGTCCCGACCAGCGACTGCTCGTCGAGTACAAGCCGTTCGAGCCGGCCTTCTACCACACCGACATCGCCGACTGGGGCATGGCGCTGCTGCTGGCGCGCGACGCCGGACCGCAGGCGTGCGTGCTCGTGGACACCGGTCACCACTACCAGGCACAGAACATCGAGCAGATCGTCGCGTGGCTGCTCGACGAGCGCCGGCTCGGCGGCTTCCACTTCAACGATCGCCGCTACGCCGACGACGACCTCACGCTCGGATCGATCGACCCCTACCAGGTCTTCCGCATCTTCCACGAGATCCAGCAGTTCGCCTGGGACGAGGGCCGTCAGCCGGACCTGGCCTTCATGGTGGATCAGAGCCACAACCTGAAGGACAAGATCGAGGCGATGATCCAGACCGTCCGCACCGCGCAGGAGCTGTGGGTGAAGGCCGCGCTCGTGGACCGCGAGGCACTGGCACGGCATCAGGCGGCGTGCCGCCTGGTGGACGCCGAGCGTTGCCTCACGGAGGCCTTCGCGACCGACACGCGACCGCTGGTGGCGGCGTGGGCCACCGCCCGCGGCCTGCCCGCCGATCCTCTGGCCGCCTTCCGCGAGAGCGGGTACCTCGACGCCGTCACCCGTCAGCGCGCGCACCGCCTGCACACGGCGGTCACCTCGTACGCGTGACGATCCGCGCCCCCCTGCACGTCGCCGCGTGCGACCTGGGCGCCACGAGCGGCCGCGTGATGCGGGCCACCGTGGATCCAGCGGCGGGCACGCTCGGCCTCATCGAGGTCCACCGCTTCGCCACGCCGACGATTCGCGACGCCGAGGGCCTGCACTGGGATGCCCCCCGCCTGTTCCACGAGATCCTCGAGGGCCTCCGCAAGGCCGCAGCCGAGGGCCCCCTGCACGGCCTCGGCCTCGACACCTGGGGCGTGGACTACGCGCTCCTCGACGCCGGGGGCGACCTCGTTGCGCAGCCCTTCCACTACCGCGACGCCCGCACCGACGGCGTGATGGACGACGTGATCGCGCGGCTCGGGCGCGATGCCCTCTACGACCGGACCGGCATCCAGTTCCTGCCCTTCAACACGCTGTTCCAGCTCGTCGCCGAGTGGCGCGACACGCCCGATCGCCTGGCGCGTGCCGCCACCCTGCTCACGATGCCCGATCTGTTGAACGCGTGGCTCACGGGCCGACACGTGGCCGAGTTCACCAACGCCACGACGACGCAGATGCTCGACTGGCGAACAGGGGTCTGGGCGGTGGACCTGCTGGAATCGCTGGGCCTCCCCACGCACATGCTCCCGGCCATCGTTGCGCCCGGCACGCGCCTCGGTGAACCATGCGTCGGGGTCGTGGCGCGGACACCGGCGCTCGCAGGCGTCCCGGTGATTGCGCCGGCGTGCCACGACACCGGCTCGGCGGTCGCCGCGGTGGCCTCGGGCGGCGGCGTGGCCTTCCTCAGTTCGGGCACGTGGTCGCTGCTCGGCGCCGAGATGCCGCACCCGGTGGTGACGCCCGAGGCGCGCCGGCACAACTTCACCAACGAGGGCGGCGTGGCGGGCACCACGCGCGTGCTGCGCAACATCACCGGCCTCTGGGTGCTCGAGGGCTGTCTCCGCGGATGGCGGGCCGAGGGCCGCACGTTCGACCTCGAGGAACTGCTCGCGGCCGCGGCGAAGCGCCCGCCGTGCCGCGCCGTCATCGACCCCGACGCCCCGGCGTTCCATCGGGCACCCGACGCGTCGGCCGTGCAGGCGTGGTGTGCGCGCACGGGCCAGCCCGTCCCCGAGTCGGCCTCCGACGTGGTGCGCGTGGTGATCGACAGCCTGGCCCTCGCCTGCCGGCGTGCGCTGCGCGCGCTCGAAGCCGTGACGGCCACACCCGTCCACACCATCCGCGTGATCGGGGGCGGGGCGCGCAACCGCGTCCTCAACCAGGCCCTCGCCGACGCGACCGGCTGTCGGGTGCTCGCGGGGCCGGTCGAGGCGACGGCTCTGGGCAACGTCGTCGTGCAGTTGGTGAGCCTCGGGGCACTCCGGTCCGTGGCCGAGGGTCGCGCGCTCGTCGCCAGCGCGTTTCCCCCCGACGAGTTCACCGCCCGCCCGACGGCCGTGTGGGACGCGGCGGCGCAGCGCCTCGACACGGGTGCGTGACCGGGGGGCGGATCGGAGAGCGGCGCGGTCGCTTGCCCCGAGCAGCGTCGAGGGGGAGAGCGCGCCCTGCCTCCGTCAGGTGGCGGAGGGGATGTCGTCGGCCTGCTCGATCCACTCGCTGATCACCACGATGTAGCCATCGGGATCGCGCACTTCGAACTCCACGTCGTGGTAGGGCATCCGCTGGAGCGGGCGGACGACGTCGCACGACGCCGACAACGTCGCGTAGAGGTCGCGGATGCGACCACCCGACAGGCGCACGTAGAGGGCCGAGCCCGACGACGGGCGCACGTCCTCGGGGCGGCCCGCGGCACGCAGCATCAGCTCGGCGCCGCCGCGCGACATCAGCGCGAACTGGTAAGGCGGACGTTGCGGGAACGGCGCGGCGACGAAGCCGAACGCCTGCGTGTACCAGCGCGCCGAGCGCTCGACGTCGGCCACCGCGAGCACGGCCGTCACGCACACCGGCTCCGGTGCCCGGCGTTCGTCACCGGCCCAGCCGTCGCTCGACGGCAGGTCACCGCCCGCCTCGATCGGCGCACGACCGTCGAGTTCCGCCTGGTAGTGGGCGAACTCGCGCAGGAAGCGCTCCACGGGCTCGATGTTCCAGGCCGGCGGCGGCACGAAGGTCTTGCGCGACTCGGTCCCCTCGAGGACCTCGCGGTCGTACAGCGCCCGCAGCGCCCCGAGATCGGGCGCCAGCAGGTCGGGTGACCGCGCGACGAACTCGTCCCAGCTGACGTCACCGAGGAATCGCATCTGCCGGTGGATCAGCCGCGCGTAGGCCACCGTGACGGTCTCGTGATAGCGCTGCGGCCGGCCGGCCGAGATCGCGAGACGCTTGAGGCCACGGCGCAGGCGGCCCACGGCGTCGCGGAACGGCGCTTCACGCAGGCACAGCCACGCGGCGCGCAGGTGCGCCTGGTGGTCGAACGTGGACAGGTCGAGCGTGCCGGCGTCGAACTGCCGGAGGAACTCCGCGTCGCTCAGCATCTCTGTATGATGTGCGCCATGCGCATCCTGCGGTGCCTCACCGAGAACGACCTGACCGTGTACGTGACCGAGGGCGAACGGGGCAGCTACCACCTGCTCTCGGGCAATCCCTATGACGGCTTCAAGGCGACACAGTCGCACATCCACGTGAAGCAGTGGCTTGCGCCCGTCGTGCCCGCGATGATCTGGTGCATCGGCCTCAACTACCGGCGCCACGCCGAGGAGACCGGCGCGAAGATTCCCGAGCAGCCCGTCGTCTTCGCCAAGGGCCCCAACACCGTACAGCATCCGGGCGGCGTCATCGAGATCCCCCGCCACCTGGCCAGCGAGCAGGTGGACTACGAATGCGAGCTCGCCGTGGTGATCGGCAAGCCGTGCAAGAACGTCACGCCGGAACGGGCGCTCGACTACGTGCTCGGCTACACGTGCGCCAACGACGTCAGCGCGCGCGACTGGCAGATCAAGCGGGGCGGCAGCCAGTGGAGCCGCGGCAAGACCTTCGACACGTTCGCCCCGCTCGGCCCCGCGCTGGTGACGCCCGAGGACATCCCCGATCCGAATGCCTTGCGCATTCTGACGCGGCTCAACGGCGACGTGGTGCAGGACTCCCACACGTCGGACATGATCTTCGACGTCCGCCAGATCATCGCGTTCCTGAGCGGCAGCACCACGCTGCTGCCGGGCACCGTGATCCTGACGGGCACGCCCGAGGGCGTCGGCATGGCCCGCACGCCGCCGCGCTGGCTCCAGCCCGGCGACGAGGTGACCATCGAGATCGAGAAGATCGGCGCGCTCACCAACCGGGTCGTGCTCGAAGGCGGGCAAGGCGTCTAGATGCCCGTCGCGCCGCCCACCACGCTCATCGGCCGCCTCGGGCAGCTCGGGCCCGGCCTCATCATCAGCGCCGCGATCGTCGGCTCGGGTGAGTTGATCGTCGTCCCCAAGCTCGGCGCGACGACCGGGTTCGCGCTGCTGTGGTTCCTGGTGGTGGGCTGCGTCCTCAAGGTGTTCGTGCAGATCGAGCTGGCGCGCCACGCGATCGCCAACCAGGAGACGACGCTGGTGTCGCTCGACACGCTGCCCGGCCCGCGCTGGCGCGTGTCGTGGGTGCTGTGGGCGTGGATGCTGATGTATGCCGGCACCGTCCTGCAGGTCGGGGGCATCATCGGCGGCATCACCCAGATCTGCGGGATGCTCGGCCTCACGTGGCCGGCGTGGGTCTGGTTGGTGCTCACGACCGGATCGGGCATCGCGCTGCTCGTCTCGGGACGGTACGCACCGGTCGAACGGTACGCGACGATCATGGTCGCCGTCTTCACGCTGGCCACCGTCGTCGCCGTCGGCGCGCTGCACTGGACCGAGTACACGGTCACCGCCGCGCAGTGGCGCGAGGGGCTGTGGCCCTCGCACATCGGTGGCTTCACCATCGCCTTCGCGGCGTTCGGCGTGACGGGCGTCGGCGCCTCCGAGCTCATCTACTACCCCTATTGGTGCCTGGAGAAGGGATACGGGCGCAACGTGGGGCCACCGCCGTCGGGGTCTGCGGCGGTCGAGCCGCGCGCGACCTGGGTCTCGCGCGCCCGCGGCTGGCTCGACGTGATGCGCCTCGACGCGTTCGTCTCGATGCTGGTCTACACGCTGGCGACGATCTCGTTCTACGTGCTCGGCGCGGCGGTGCTGCACAAGACCGCACGCAACGTCTCCAACGACGAGCTCATCGCCCGGCTGGCCGACATGTACCTCCGCACGCTGGGCGAGTGGAGCCACACGCTCTTCCTCGTCGGTGCGCTGGTCGTCCTCTACTCCACCTTCTTCGTGGCCACGGCGTCCAACGCCCGCCTGCTGGTGGACATCGCCGGCCTGCTGGGCGTGCCGCCGCTCCAGCGGCGCACCGCCGACACGCGTCGGCGCGCCGTGCAGGTGGCGTGCGTGCTCCTGCCGCTGGCCTCCGCCACCGCGTTCCTGGTGTGGCCACAGCCGGTGACGCTCGTGCTGATCGGGGCCGTCGGACAGGGACTGATGCTGCCGCTGCTGGCCGGCGCCGCGGTGTACTTCCGGCACCGCCGCCTGCCTCCCGACCTCGCCCCCTCGGGCGCCTGGACCACCGCGCTCTGGATCTCGGCCAGCCTGATCGCCCTCGTCGGCCTCTACCAGCTGGTCAGTGCGTTGCTGTAGTGCCGCGGCGCCGAGGTAGGGACGGCTCTCCGACAGTCGGTAGGGACGGCTCTCCGAGCCGTCCGCCAAATCGACGCATCCGTGAGGCGTCGTGCGCACAGCGGACGGCCGGGGACGGCCGTCCCTACCGTGGCGGTGGCAGCACTCGGTAGGGACGGCTCTCCGAGCCGTCCGCCAAATCAACGCATCCGTGAGGCGTCGTGCGCACAACGGACGGCCGGGGACGGCCGTCCCTCCCGTGGCGGTGGCGGCACTCGGTCGGGACCGGCTCTCCGGACAGGTTGGCAGGGACGGCTCTCCGAGCCGTCCGCCAAACGCGGGGCAACGCATCCGTGAGGCGTCGTGCGCACGGCGGACGGCCGGGGACGGCCGTCCCTCCCGTGGCGGTGGCGGCATTTCCGCAGAGAAATGTTCCTGCGGAGTCTCCTTCTGCCGATACCCCTCGTATGATGGACGGCGTGATGCGTCTTCGCCGCTGGCTGCCCGGACTGCTCGCCTGCGCGGTGCTCCTGGTGGCCGTTGCCGGCGCCCAGCCCCCTGGCCAGCCGGGTTCGTCCGCAGCTGGCCAGCCCTCCCCCCGGAGAGTCTGGACCGTTCTCACGACCAGCGGCAGCCAGCCGCTGCCCGTCGTGGTGGTCAACGGACGGGAGTACGTCTCGGCGCCGACCCTGACCAGCGTCTTCGGCGTGGTGCTGCGCGAGGACCGCGCGGGCGGCCTCGTGCTCACCATGGGCAGCCGCACGGTCGTGGTGTCGCTCACGCAGGGCCTGGCCTCGGTGGACGGCCGGGTGGTCAGCCTGCCCGCCGCGCCCGTCCGGCAAGGCAGCTCGTGGCTGCTGCCGGTCGACGTGATCGAGCGCGCCCTGGCGCCCGGGTCCTCCCCGCGCATCGACGTCCGTCGCCGCTCCTCGCTCATCGTCGTCGGCTCGCTGACCGTGCCGGCCGTCACGGGCCGTAGCGAGCCCCTGGCCACCGGCACCCGCATCACCTTCGCCGTCGCCCCCGCCGCGGATCCCACCGTGGTGCACGACGATGGCCGGCTGCTCGTGCGGTTCGCAGCCGACGCGCTCGACGCCGACGTCGCGGGCATCGGCACGTCGCAGGTGCTCACGGGTGCCAGGGTTGCGCCGCCGGCCACGATCGAGCTCGGCCTCGGCGCAGCGTTTGCCAGCTATCGCGCCGCCGAGCAGCGCGAGGGCGGCCAGTTGCTCCTCACCATCGACATCCTCGCCGCGACTCCGACGGCACCGACGCCGGAGCCCACGGGGCCGGCCGGCGAGGCCGCGACCGGGCAGGCACCCCTCGACACGCCGCCGCTGCTGCCGGAGTCCACGGGCCTGCGCACGATCGTGATCGACCCCGGGCACGGCGGCACGGAGCAGGGTGCGCGCGGGCCGTCGGGCACGCTCGAGAAGAACGTCGCGCTGGCGGTGGCGCGTCAGTTGAAGGCGGCCATCGAAGCGCGACTCGGGTTGCGCGTGCTGCTCACGCGCTCGGCCGACGAAACCGTCGCCCTCGACGCACGCGCCGCGTTTGCCAACAACAACAAGGCCGACCTGTTCATCAGCCTGCACGCCAACGCGTCGGTGCGATCGTCGGTCACCGGCGCCGAGGTGTTCTACGTGAGCCTCGGCGAATACGGCAATGCGTCGCGCGCGTCGGCCGCCGAACCCGGTGCGGTGCTGCCGGCGCTCGGGGGCGGCGAGCGCGTGGTGGACCTCATCCTCTGGGAGATGGCCCAGGCACAGCACCTGAACGAGTCGGCTCGCCTCGCGCGCCTCATCGAGGCCGAGATGCGCGCACGCGTCCCGATGTCGCCGCGCGCCATCCAGCAGGCGCCGTTCCGTGTGCTCGTGGGCGCGAACATGCCCGCCGTCCTCGTGGAGATGGGCTTCATCACCAATCCCACCGAGGAGAAGCGGCTGAACACGCCCGACTACCAGTCGCAGGTGGTCAACGCGATCGTCTCGGCCGTGGTGGGGTTCAAGGCGTCGCGCGATCGCGTGGGTGCGCCGTTGGCGACGCAGCAGCAGGACCCGCCCTGATGCGCCGACAGGTGCTCCTCGTCGTCCTGGGCACGATGCTGCTGGTGCTGCTGGCCATCGCCGCACTGGTCGTCGTGCCGGCCTGGCTGGCCCCGGCCACCGTGGAGGTGCCACGCGCCGACGACGCGGTGACGGGCGCCGCGGCCGGACGCATCCGCGCGAGCCTCTTCTTCGTGGCCGAGGACGGCCTCTCGCTCACGGCCGTGGACGCCGACGTGCCCTACAGCGCGTCGCCTGCCGAACAGGCGCGCGCGCTGATCGACGCGCAGTTGCAGCCGGCCCCCGCGCCGCTGGCCCAGGCCATCGCCGAGGGCACGAAGGTGCGGCACATCTTCGTCACCGAGGACGGCACGGCTTTCGTCGATCTCTCGAAGGAAGCCGTCACGAATCACCGTGGCGGCAGCCTCGACGAACTCTTCGCCGTCTACGCCATCGTCAACGCGGTGACGGTCAATCTCCCGGCCATCAAGGCCGTGCAGATCCTCGTCGACGGCCAGGAGGTGGACACCCTGGCCGGCCACGTCGACCTGCGCCATCCCCTCGCCCGCACCACGACCACGAACTGGACGCGCCGGCGAGAGGGCGTGGAGACAAAGGAGAACGAAGTCCGGCGACAAGACTGAGTTCCGTCCTCCGTCCTCAGTCCTGGTCTCCACGGGTACACTGTCTCTGCCTATGTCTCGTTCCGATGGTCGTGCCAACGACGCCCTGCGCCCCTGCGTGATCACTCCTCACATTTCCCTGCACGCCGAAGGGTCGTGCCTGGTCGAGACCGGCCGCACCCGTGTGATCTGCACCGCCAGCGTCGAGGATCGCGTGCCGCCGTTCCTGCGCAACTCCGGCAAGGGCTGGGTGACGGCCGAGTACGGCATGCTGCCGAGGGCCACCACCACGCGCGTCCAGCGCGAATCCACGGCGGGCAAGGTCGGCGGCCGCACGCAGGAGATCCAGCGGCTCATCGGCCGATCGCTCCGTTCGGTCGTGGACATGACGAAGCTCGGCGAGCGGACGATCTGGGTGGACTGCGACGTCATCCAGGCCGACGGCGGCACGCGCACGGCCGCCATCACGGGCGGGTTCGTCGCCATGGTGCTCGCCATGCAGCACATGGTCGAGGCCAAGCAGATCAAGGACATCCCGGTGAAGGACTACCTCGCCGCCACGAGCGTGGGGGTGATCGGCGGCGTGCCGATGCTCGACCTCGCGTACGACGAGGACAGCAACGCCGACGTGGACATGAACGTGATCCGCACCGGCGACGGCCGCTTCATCGAGGTGCAGGGCACTGCCGAGAAGGAGCCGTTCCCACGCACGGTCCTCGACCAGCTCCTCGATCTCGGCAGCAAGGGCATCGACGAGTTGATTGCCAAGCAGTCCGCCATCGTCGGCACGCTGCTGAAGGTCAAGCCACCCGTCACGGCATGAGTGCGCCAGTTCGCCTGCTCGTGGCCACGAGCAACCCGGGCAAGATGCGCGAGCTCGAGGCGCTGTTTGCCGACGTGCCGTGCGTGCTGGTCTCACTGCGGGACCTGCCGGAGCCCATCGAACCGCCGGACGAGACCGGCGAGACGTGCGCCGACAACGCGCGGCTCAAGGCGACTGCGTATGCCCTCGCGTCTGGACTTCCCTGCCTGGCCGAGGACTCGGGCTTCGAGGTCGAGGCGCTCGGCGGTGCGCCCGGCGTGAGGTCCGCGCGCGTGCCCGGCAACAACGACGCCGACCGGAACGACTGGGTATATGCGCAGCTCGACGCGCGCGGCAGTCGCGAGTCGCGCGCGCGCTTCGTGTCGGTGCTGGCGCTGGCGCGCGCCGACGGGTCCATCGTGCACGTGGCCGAGGGCGAGGTGGACGGCGTGATTGCGCCGGAACCCCGAGGCACCAACGGCTTCGGCTACGACCCGCTGCTGTTCTATCCGCCCCTCGGGCGCACGTTCGCGGAGCTGACGCAGGAAGAGAAGGCCGAGGTCAGCCATCGCGGGCGCGCGGCGCGCCTCATGCACGACTGGATTCGGGCCAACCTGGCGCAGATCGCATGACCCGCCGTCTCTGGTTCGGGCTCGCGCTGTTCACCGCGTTCGGATCGATCTACGCCGGGCTCTTCGACCTGCGCGCGGTCCAGTACCCGCTCATCCTGGTGGCGATCTTCGCGGTGCTGCAGGCCCTCAGGGCGAGGGACAACTAAGAATCTCAGAAATTCAGAAATTCAGAATTGCAGAATTGCAGGAATTGCAGGATCTACAGCCACTACACGCGCCGCAACTGGACCTGCTCCACCATGTGGCGCGGGCCCTTCGACAGGATCAGGTGGGCGCGCATGCGCGTGGGCTGGATGTTCTCGCGCAGGTTGGGTGCGTTGATCTCGGCCCAGATGCGCGCGGCGGTGGCCCGGGCCTCGGCCTCGTCGAGTGACGCATACCGGTGGAAGTACGAGTCGGGATCCTGGAACACCGTCTCGACCAGCCGCAGGAAGCGCGCGACGTACCACTGCTCGATGTCGTCGGGATCGGCGTCCACGTAGATCGAGAAGTCGAAGAAATCGGACGCGAACAACTGGTCCGTGTCGCGCTGCGACGGCGGCGCCTGCAGCACGTTGAGGCCCTCGACGATCACGATGTCGGGCTGCCGCACGGTCTGCACCTGCCCGGCGACGATGTCGTAGCGCTGGTGCGAGTACACCGGGGCATGCACTTCCGGCACGCCGGCCTTGACGTCGGCGAGGAAGCGGACGAGGCGTGCACGGTCGTAGCTCTCGGGAAATCCCTTGCGCTTCATCAGCCCGCGGCTCTCGAGCACCGCGTTCGGGAAGAGGAAGCCGTCGGTCGTGACCAGATCGACCGACGGGTGGCTCGGCCAGCGTGACAGCAGCGCCTGCAGGATGCGCGCGGTCGTGCTCTTGCCCACGGCCACGCTGCCGGCCAGCCCGATGATGAAGGGCACCTGCTCGCCGTCGTTGCCGAGGAACGTCTGCGTGGTCCGGTACAGTCCCTGCGACGCCCGCACGTAGAGGTTCAGCAGGCGCGAGAGCGGCAGGTAGATCTGCACGACCTCGTCCATCGACAGCGCATCGTTCAGACCGCGCAGCGTGTCGATGTCGGCTTCCGACAGGGTGAGCGGCGTGCTGTCGCGCAAGCGCGCCCACGCGGCGCGGTCGAACGTGAGGAACCGCGAGAGCGCGGGAGCGGCGGTGGACATGCGGTCGGTCCAGCATGGGGCCGGACCCGCGCCAAAGTCAAAAACCGGGCCGCTGCCGTCCGGCGGTCGGGCGTCACTCGCCCACGTAGACGTGGTAGGTGACGATGGCGTCGTAGCCCATGCGGACGTAGACGGGCCGCCCGGCCGGCGTGGCGTGCAGCACCGTGCGCTCGCAGCCCCAGGCCTCGCGGGCGTCGTCTAGCGCCTGGCGCATGACCGCCTCGGCATAGCCCCGCTTCTGGTGCTGCGGGGTGGTCGCCACGAGCGCGACGTAGGCCGTACCGTCGATCGGGAGGACCGATGCGGTGGACGCAGGGTCGCCGTCCGCGTACCCGACCCGGCCGCGCATCTCGGCCCAGAGGTCGGCCACGCCGACCGCCGTGTGCATCAGGTCGCCGGGCACGTCGTAGCCCGCGCCGTTGATGTCGCTCACGGCGCGGCGCGTCTCCTCGTCCGTGACCGTGCGCAGGTCGAGCGGCGGCAGCGGCCGCACCGGCGGACGCAGGGCCGACGCGACCATCCCTTCCATCGGCATCATGTACTGCAGGCCGGCCGCCGCGGCCGTGGCCGTCACGGCGTCGAGCGGTAGCGATGCGAGCAGGTCGTCGGACGCGGTGAACATCCAGTGCAGCCCCTGCTGCCTGAAGTAGGTGGCCGCCTGGTCGATCCGGCCCGCCAGGTCGTCGATGTCGCGGACCGGCTCGGTGAGGATGCCCATGTTCATGTACGGCAGCGGCGACTGCCCGTCGGTGATCAGCAGGCCACGGTCGCGCGACACCGAGCCCCCGGGGAGGCTCCGCGCGAAGTAGCTCCACGCTTCCTGCAACTGGCGATGGGACTCGTCGAGTAGTGGCTGGGGCGCAGTGGCCATCATGCCTCCTTCACGCGCGTGCCGGACGCGCTGCGTTCACTGGGTGGAGGCTCGAAAGCATAGCTCATGAATTCTTGAACTCTGAATGCTGCACCTGCGCGCCGACCTCCGCGCGCAGCTGACGAATCTCCTCCTGCAGTATCCGCAAGTCGCCGATGGCTTCCTGGCGCTGCTCGGCGGCCTTCTCGCCCTCCATGAACCACGAGGCGAGCAGCCCCGACAGCACGCCGAACAACCCGACACCCGCGCCCATGAGCAGCGCGGCGATGACGCGCCCTTCCGTCGTCACGGGATACCGATCGCCGTAGCCGACCGTGGTGATGGTGGTCATCGACCACCACAGCGCATCCTCCGCGGTCTTGATGTTGGCCTCGGGGGTCACCTCCACCATCAGGATCAGCACGCTGGCCGACACGAGCAGGAGCAGGAGCAGGAGGATGAGGCCCGAGGCCAGCGTGGCGCTTTCTCGACGACGACCGAGCAGCACCTGGGCCAGCAGCATCGTGGCCTTCACGCCCCGGAGCAGGCGAAGCAGGCGGGCGATGCGCGCGGCGCGGCCCCAGCGCGCCATGTCGAGCACGGGAATGCTCGAGACCAGATCGAGCCAGCCCCACGTGTACATGTAGCGCCACCGGTCGGGGGCGCGGTAGAACGAGTTGAGGAAATCGGCGAAGAACAGGGCGCAGGCCACCGTGTCGGCCACCTGCAGCACCCCTCGCACTTCGTCGCGGGGCTGCGCCAGGACCTGGACGGCGACGCCGATCAGGGTCATGACGCACAGGAAGAGCATGAACAGCTGGTAGGGCGGCGACTGCGGCCGCACGGGCGCACTCTGGGGCACGGATCCTCCCGGACGGGCGTATTGTAGGGGGCGTCATGTCCCTTCCCACCGACCGCCGTTCGTTCCTGAAGTCCGCCTCCGCCGTGCTCGGCGCGGGCCTGGTCGCGCCAGCCGCGGCCTCGGCCGCGCCGGCCATCCGCCTGCAGCCCGGATCGCCGTCCGACCGCGTGCGTGTCGCCCTGATGGGCGTCAACAGCCGCGGCGCACAGCTCGCCCGGGCGTTCCTGGCCACGCAGGGCGCTGCCATCACCGTGGTCTGCGACGTCGACCGCCGCGCGACCGACAAGGTCGTCGCCATGGTGTCGCAGGCCGGCGGCGGCACGCCGCAGGCCATGCCCGACATCCGCCGGGTGGTCGAATCACGCGACGTGGACGCCCTCGTCATCGCCGCGCCCGACCACTGGCACGCGCCGGCCGCCATCATGGCGATGCAGGCGGGCAAACACGCCTACGTCGAGAAGCCGTGCAGCCACAACCCGCGCGAGGGCGAGTTGCTCGTCGAGATGCAGAAGAAGACGGGCAAGGTCGTGCAGATGGGCAACCAGCGCCGGTCGTGGCCCAACGTCAAGAAGGCCATCGAGCTCGTGCACGGCGGACGCATCGGCCGGGTGTACGCGGCCCGCACGTGGTACGCCAACACCCGGGCCTCGATTGGCACGGGTAGACAGGTGCCCGTGCCCGAGTGGCTCGACTACGAGTTGTGGCAGGGCCCGGCCCCGCGCCGGCCGTACCTGGACAACGTCGTGCACTACGAGTGGCACTGGCGCTGGCACTGGGGCACCGGCGAGTCGGCCAACAACGGCACCCACATGTTCGACCTCGCGCGGTGGGGCCTGCAGCTCGAGCACCCGTCGCGGGTCACGTCGGCGGGTGGGCGGTATCACTACCGCGACGACTGGGAGTTCCCCGACACGCAGATGATCACGCTCGAGTACCCGGGCGGGAAGATGATCACCTGGGAGTCGATGAGCGCCAACGGCTGGCGGCCGCAGGGCCTCGGCGTCGGCGTCACGTTCCACGGCGAGAACGGTTCCCTGCTCATCGACGGCGACGGCTACACGATCTACGACCTCAAGGGTGCACAGGTCGAGGCAGTGAAGACCGACCCGGGCGCCGTGACGAGCCAGGTCGGCCCGGCCGTGCGGCTCGACGCGCTGCACACGACCAACTTCGTCGAGGGCATTCGCGGCACGGCCAAGCTCGCGACGCCAATCGACGGGGGCCACGTGAGCACGATGATGGCGCACCTCGGCAACATCGCGTGGAAGACGGGCGACACGCTCACGTGCGACCCGGCCACCGGCCGCATCCAGGGCAGCACGAAGGCCGACGCGCTCTGGGGCCGCGAGTACGAACCGGGCTGGGCGCCGAAGCTCTCGTAAGAGCCAGGTAATGCCGCGATGCCGGGAATGCTGGGAATGTCGAGAGCGCATCTCGGCATTCCCGGCATCCTCGGCATTCTCGGCATTTCCCCTTCTCGCTCCCCGCTACCCGACGTAAGCGATGCAGTCGATCTGAACGAGCACGTGGGGACGGCCCATCTGGTCGGTGCCGCACCCGCTGTAGGACCGCACGGGCGGCGGGTCGGGGAAATGCCCGCGATAGGCCTCGTTCACCAGCGGCAGGTTCCGGTTCGGGTCGGCGACGGTCATGTGCACCTTGAGCACGTTGGCCATCGACGACCCGGCGTGCTCGAGGATCATCTTCATCGCCTTCAGGGCGCTCTCGGTCTGCACCTTCGCGTCGCCGGGGTCGGCGCGATCCTCCGGATACCAGCCGCCGATGCCCGCCAGGAACAGCAGCGGCCCGGAGCGGACACACGACGACAGCAGCGGGTTGGCCGTCTTGCGATCGGGCCTGTTGAACGCCACCTTCTTCGGAGTCCATCCCGCCGGCGCGCCTGCGGCGGGCTGCGACGCCGCACCTGCGGGCTCTGGCGAGGCCACGGCCGTGAGAGCGGCGAGTCCCGCGCCAACGGCGGCGCGGCGTGAATGACGACGAGGGGTCGAGGAACCTGATCGCGGCGAGGTGTCGCACATGCGGCGTATGGTACGCCCTGGGCCCTGAGCCCTGGGCCCTGAGCCCTGAGCCCTTCAACCCCTGAGCCCTGAGCCCTGAGCCTTGAGCCCACCAGGGCTCACGCCGAACTGCCGCTTGTACGCGCGACTCAGGTCGTTGGCGTGCGCGTAGCCCAGCGCATAGGCCACTTCCTTCACCGAGTGCGTCCCGGTGGCCAGCATCTCCTGCGCCCGGCGCATGCGGGCCTGCTGGAAGTACGCGAGGGGGCTCATGCCCCCGCCCGCCGCGAACAGGCGATACAGCGTGGACTGCGAGAGATCGAGGTAGTCGCACAGGCGCGCGATCGGCTCGCGGCTGTCGAGGTGTGCGTCGATCCACGACCGGGCGAGCGCCACGACGTCGGCCGCGCCGGCGGCGTCGCGCGGTGCGACCAGCTCCCGGCGGACGGTGGTCTCGAACAGGATGCGGCAGCCCTCGAGATAGGCCGGGTCGGGCCCGTCGGTCCGCAGCACCTCGCGCCGGCAGAGGTCGTGCAGTTGCAGGAAGGGCTTGCGGGCATGACGGCCGAGCATCCGGGTCGCGATGGAGGTGCGCAGTCCCGGCCGTTCGCTCGCGGCCTCGAGCGCGCGCCACATCCAGAGCCGGAACCGCGACTGCCCCGAGGCGGCGCCCCGCCAGCCGAACGGGCAGTCCGGTCCAATCACGGCGAGCGTGCCCGCGGGCATGCGCACCGCCTGCCGCCGCACCACCATCGTCGGGCTGCCTTCCTCGACGAGGACACAGACCCAGCCCTCGTGCCGGCTCACGGGAATGGGCTGGCGCTGGAAGTCCCGGGTGCCCCAGGCCAGGTACAGCAGGGGCAGGGCCGCGTCACCCGCGGTCCAGAAGGAGCGGTCACGCGCAGGCAGGTACAGCCGGCGAGCCTCTGGCCACGACATAGCCCTATCATTCACCCAACTGACACAGCATCCTCAAGGGTTTTGTGCGGCCCGGCGTTCCGGCTACGCTTGGGCTCATCATGCATCGCCGCACGTTCCTCCAGTCCGCCGGGCTGGCAGCCGCAGGCGCGGTCGCCCCGACGATCCTCCCTTCGAGGGTGTTCGGTGCGCAGGCGCCGAGCAATCGCGTCAACCTGGCCTTCATCGGCACCGGCCGCCAGGCGCAGGCGCTCAACATCCCCGAGTTCATGGCGGTGAAGGGCGTGCAGGTCGTGGCGGTGTGCGACGTGGACGCGTGGCGCATGGAACAGGCCAGGGTCCTGGTGGACAGCATCGCGTCGCGCGACATGGCCGGGCGCAACCAGTTCCGCGGCTGCGCGACGCATCGCGACTTCCGCGAGGTGCTCGAGCGCAAGGACGTGGACGCGGTGATGATCTCGACGCCCGACCACTGGCACGTGCCCATGGCGCTGCGCGCACTCAAGGCGGGCAAGGACGTGTCGCTCGAAAAGCCCATCACGCGGTACATCGCCGAGGGTCGCCAGCTGGTGGACGCCGTTGCGCGGCACGAGCGTGTGTTCCGTGTGGACAGCGAGTTCCGGTCGCTCGAACGGTTCCACCGCGCCACCGAGCTCGTACGCAACGGCGCGATCGGCACGCTGAAGACCATCCGCGTGTCGTCGCCGAGGGAGGAGTTCCCGGAGCAGCCTGCGGTCGAGGCCGCGGTGCCGGCCGACCTCGACTACGACATGTGGCTCGGGCCCGCGCCGAAGGTGCCCTACATGCAGAAGCGCGTGCACGACCCGCGCAATCTCAAGAGCCGGCCGGGCTGGTTTCGCAGCACGATGTACGCCGACGGCATGCTCACCAACTGGGGCGCGCACCTGGTGGACATCTGCCAGTGGGCCAACGGCACCGAGCGCACCGGCCCGGTCGAGGTGCAGGCCACCGGCAAGTACCACGCCGACCCGGTGTGGGACGTGCTCGAGACGTTCGACGCGCGTTACCTCTTCGCCAACGGCGTCGAGATGTTCTACACGATGGACCAGCCGAAGATTCGCTTCGAGGGCGACACGGGCTGGCTGCAGGTGAACTACTCGAAGTCGAAGGACCATCCCGAGTTCCTCGAGGCGAGCAGCCCGGCCATCCTGAAGACCGAACTCGGCGCCAACGCGGTGCGCTTCCCCCTGCGCAGCGAGCGCGAGGACTTCATCGAGGCCGTCAAGACGCGCGGGCAGACCATGGAGGACGCGGAGGTCGGCCAGCGCACGATCTCGATCTGTCACCTGGCGCACATCGGCATCAAGCGTAATGGCGCGCTGTTGAAGTGGGATCCGGCGACCGAGCGCTTCACCAACGACGACGAGGCCAACAGGCATCTCTCCGGCCCGGCAGGCAGGGCGCCCTGGACGGAGTGATGGCTGATGCTTGATGCCTGATGCCTGATGCATGGCGCATGGCGCATTGGCGTCATCCTTCTACCCGACGTCCCCTACCGGTCAGCTCATGTCCCGATTCCTGCTCGCCCTGTTCTTCGTCATGGTGGCGGCCCGCGGCGCGGCCGCGCGGCCCGAGTTCTTCGTATTCGACAACGGCGTCGGACGCGGGTCGTGGACGCCCGAGCAACAGGCCCAGACGCTCAAGGACCTCGGCTACGACGGCATCAGCTACAACTACACGACGCCCGCGGACCTTGGGCGCTGGCAGCAGGCGTTCGGCGCGGTCGGCCTGAAGATCTACGGCCTCTACGTCCACACATACATCGATCGCCCCGAGGCGTTCGACGCGCGCCTGCCCGAGGCGATTGCCTTGCTGAAGGGCACGCCGACGGTGCTGTGGATCACGGTGCAGAAGCCGAAGGTGGCCTCACCCGAGGACGAGGCGAAGGCCGTCCGCGTGGTGCAGCAGGTGGCCGATCTCGCGAAGGCACACGGCGTGCAGGTGGCCCTCTACGGTCACGCCGGCTTCTACGTCGAGCACGGCGAGGACTCGCTGCGCGTGGTCACCAAGGCCAACCGTCCGAACCTCGGTGCCACGCTCAACCTGTGCCACGAGTTCATGTCGGGTGTGGGCGACCGTCTCGACTCGACGCTGAAGGCCGTGGCCCCGAAGGCCACGCGGGTGAGCATCAACGGCGCCGATCTCGCCTCGAAGACGTGGATCATGCGGCTCGATCAGGGCGACTTCGACCTGGTGGCGTACCTGACGACGCTGAAGGCCGCCGGGTACGACGGGCCGATCGGCCTGCAGGCCTACAACGTGCCGGGCGACGTGCGCGAGAACCTGGCAGCCAACATCGCCACCTGGCGTCGCATCACATCACAGCTCGAGGACCGGGGTGCCCCGGCTACCGCGCACAACGTGCTCACGGCGGAGGAACAGGCCGCGGGCTGGCGACTCCTCTTCGACGGCACGACCACGACCGGATGGAAGGGATTCCGCAAGCCCGCCTTCCCTGCGCAGGGCTGGGTGGTCGAAGACGGCACGTTGAAGGGTCTCGGCACCAAGGGCGGCGACATCATCACCACGGCCGCCTTCGACGACTTCGAGTTCCAGTGGGACTGGCGCCTGTCGTTCCGCGGCAACAGCGGCGTGAAGTACTTCGTGGACGAGCAGCGCGGCAACTCGGGCGGCGCCATCGGCCACGAGTACCAGACGATCGACGACGACAACTACACCGCGATGACGCTGAACGCGCTGCAGAAGACGGGCGCGTGGTACGACGTCCTCCCGCCGACGAAGATCGCGGCCCGGCCCGTCGGCGAGTGGAACACGTCGCGGCTCGTCGTGAAGGGCACCACGGTCGAACACTGGCTCAACGGAGAACTCGTGCTGCGCTACGACATCACGAGCCCGCAGGCCGCCGAGGGCATCGCGAAGAGCAAGTTCAAGGACGTGGTGGGCTACGCCGACAAGATCCGCACGCCCATCCTCCTGCAGGACCACGACACGGTCGTGTGGTTCCGCAACCTGAAGATCAGGACTCTTCGGTGACCGCCTCGAGCCGGCCGTCGGCCACCGCGCGGGCCAGCGCCGCGTGGTCCTGCTCGTTCTGGTCGGCGTAGGCCATCGAGAACCGCGCGATCGCCTTGTCGAAGGCGTCGCTGTTGCCCATGTAGCCGCTCAGCGTGACCGCGCAGCCCGACCGCGCGTGCGAGAGGGCCAGCGCCTTGCCGCACCAGGTGGCGTAGAGGTCCATCTCGCCGGCACCGAAGGTCTCCACGCGGATGCTGATCTTGATGTCGCGCAGCTGGCGTACGAAGAAGTCACGCTTCGGCCCGCGGCTCCATCCGAGGAACACGTCGCTGGCGGGCTGCATGACGCGGTAGCCGTTCACGACGCGCTCGCCGTGGTTGTCGAACTCGCTCGCACCCGCATAGGCCTCGAGCACCGACGCGCGCGCCTCCTTGATCTGGAGGAAGAGCGGATCCCCCTCGCCCGCCATGAACAGGAACACCCAGCACGAGGTGCCGACGCTGCCGATTCCCACGACCTTGTGAGCGGCGTCCATGAGCTCGAAGCGGTCGAACAGCGCCTGCGACGAGTGCGGCAGCGTGGACCGGTACACGCCGAGCGCATCGCGCAGCACCTGCCGGATCTCGCCCGGCGGGTGATCTTCGGCGTGGAAGATCGTGGGCAGTTCGTCCTTGATGATGGGCCGCTCGCCCTTGTGCTCCACGAGCTTGGGGAAGATGTCCTCGGCGATGCTGCGCGCCTTCTCCTTCTGGAGCCGCTTGACCGCACGGCGGCGGAAATCGGGGTCCTCGATCGTGTCGATGAGCTCCTCGGCCGAGAACGCGCGGTACCAGAGTTCGAGCGTCTTCATCTCGCTGAACTCGGCCATCGCCTCCCGATAGGTGCGCACACAGGTGGTGGCCACGTCCTTCGCGACGCTGTCCTTCAGCCCGTTGTCGCGGCTCGCGACGACGAAGCTCGCCGCCAGGCGCTTGACGTCCCATTCCCAGGGCGCGGGCAGCGTCTCGTCGAGGTCGTTGATCGAGAAGATCACCCGGCGCTCGGGCGTGGCGAAGCCGCCGAAGTTGGACAGGTGCGCGTCACCACAGCACTGGACACGCACCCCGGTCGTCGGCGTCGCGGCGAGATCGGCGGCCATCGCGAGCGCCGAGCCCCGGTAGAAGGTGAATGGCGAGCGGGCCATGCGCCCGTGCCGCAGCGGGAGCAGGTCGGGCAGGCGCCCGTGCTCGGCGGCAATCACGGTGTCCACGGCGTCACGTCGGTCCGGCGGGGGCACCCAGGCGGCGTGCGTGTCGCGCGGACAGCGGTCGCGCAGCGCCTTGCCCGCCGCACGTCGCTCGTCTCTCGACAGGACCGCTGGCTGAACCTCCGGGGTTCGACGAGCGCGTGGCGCAACCCTGGCCGAGGCCGAAGCCCCCGTGCGACGAGGCGACATGATGTCCCTTCTCCCGGTGTGCGGCCGCCGCGCGCCTGCCGGCGCCCGGCGCTGGCGCCATCCTATACCCGTCCCACCGGTGGGAATGACTGTGCCTTGGTGCGCCCGGCGGCGGGTGAGCGGGGCCCGCGAGACGATCGCCGCCAGCCGTGCCGGCATCGTCCGGTCACCAGCGATGAGCCAGAACGCCCCTCCTTTGCGCCACAGTTCTGGGAGGGTTGCATGCGCCACATCACGTCGTGTCTCGTCGGTGCCTTCGGCCTCACGCTGGTGGCAGTCGTCCCCGCCAGCGCGCAGACCACCATCTACGCCTGTGTGCTGAACAGCCAGGGGCAGATTCGACTCGTCTCCGGCCGGGGACAGTGCCGTTCGGGCGAAACGGAGGCGCAGTGGCAGTCAGGCGCCGACCTGTCTGCGATCACATCGGCGGTCGATGCGGTCCGTAACCGCGTGGACGGCGTGGAGCAGGCCGTGCGGGGCCTGCCCGCGATCCAGTCGGCCATCTCGGAACTGGCCGTCTTGCCGCCCGTGGTGCCCCTGTCGGTCGCCGATGCCACAGGGCAAGGCAGCCTGGTGGGCTGCGAACTCGTGGGAGAGGGTAGCAGCGAGCGGCGCTTCGGCGTCCGCTGCCCCCCCGGCGCCGACGTGACCGCACCCCACTCCGGAACGGCGCTGTTCCTCACGGACGGGCCCGACATGGCGTACACCTACGACGGCTTGTACCTCTGCGGGCTCGCGAGCCCGGGCCTTCGCGAGCGTGGCGCGACGTTCACGGTGTACATGTACTTTCACGAACTGGAGATTGCCGCCGACGGCGAACGTACCCTGCGGCGACGCGACTCGTCCTTCAACTCCGCCAGGCGCGGTGTTCGATTCATCGTCCCGGCCACGGCTCTCGCCCCGATCGAGTTGGACGCCGCGTCCGCCGGCAAGCGCCCGTGCGTGACACTGCGGTTCGCCGAGGGCGTGCAGGACGGCGACCAGCCGCGGCTGCCGAACGACATCTGGATCCCCTCCACGGAACTGATGCTCTACATGCCCATGCCGGCGATGCTGCCTATCGCGATCAGCAACCCGGACTTCGACTATCTGTACCTTTCGCAGGTCGGCCTGACCGTGGCGGGCCGCCGCCCGGCTGCGCCGTAGCGTGCACCTGACACGCACTCGACGGACGGCTCGCTCGCCCCGAGCGAAGTCGAGGGGGAGAGCCGTCGCGACCGTCCGTCGGCATTCCGTCTTCTGCGTTCGGCGTTCTGCGTTCTGCGTTCTCTCTAGAACTCGTCGGCAACGATGTCGTCGTGGGCGACGCCGAACTCGTGGCGCAGCATCTCGCGCGTGGCCTGCACCATCAGCGGTGGACCGCACAGGAAGTACGTCGCGGTCGCCGGGTCCGGGTGCCGCCCGAGGTGCTCCCGCCGCAGCACGTCGTGGATGAACCCCGTCGGTCCGTCCCAGCCATCGTCTGGCAGCGGGGCCGAGAGTGCGACATGGAAGCGGAAGTTCGGGAACCGCGCCTCGAGGTGGCGGAAGTAGTCCTCGTAGAACACCTCCTGCCGCGACCGCGCCCCGTACCAGTACGACACCCGCCGCCCGGTCTGCAGGGTCTCGAGCAGGTGCGACAGGTGCGAACGGATGGGCGCCATGCCCGCGCCGCCGCCCACGTACACGAGCTCCCCATCGCCTTCGTCCGGAAGGAAGCTGCCGAAAGGTCCGCTCACCGTCACCACGTCGCCCGGCTTCAGCTGCCACACCCACGCGGACCCGGCGCCGGCGTCGCAGTCCTGCCCCGCCGGGGGCATCGCGATGCGCACGTTGAATCGCAGTGCGCCGTCGGGTGACGCGGGGTTGCTCGCCAGCGAGTAGTTGCGCCGGATCTCGAGATCGTTGTGTGCACGCAGATCGAAGAGATGATGCGCCCGCCACACCGCCGCATACGGTTCGTCCACGGCGATGTCGCGCAGCCGGATCTCGCCATACGCCGGAATGTGGATCTGCACGTACTGTCCCGGCAAGTAAGGTAGGGACGGTTGGCCCAACCGTCCGTCAGGGACGTTGGGTAGCAACGGTTGGCCCAGCCGTCCGTCAGGTGTGACGACCAACTCCTTGATGAACGTCGCGACGTTGCGGTTGCTCACCACCGTCAGCGTGTACGTCGACGCGTCGGCGGAACGCGCGACATCCGTGCGCGGCAGTTCGAGCCAGATACGCCCGTCGTCCTCCCTCACGCGATGCGTGCGCAACGCCACGCACACCGGAAGCCGTCGCGGCTCGCCGGTCACGACGTCGAACCGGCCGTTGTGCTTCGGACACTCGACGATCGTCCCCGTCACCAGGCCGTCGGCCAGGTGGGTGTTGCCGTGCGTGCACGTCCCGTCGGTGGCGTGCACGTCTCCGGACGCAGTCCGGTACACCGCGTACGTGCGGTGATCGTGGTCGAAGCGCAGCACGTCCTCGCGGGCGAGCGCCGCGCCGGCACACACGTCGATCCACCCGCCGACGGGCTGTCGTCCCTCGGCCGTCAGCGCCGGCGTCGTGGGCCTGGTGCCGACGGGTCGCGCACCAGGCGGCAGCTTCCGGCGCACGAACCAGGCGGGCTCGCGCACCTGACGCAGGATGGCCGGGACGATCTCGCGGTAGGCGGCCCACAGGCTCGGGTAGGGCTCCGGGCAGTCGTCCTTCACGATCGCGTGCAGGCGCGGCAAATGGTGATACGGCACCAGCGGGAACATGTGGTGCTCGAGGTGGTAGTTCATGTTCCAGTACAGGAACCGGTGGATGCGGTTCATGTAGATGGTCCGGCAGTTGAGCCGGTGGTCGAGCACGTTCTCGGCCAGGCCTGCATGCTGAGTCCAGCCGTAGATGGCCATCAGCCACGCGCCGTACAGGTTCGGTCCGTACACGAACACGAGCGGCAGCCACGTGCCGTACCAGGCACACGCGCCGACGACCGCCACGAGGATGGCCGCGTAGATGCGGGCGCGGAAGAAGACTTTCGGGTACTCGGCGGGCGGGATGAACGTGGCCTCGACGGGCGTCACACGGCCGACGCTGTGGAGCGCGATGTTGGTGAAGTACCGGCGCCACGCCCGGTAGTTGAAGCACTTCAGGAACATCTCCAGCAGGTCGGGCGGCCGGGGCACCGCGATCTCGGGATCGCGGCCGACGATGATGGTGTCGCTGTGGTGGCGGGTGTGGCTCCACCGCCAGGGGACCGATTCGCGCAGCACGAGGAACGACGCCACCTCGTAGAGCGCGTTGTTCATCCAGTCGGTGCGGAAGGCGGTGCCGTGGCCGGCCTCGTGCCAGCGCGCGTCGGAGGCCGACGCATACAGCACGCCGTAGATCATCATCGGCACCAGCGCCCACCACGAACCCCACAGCGCGTAGGTGGCATACCCGCTGATCGCCAGCAGGCCGACGTACAGCAGCGTGTCGCGGATGGCAGGGCCATCCCGCCGCTCGAGCAGTTCACGGAGCACCGACTTCGGCACGGGCGAGACGTACCAGTCGGCCTCGGCCAGGCCGCGCTCGATGGCGAGCGCGGTGTCGGGACCCACGAGGCTGTAGTCCTTGCGGCGCGCCTCGTCGGCGTCGGTTCCCGGGAGCGGCAGGGTCGCGGTCTGGCTCATGACAGGCAGGTCTCAGGTCACAGTTCAGAATTCAGAGTTCAGAATGCAGGGTTCTCGGTCGGGCGTCATGGGCTCCCACCTAGCCGCATCAATTGACGGAATGAAAACGCTGCGGCCGTCGATGGCTAGGGCCGGCTATCCCAGCCGGGCGCGAGGCCTCTGATCCTCGAACGCCTCACGTCGTGTGCGATCGGCGGGCATCCGACGTTCTGAGACTCGATCCGGACCCGAGACCTCACCGATGGAATGGACGCTGCTGCCCTTCGACGCGCCGCTCGAGGACTACGAGGCGCAGGCGCACGGGTTGTACGACGCCTGGCGCGCAGCCGACGACGGCGCGGTGCGACTCTTCCGGCATCGCCTGCCTCGCTTCCTGCGCACCGACGTGCCGTGGCTCCCCCGCGACGTCTCCGACGCCGAGATTCTCGCCGCGCCGCTCGACCTCGACGACGCCCGCACGGCGACCGCCCGGGCGTACGACTTCCTCGACTGGCCCAGCCTCGTCACGTATGCGTTCGCGCTGCGCGACGACGGTTCGGTGTCGAGGTTCGAGCGGGCGGTGGAGGCCGTGGTGGACGGTGACGTGCGCGCCGTCGAGGGCTTGCTGCGGAGCGACCCCACCCTGGTGCACGCGCGGTCGGCCCGCGTGTGCCCCTTCGACCCGACGGTGCACCGCTCGACGCTGCTGCACTACCTCGCCGCCAACGGCGTCGAGGGTCAGCGGCAGCGCACGCCGACCACCGCCGTCGAGGTCGCCGAAATGCTGCTCCGACAAGGCGCCGATGCCGACGCACTCGCGAACCTGTACGGCGGCGAGTGCACCACGCTCACGCTGCTCGTCTCGAGCGATCACCCGGCGCGCGCCGGTCTCACGGTGCCGCTCGTGGACGTACTGGTCGCGCACGGCGCGTCGGTGGGCGCGCGTGGACGCGGCGCCTGGGCCTCGCCACTGCTCACGGCACTCACCTTCGGCAATGCGCCCGCGGCCCGTGCGCTCGTGGGGCATGGCGCGGTGGTGGACTCGCTGGCGGCGGCCGCGGGCCTCGACGACCTCGATGCCGTCCGCGCGGGCCTCGCCGCGGCCACCCCCGAGGATCGACATCGGGCGCTGGCGCTGGCCGCGCAGCTCGGCCACGTGGACGTGCTCGACGCGCTGCTCGACGCGGGCGAGAGTCCCGATCGCTACAATCCGGCCAACCTGCACGCGCACGCCACGCCGCTGCACCAGGCGGTGGCGGCGGGGCACCTCGACGTCGTGCAGCGACTCGTCGATCGTGGGGCGCGCACGGACATGAAGGATCGCACCTACGGCGCCACGCCGGTCGAGTGGGCCGAGTACCTCGGCCAGGACGCCATCGCCGAGTTCCTGCGCCATCGGTAGGCCCGTCGCCCCTGTACTGCCAGCGCGCCGAGCCCGATACGTCGTTCGGACACCCATGCCCGAGAACCGTCCTCCCGACGACGAACTCCCGTGGCCTCTCGAGGAGGACCCGCTCGATCGCACCGAGATGCTCGAGCTCGAGCGCACCGACGAGGGCTACGCCAGCTGGCGCTCTGCCGAGCCCCCGACGTGGGACACCTACCGCGACTGGTTGCCCCTCCGGCGGCGCGGCGTGCCGACCGTCGAGCCACAGAAGGCCGCCCCGACGGATGCGACCGCGCCAGACGACCAGGCCGACCGCCTCCGCCTGGAGCTCGCCGCCGAGGCCGCCGACCCGACCGAACATGCCCAAGAGGGTCGATCCGCGCGCGCGACGGACGCGAGCCTGGATCCGGTGTTCAGCGGCCCCATCGACTGTCTGCCGCTGCCCGACCGCCCGGTGGCGGCGGCGCGGGTCCCGCTGCGGCTCGCCCTTGTCGCCCCCGACGCACCCCGCCCCGTGCCACCTCCCCATCGTCGGGTGCCAGTCTGGCTGGAGCGCGTGGGGCTGTTTGGCGCCGGTGCGGCGGCTGGACTCGCGGCCGCGCTGCTGGTCGATCTCGCGGGCCCGCCGACGCGGCCGTCCGCGCCTGCCGTGCTGGCGTCGGCAGAGCACCCAGACGCAGCGACCACATCGTCGGCCGAGTCGGGTTCCGCGCCCGCGTCGCCCCTGGATGACGAGCCGGCCAGCGAGCCCTCGGACCCGCCTGCCGCGTCTGCCGCGTCTGCCGCGCCCGCCGCGTCCACGGACACAGTCGACTCGCGGACGGCAACGACGGCAGCTCGGGCGGCTGTCGGCGCGACGATGGGGGATCGGGCGGTGGAGGGGCCGACACCGGTCACCGCGCGTCCGGCCTTCGTCCCTGCACGAACGACGTCAACGCGGAGTTCACGCCGCGCGGCCACTCCCGCAGCGCGCACCGACAGCTCACGCACTCCCGTTGCCGTGCCTCCCGAGGTACTCGACACCGTGCGCCGCTACGAGTCGGCCTACACCCGCATGGATGTGCGGGCCACGCAGGCCGTGTGGCCGACGGCGGATCGGCAGCAGCTCGTGGCAGCCTTCACGGCCCTGCGCGAGCAACGACTCACGCTCGCGCGCTGCGTGCCGACACTGGCAGGCACCCATGCCACCGTCACCTGCCGCGGCACGCTGCGCTACCGGCCGCGCGTCGGGGATCACTCCACGCGCACCGAGACGGGTCCGTGGCGCTTCGAGCTCGAACGCGCCGGCGACGGCTGGGTGGTGACGGCCGTGCAGGCGCCGTGACTCGCGGAACGCATGGGTCGCCCACGCGCCCCGCGTCGTGGTGAGAGTGCCTGGCGTGGTTCGTCGCTGGCTGCTCGTCGCCGTCGCCGTGCTGATCGCGGTACTCGTGCGCGATGCGAGCGCAGCCGGCCCGTTCGACGCCTCGACGCTCACGCTGGTCGGCGCGCCTCCAGCCGAAGGTTTCCCATACACGTACGAGCTCCGGATCCGCACGACGGGCGGCACCTCGGGTGCGGACGTGGAGATCCACATCCCGTCGGCCGCACTCGCCATCGGCGTGGACGATCTGCCGGGCGCGACCGTCGATGCCGATGCGCGTGTGATCCGCTGGCAGGGAGAGCTCTCACCCGGAGGCGGGCGGACGGCGCGCCTTCGCCTGCTGGCCGGGCGCGACGCGGGAGGCAACGTCTCGTCGCTGAGGGTCACGCTGCGCCCCTGGCAGGGTGAGGCCACGTACCTCGGGCACAGCGTGGAAGTGGACACGCGCGCTGCCCCGTCGGCGTTCCGGGTCGGCGCGGTCGGCGTCACGGCGGCCGGGGTGGCGGTGCTTGCGTGGCTGGCCGTCGCCGCCATCACGTGGGTCCTGTTGCGCGTGGTGCGCCCCCGGAGCGCCAACTGGGCGCCGGTGGCCGTCGTGCTGCCGCTCGCGTTCCTGTCGTACTTCGCCTGGCTGGCTCGAGAGGACGTGCGCATCGCCGCGCTGCCCGAGGCGGACTGCACCGTGCTCGATCGCGTGCTCGACGCACGCACGTCTTCGTCGTCTACGTCGCCGGGGCGGGGCCCGCAGACGGTCTACCAGCCGCGCGTGGCGGTGGCCTGGGCGCAGGCTGGCCGAACGGGCGTGGCGCAGGGCTTCGGCACCGACAGCCGGCTCTCGGGAGGGCGCGCGGCCTCCGCCGAGGCGCTGCTGGCGCGGTATGCGATTGGCGCGACGGTGCCGTGTGCAATCGACGATCGCGAGCCCACGCGTGCGTACGTGGAGCGCGGCTTCGGGGGCGCGTACCTGTTCGCGCTCATCCCGCTGCCCCTGCTCGCGCTCGGGATCTGGGGCGTGGCGTCCGAGCGTCGCCGCTGACAGCCTCGGGGCCCCCGATGTCGGTCCGGCGCCGCTCGTCCGACTGGTAGGGCCGGCTCTCCGAGCCGGCCGCCAACCACACCCGCCCTTTCCCCCTTCCGGTGGTAGGGCCGGCTCTCCGAGCGGCCGCCAACCACACCCGCCCCTTCCCCCCTTCCGGTGGTAGGGCCGGCTCTCCGAGCCGGCCGCCAACCACACCCGCCCTTTCCCCCTTCCGGTGGTAGGGCCGGCTCTCCGAGCGGCCGCCAACCACACCCGCCCCTTCCCCCCTTCCGGTGGTAGGGCCGGCTCTCCGAGCCGGCCGCCAACCACACCCGCCCTTTCCCCCTTCCGGCGGTAGGGCCGGCTCTCCGAGCCGGCCGCCAACCACACCCGCCCCTTCCCCCTTCCGGTGGTAGGGCCGGCTCTCCGAGCCGGCCGCCAACCGCACCCGCCCTCTCCCCTTCCGGTGGTAGGGCCGGCTCTCCGAGCCGGCCGCCAACCGCGCCCGCCCTTTCCCCTCCGGTGGCCGGCTCGGAGACACGGGCGTGTAGTACGATCCGAAGTTCTGGTCGGGGCGTAGCGCAGTCTGGTAGCGCACCTGCCTTGGGCGCAGGGGGTCG